>Ga0307516_10000276_pt1 | contig 66471 bp, 59 predicted proteins | sample 19_EM_MG_FD_203310 | JGI IMG/M metagenome (GOLD analysis project Ga0307516, IMG submission 203310) | Populus trichocarpa ectomycorrhiza microbial communities from riparian zone in the Pacific Northwest, United States - 19_EM | ecosystem: Host-associated > Plants > Roots > Unclassified | place... | reverse complement strand
TCGCTTATTGGCCTGCCGGCAGGCGAGCAGTTCACGTTCCGCCCGTGTTCCAGCGACAGCAGCGGCAGCATCGTCGGGGGAGCCGGTGCCATACCCTTCGGCGACTTCCAGCGCTACGTTTCGATGCGGCCGCTAGCGCGAGGCCGCAGCGCGTTGATCTTCGCCAAGACAGCGCAGCTCGACAATGAAACCTCAATTGAGATTCTGCGCCTGTGCAAAGGGCACGCGGCGCAGCGTGCCGTCACGCTGTCCGACAGCACGGAGATCTCCGTGGGGCAGGATCTCGGGCGCACCTTCACGACTTCGGAACCGCGCTGGGACTACTTGCGGGAGGCCCGTTGGAGCGGTGTGTGCAACGATGGCAAATCAATGCACTTTGACTACGGCCCCGTGGGCGTAGATCCGCCCGAAGGCGCATCACGCGGCCTTGCCGTGTCCAGTCTGTTCGGACCTTGGGTGCGCAGCGCCTGGGACAAGATCGCAATGGGCGTAAGCCCGGGCGGCTGATGGTCGATTGCCACCGGAGTGTGACGGCGCGCTTCCCTGCTCTCTCCCTGAATCTTGGCGTCCCCGCCAACGACGGCCCTGCCAGCGTCGATGCTGGCACCCGCGACGCCCCCGTTGCCGGCGTCCAAGATCGCGCCGAGGCGCCGCCCAACGGGATGCAGAAATCGCTCAGCGCCGCCGCAGCAATCCTTCCGACCAGTCCGCCGGTCACCGAGGCGGATGTTCCCGAGCCTGCCGAGATGCCGTCAAACCCGTTCCTCACGGTCCCCGTCTGCGCGATGCCCGAGCGGCTCCTCCCGCGCGAGAAGCGGCGAGTCCTGAAGATCTTCCTCACCGAAGGGACCTCGATTTATCGATATTCGGCGAATGGAGATGACGGATTCCTCGATTCCGCCTCTGGAAGCGCACGACATCACCCGCACCACGAGGCAAACGGTTAAAAATTTCATATGGTTCGAGTCAATTCGCGTGGCGAGCCTCAGTGCGGGGCATAAGCTAGGACTGGAGGGTCCGTACTTCCTGACCGTAAACTGAAGAAGTCATGAAAAGAAACTGAATTTTCCATAACCCTGATTGATATCACGACTGTTCCCTGTGAGGCTGCCATCACGATAGTTCAAGAAATCGGCTTCTGGCATGATCCAAGAGAAACGTTGCACAGGACGCGACGAAGACCTTCGCGCCCTGGATCCGCTGGACGTATGGGTGGGTTCCCAAATGTCAGTCGCCGATAAGGGCCGGCGGCGGTGGCATTTCGGTCGATCCGTCTTGGACGAGCGCACCCATGAGCTTCTCGTGGATGGCGTCGACGTCGAGATCGAGCGAAAGCCGCTTGAGGTCCTGACTTATTTGCTGCAGCACGCCGGAGAGGTGTGCACCAAGGAAGAACTACTGACCGGCGTGTGGCCGGGACGGATCCTGAGCGAAACCGTACTCACGAAGTGTATCGGGCGCCTTCGCGAGATTCTTCGCGATGACCAGCAGGACATCATCAAAACCGCCTACGGCTTTGGATATCGTTTCCTGGCACCGGTACGGGTGGAGTCGGTATCAGGCCCTGAGCCGGTTCGATTCGATTTGCGGCCGGGAATGCATCCCCCGGCGCGGCCTCTATGGAGCTTGGTCGAACGCCTCGGCGCCGGCGGCCACGGTGAGGCGTGGCGGGCTCGACACGATAAGACCAACGAGCAACGGGTCTTCAAATTTGCTTTGGAAGAATCGGCCCTGATCGCGCTCAAGCGAGAGATCACCTTGTTTCGGGTGATCAACGATACGCTTGGGGAAAGCGCCAAAGTCGTCAAACTGCTGGACTGGAACCTCGAGCAAGTACCTTACTTCCTGGAGGCCGAATTCGTTGCCGGCGGCAGCCTCGAGGACTGGTTCGATGTCAGGGGCGGCATCTCCGCTATGCCTCTAACCGACCGTTTGGAAGTGGTCGCGAAAATTGCCGAAGCCCTCGGCGCGGTTCATTCCGTAGGCGTGCTGCACAAGGACCTCAAACCGTCGAATATCCTGGTAAGACCGCTGTCGGATAACTTCATCGATGTGACCTTGGCCGACTTCGGTAGCGGTGGAATCCTTGATCTTAGTCGTATTGAGAGCCTCGGAATCACCCGCCTCGGCTTCACCAAAACCGTCGCCACCTTTGAAAGCCGGTCCGGGACACCGCTGTATTTGGCTCCAGAGATTTTGGCTGGGCAGCCCTTTACGGTAAAAACCGATATCTACGCGCTCGGAATCATCCTCTACCAATGCGTCGTCGGCGATTTCCACCGGGTCATGTCGCCCGGTTGGGAGCGCGGGATCGACGATGAATTACTTCGTCAAGACATTGCCTCGATGGCCGAGGGGAATCCGGCGGAGCGCGCGGGCGATGCGCATGCCCTCGCGCGACGGTTGCGCACGCTTGAAGATCGGCGGCGGCAACTGAATCTCGAGCGAGAGGCCCAGGCAAAAGCGGAGCGCACTCGCCGGCTGCTCGAGCGCGCGAAAGCCCGCCGGTTTGGGTTGGCGCTCGCATTTGGCGCATTGGTTCTGGGATTGATTGCCAGCACAAGTTTGTTTATACGAGCCCGCCGTGCTCAAGCACTCTCGGCAGTGGCGGCCGCTCAGTCGCGCGCGGTGACCGCATTTCTCAGCAAGGATGTATTCGCTCCAGTCAGCTCGGATGCGGAGTCCGTCAAGGACATGACGGTCATCGAACTGATCACTCGCGCAGGCCGCGAAATCGACTCGCGTTTCGCAAGCCAGCCGGCTGTGGCCTCGGAGTTGCACTATCTGTTCGGACGGGCCTTCCTCGCTTTCTATGAAGGGCCGCCGGCGGTGCAACATTTTCAGCGCGCCATTGAGTTGGGTGTTCATGTGGATGGTGAAGGAGCGGATTCTGCGCTCCGCAGCGCTGGAGAATTGATCCAAATCGACCACGAGCTGGGCAGGTTGCGAGACACCATGCCGCGCTACGAGGCAGTCCTCGCGGCGGGCTTGAAACGGCTGCCGCCGACCGCTCCGACGATATTGGAGCTGCGCCTACGGCTTGGCCTTGGTCAGTATCTTCTGGGCGAGTGGATGCAGTCGTTGCGGTCGATCCAGAGCGTATTGTCTGACGCCGACGTCAAAACGATGCCGGAACTGGTTGGCAAAGCCGAGTTGTACCTTGGACAAATACTGACCGATTTGTCCGAATCTAGCGCAGCGCAAGTGCAGCTTCGTGCGGCCGTTGCGCAGTTGACCGACGCCTTGGGCAGCCAGCATGAGTTGGTGGCTGAAGCAAGAGCCGATCTAGGAAGGGCGTTGGCCGACGCCGGCGGATATACAGAAGCGGAAACGGAGTTGAAAGTGGCGCAAGAAGTGGCGACGCGATGGGCACCACCCGACACCTGGACTGCCGTGCGACCCCGCTTCTTCACTGCGTTAATGGAGCTACAACAAGACGAACCGGCGAAGGCGGAGCACATCCTTGCAGACATGGCTGGCTATGCCGACTCCCTCACCGCCGCGTACATTCAAAGGCACCAGGAATTGCCGATGGAAACCGATTCGAGCGGGCCGATTCGTCAGGCGCTCGGGGAGGCGTATGCACGTCAGGGAAAACTGACGGAGGCGATTATCACGCTGCAGCGGGCCATTAAGCTCGAAGAGTTGGCGGATGGTCCACGGCACCCGACCGTGCTCTCAGCGCGCTTGGCACTGGCTGAAGCACTGCTTGCGGAACACCGGGACGTCGACGCGCAGGTGCTGCTGGTGTCGATTCCCCCCAGTGACTTGGCGAAACTGCCGCCCGTCCATCCGATCGTGGCGCAATGGAATCGTGTCAACGGCCTCATCGCCATGAGGAGTAACGGTATGGCGGCGGCGCGAAAGTCCCTCCGCGCGGCGGCGGACATCTATCAAGCCATTTACGGAACGAAGCACTGGCGCGTGGTTCGCGCGAACCAGGAACTGCTGCTCACCGCTGGCAAGGAGCATTCTCCGTGAATAGGGAGCGCGAGGTGGGTACCTCGATTCCCGCATTCGGATACGTATGCACCGGCATTTTCCTAATTGGAGGCACATATGGCGAAGATTACCCAAGATGAACTCGAGCTGCTGGTAACCAAAGCGGCGCTCGATCCCGCATTTCGCGATCAGTTAAAGTCGGCACCTCGAGATGCGGTGACGATGTCAGATGTGGTGAGGACGTCAATCGAAGTGGACGAAGATGAGTTGGATGTGTTGGCAACTCTCGCCTCCGATCTCGAGCGCTTTGGCCGGGCTCCACTAGATCCTATCGACGCAAAAACGTGGGCTAATGGACTCTGCTATCTTAGGCATTGACCCGCGGCTGCATTCGTGATTGCGATCGAAGATGCCCGGCGGTGCCCATCGCGTCGCCAGTTTCTGCGTCACTTGCAACTCAGTGTGGGCTTCGGCGTACTGGCCGGAGTTGCCCAACGGCCTTCCGAAGGCAGCGCTCGCCTCGGCCACCATGGCCTGCCCCCATGGGGGAAAATGGACGAGGCACTGCTCGCGGACATGGAGAGTACGCCGGTGCCTCCGGACTGGAGGCCGCACCCGCCTCTCGATTCGCCTACCTATATGCAATGGCGGGAGGCGACAATCAGGCAGATCGCGACGACTCTGTGGCCAATCTATGATGCGGACGAATCGGCTTGGGACTCTCGCGCGGTAGCCGATCTTTTCGATGCGGATTTCAGCCTGTTGGCCTCGCTGCATTCGCAGCTTGGCCTGCCGATCCGGGGATGGTTCAGCACGGCGGTCACGCACTCGGACATGTTCGCCGAAGAGGATGACGGAAAAATCGGCTTCGGCCACGACTACAGCCGCTACGATCCCACACTCGTCCCGCTGGCGAGGGATCAGTTTCGCAGTGTTCTCCAGGCCGGGTATCTAAATAAGGTGGGGACCATCCCTTTGCAGTTCAAGCAGGTCTTTCAGCGCCCGCGTCCGTGGCAGGTGGCGTTCATTCAGGGCCGATCGACCTACCAATACCGATTTGCCGCAAGCGCCGATACCCCGTCGCTCGTCAGCGGTCACTGCCTTCAGGGATCCTTGGGCGTATGCAATGTATTTGCGGAGTTGGGGGACACGATGAGTGCCACATCCATTGAAGTGCTGAAGCAATTCATGGTCGACATCGGTGACCGAAGAGTGTTCGCGGGAGTCCACTACCCCTCCGATAGCCTATCATCCTGGTTCACGGCGTCGGAGCTCATACCCCGCGTTTTCGTACCATCTCGCGTGTCGGCGGTCAAAAAGCTCCTGCGCGACGCGATCAATGACAAAAGCGCTGTGTACGCCGCCATCAGAGAACACGTCGCATCCCATCATGATTCGCCCTATGGAGCGATCGTCGCGGCCATTGACAAAAGTACGGCGGCGTCATGAAGGTCCTGCTGGTCGTCATGCCGTTCGGTTCGATCCGTCCGAGCATCGGTGTGAGTTTGCTGAAGTCGCACCTGACACGGATCGATGTGCCATGCCGCGTGCTCTATTTGAACATGCCGTACGCGCAAGGCGTCGGACCCGCGGTGTATAACGATATCGCTCAAGAAGCGCCCACGCAAAGTTTGGCCGGCGATTGGATCTTCCGGGCTTGCCTATCGGGGCCCCGCGCCGCCGCCGATGAGCGTTATTTGACCGAATATGAGGAGCGCTTCCTCATCCGCGACAATCCAAACATTCCCCGCAACCCAAATGTGTCTCGAAAGTCCTTGGAACTTTGCCGTTCCATGGCCGAGCCATTCTTGGCCCAGTTCTTGGAGTCGGTGGACTGGCATTCGTACGATTTGGTGGGATTTACCTCGACGTTTGCGCAGCACGTCGCCGCCCTCGCGATGGCCAAGAGGGTCAAGGAGCGTTTCCCCGACCTATTAATTGCGTTCGGAGGGGCCAACTGCGAGGACACCATGGGGTTGCAGACCCATCGTTCATTTTCCTTCATCGATTTCGTGTGCTCCGGGGAGGCGGACCGAAGCTTTCCGCAACTCGTGCAAGCGCTTCGTGACCGGCGCGAGGTCGAAGGCATCGCCGGCGTGGTCTCGCGCCGGGATGGCGTCAGCTGCTTTTCGAGCTTGACTCCCCGAACGGAAAGCGACCTCGACTCGCTACCCACGCCGGACTATGGAGACTACTTCGAACAGATCAAGACATGGGAGCTTGCGACCGTCAACGGGGACGGTGTGCCGATGGAATCGGCGCGTGGTTGCTGGTGGGGCCAAAAACACCATTGCACGTTCTGCGGCTTGAACGGGGCATCGATGGCTTTCCGCAGCAAAAGCGCGCGTCGCGTATTGGAGGAGATCGAAGAATTGGCCGCGACCTATCAGCAACGTCAGTTCGCGATGGTCGACAATATCTTCGATATGAAATACTTCAAGGATCTTCTTCCGGCGCTTCAGAGACGACAGGTGAAGCTCGCGCTGTTCTATGAGACCAAGGCGAATTTGACCAAGCCCCAGCTCCTCAACATGAAAGATGCAGGAATCATCGCCCTGCAACCGGGAATCGAAAGCCTCAGTACCGAGGTATTGCGCCTCATGCGCAAGGGCACCACGGCGCTGCAAAACGTTCAGTTGCTGAAGTGGTGCAGAGAGTTAGGGATCGTGCCGCACTGGAATCTGCTCTATGGGTTTCCGGGCGAACGGCCCTCGGACTACGCAGAAATGGCTCAGATCATGGATGCGCTGCACCACCTCCAGCCACCACACGGCGCCAGCCGGATTCGCCTGGACCGGTTCAGTCCCAATTTCTTCGACGCGTCCAAGTTAGGTCTGGTCAACGTCCGTCCGGATAGAGCCTACTCCTATATATACGAAATGCCGGAAAGCGACCTTTCCGAGATGGCGTATTTTTTCGAATACGAATACGCCGACGGACGCGATCCGGAAGACTACATCGGCGCTGTCCGCGATGCGGTGAGTCGGTGGCGTGCCAACCACGTCAATCGAGGATTGATTTACGTCGATCACGGCAACACCCTAGCCATTTGGGATTTCCGTCCAACCGCCAAACGAATCGTCAGGGTCCTGAGCGCGCGGGAGCGCGCCGTCTATTCCTATTGCGATCAGCATCGATCGCTTCAACAAATCCAGGCACTTCGTGAAGTGGCTGACGATGCGGGATGGCTCACAGCGCTTCTCGACGAATGGACCAAGAACCGGCTCATGATTCAACTGGACGGGCAGTATCTGGCTCTCGCCGTCCGTGCCGAAACGCCTCAAGCTTCACAAGGCACACCAGAAGCGAAGATTCTGCAGGCCATGTAGCGTCTTTGACGCACAATTTCACAATTCCATCTGAAGTTTCTCACCACGTGGTCAGGATCGTGCACGCGCCGCTCGTCTACCGTGGACTCATGCTCGGGCATCGAGCACGGAACCACCACGATAGAGGGCGTTGTATGCATAGCTATGGAGAGCGGACATGAGTATCGCCAATATCGTCATCATCGATCGGACCAAGGAAGTCGACCCGAATTTTCTAAGCAGCGCGGCCCAGGCGTTGAACATACAGGTCACGCAGCACCTGCCGAAATATTGGACCGGCATCAGCGCGAGCGTGACCAGCGCCCCGTCGATCGGTGGGCTGCCGGGGAATTCCTGGCCCGTGTTTTTGGTCAAGACACTGCCCCCGGGAGAGGGTGGCTTTCATATGGACAAGCACAATCAGCCCTATGCGAAGGTGATTGCAACGCCCGGCGATTCCAGCTGGACCATCGATGCCAGTCACGAAATCGTCGAAATGCTGGTCGATCCCTACGGTAATCGCATGCAAACGTCGCAGGCCATCGCGATTCAAGGTGACGGCGTATTCGATGCGAGGGGTACTTTTGATTATTTGGTGGAGGCCTGCGATCCCTGCGAGGCGAATGACTTTGCATACGAAATCGACGGCATCGAGGTGTCGGATTTCATTACGCCTGACTTCTACGCTGCTGCCGCGCGGCCCGGAATCCAGTATAGCTACATGGGCAGTATCACCCGCCCGCGTCAACTGCTGAAGGGTGGTTATATCTCCTATATCGATTCGGGCGGTAAGTGGCGCCAGATTCTGTGGGTCGATCCGGGGAGACCGCCCACCTATAACGACCTTCAGGTAGCATCGGCCAGCCGCTCTTGGCGCGAGGCGGTGCACTCCGTGATGGGGGTGGAGGCCACGCGGGCGAAGTTTGCTCAGCGGCGCAAGCCCGGCGGACTCAACGAGACGATCCGGTCGCGGCTGGAGCAGCGCCGCGCGCGCGAGCCCGAGCACTATGAGGCCGCCTTGAGAGAACGGCGCGGGTGGACAGTAGATTGAGGCGCGAACGAGGCGGTCTCCGACCGCCGGAGTGTCGACTCGAGCTTGTGTTGACTAAATCCATTCCTTGGCTGGAGTGTGTGATCAACGTGGCGCCAGTGGCTCTGGTGGTGGTGCATTCGGAGGATCGCATCCTCCTGGCAAATGCCGCTCACTGCCATTCAAGAATAAAAGGATCAGTGCCGGCGGTAATGCCCGCGCGATGACGAACGACTTGGTTGGGCGATAGTTGGAAACTCGGAATACGTGCAAACCACTCTTCCAGAAAGATCCGGATTTCCAGGCGAGCCAACGACTGACCGGGGCAAGTGTGATGGCCGGATCCAAAAGTCGCATGTTGCTTATTGGGCCTGTCGAACTCGATTTCCATCGGGCGCTCGTGGATCTTGGGGCTAAGCCCAAACAAGGCCGTCGGTGCCACGACCATTTCCCCGGCTCGCAATGTAACGCCATCGACAAGCACATCGGCAATCACTTCGCGCGCCGAGGAAACTATGGGTAGGCGTCGCAGCAATTCATTGGTGACATTGGCAAGTGCGGTCCGATTTGCCGCAATGCGCCTCTGAAGATCAGGGCGCGTCGCCAGAGTCAGCATCACATAACTCAAAAAATTCACAACGGTATCAAGACCACCGACCATCACTTGCGATGCGAGATTTGTCGCTTCCGTGTCGGTGATCGGGCGCCCTTTTACTGAGCTTTCGGCGATATGCGCCAGCATATCGGAACGGCCGGATCCCTTGCGTTCCGACATGATGGGAGACAAATATTCATGGAACGCTTTGATAACATCGCTGGCCGCGATCGAGCCGTCGGGACGAGTGAACTGGTCTGCGAGATGCTTAAGCATCGGCAGATCCTCCAGAGGGAGATCCACCAGGTGCATGAATACATGTAGAGGGAATTTGTCAGCGAATTCTCGGACAAAGTCACATTGGCCTTTCTCCTGAAAAGACTCGATCAGCGCGGTCGCCAAGGAGCGAATCCCATCCTCCAAGGGGTTAACCTTTGCACCGAGCAATTTTTCGTTCAGAACTTTGCGAAAAGGCCCATGTTCAGGTGGGTCGAGGGAGAGCGGAATAAAATCACCGTACGCAACTCCAATCGATTATGGCGACCTGAAGATCGAATCGGGTCAGTTCACCGCATGGGGGTATCAGCGACGCGAATATTCGGGGGAAAACCGATGACGAATTTGTCTCGCAGGAGTCAATTTAGCTCTGGTGCGAAATCTCAATGGTCACGCTGACAGTCGTCGCACGCGACGGCGAGGAGAGAACCATCGTGGCAGCCGAAGGCCGTTCAGTCATGGAAGCGATTCGCGACAGTGGGTTCGGGGGCATTTTGGCCTTGTGTGGCGGCAATTGTGCATGCGGCACCTGCCACGTTCACGTTGAACCAGCCGACCTTTCCCGTCTACCGCCGATCGCCTCAAACGAACACGATCTGCTCGACTGCGTTCCGAACCGAACGATGAATTCCCGCCTGGCGTGCCAAATTCTCTGGGTAGGAGCGCTGATCGGACTCCGCGTGCGCATTGCCCCAGAGGAATGAGGCAATTTTTTCGGCCTCGACAAGGCTATCTTGCAGGATATCAGCTCGCAAAAATGGTCCGGCCCGCGTTGAAGCGCCAAGCGGTGGTCTATATCGTAGATCATTATGCCAGAAGCAACGAAGGGATTTGGTGCGATGAATCAATGTCCGTCCGGGGACACGGTTACCGGGGCCGGTGCATTGATGAGAGGCTGTGACTGGTACGGCCGACGATGCCTTCGCTGGTTGGCGGAGACTTGCGGAGCGCCCGGGGGGTGTAGTCACGCATCGGACCGTAGTAATATCGCCTCGATCCTCACAATAGGAAGGGATGCCTATGAAAGAACCGGGAATGGAGAATAAGAAGCTCATCCTATGCCTCGATGGCACGAGCAATCGCTATTCCAAAGACAACACCAACGTTGTCAAGCTTTTGGCCTTACTTGATAAGCGCGCAAACGATCAGCTTGTCTACTACCAACCTGGTATCGGCACTTTCGTGCCCCCAGGAGTGTACGGTCACGTCAAGCAATGGATCCTGACGAGATTCGATCTCGCGTTCGCCACTCTCCTCAAGTACCACGTTCAGGACGCCTACCGATTTCTCATGCGTTACTACGAGGATGGGGATGAGATTTACCTATTTGGGTTTAGTCGTGGCGCGTATACCGCGCGCGTACTTGCGGGCATGCTCTTCAAAGTCGGTCTACTCGCAAAGGGAAACGAGGAAATGGTGCCCTTCGCGTGGCAGGTCTATGTCAAGCGGGATGCCGCGGTTTCTCGCGGGTTCCGAAATACATTTGGCCGCAAGACTCCGGTGACGTTCTTGGGGCTCTGGGATACTGTGAGTTCGGTTCGTTGGGCGCTCAAGACTATTCATTTACCACATACGAAGGACAACCCAATCGTCGACACGCTTCGGCATGCTGTCTCACTCGATGAGCGACGCGCCTATTTCCGATCCAATCTGTGGATTGATTCCGCGAGGCCTGGCCAAGATGTACTCCAGGTTTGGTTCCCCGGTGTTCATTGCGATGTCGGCGGCGGCTATGCAGAGGCTCAATCTGGCCTCTCGAAGGTCGCACTGAAATGGATGGTCGAGCAAATCGGCGGTCGGCTAGCAATCCATCCGACCGCGCTCGCACAGATGCTGCCGGATGCTTCCAATGATCAGTTCGCTGCGCCCAGTGCGGTTGCTTCAATTCACGAATCGCTGCGCCGGTGGTGGTGGATTGCCGAGTTTATTCCGAAGCGTGTCCATCTTTCTGCTAACAACACCGCTCAAAAGTGGGTATTGCCTCGTGGCAGACCACGGAGCGTACCGGCGGGATCGATCATTCATCCGAGCATTGATGAACGGACGCGAGCCGGGATTGGGTACGCGCCTCGCAATCTGCCGCCGGGGATCACTCTCTGATCGACGAGGCGCAAGCGGGAGGTAACAGCATATGCCCTACGATCGTCCTTATTCCGTAGAAGAGACCAAGCAGATTCTGGATGCCAGCGAGCACCGACCAAGGCCTGATATACCGGGCGGAGCCGGTAAGACGGGCCACGCGATTTCTCGACACACGTTGGAAAGGAGGAACGTGTTTGACCGGGAGGTTCCGAAGGATGATATCTTCGGTATTTCGCGCAACTCTCTGGTGCCGATAATTCACGAAGTCTTAAATTCACCTGCTGGGCAGCGTGAACTAAGGAAGTTGAACCAGAAAACAAAACTACGCGTCCAGATAAGATCCGTCATTTTGCGCCAGAATGCGGACCTTGACATTTTTACTGTGTACCGACCGGAGAGAGAAGGAGCGCAGACGTATTTTGACTGGCTGTCGACTACCAAGGGAGAAGGATACATCGTTCAAGTCTATGTTCTAGTGATCAAGATTCCTCGTTCCAGCAGCGATGGAATTCATATCCAGACTGCTTTTCCGGAAGACTTCGCGAGAACGTTCGGGAATGAAATCGTCCGTCCGAGTTAGGAGGGGCTATTGCCGCTACGAGGAGCGCCCAGCGCGGAGACGTTCTCATACGATTCCTCGGCCTATGGGATACCGTCGAAGCCTATGGGATGCCGATCGAGGAACTGAAACGCGGCATCGATTGGGTACTTGAGTGCTTTCGAGGCATGGAACACCGAGAAGTGTCACAGTAGGAGATCTCACGATGCAGCTCGAATACGATGCAACGCGGGCAGCGCTGTTTACGCCAGAGACGCGGGATACCCTGTTCGAGGGAGGCCACAGTTATTCAACACTTCAACTAGCGATTGAAGCAGCCAGACTGGCCTATTTTCGTGCTGAATCTTCGAAAGCCGAGTTTGCACGCCTAACAGAAGCGCTAGCTCGCGTCGGATTTGCACCTCCACGATTCATATCGGACTCAGGCACCGATACTCAGGCATTCTTGAGCCGCCGCCCAAGCGACGGGATCTCCTTGCTGGCGTTCAGAGGAACCCAGCCCGACAGCGTCATGGATATCGCCTCTGACATAGGCTTTACCTTCGATTCGTGGACCGAATCGGCCGGGAAGGTCCATCATGGCTTCGCCAGAGATGCCCGAGCCGTCTTACCGGAAATTAAGGACTGGATGGCCAGGGAAAAGGTTGATCCCGTAAAATTGGTTATCACGGGACACAGCCTGGGCGCTGCTCTAGCGACGTTGGCTGCAACCGTATTGCGTCCGGGCTGGCTCGTCACGCTGGGATCGCCTCGAGTCGGGGACGCGGACTTCGTTAGGACGGTTGTTGCCGCCAACAACTTACGTATTGTTGACTGCTGCGATGTCGTAACGCAGGTGCCGCCGCCGCACGGCGGCTACACGCATATCTGCCCTTACATATACTTGACGCGCGATGGGAAGAAAATCGAGAATCCGGACGACAAAGTTGTAAGCGAGGATCGTCACGTCGCTCGCCTCGAGTATATCGAACGGCACGCCTGGAGGATGAAGACAGTCGCTGTCCGGGACCTTGCCGATCACGCTCCGATCAATTACGCGCGATGTTTTTTTTAGCGAGTACTCCTGGTGCTCAGTGAAGGCATCTACGCTGTGCAGGTCGGAGGTCGCCGTTGCAAATGTAGCCAGGCAGCGATGATTGCTGTCATCGAGTGAGGACGCCGATTGAGGCGGGCCTCGGCGATTAGACGCGCATGGACAGCTCGACATCCGCCCCGATGGGCGCCGATATGTATCCACTTCCAGGAGCGCGGACCACGGCCAGATATTCTGGATTGATATCGGCGTTGTCCGCCACGACCAGCGAGCCGGCATGAAGGTGAGGCTCGACCAGCTTCAGAACCTTAACATACAAGGGCTTGGCCCCATCCAGCAGCACTAGGTCCACTCGGGGCGGTAGGTCCCGCGCCAAGGTATCGAGGGCGTCACCCTCGCGAATTTCCACTAAGCTGGACAATCCAGCGGCTTTGAAGATGGCGCGCGCCTTGGTAATCTTTGAGGGCTCGAACTCGGTGCTGATCACGAGCCCCCCGCCGTTGTCCTTCAAGCCTGCGGCGAGGTGCAAGGTGGAAATTCCGAACGACAATCCAAACTCGACGATGGCACGCGCGCCGGAAGATCGTATCAGCATGTAGAGAAGCCGCCCCGTCTCCTTGGAAATGGGAATGTGGGCGTCCTTTAAACCCATGTAGAACTCGCGATAGTTGTCCGTGTTAGGCAGCTGCAGGGCCGGCCCGGACGTCGGCGACATTCGCGCTCGCAATTCGGCTGACGTTGCGGCTGCGTCGGCAAAGAGCTTGAGAAGCATGCCAGCTAGAGGATTGGAGTCCAAGGTAGTCACAGAACCTCCTTTAGCGATCAGGTGTTTCAGGGCCGTACTGCCCTGCGATTGCGGCCAGTGGGTGCGATGGCGCACAGACGGTCACCATTTGCGCGTCACATAAATACTGCCTTTCTATGGTACCCGGGCTCAGCTCCGGTACGTCCGTGATCGTCACCGCCAATGCGCACGTGCCTTCGCGAACCAAACGCTCGCCGCCCTGCATGGTCGTTATGCGCAGATTGATTGCAACCGTTGGAAAGTCCGCCTGCAGGCTGCGCAGGCATTCAATCAGGTGCGCGCGCGGAAAATAGGTATCCACGGCAATCGAGACTTCTGGTACCCCGGCTTCAGCAATGGAGGCCGCGCGCGTTTTCATTTCCTCGGTGCGTGAGATCACTGCACGAGCATCAGGCAGGAGGCTGCGACCCGCGGCCGTAAGCGTCGCTTTGCGCGTGTTGCGCTCGAACAGCTGCACATCAAAGGCGCTCTCGAGTGCCTTTATTGCGTGACTGATCGCCGACTGTGCGCGGTGCAGCTCTCGTGCAGCCCCGGAAAAGCTTCCTTGGGCACACACGGCCACGAAGGCCCGAAGTTGATTGATGGTGACGTTTTCGAGCATAGCTATCTAAAGAGTAGATGACACCTATCGGTATTTAGTCAATTGTCTTCATGAGTCAAGGCCCCAGATCGGGGTGGTACTGATCAACGAAGGATGCATGACATGAATCGACTGAATGGAAAGACCGCTGTGATCACCGGTGGCGCTACCGGCATCGGCCGCGCCGCAGCAAAGCGCTTCATCGACGAGGGCGCCTTCGTATTCATCTTCGGCCGCCGGCAGAAGGAACTCGACGCCGCTGTGGCCTACCTCGGGCCCAATGCCCGCGCGGTGAAGGGCTCGGTCTCGGATGAGGCCGACCTCGACCGACTCTACGCGGCGGTGAAGAAGGAGCGCGGGACCCTCGACATCGTTTTCGCCAATGCCGGGGTGGGAAGCCCGCTTCCGCTCGGCAAGATCACCGCCAAGCACATCGACGAAACCTTCGATGTCAATGTGAAGGGTACGATCTTCACGGTCCAGAGGGCGCTGCCGCTGATGGGCCAGGGCGGTTCGATCATCCTGACCGGATCGAGCGCCGGCACCACGGGCGCCCCGGCGTTCACCACCTACAGCGCGAGCAAGGCGGCAGTGCGCAACCTCGCGCGGACCTGGGCGGAGGACCTGAAGGGCACCGGCATCCGGGTAAACGTGCTCTCGCCCGGGGCGACTGCGACCGAACTCGCAAAGGAAGCGCTAGGCGAGGACGGCCAGAAGGCGTTCGGCGCGATGACTCCGCTGCAGCGCATGGCCGATCCGGCCGAGATCGGAGCGGTGGCCGCCTTTCTCGCGTCGTCGGACAGCAGCTTCATGACCGCTAGCGAGGTCGCCGTCGATGGCGGCCTAGCGCAACTCTGACCGAAGGAGAATAGCTGGCGGAAGCGGTGCACGCCGCGCGCTCGTCGAATACCCAACCGTAAAGGAGATCCCGATGTACGACCATTCCAAGCTATCCGAGTTGATCCGGTTCGCACGAGTCGATGCGGGCTCCACCGTCATCGACGTTTACCCGGGCGACGGCGACTGGACCCGTCTCTTCTCCGACATCGTAGAACCCGAAGGACGGGTCTACAGCTTCGTGCCGGCCGAAGTTGCGCACTTCAAGAACGATCCGCTCGGCCGCATGCGGACGCTTGCGAAGGAGCCGGGCCGAGAGAACGTCGAAGCCGTCTCGGCGGACCTCGTGGCGATGCCGGAGGTCACGCAACTGGCGGATGTCCTGTGGCTGCACCTGTTCTACCACGATCTCCACACCCCGCTGATCCAAGCCAGGGGCGCGACGGCGGCCCACTTCAATCGAGCTGTCTATGAGCGGCTGAAGCCCGGAGGGTCCTACGTCATCGTAGACCACGCCGCCGCCGTCGGGACGGGTACGAGCGACGCCCAGTCGCTACATCGGATTGAGCCTGCATTCGTTCGCGAGGAAGTGGAGGCGGCCGGCTTCGTACTGGGCGCGGAAAGCACCATGCTCGCGAACAAGGACGATCCGCACTCGATCAAGGTGTTCGATCCCTCGATCAAGGGCAAGACCGATCGCTTCGCTTATCGGTTCGTGAAGCGCTGATAGGTCCCGACGTCGACGACCCGTGCCTTTCATTCCCGTTGTGTACGGGAGTGGAACGTATGTGGGGGCGGGAATCCGTGCGCAGCAGCAAATGCCGACTTATCTCACAGTGGACCCCACAATCGAAGTGCAGGGCTTCCGACTGGCGAATGCAGGCTGGGTGAAGAATGGGCCGATGCTCCAAGTGCGCCGGCTCGAGGCCCGCCTGAGTCTGCCGGCTTTGAAACTCGTACAAAATCTCGAACGGCAAATCATTGGTGGCGTGGATCTTCGTCGGAAGGGTCTCACACCACACAGGACTTTTTCCGGACTCCTCGCTGGCACCCGGATTGTTTACTCTGTCAGGGGTCAGCCAATGAGAGGAGGTGCCTATGAATTGGGACCGCGCAGAAGGGAACTGGAAGCAGTTCAAGGGTAAGATCAAAGAGCAGTGGGGCAAGCTTACCGACGACGAACTCGACAAGATCGCCGGCAAGCGCGAACAGCTCGTCGGTCGCGTCCAAGAGCGATACGGTGTTAAGAAAGACGAAGCGGAGAAACAGGTCAAGGACTGGGAAACCCATAACCTAATGTAATCCGTGAGTTGTCGAAAGAGCGCCGTGACGCGGCCATCATGGTCCGCGTCACGGCAAGCGCCCGAGCGACCGCTGCGCAGTTCTCCACGCTTCATTTTGTGCATCGCTCGCTTGACCTTTTGATTCGTATTCTTTCGTTTTGCCGCCATGAGGTTGCGCCTTCAGTGCCTGACGTCCAATGCTCACCGTCCGATCAATGGATTTCTGTAGGCACGCAGGATCAAGTCGCGTGAGAAAATGACGCCCCGTGGGAGATCCGCCCGTGGGCGCTAGGTACTGCGCAAGATGCGCACAAATTAGAGCAAGAAGACTAAAGACGCCAGATCCTGCTCGCTCATATCCTTCAAGAGGATTAGGTTAGCGAGTGCGCTCCTCGCACCCAGTTGTCGCGCTCCCAAGTTAATGGTCTGGGAGCGCAAGAGCGGTCAAAACATTCGCAAGCGGGGGCAAGACGCGCGTTGCAGGCCATGCTTTGCTGCAAACCGTTCTATTTTCATCATGGCCGTCGAGTTGAACCGAAACAGCCGCGCGCGTGGCTTCTCTTAAAAGCGGGGGCAGCCTACAGTGATCACGATCGAGGTCAACGGAACATCCCGGCAGATCAACATTGAGCCGGATACTCCGCTTCTCTGGGTCTTGCGCGATGTGATCGGTTTGACCGGCACCAAATTCGGCTGCGGTATCGCGCAGTGCGGCGCTTGCACGGTGCACATCAACGGAACCGCCATGCGGTCCTGCTCGGTGCCAATCGGCACACTGGATGACGCAAAGATCGTCACTATTGAGGGGCTTTCCCCAGACAACAGTCATCCCGTGCAGCGCGCGTGGATTGAAGAAGGTGTTCCGCAGTGTGGCTACTGCCAGTCTGGGCAGATCATGGCCGTGGTTACGTTCTTAAAGAAGTATTCCAAGCCCACGGATGCCGACATCGATGCGAATATTACTAATATCTGCCGTTGTGGTACGTATGAACCTCTGCGTCGCGCCATCCATCGCGCCGCGGACATGATGAAGGCGTGAGGAGGTCGCGATGCGCGGAACCGGTATAGCGTCAACCGTGAACCGTCGCGACTTCATTCTCACCGCCGTCTCGCTCGCCGGAGGCTTGATGATTGGCATCGGCGCTTCTTCGCGCAGGGCCGATGCGGCGGCCATCTCGACGCAACCCTGGAACGACAGCGACCATGCGCCGCACGAGATCGATGCCTGGATCGCCATCGATCCGGATGATTCGATTCTAATCCGCTATCAACGCTCGGAGATGGGGCAGGGCAGCATGACGGCGCTGCCCATGATCATTACCGAAGAGTTGCAATGTGACTGGTCAAAGGTACGGATCGAGTATGCCTCGGCGAACCGCAGCGTGCGAGAGCAGAGGGTTTACGGCAACATGTACTCGCACGGCAGCATGTCTGTTCGGGAGTCGCAAAAGATGGTGCAGCAGGTGGGCGCCAGCGCCCGTGAGCGCATCATTGCCGCGGCGGCGGCGCGCTGGCACGTTCCAGCGACAGAATGTGCGGCGGCGCAGAGCGTGGTGACTCATGGACCTTCGGGGCGCAGGCTGCGCTACGGGGAAATCGCGGCCGAGGCCGCGAAGGTCAAGCTCGCCAAAGAGCCCCCAATCAAGACACCCGCTCAGTTCACTTTTCTCCCCCGCCGAATGCCCCGCCTCGACGTTGTGCACAAGACGGACGGATCGGCGAAGTTTGGTATCGACGCACAGGTTCCAGGCATGGTGTTCGCCTCCATCAACGCATGTCCCGTGCGCGGGGGCAAACTCAAGAGTGTCGATGAGTCCGTGCTTGCCGGTGTGCCGGGCATCGTCGGCGTGGTCAAACTTGCAGATGCAGTGGCGGTTGTTGCTACCGACAGCTTCTGGCGAGCCAAACGGGCGTTGTCCCGCCTTCAGCCGGAATGGGATGTCGGCGCCGCGGGAAGTGTCAATAGCGAGCAGCTTTCGAAGGAATTTCGCGCAGCGTTGGCGGATCGCATGGTGGTGGCGCGCAACGACGGCAACGTCGACAAGGCGATGACGGGCGCCCCCAAGACGATAGAGGCCATCTACGAGACGCCTTATCTGTCCCACTCGCCATTGGAACCTCTGAATGCGACCGTAGATTTGCAGTCCGACCGGCTCGATGTCTGGGTAGGAACGCAGGACGCAGAAGGGGCGCTCGGCGCGGCTGCGCGCGCGTCCGGGCTAAAACCGGAGCAAGTCTACATCCACAACGCATTCCTCGGAGGAGGTTTCGGCCGTCGCGATGCAAGCGATGAAATCGTGCAGGCCATCGCCATCGCGCAGGTGGTCCAACGTCCAGTTAAGTTAATCTGGACGCGGGAGGAGGACACCCGGCAGGACAAGTTTCGTCCGCATGCAGTAGTCGCTTTCAAGGCAGTGACCGATTCTGACGGAATGCCGACCGCGTGGTCGATGCGCGTCGTAACCTCGTCGATCTTCAAGTGGTACGGCGTGCCGTTTCCGCCCGACAAAGCAGAGCCGATGGCCGTCGACGGTCTCGAAAGCAATGGTTACAACGTGCCGAACACGCGCGTGGAATTACACATCAGGAATACTCATCTGCCGGTGTGGTTCTATCGCGCGCCCGGCGGCAATCAGAATGTCTTTGCCATCGAGAGTTTCCTGGACGAAATCGCCTCAGCAAGCCGTCTCGATCCCTATCACATGCGGCGCAAGCTTCTGGAGAGTAGGCCGGACTGGCTCAAGGTACTGGATACCGCCGCCGAGAAGGGCGATTGGGGCAAGCCGTTGCCAAAAGGCAGCGGGCGCGGCATCGCTATTTGCAATTTTACGGACAGCCTCTGCGCGCAAGTGGCCGAAGTCAGTGTAAAGGCAAATGGTCAAGTGAAGGTCAATCGGGTCACCGTCGCGCTCGATACCCGTCACATGGTCAATCCGCAAACCGTCACCGATGATGCGCCCTCGAATATTGAGACTGACGTCCTGCCAAGCAGAGAACTCGGAATTTATAGGCCGGGCAATGGCGAAGTACATCGCGAACCGGCTCAGGGTTAAGGTGGAGTTTGTGGATGGTGTTCCCTGGCAGGAGCGCGAGCGCCTACTGTATAGCGGAGCTGTGCACGCGGGGTGGATCTGTGGATTGCCGTACGTGCTCAAGGCCGGCGGAGGACGACCGGGCATTGTGCTTCTGGCTGCACCCGTGATGGCGGACCCGCGCTATGCGCGGCGGCCCGTATATTATTCCGATATTGTGGTCCGCCGCGACAGCACAGTGCGCTCGTTCGCGGACTTGCGCGGCTCGCGCTGGGCATACAACGAGCCCGGATCGCACTCCGGCCACAACATTGTCCGCTATCAGCTCGCGCGGCTAGGCGAGCACGCCGGCTACTTTGGCCATGTCACTGCAACCGGCGCTCACCAGAGAACACTCGGAATGATTGCCGCGGGCGAGGTGGACGCGTCCGCAATCGACAGCACCGTACTGGAAACGGAATTGCGTCGGCATCCCGAACTTGCGCGTTCGCTGCGCGTGGTCGAGAGTTGGGGGCCGAGTCCCGCGCCGCCCTGGGTAATGTCCAGGCGACTGCCGGCGGCGATGCGTCGTGACCTGCGGTGCGTCGTGCTCTCAATGCACCGAGAGCCGGACGGACGTGCTCTTCTGAAGCATGCTTGCATGGCTCGCTTTGCCTCAGTATCGGATGCCGATTATGACCCGATACGCGACATGGCCAGCGCAGGCGGTGGCGTTACTCTTTGATCGGGGTGACTTCAAGAAAGGAGCTATTACGTTCGTTAAGGACTACGATGACTTTCACGAGAGAATGGGCACCGCAGGGCTTGTGTCCGAAATAAACTTTCGCCCGACGCTGCTCACCGGTTACGTCTAGTGGAGATTGTCCCAATGCAGCGGCGATGAACGGCACCAGTTGGCTTGCGGTTGCAGGAATGACCTTTCTCTCGGGCCTTTGCGTCCCGATGCCGATCTGCGCGGAGGAGCCCGCGCCGCGTGCCGCGCCGCAACCTCACTATCTGGCGGATACGGACGCCGCCTATCGCTACTTGGAGAAGATCCAGTCTGTCGAAGCGGAATCCTTCCACAAAGTGTTTCCTGACCTGGTGGAAAAGACGAGCCCCCCCGAAATTGAGGAAGAGCAATTCCATGCGTTGGGCGGCACCGAAGAGCAACTTCAGGAAGCCAATCAGTATCGCGACTACCTGGCCAGTCGGCCCTTACCAACGAAGTACGAAAACCCGCGGCTGTATATGGGCGTCTTTATCCTGTTGGACAAGCTGAATCCGGTCGCAGCGAGCTTTCAGCACGGCCCTGTCCCTCCGCTTCGGGTCGGCACGCTGTTGAGCCTGGGTGTGACCGCACAAAACCTGCCGGTGCCGCAATCGAATCTGGACGTGGTCGTGATGAACCGGTTCCTGTTCACCATCCTTCACGAGCTGACGACGCTGGGAGTGGAATCACTCAGGAATGACTCGAATGAAGCGGTGCTCATGCTACGGCTGGTGCAGCTGGTCGGCTCTTTCAACATGAACAGGGGACAGATGCCTGATTTCGACCGGAGTTTGCGCACACTTGACGAGCTGAAGGTCGCTGAGAAAATAACCGAAACACTGGAGATCTTCTGCCTGGCACACGAGTATGCCCATCAACTGCGCAGGCATGAGAATGTCGACGGCGCCGACATTGAGCTCCCGCAGCCAGGTCAGGGGCCGCTGCGTTTGAAAGTGATAGAGCGCTCGTGGCAACAGGAGATCGAGGCCGACATCCTGGCGTACCAGATGGTGCTACGGACACTCGAAGATTCCTGGAGACCCCGGGAAGAATCCCGAGAGCTCGATGAGCTCGTCCGGGAATCCCCTACGGAACTCTTCCGCTACCTGGCAACCATAGAAGACGCCGATGAGATCTGCCGCACATTGTATTTACCGACCGCGCCTGATCAGAAATTGCGCGAATCGATCGCTTCCATGGCGACAGCGGCATTGCGTTCTACCTCTGGCGGTTCTGCGCGCCCCCCGAAGATTGACCCCAGCTTCGATGTTACCAAGCTCCGTGGGCATCCGCCCTCATGGGCAAGGCACATTGTCGTCAGCACAGCTGCTGACGCTGATGCAGCCAGGCGTGCACTCGCGGCGCGTGCCGATACGAAGGGCGTTGGAAGCGACGGCGCAATGGCGCTTCGCAAGGTGCAAGAACACTACGCTAGAATGGGGCGGTCCGTTTTCAAAAATTTGGGAGTACTCTGGGGCGACGCCCGACCCGTCTTTCTGGACACATGCATCGAAAGTGCGAAACGGACGCAACACGCCGGGAGATGATTCATGCCAAACCGACATTGGGCCACCACGAGCGCCCGCTCCTTGCTCGCATCAATGGTTCTAGGTCTGTCTGCAATTGTGTTCTTTTTCCCGGCGGTCAAAGGCGCGAGCACGCTGACTGCCGATGACCTCAAATATCCAGGCTTTCAGACCTATCCCACTCCCCGCACCTTCGATGGCCCGGGCACGGTATTTCGCCTGACCGCCGACCAGCATCGATACTCCGTCACGCTCCTGAAGGCGAACGTCGACAAAGTCGGCACAGAAGAGTTCCCCAACTACTCGAGCGATGTAAAGTGGAGCGTCGGTGCGCTGGTCAATTTTTTGAAGCTTCGATTACTGTCCGCGCCGGAGGTGGGTGCCGATCTGTCGAGGCAGGTACAGGTCAACATACGACTGGGAACCGGACACCGGGAACGGACCTACGACGACGACATAGACCAGGCATTGAAATCTGCGCACATTCCCTACCGACGAGATAGCAGGTATTTCGTTGTTCGGGAGGCGATTGCAGTAGACAGTCTGAACATCACTGCGAACCCGACTACGAGCGCGGGCGCGGACGCTCACGCCACTCTGAACGGCGTCGCTACGGTAGAGGGAAATGTCCACTGGCAGGATGAATCTAAAAAGTCATTGGTACGCGCGTTCGTTCCGCCTCACTACGTTTTCTACCTGGTGGATGAAATCCTGCCACCCGGTCCCGGCCTGTCGGGAGACTCTGTGCCGAAACGCTACAAGTTGACGGACGAAACGCTCCGCTGGACTGCGGAGACTGTGGACGCGGCACAAAATGAGCCCGCGCGTTAGGGAACCGTTCGGACCGGATGATATTACGGCGAGCCGATACGGAATCGGAGTCGGCAGCGTCCGCCTGGATCGCGACGGAACTGATGAGTCCGCACCCCCACTTACGTTCCACTCCCAGCGAGAAACGACACTTGATAGGTCAGCGAGTCGCCGTCGGGAAGTCGAGGAGTCTTGTCGGCTAACTCCAATTGACGGAATACCTATCGATGACCCAAAGCCAGGTGCCGTCGTCCTGGCGCCGTGCAACCTCGCTCGTCACATTGCCATCGCGGCTGCGAACCGACGTCAGAGCCAGATCACCGCAAATGAGCGCCGGTCGCTGCTCTCCGAGTTGGAACTTTCGCTTTTCCGGTCCAAACCCGGTAGCCTGGAGCTTGGTAAAGAGCGCGTGAATGGCCTCCTTGCCTCGCACCAGATCTCCATTGTCAAGCTGGACCACCGCATCTTGTGCAAAAAGCGCCGTCATGCCAATGACGTCCCCCGCGTTTTCCCTCGCTACCAGCAACCGCTCCAATTCTTGGGGATCGTAGGCCGGTTCTCCCTTGGTTAGATCATTCATAAAGACTCCCAACTTCCTTCCACCGGTTAACTTCTGGGCTGCTCACCGGCATGAGGCGGGCGGTGTCCTCATCCGGGGCTTGCTATCATGCGCCGCATGGTCCGTGTTCTGGCAATGCTCATCATATCGCTGCCGATGCTCGCGGGCGCGGTTTGGGCCGCCGCGAATAACGGCGGCACCGAGCGCCGAATCGCCCTTATCGTGGGCAACAACGAGTATCGCTATGTCCCGGCACTGAACAACGCGGTCGCCGATGCGCGCGCCATGAAGCGCGAATTGGAGGCGCGGGGCTTCCAAGTGATCTACCGCGAGAACGCCACGCGCCATGCGATGAACGATGCCATCGAGGAATTCCTGGGCAGGCTGTCCACGGACGCGGTCGGCCTGGTGTATTTCTCCGGTCACGGCGTGCAAATCAACAGCGCGAATTTCCTGATCCCGACGGATCTCGAGGCGGAGAAGGAGGCGGATGTCGCCAATGACGGCATCGATCTGGGCAAGCTGTTGGACAGGATGGCTGACGTGCAGCCGAGGTTCAGCCTGGCTGTGATCGACGCCTGCCGGGACAATCCATTCAAGAGCACCGGGAGGTCCATCGGCGGCAGCAGGGGCTTGGCGCCGCCCATGTCCAATGCCCAGGGCGTCATGGTGGTTTACGCGGCGGGCGCCAATCAACAGGCGCTCGATCGCCTGAGCGTGCAGGACACGGATCCCAACGGTCTGTTCACACGTGAGTTCATCAAGGCAATGCGCAAGCCGGGATTGAACGTGCAGGAAGTGATCAATGAAGTGAAGCTCTCGGTCATCCGGCAGGCGAACTCGGTGCACCATGTGCAGACACCGGCGATTTACGATCAATCGATTGGGACGTTCGTGTTCTCGGAGGGTCGTGGATTGGTTAGGCCCGTGCCTGCGGTCCCGGAAACCCCGCTCCCGGAACCTGCGGGCCGCGCGAATGCGCCGCCCATCACGGCGCCGTCCGGCGCCTCGGAGCTTCGCCCGCAGCGCGTCGATGCCGCCGCCATCACGGGAGCGCTGAGCTCGGCCGACGCAAGCGCGCTTAAGGGTCTCTCGGCCGCCTCGGTCCCGGCCGCGAGCCTCGAAGAGGCGTTGCGGCAGAGAAGCGGAGACGGCAAGAGTTCGGTCGCCCGCAGGTTTTTCGAGAACTCGATCCGGTCGAGCGAGGCAATCGCCTGGTTCGACTCCGCACTGGCCGCGGGAGTGGATCCCAATATGACGGTGCCGAGCGATTATTACGGGCAGGAGGGAGTTCTGCTCGAGGCCATGCGGGCGGGAAACATTGCCGCGGCCAAGGCCCTGCTGCGGAGAGGCGCGAGTCCGCATGCCTATCAAAATCTCTTCTTGACTGCCTCCTCCCAACCGCGGTTTCTGTTCCCCTTGCGCTTTATCGCGGAGGACGACCGGATCACCTTGAACGAAAAGCAAGATCTCGCAAAGGCCTACCTCGATGCCGGTGCCGTCATCCCGAAGCCGCTGCCTCCCACCGGCGGCAGCGGCTGGGATTCGACGATGCTGGAGGTCAACAACCTTCAGGAGAAAGTCGCGCCCCAGCTGGGAATCAAATTGCCGCCGACGCCGACGCTGTGCGAACGGCCGGCGACCGCGATTTGCAAGGTGTCTTCGAAGAAGGGCGAGGACTGGTGCGCCATCGTCGCGGCCACGCCGAAGAAGCTGAATTTCGTCTACGGCAAGAGCAGCACCTCGCCGCTCTACGATGTCAGCCTCGTCTATCTAATCGGTATTGCGGGCAACAAGGCCTATTATCTTGCGTTGACGAAGCGTATTACCTGGGACTATGTCCTGGTGGAGGTCTCCAAGGACGCCTCGAGCTGGACTGTCCTGCGCATGATGTCGCCGGATTCTGGAATGGGACTTTGCAAGAAAGATGACAGTGGATACCAGCCCCAGGAATGCTGGCGCAGAATCCCCCTGCAGCGCATCGCCGGAACGGACGAGATGCGTTTCGAGGACTGGGGACTGTCATGGAAGATCGCGAAGGACTCTTGCTAGCAGCACACTGCTGCAGTGCAGCACGGACTCTAACCCCCGGCAGCCACCTCATCACGCAGTGTCCTCGACTTTGACCGGGCGATTGGCCGAGAACGCGTGGCCGTTGAATCGATCAGCCGGCCGCGGGCGCCGACCGGCCCCGTTTCGCTTTCATCATGGCGATCAGGGGCCGAAGCGGGAACATGAACTGTTGGAGGATGGAAAGTCGCTTTCGATCGTCTTGACCGACAACACTTGCCTCACCCTCGCGAAATGTCCCGAACACGCGATCAATCAGGATCAGCGAATTGGCGTAGTTGCAGCGGGTGTCATTATAAGGCACCGAATGGTGCAAACTGTGGGCTTCGATCGTCGTGAAGACGTACGAATACCAGCGGGGAGCGGCGTTGCGGACATTGGCATGTGCGAAGTTCGACACGACGCCGAGGATGTTCAACGCACAGAAAGTGGCATCCTTGCGCAAGTCGAATAGAGCAATGACACTGAGGGAGACTAGGAACAGCTCGAGTGGATTGCCCACCAGGCCCTTGGCCGCGTTCAGCTGCGTGATGTGGTGATGCGGAGCGTGGGTCCACCACACGGGTGAGTTGTGCATCAGCCGGTGCATCCAGTACTGACCGAATTCGACCACGAAGATCACCAGGGCCACTTGCACAAGGAATGGCGAGTGCAGCGCCCAATTGGTGGTGATGCCGAGTGCCTGCTTGGCCACCGCCAGCGGCGCTTCGGCGAGGCTGTCCTCAACACCCGAGATCACTGCAAAGTAGAGGACCGCATAGAAGAGGTCGGTCAGGAATTCGAGCCGATACATGCGCCAGCCGGCGTGCCGCTCGATGAACAACTCCAGTACCTGCACGATCAGAAGTGTGGTGACGCTCACTGCGGTGACAGTGAAGGGATTGTCGATCCACGACGGAGGGGCGCTTGACCAGAACACGATAATCAGAACAAGCATCGAGGGCTGAAGCAGGCTGAACATCGTTCTCTTCATGTTGGACTCTTACTGGTCGAATCATCAATGAAACGGGTAATCAGCTCACCACATCATGCAGCCGATGCGCGCTTTATCCCACTTTTTCTCGAAGATGTCATCCTGAGCGCGTGCGCCAGAGCCCTCGTCCTCACCTTCCTCTAAACATGGGTCGCAGCGCGCACCACAGTTGTGCGCATGTCTATCAATGATGCGGGATAGTGGTGCGCGCGATCGTTGTTGGCTGGTGACAGTACCAGACGCGGACGGCTAGGCAAAGTTTGCTTCGATCACCCGCGGAAGCGCGCGGCCTCCGCGGGTGACCGGGTCTCGCGACGACGATCAATCGGCGCGACGCGGCTGCATGTAGTTGTCGAACAAATAATCGGCAACCTGGGTACAGCTCGCCTGACTCCCGTTGATGTCGAACCGGTAGTGAATGCCACCCCAGATGCGGCTGTGCGCTTCGTCAACGGCAAGCGCCCAGAGGCTGGTGTAGGGCTGCGCGAACACCACCGCACCGGTGGCCGTGTACCACGTGGCTGTGAAGCTCTGTGCGTCGTTCCCCAGCACGTGCGCCAACATTCGCGAGGCACCGGTGGCAAGGCAGGTCATGTCGCTGGAGTAGGCCGGGTACGGCGGTGTGGGTATCAGCGGCGCCCAGCCTGGCTCGGCATCGGTTGCCGGATTGTCGTCGACGTCGGCGTGAGCAATGGCCGTCTCCGGACGCCACAGCCGATACACAGCCTTGCTGGAGTGGGAGGTCAGGATGCTGTCATGCATCGATGCCCACATCATCGCGAATAACCTCGCAGTGTCTATCAGGGGCAGCGAGTTGGACCGCGAGACATCGCGCGCCACGTTCGACCACAGGCGGAACACATTGGTGACATTGGCGTATGCGCCAACTCCGGCAGCGAGCTGGGCAAAACGTCCCTGCTCTGGCGTTCGCACCGTCGAGTTCGATCGACCGACATCCTTCACCTCGTTGAACGCCTCCGCGTACTCGGTGCTTTCCAGCTGCGGGAACGGGGGTGGCAGGAATTGGAACGGAGTCTGCAGACCGAAAGGTGTCACGTTGTAGATGAGCGAGAACTGATACGGGCCTGTGGCAGTGGGCATCCAGATGCCCGGTAGCGTCGAGGCAAGGAATGCGGGCGGCTGCGGGTTGGCGCCTGCGTAGCCGTCGTTTTGCCGCCAAGCGAGGATCTGTGCAGCCGCATTCCTGCCCACCTGGACGCCGAGAGCCCGTCCCTCTGGAGAGATGAGCGCCAGCCGGTTTGCGAGGGCCGCGTCCGCCGCCGCCTGCGCCGCCGGAAACAATGCCACGAGAACATCGTGACCCGCCTGGGCCGCGGCGGCATCCGCCGAGGCGTCTTCCGGCGCTCTTACATCCGCGTGAAACGGCTGGTACCGACCTCGAACCGCAATCACCGCATCCGCCATCGCGACGTGCAGCATGGCGTAGTTGCGTGGCTGGCCGACTGGTAGTCCGGTGATGTTTGTCTGCAGAAGTTGATTCCATTCGACGATCACGTCGCCGTTCGAGCGCTCCGCTTCCGCGCCGCGCGGGATCAGCATCGCGATCGACAATACGAAAGCAGAAGCGGCCCAATTTGAAATGCCGAGCATCGGAGTCTCCTTCCTTGAGAGGTTCTGTCGGTCAGGGTTTGGTGAGGCTGTGCGCGGGCATCATGGACCCAGGAGGCATTGGTTGCTACTGCAATTTCCGTGCAGCCTGGTGTGCGTCGCAGCATGCTTACCTGTCGTGCCAAGCGCACGGAGGAGCGGGAGTTGTTTCGCGCGCTCGTGAATCGGCGCGGGGTAGTGGACCTCGGGCGGTGTGGTTTCCAATTACCGCAGGAGGCGGCAACGCAGGCGAGGGCGTCTTCGGGATCCAGAGCGGAGAGGCGGGCGCGCTGTCTGCCGCCGTGCATCCGTGCACGGCGGCGACTTGATCAGCGAGTCAACGGCCGCAGCGAAACCCGGTCGCATTATCCAGTGACGAGGGCGTGTGTCCCGCAACGAAGGCGAATACACCCGCACCGGTGCCTGCGCCCCAGTATCCGCCGCGCGCGATCGCGCTCGGGAAGCCGTCCGGCGTGTTATTCACCGGCGTGCTCGATTGCGGCGCAGCGAGATGCACGGCGCCATTGATTCCGACCATGAAGTCGCCGCCGTATTCGCTGCTCGATTGAGTCAGGAAATTCGGGTTCCAATCGTTCGTGACGTAGTAGCCGCCGGAAGCGGCCGTGCCGGGTCCCTGCATCCAATCGGCCACCCATTCCTGCACATTGCCCACCATGTCATGCACACCCCACTTTGAACGGCACGACAGAGCGGTGCCGGTCGCGGTCGGGCCGGACGTACTGGTGTTGCAAGTGTTCACGCCGTTGCCTTTGGGCCCCGGGTCGGGCGTGCCGGCAGCCGCCATTTGCCACTCCGCGTTCGTGAGCAGCCGCTTTCCCGACAGCGCGCAGGCCTGCTCCGCTTGAAACCAGGTGACGAAGACCGCCGGCGCAACCCCCTGAACCGAGGCCGCGTAAAGAGGCTCGGTCCAGTTGCCGTTGTTGGGGAAGGTCGCGGGATAGCGCGGGTCGCTTTGCGGGAACTGGGTGCCGGTGCCCGCCGGTCCGGACCAGATCGACGCCTCGTACTTGTCCACGCATAGATTCCCGACTTGGACCATGATGTCCGTTGAACTGTTTCCCTTGCAGGGAGTCCCTTCCGGCGAGGTGGGAGCCGCTGCGTTCCCGGTGACGGCGAATCCCAGCATTAGCAGGGATGCAGCCGCTGATCCGATGAGCACGCGACCAACAACCGCAAGATGACTGTTTATGTCGACCATTGTTTTACCTCCGATGTTGAAACAATTGCCAGTCCGATCCGGGCGGCGGGAACCGTAGTTGCAACCAACGAAATCGTCCCGCTTCCATTTACTTAAACGTAGGCGATCGACTAAATCCGACATGGATCGCGTATCACGTCGCCGATCCGTCCCGCTCGGAACTCGCGTAGGAATGATAAAGACTGTCAAGTATGTGCTGACCGAAAATGAGATCAGCCCGGTCATGAAACGCCTGATCGACGAGGGAGTCGAAATGACGTCCATTCACAACCACTTGCTGCGGACCACTCCGGCCGTGTTCTACATGCATGTGGGCGGCCAGGGCGACCCCGTCAAACTCGCGCAAACGCTGCATGCGGGATTGGCCTTGAGTCAAACTCCCTTTGCCGCACCGGCCGCGGCGCAGTCGCCGGCGACACTGGATTTGGATACCGCTGCAATTGACAACGCGCTGGGAGCCAAGGGCAGCGTCAACGGCGGCGCCCGGCGCTGCGCGAACGTCAAACTGCGAAGCACGTCGCGTGCTTCGAGGTCGTGCGGCGCGCCGTTCGCCGGTATCATCGGAACGATGTCATTCCTACCGCCCGCTTCTACATTTCTGAGTTCCTCCGTGCGCGTCTCTCGCGGTGCCTCATCGGCGCTGCCGCTCCTGGCCTTCCTGCTCTGCTCCGCGTGCGCCTCCTCGGGCGGCCGCTTCGAGACGGTGGACGACCCAACGCTGGTCACGGAAATCGCCGCCGCGCCCGATGTGCAGGACCTCCCGGTGGCCGCGAGCGAAGCCAAAGACGAGGGTGAGGCCGAGGTTCCGGCCGCCGTCGCCGAGTCGGAGCAGCGCGAGGCGCCACCCCGGACTGAGGACTTGCCGGAGCTGGTCGTGGAGGCTCGCGAGCGCCACCTCGTCATCCGCGACTTGGTTGCCGAGGGCCAGGCGCAGCTGCGCGACGTGGAACTGCAGTACGTTTTCACTGGTAAGGGCGGGCGTGAGGTGCTGCGCGGCCGGCCGGTCGCCTTCGCGTTGTGGAGCGAGGCGCAGAAGAAATGGACCATTGCTCAATTGGAGATCCCCCGCCCGCCGGTGAAATGGAAACCCGGCCGCGGGCCACTGCCCTTTGCCGTGCGCACGCCCGGTATTGAGGCGCGGCACGTGAAGGGCACAGGGGCCGAGCGGCTGATGTTCGCATTCTCGCGCGGCGGCGAGGAGCTGAAGGTCTACGGCCGCAAGTTTCCGGTATTCGACAACACACTCATCAAGAAGAAACGCTGGCGCGAGGCGGCGGCGACGGCACGACCCATCGTCTACCTGCCCTATACCGAGGATACCCTTGACCCGCGCTTCGTCACGGGCGGCAGGGATTTCCTGCTCACCACCGCACGGCGCGCCATGGACGATCTTCGTAACGCGAACGTGCCGAGCGCGGCCTTTCCGGGCGAGCTGCTCGCGGACGTGATACCAGCTGAGGTGATCACGACGCTCGCGGTCATAGAACAGACCGACGACGAGGACTTCGTCGAAAAGGGCAGAGATGCATTCGACGAGGTACTCAGCCAGTACGGCCTGAAGCGCGAGGAAGCGTTTCGCTACAGCGTCTCGAGTGCGAAAGCGCTGGGCGCCATGCAGTTTACCAACCGGCGCGGCCATGGTACCTATTCGTTCGTGGTGCGCAGGTGCCGCGGCGCGCAGCTGGACCCAAACTTCGAGCGCGGCGCGACCCGCCTGCCGAACGCAATGAAGGCAGCCGTCTGCCTGCTGGACATTGAGCTATCGCAGATGAGCAGTGAAATCCGCTCGGCCTATCGCACGAACCCGGACGTGCTCGGAATCTTTCCAGTCGCCGCCTACAACGGCGGTCCGCGCAACGTCGCAAAGCTTTATCGCGCGCTCGACCGCATGGGCGTCCAACTCGGCGAGCTGCGCCGCGCGGGCCAGCTCACCCCGGGCTCGGGAGTCGCCTGCCCCTGTGTCTGGCGCGAGGAAGCCTCTGTGGTGCGAGCGGTCAGCATTCCGCGTTACAACCGCGAAAATAGCGGCTACATCGAAAAGTATCAAAGCATCCTCAGCCTGTTCGACTGAGCCCGCATGGGCGGAAATGGCGGGGTGGCGGCCGCGTCAGCACGACCGAGGGGGCGGCGGTGCTAAGGCCCCGCATCCGGCTATAATGAATGCTTGATACCGCTCCCCGCTTCCGACACCCCGGGAGACTTGCATGCCGTCTCACCCCGTTTTTCCCCATCACTCCGTTCAAGTGCCCGGCGTCACCCGCCGCGACTTCATCTGCGGCGCCGCCAACGTCGGCGGCGGCCTGATGCTGGGAATCTACCTCCCCATCGGCAAGGCAGTCGGGCAGGAAAACGCGCCCGCGTCGGCGCCCAGAGCGGCGCCACCGCGCCCGCCTTCGGCGTTCCTGCACATCGCGCCCGACGACACCATCACGGTGGTGACGCCATCGGTGGAAATGGGGCAGGGAGGCCACACGGCTCTGCCCATGATCCTCATGGAGGAACTGGGCGGCGACTGGAAGCGACTGAAGGTGCAGGATGCTCCGGCTGCCGCAATTTTCAACAATCCTCTCTTCGGCATCCAACTGACGGCGGGCAGTTTCTCGGTGCGGGGGTGGTACACCGAGTTGCGTCGCACGGGTGCTGCGGGTCGTGAGATGCTGGTTTCCGCTGCCGCCAAGCAGTGGGGGGTGCCTGCCGCGGAATGTGCGGCCGCGGACAGTGTGATCACGCATGCACCGTCGGGCCGCAGCTGCACCTATGGCAGCGTGGCCGCGGCCGCAGCCGCTTTGCCGGTCCCGGCGCAGCCGGTACTCAAGACGGGCAGATTCGCGCTCATCGGGACCTCGCCGCTGCGCGTCGACGTGACCGACAAGGTGGACGGCAGTGCCCGGTACGGCATCGACGTCAAGCTGCCCGGTATGCTGTACGGTGCCGTGAAGACCTGCCCTACGCTCGGCGGCACGCTCAAATCCTTCGACGACGCAAAGGCCAGGGCGGCCCCGGGCTTTCACAGCACGGTGGCGCTGCCCGACGGTGTCATCGTCGTCGCGGGTTCTTACTGGCAGGCCAAGAAGGCGCTGGCGCTGGTCATCGTGGACTACGATCTCGGGGCGCTGGCCGGCGTGGACAGCGCCACGGTGTCGCAGCGACTGCACGCGGGGTTCAACGAAAAGGGGATCGTGGCGCGCGACGACGGCAACGTCGATGCTGCCTTCGCCAACGTGGCCTCGAACAGCCCTGCACCAGGGGTTTCGGGGTTCCTGGCCGTGGCGCAGGCGGCCGGCACGCCGACCCTCGAGGCGGTGTACGAGGTGCCTTATCTGGCCCACGCCTGCATGGAGCCCATGAACTGCACGGTTCGCACCGATGAGACCGGGGCCGAGCTCTGGTGCGGCACGCAGGCGCCGCAGACCGCGCAGCGCGCCGCCGCCGCAGTGCTGGGCATCGCGCCGGACAAGATCAAGGTCAACACCCTGTATCTCGGCGGCGGCTTCGGCCGGCGCGGCGAGGCGGACTTCGTGGCGCAGGCGGCCGCGGCGGCCAAGGCCACGGGTAAACCAGTGAAGCTGGTGTGGACGCGGGAAGAAGACATCCAGCACGATTTCTATCGCCCGGCGGCGGCCATCAAGTTCCGCGCGGCGCTCGACAGCGAGAAGAAGCTCAAGGCGCTGGAGTGCAATATCGTCACCTCGTCGAAGCCGAGCTTTGCGTCTTCCGGCCCGCCGTTCTATACCGAAGGCGTATACAACCTGAGCTACGCCATTCCAAACCTGCGCGTCACCGGCGTCGACAAGAACATCGGCGTGCGCTTCGGGTTTTGGCGTTCGGTAAACGAGTCGCACAATCCCTTCATGCTCGAAGGGTTTATGGACGAGATCGCGCACCAGGCGGGGCAGGATCCGTATCAGTTCCGCCGATCGATGCTGCAACATCCGCAGGCCCAGCGGCTCTTGGGCGTGCTCGACGCGGTCGCGGAGAAGGGCGGCTGGGGCAGGGCAAAGCCAGGTCATGCGCTCGGCATCGCGGCGTTCGAAGCCTTCGGCAGCTACATCGGTTCGGTGGTGGACGTCACAGTCAAGGACAAGGCCATCACGTTGCACAGGGTCGTGACCGCCATCGATTGCGGCGTGGCGGTGCACCCCGACAACATCCGCGCGCAGTTGGAGGGCGGCATGGTCTTCGGCTTGGCGGCCGTGCTGCGCGGTGAGATCACCTTGGAGAACGGCGCGGTGAAGCAGAGCAACTTCACCGACTACCCCATATTGACGATGGCCGAAATGCCACGGACGGAGTCGTACATTCTGCCGAGTACCGCGTCTCCCGGCGGCATTGGCGAACCCGGGACGGGACCCATCGCACCGGCGTTGGCGAATGCCATCTACGCTGCCACGGGCACCCGGGTGCGCTCGTTGCCGCTCTCCAAGCATGGGTTCACCTTCTCGGTTGCGAGGGCCTAAGTCATGATCAAACTCACCGTGAACGGCAAGACACACGATCTTGATGTGGAAGGCGACACGCCGTTGCTCTGGGCAATCCGCGATGACGTGGGCCTCACCGGGACCAAGTTCGGCTGCGGGGTCGGCGCCTGCGGTGCCTGTACGGTGCTGCTCGATGGCGAGCCGATGCGCTCGTGCATGCTGCCCATGAGCGCGGTGGCGGGGAAATCCATCACCACCATCGAGGGCTTGTCGGCTGACAAGTCGCATCCGGTGCAAAAGGCCTGGATCGCGGAAAGCGTCCCGCAATGCGGCTATTGCCAGTCGGGCATGATCCTAGCGGCCGCGGCGCTGCTCCAACGCAAACCGCATCCCACCGATGCGGAAATCGATTCGGCCATGACCAACATCTGCCGCTGCGGCACGTATGATCGGGTACGTAAGGCGATACACCGGGCTGCAAGGGGTCTTGGCGAGCCTACACATGCGGCTGGCGGGGCCCGCCGCTGAGAGAGCTTGCGACATTCTCGCCGCCGGCGATGCTGCGCCATGCCCAGGTGCAGTCGACGATCGGCAACCTTCCCCCCATGCAGTGGTTCGCGCGACGACGCGCCGCGGCGCTGCTGGCGGGCGCGCGGCAATGGTTGCTGGACTGTGGCGATGGCGTTCGGCTGCAGGGATTTCTGACTCCCGCCCGGATGCGCGAGATGCCGCATGGGCCGGCCGGCCGCCACATCGCCGTCGTTCTGCACGGTTGGGAAGGCAGCGCCGATTCGAGTTACGTTATCTCTCTCGGTGCCGAGCTCCTTGCACGCGGGTACGACGTTCTGCGGCTGAATCTGCGCGACCACGGCGATAGCCATCATCTGAACCGCGAGATCTTTCACTCTTGTCGCCTGGCCGAGGTCGTCGGCGCGACGCGAGCGGTGGCCGAGCGCTTTCCGGCGGCCCAGATCTTTTTGACTGGATTTTCACTCGGCGGCAACTTCATGTTGCGGGTCGCGGCCGACGCGGGCGCCCCCGAAACGATTGCCGGTGTGGTGGCCGTGTCGCCCGTCGTCAATCCGGCCGCGACGCTCGAGGCGCTCGAACGTGGCTGGTTCGTCTACCGCCGCTACTTCGTGCGGCGGTGGTCTCGTTCGCTGCGTCGTAAACGGCGTGCCTGGCCGGACCTGCCGGATTTCGAATCCCTCTTGCGCAGCCGCGATCTGCGTGTGATGACCGCTGGCTTGGTTCGTGAGTTCACCGACTTTGCGGGGCTCGATACCTACCTCGACGGTTACGCGATAAGCGGCCCGCGGCTCGCGACGCTGCGCTGTCCGGCGACCGTGCTGCTCGCGCAGGACGATCCGATGATTCCAGCGGAAGACCTGGCGCGCCTGGCACCATCCCCGCATCTAACCATCGTGCGCACGCGTCACGGCGGTCATTGCGGATTCGTCGAGCGAATCAACGCGCCGAGCTTTGCGGATCGCTTCGTCGTCGCGCAGTTCGATCGGTTCCGGCGGGAGATCCCGACGGGCCCCGCGGGTTTGGTCCGGTCAGAAAGAGCCTAATTTCAAAATGGATGGACACATGAACAGCGACGAGACACGCGCGCTTCTGGTTGAGGCAGCCAATCGAGCGGCGAACTACATCGAGGGGCTGCCTCTTAGAGACGTTCCCCCGCTGCGCGGTTCGGTGGAGCGCCTGATAGGTGTTCTCAATAGCCCGTTCCCCGACGATCCGAGCAAACCCACTGATGTTCTGGCGCTTCTGGATGACTATGGATCACCCGCCACTGTGGCCAGCGCGGGTGGTAGATACTTTGGTTTCGTCACCGGAGGTGCGATGCCTATAACATTAGCCGCCCAATATTTAGCGGCGGGCTGGGATCAGAACTGCTTTAGCTTCACCAGTTCGCCGGCAGTGGCCTGTATAGAGTCAGCAGCGCTGCGGTGGATCAAGGAAGCACTCGGCCTGCCTGTCTCCGCGGAAGGAGCGCTGGTCACCGGAGCCACGATGGCTAACTTCACGTGCCTGGCAGCTGCGCGCAATGCGACGCTGCAACAGCACGGGTGGGACGCCGACCGGCAGGGTCTGTTCGGCGCCCCTGCGCTTACTGTCGTGCTCGGCGAAGAGGCTCACGCGACGATCTACAAGGTTTTGTCTATGCTGGGTTTAGGGCGCAACCGGATATTGCGCGTTCCGTCAGACGAGCAAGGACGAATGCGCCCTGAGCTGTTGCCCTCTGTAACCGGGCCAGCCATCGTCTGTATTCAAGCAGGGAACGTGAACTCAGGCGCCTTCGATCCAGCCAGTGACGTCATCGATTGGGCGCGCCGATGTAACGCTTGGGTGCATGTCGATGGCGCATTCGGACTTTGGGCATTGGCATCCCTGGATCAGGCCTCGCGCGCTAGGGGTTTCGTCGAAGCAGACTCGTGGGCGATGGACGCGCACAAATGGCTCAACGTACCTTACGACTCGGGCATCGCTATCGTCCGGGACCCCGAAGCTCTTGAACGAGCGATGTCGATCAGCGGAGCATATCTTCCAATGGCCGGCGAACACCGCGACGCCATGAACCTGACACCGGACAGTTCCCGGCGTGCACGCGCTGTCGAAGTTTGGTCAGCACTTAAGTTGCTAGGACGTTCCGGTTTGGACCAGCTAGTAAACCGCAACTGCAGCCAAGCTCGGAAAATTGCCGACGAGCTCAGGCACGCGGGAATCGAGGTCATGAACGAGGTTGTCCTGAATCAGATAGTCGTCAGTTTCGGAGATGACGATAGGACAAGGCGGATCATCGCTTCGATCCAAGATTCCGGCAGATGCTGGTGCGGCGGCACCACATGGAAAGGGCGGGCCGCCATGCGAATCAGCGTTAGTTCTTGGGCAACCACTGAAGAAGACGTCAATCTTTCGATTGAAGCAATTCTCGATGCACATCGGTTCGCCTGAGTGTGCCGTTGCTCCAGCTCGTCGAGAGCCCGATCGTTTTTGCTTTGCCTGTTATCGCTGTGGCTTACTGCCACGTTGTCATCGCATGCGGCCACTCGACCCCTCTCTCCGGGAGCAGTCCCGCAGGCGCAGGTTAACACCAAGCTGGTGAGAATTTCCGTAGTGGATGGCGACGACATCCAGTTTTCACACCTTTCAGCGGACCAGGGCCTATCTCAGACGAGAGTCGCTCAAATCGTGCAAGACGACTTGGGATTCATGTGGTTCGGGACACAATATGGGCTAAATCGTTACGATGGATATGATTTCAAAACGTATGTACACGATCCGGCTCGCGAAAGCAGTTTGAGTTGTGCTTTCGTTCAATCGCTCTTCAAGGATGGGTCAGGCACGCTATGGGTCGGCTGTGACCAGTTCCTGGACCGGTTCGATCCGGTCACCGAGACTTTTACTCACTGGCGCATTGAAAGCAAGGCCTCGCATGAACTTCCGGAAACGGTCTTCGACATCAGCCAAGATCACAACAGCGTTCTCTGGCTCGCAACGGGCGGAGGTCTTTATGGGCTGGAGCCGGCAACCGGGCGCCTCACCCATTACGGCCATAATCCACAGGATGCCTCTAGTCTGAGCAGCGATGATGTCAAGTCCACCGGTGAGGATAGTCATCAGAGGTTCTGGGTGGCGGACGGTCAAAACCTTGAGGAGTTTGATCGCAAGAGCGGCAGGGTCCTGTTGCGCGTTCCACTGCATGGTGCACCCGGCCCCACGAGTTTCGCAAGGCTCGGTAACCAGTCATTCTACGAGGACCACTTCGGGGTCTTCTGGATTCTCTATACTTCGGGCGAGCGTGGAAGCGGCCTGGCCGTTTTAGATCGAGCGTCGAACACGCTCACCCATTACTCCCTCTACGATGAGAAATCCGGCGCAGCCATTGAGGGCGCGATGATGGCTGCGGTGGAGGACCAGGACAACACGCTTTGGTTTGCGACCATGGGTGGGGGGCTGCTTCGCTTTGACCGGGAGCACGGAATTTTCATCCGTTATCGGAACCGCCTGGACGATCCGAGCAGCCTTGATGAAGATCGGGTAATTTCCCTATTTGCCGATCGCGAAGGAACTGTATGGGCAGGTCTGCATTTGAAGAGACCCAATTTTTTTCAGCGCAAAAGGAAGTCATTCACGCCACTGTTAGGCCACCCAAACAATTCCAACCGCCTCCCGAAAGAAACTGCCGTGAACGCCCTCTACGAAGACCATCAAGGAGACTTATGGATCAGTCTTTCCGGGGCGCTTGTCCGCCTGAACCGCAAGTCCGGTCAATACAGGGTTTATCAACCGCCTGGGCCGGGGCTCTACAACGACGTGATCACCATTACCGAAGATCGTTCGGGCGTTCTATGGGTCGGCTCAACCGGCACAGGCTTAAGTCGCCTCGACCGGGCTACGGGACAATTCAAGACATACCATCACAATCCCGCCGACCCATCGAGCTTGAGTAATGATTCGGTCAATCGGCTATTAGTTGATCGCACTGGGAAGATGTGGGTTGCAACTTGGAACGGCCTTGATCTTTTCGATCCTGCAAATGGGCGCTTCATTGTGTATAAGCAGGATAAGCAAACTGAGAGCGAGCAATACTTCAGCATTGCGCAGGATCAAACCGGATCCATATGGTTAGGCGGGAGCCGGGGCCTCAGTCATTTTGAGCCGAGCACCGGTCAATTCACACTCTACAGCCACCAACCAGGTGATCTCAAATCGTTGAGCGACGACACCGTTAATACCGTGTACATCGATCATTCGGGCACGATTTGGGCTGCCACAGAAAGCGGGCTCAATAAGCTGGACCTCTCTAGCGGGACGTTCACCACTTACTACGAGAAGGATGGCCTGTCCAGCAATCTACTTAGTTGTATTCTCGAAGATCAGTCTGGAAAGTTGTGGATTAGCAGCCCGAGAGGCGTATCCAGGTTCGACCCTCTGACGAAGACGTCCAAGAACTACTCCGTGGCGGATGGCATTCCCGGCGCTGACTTATCGGGCTGGGACTCCTGCTTCAAGAATCCGGGTGGAGAGATGTTTTTTGGTGGATATAGTGGCGGCATTGCCTTCCACCCGGACCAGGTTGTGGACCGGTCCTATGCTCCGCCGGTCGTTCTGACTGATTTTCAGCTGTTCGGGAACCCGGTAGAGATTGGACCTCAATCTCCCCTGCAGAGGTCGATTACCTACACAAACGATCTGACACTCTCTCATGAGGAGAATGTATTCTCGTTCGCTTTCGCCGGGCTTAGCTATTTCGACCAGGCCGGGAGCCGTTATCGATACAAGCTGGACGGATTGGATCGCCAATGGACCGAAGTAAGTAGTGACCGAAGGCTGGCGAATTATACGACGCTGCCTGCCGGCAAATATGCACTGCGCATACAGGCAGCGACCAGCCAAGGTTCCTGGGGGGAACCTGGCATAAGATTGGGCATCACGATTTTGCCCGCGTGGTGGGACACGTGGTGGTTTCGGGCGGCGTGCGTAGCCGCGTTTGTGGGAGTTCTGTGGGCGCTGTATCAGCTTCGGCTGCGCCAGATCAGGCATGCGTTCAACGCACGCCTGGAGGAACGCGTTGGTGAGCGCACACGCATCGCGCGTGATTTGCACGATACCCTGCTGCAAAGCTTTCAAGGACTGCTGCTTCGCTTTCAAACCGTTTCCGCGCTATTCGAGACGCGCCCGGCCGATGCCAGGGGGATCCTTACGAATGCGATTGATCAGACGGCGCAGGCCATCACCGAGGGACGGGAAGCCGTGCAGGGGTTGCGTGCCTCGACGGTCGAGCGCAATGACCTGGCTAGGGCCATCAAGACGCTCGGGGACGAGATTGCAGTCGAAGCAAGTAGTAACACCGCAGTCGGATTACAGGTTGACGTCGAAGGAACACCTCGAACGTTGCACCCGATCGTGCGAGACGAGATTTACCGGATCGCGAGTGAAGCTCTGCGCAATGCACTCCGACATGCCGAGGCGAAGCAGATAGAAGTGGAGCTGCGCTATGACGAGCGGCAGTTTGGATTGCTGGTCCGGGATGACGGCAAGGGGATCGACCCGAACTTCCTCACCGCCGAGGGCCGTGAGGGACACTTTGGGCTCCACGGCATGCGCGAGCGCGCCAAGCTGGTGGGCGGCAAGCTGGCCGTCTGGACTGCGGCAAAATCCGGTACGGAGATCGAGCTCATCATTCCGGCGGCCCGCGCTTACGCCGCACCTCCACGCCGTTCGTGGTTCGCCGAGAAGTTCTCCGGGAAAGGCGTGCAGGGCAACCCATGAGCGGCGATCCACCCCCGATTCCATGACCGTGTCTCAAGGAGTCAGAACGATCAATGACCGCTGTAGTAGACGATGCGTTGAATCGCCCAGAGTAGACCCATGACCGCAATCACCAGTGAACACGGAATGGCGATGCGGCTACGGAACCACGGTTCGTTGCGAAACCAGCCGACCAGCATGAATGCCACGGCGATGACGAACAGCTGGCCGAAGTCCACGCCGAAATTAAATCCCAGGAGCGCCACGATGAAGTCATGCTTCGGAAACGGAATGCCGCTCAGGCTGCTGGCGAATCCCAATCCGTGTACCAGCCCGAATCCGAACACCACGATCAGCCGGCTCGGCCCGAGACGCGGCTTGAACACATTCTCGATGGCGATCCAGGCGATGGATAGCGCGATGCCCGGTTCGACGAAGCGACTCGGCATACTGAAGACGCCGTACGTGGACAGGAACAACGTCGTCGCGTGGGCAATCGTGAAGACCGTCGTTTGCGATAGCAACTTGCGCCACGTGATGCCCAGGAAGAACAGGCCGAGCACGAACAGGATGTGATCCGCGCCCTCGGGTACGATGTGCTTGAAACCGAGCCGCAAATACAAAGCGGTTTGGCGGGTCCAAGGCAGGGAATCGGGATCAGCGGAGACATTGTGAGCGGAAGGAGCGCCGCCCGGCGCCTGGCCGGCCCAGTCGTAGGGTTCGCTCTCGTGAGCACCGTCTTCGAGCCAGCGTGTCATCGAGACACGCGCTGCCGGCGCCTGCAGCGTGTAGACCACCGGGTAATCGATGGGAGCGCCGATCGGCACCAAGAGCTTGAGCGGCTCTTGGGAAGCCGGCAACGCTGCCGTAAAGCGGAAGGTAGACAGCGTACTCATTTGGCTGTCGAGGATCAGCGTCTTGTTGGCGGTGGCGGTCGAGAATTCCTTCAATTCGAGCTTGAGCGGCGTGCTGCCGACGACCAGTTGCAGGCCGGCCAAGACCTGCGGCAACAGCGTTCGAACCTCGGCTTGCTGCGCAGCTTCGGGTTCAGTGACAAATTGATAATAGCGGTCGGGCGACCCTAGAATCTGCGTGAGGTCGATGCCGATCTTAACGTCGAGCTTGCCGGGCGTGGCAAAGGTGACGGTCACCTCCGTGAACGTCATGGTGTGGGCCCCCGCGAGGCAGGCCCACGAGATGAGAAGCAGCGCCCATCCGATGCACCTGCGCATCGATGGGGTTGCCGTTACCAGACGATCGGCTTGGTCTCGCCGGTCTGTAGGAGAACGAGCCCCGACGGATTGCCGGGGTACGGCACCACCAGGCGCCACGTGAACGGGCTGCAGGTGATCATGGCAAACAGCACGCGGCGCGGAAATCCGGGACTGCCGATCCACTCGAGCTCGTCGCCCTTGTTGTACAGGTTCTCCATGCTGGCGGCGGCATCGGTCACCGGTCGGCTCGTCATGAGGCCGCCGATTTCGAGACGCATGTCGGCCGTGACCTTGCCATCCTTGACGAGCACCAGACCGCCGTTGATTTCGCTGATGCGATTGACGGCGACCGCCATCGCTGCATCGCTCGAGCCGATGACCGTAATGTTGTGCAAGTCGTGCGATACCGAGGTGGCGACGGCGGAGTTCGGGGTCTTCGGGCCCATGTCCGTGAAGAACATCTTGCCGAGCTTGGCTTTACCCGTGTAGCGATCCACGATCGCGACTTTGACGATGTCGTGCGCGGGATCCCGTTGCACGACGCCATCGACAACGGGAAGCATCGCGGTCTTCTGTTCGGGCTCCGTGTAGAAAGGAGCCTGGATGGCGGCGGTCACCGTGGTCTTGCCGGCGGGCGCGAGGATCTCGAAGTCCTTGGCGGTCAACTTGCGGCCGACATGAATGGTGTCGGTGGCCCACGCCGGCCAGGCGATCTTCGGCACCGGCAGCAGGTACTTCCCATCTTTCGCGGCCAACTGGCCGTTGGCGAACACTTCCTTGATCGCCACTTCTTTCAGGGAGCTCACCAGGACGACGTCGGCGTAGCGCCCGGGAGCGATCGATCCGACCAGCGAATCCATGTGCGCGTGGCGTGCGGGATACAGACTTGCCATCGCGTAGGCGGCTTCGACCGGCGCGCCCATCTTGATGGCGAGCGCGATGTGGGAGTTCATCGTCCCCTGCTTCAAGCTGTCGGCGACGTTGCGGTCGTCGGTAACGAGTGAAATGTTGTCCCACTCCTTCAGCCCGTTCTTGACGAACAGCGGCACCGCCTTTTCGATGTTGTCGTCGCGCAGCTGCAAAAATAATCCGGCTTGCAGCTTCAGCCAGGCCTCTTCGGCGACGCGGGTTTCGTGATCGCTGGTGAGGCCGACGGCGGCGAAGGCATTGATGCGGTCCTGGTCGCGCAGCCCCGAGCCATGGCCGTCGATCACGCCGCGATTGTCGCGCGTCGCTTGGATGTCTTCCCAGATGCGCTGATAGCCGGGATGGCTAGGCACGGAGACCGCGGGCCAATCCATGACTTCGTCGAGGCCCTGGACTTCCAGGCTGCCTTTGATGTTCTCAGCGACTTCGTGGTAGGCGTAATTGCCGCCGCCGACTTCGAAGGCGGAGGGCGGTGTGGCTGAGCCCAAAGCCGGGAAGATTTTCAGCGGACTGCCGTGCTTCTCGGGAGTCAGCCAAAACTCGACGTTGTGCGGACCGCTCACGTTCGAGAACTCGTGCGAGCCTTCGCTGGTCCAGGTGTTGCCCATCGGAATCACGAGCGCGGCCTCCCATTCGGGCGATAGCAGCGAGCTTTCGATGTGCTTATGCGATTCGCCGAAACCCGGGACCGCGTACAGCCCATTGGCGTCGACGATGGTGCCGGCCTGGCCCTTCCATTGGCCGGTCGGGCCGACCCACGCAATGCGTTTGCCCTTGACGACGATGTCCATGTGGGGCATCCACATGAGCGTGAACACGTTCAACACGTTGGCGCCGCGGATGATAAGGTCGGCCGCCTCGCGCGCGAGCGCGACTTGCACTAACGACTGGCGGATCTTGGTCTCTTCGTTGAATGCCACCGGGTGGATGACTTTGGTGGCGGTGGGTACGTGGGCGCCCGCGGGCGGCGGTGTGGGCGGTGCGGGAGCGACCGCGGCCCCTGTGATCGGATCGACGGGCGCCGCGCCGGCGACGCCGGCGGCGGCCACGGCAGCGCCCATCATGAGCGCGCTCAATCGCGCCGCGAGTGTGGGTTTGCTCATGGTCTATGGATTCCTAGAAGCGAAACGAAGCGCTGATTTGATAGTGGAACGGCATGGCGGCGGTGATGAGGTCGTTACCCTGCGCGCCGGCTTCGGCAATCCAGTTCTTCTGGTTGGTGATGTTGTAGAAATTCGCGCGCACGCTCCAGGTGCGGGCTTCGTAGAAAATGCTGCCGTCCCAGGTGTACTGCGTCGGAATGCGCACGTTACCGATGTAGGAGGTATTGATCGGACCGGTCACGACGACGCCCGAGCTGGCGCCGATCCCTAGATCGGTGCGGTACTTGACGAAGGCGCTGAACAGGTTCGAGGGCACGGCGGGCAGGCGATAGTCGCCGGTCGGCAGCGGGTTGAAGTTCGGGCTGCCGACGCCGGTGCCGTAGGGCGCCGCGAAGCTGTCGTACACGTTCTCGGTGAAAGACGTTGGGCTCGCGCCATGCAGGCGCGCGTCCAGATAGCTGTACGCCGCCGTTGCGGAGAAATGGCGGCTCGGCTGGAAGTTCGCTTCGAACTCGGCGCCGTAGGCGTCAATCTGCTGCGTGTCCTGGAATTGATCGGTTTGCGCGCGCTTCTGGAAGAAGCCGGCGCTCGACAAGAACAGCGTGTTGTCGAGCAGCGCTGCCTTCACGCCGCCTTCGTATAAAAAGTTCCTGATGCGAAAGTTGGTGGGGTCGATCGTGTTGCCGGTGAAGGCCGCGAAGCCGCCGCCGTTGGTGCTGACCGGCGACTGGTTGTAGTCGGCGGTCAGGTAGGTGGTGAGCCAGGTGAGCGGCTTGTAGGTGACGCTCAGGTCGGCGGCGGATTCGCCTTGAGTGGCGGTGGCGTGCGCAGCCGTGAAACCCGGCGGCGGCAGCGGATCGCTCAATTTCTCATGGATCAAATCGACGCGCAGGCCGCCGAGGATGCTGACCTGATCGGTCACCTGATAGAGGTCTTGAATGAAGGCGCCGATCTGGTTCGAAGTCTGATCTTGCGTGTTGGCGATCGAAAAGGGATATCCGAGCGCCGAAGAACCTGCGTAGGTGGCGCCCGGAACCGCAAAATACGTCGCATTGCGCGGCACTTGGACCACCCCGAAGAGATTCGGTTGGACGATCGGGAAATTCGCCGGGTTGGTGGTGATGTCCGTGGCGTTCAAATACTCATTAAAAAAGTCGCCGTACGCGAGCACGTGGATAAAGCGATAGGCGATGCCGGCGATCGCTTGGTTCTTGCCGAACTTGGCGTGCAGTTCGAGGCGATCTTCGAAGTTGTATGAATCTTTGATGTCGTTGAAATAGCGTTGCGCGTATTCCAGCTGCTGCTGTGAGTAGTCCTCGAAGTAACCCTTGTTGACCAGGGAGATCGAGTCGTTGATGTTGTAGTTCACGTCCAACTGCGCCTGAAAGTTCGAACCCTGATCGTGATCGCCGGGCGCGACCAGCTGGTAGCTGCGATTGATCTGGGCCGTGCCGGTGACGTTGACCACCGATAAAAAGTTGCGCGGATCGCCGGGGAAGGCGTAGGGGCTGACGCCCGTGCCCTGGTAATAGGTGCCGTTGTCGATGAGCTGCTGCGTGGGACGGTTGATACCGGTGTTCTCGGTGTAGTGCGCGAGATAGAACTCGGTGTTGAAGTCGACGGTGAGTTTGTCGCTCGGTATCCAGCGCAAGGCGACATAGACGTCGGTGGAATGGTCATAGCCGAAGCGATAGTAGCTGTCCGAGTGGATGTACTCGAAGCTCACGCGGTAGGCCAGCGTCTCGCTGATCGGGCCGGTGACGTCGAATTGCGCCTTGCGGGTGTTGTATTCGCCGTAGGTGAAAGTCGCGGTCTCGTGTTGACCGTCGAACGAGGGACGTTTGGTCACGAGGTTCACGTAGCCGCCGACGTTGCCGGTGGGCCCGTAGACGACGCTGGCCGGGCCTTTGACGACGTCGAAGCCTTCGACCGAGTTGAAGCTCAAGGGTTGGCCGTCCGAGCGCGGCGTGCGCAGCATGCCGTTTTGGAATACTTCAGCCTGCTGGCCGCGTAGGAACGGCACATTGGCGCCGCCGAACTGATCGTTGGTGTAGGCGCTCGAGACGATCTTCGAGAAATCCGTGACGTCGATGATCGATTGGTCGCGCATCTGCGCGGCGTTGATTTCGGTGACGGCGCGCGGGGTGTCGAGTACGGACAACTGCAAGCCGAAGACCGACGTTACCTTGCGCTGAAGCGGGCTGACCTGATCCTCCAGGTTCACGCCCTTGACCACGATCTCCTCGAGATTGTCGGAGCCGGTGGCGAGTGTGGCCGGCGTCGCGGCGGTGGACGGAGCGGCTGGATCTGCCAGCAAGACGCTCGGGGAGCTTAAGCAGAGTGCCGCCGTTAGAAGGGCGTACTTGGTCGATTGATGGGTCATGGTGTTTTGAACTCAATGGCTGAAGGCCCGATTGTGCAAAGGGCATGCCAACTGGTGTTTTCGCGCCGGAGGTCGAGGCGGTGGGTCGTTGAGGCGCTTTTTTCACGGACTTGAGGCCAGCAGCGGACGACGCCGGCACGTTGTTGCGGTGGCGCAACGCGTGAGAATGCACACAATCGGGACGCGGGCCGTACACAATTGCACGCAATCTGGGCGCTGGGTGCGGCAGTCCAAGGAATCGAGGCGCCAGAGCGCGATAAGGCGTCTGCAAACTCGCGGCGGTGTTCCCCTCTCGAAACCCTCCTATTCGCGCGTCAGGCCGCGCGCGAGGACGTCAATGCCGTCAAAGTCAGCTTGGCACTAGTTGAATGTTTGAGCGACCGTCGTCTGATTACTTGAACATCCGCGCTATCGACGTCGCCACCAATACACTCCCTGATTGTCCAACTCGCGGATGATATTACCGATCTTCCATAAATAGTTGAGATGGGCCATCGTTTCCCCTGTCGCCATGCCAAGCAGCTCGCCCGTTATGGGACGAGTGAACAGAGAACCGAAGAGATCCACAGCGCGCCGAGGCTTGGCGAGCCTTTCAACCAGGTGCGCCAAGCCTCGATGATGTCCGCTGATCAATTGATCGATTCGCGCATGCAGACCTTTGAACGGACTGTTATGGGCAGGCAATACAAGCACATCGTCCGGGACACATTGCTTGAGGTCATTCAGAGACACGAGCCAGTCGCTCAATGGATCCGCCTCCGGCTCTGTCGGATGAACCGAGACGTTTGAGGTGCGCGCTGCGACCGCCCGCAGCCGGCTGATTGAGTCATCTGGCCTCCCAGACTTGCCGCCAGGCTGAGAATTCCGAGGGACGGATTCGATAACGGGCGAAGTTGCCTTCGTGCAAGCCGATGAGTTCGGCCTCGACGATCTCGGCGAAATGCTGGCGGTCGCTGGGGTCGATTGCATTCTTCGACCAAGCCCCTATTCTTGTTGCGACGTCCTTTCGACCCACCCGCATGCGGACAAGGGTGGCGATAAGTTCGCGCAACTGTTCGCGGTAGCGAAGGCGGAAGGGATCAGGCTCCCCGAGCGATTGACGAACGGCGGCGTAGCGAGCGGCCGATCGCTCATAGGCCCACATGAAGACGTCCTTGAGAAGTTCTATTTTGTTCAGCTCGTAAACGCCGAGCACGGCTTCCGTATAGGTCTGCCGGGGCACATCGGTGAACGACAGCGGCACGAGGTTGTGCTTGATGAGCGGGATGTTGGCGGCGAGGCGCGACACGCGCTTGTTCACGTCGTCGAAGGGCTGCAGATATGGAAGCTGCACCATCACAAAAAACGCTTGTTCGAAGGGGTCGTTGATCGCGGCAGCTGTTGCCAGGAGCTGATCGAAGCTTTCCTCGATAAGCTGCGGTACCTCTAGCGGATGGAAGGCGGAGCGTTCGATGCCGAGGGCAATGTAACGTAGCCTGCCAGCCGCCGTGGGATCGGCGAGGAGATTGTTGGCGAGGATCGCGTGGAGATTGAGGATCGTGTAGCGGTTGAAGCCGATCTCGTCTGCGTTGCCGACCAGGAACTCGATCGCGTCCTTATGGTTCAGGATCATCTGCGCTTCCAGATGAGCGTGACCCTCGACCTCTTCGCCCAACTCGATGAGGCGCTTGGTGTCGAGGAGTGAGTAGGTGTTGCCTTCGAGACGGCTTGAATTCCAGGCGAGATCGATCAACAGCCTATTGAGGATCTGTTTGGCGTACGACCCTGCAGGTTGTTCGGCGATCTGTAGGCGGCCAACGGTCGCTAAATGCGTGCGGTCCTGCTCGGTCAAGTAGGAGGAAGAATTCGGCCGATAGCGGTCGAGAAAGCTGCGATCGTAGCCGACCGGCTTGCGGGCCTGCGGTGCCTGACTGACGTAGTCTCGGATCATTTCCCCCGCTTCAGAGAGTGGAATGTCAGGTTCGTCGGCATCTTCCCGCCTGGCCGAGTCGATCGCTGTATCGGGCATCCGGTATCTCGCCCACCGCCCCTCACCATCCCTGACAAGGCGATTGAGCGTGACGAGGTGTTTGAGGCGATATTGCAGAGTGCGTTGCGGGACCGGAGTCGCCAGGGCATGCAAAATCTCCGGCGCCGACACGCCGTTCGGATTACGCCGCACGGCATCTTCGATCGCTATGAGTGCCTCTTCTGGGATTTGGCTTGCCAAAGCGTCCTTCCTTGCGCGTAGAATATAGGCGCAACTATATCAGGTTTAGACGCAACAATCGACGCTAGGCGCAATTATAGTTGCGCCTAGCGGCTAAGTATTCGGAGAGTCGGCGGAGGGGTTCGATAAGTATCTGATCTGATTACTATTCCGATGCTCATGCCGCCACCCGCAGCGCGCGAATCCCTGCCTCCCGTCGACGATAGGTCTGGCTCGGCTCAGCGACTGCGTGTGGAAACTCGTTCCCGCTCATGGACGGGGGGACACGTCCCCCCGGATCGGATGTTGCGGGCCGCATGACGTCCCGGTCGTGAGTCACACCGCACTCGCGGCACATCTAAGTCCTTCCAGCGAGCATGTCCGGACCTGCGGGTCCCGTTAAGGCTCCGCAGCCGCTGCATGTTCGCGTGGTGTTTCTCTCATTGACGACCCGCACACATCTAATCCGTACGAGGCGCACCGATCAACCGAAATATCTATCGCGATTGGGTAGAAACGCGTGAGCGAGAAGAGCGATCTGAGCGGAGCGCGGCATGAGCTGGTGTTACCAACGGCTGGCGCCTCTGCTCCACTGCGTTACGCAACCGCCGCCACCGGGTCGCGTCGTCCCTGACGCTCCGTCGCGCGCCCGGCGCTGCGGGAACGACAAACTGCGAAGCACGTCGCGCGCTTCGAGGTCGTGCGTCGCACCGTTCGCCGGTATCATCGGAACGATGTCATTCCTACCGCTCGCTTCTGCATTTCTGAGTTCCTCCGTGCGCGTCTCTCGCGGTGCCTCATCGGCTCTGCCGCTCCTGGCCTTCCTGCTCTGCTCCGCGTGCACCTCCTCGGGTGACCGGATCGAGGCTGTGGACGACAGTTCTGGGAAATCACCTCCCACCGTTTGGTTCACTCTCCCCCGCCGAAGCGGGGTCTCCAAAACCTGTTGGTGACTGATTAGTCGTCTTGGTCGAAATGTATACTGCCGGAGTAGAGGAAATTGTTTGCCCCGCCGCCCGCCTTGAACGCCCCGGTGACGGGATCGCCCGTCACGTTGGTAATCACGTCAAAGAGCGTGAACACCCCTTCGCCATGCGTGAAGACCCCGCTCCTGCCGTGGATCTCGTGAATGCAGCTTCCGCTCAATTCGAGGCTGAAATCAAGAGACTGACAGAAGCCCTTCGCATAGGCAGCATCGACTGTGTAGTCCGTGGTGAATCTGCCTTGCTTGCCGCGCAACGTGCCGACAAAGGCCTCCCGACCGCGTTCAGTGTAATGATCGAAGTCAGCCAGCTCCTTGCAAGTGAAGCCCTGCACGAAGATGCTTAAGCAGCCTTCTAGGTCGCCGGTCATCCCGAGTGCGAAGTCGGAACCTGCTACGCCGCAGTTGGAAAACGTGCTGTTGCCGGAAATGGAGATGCTCTTGCCATTTCCGTCCGCCAAGGCAGTGCTCCCGCCTGCCAATATCATCGATGCTAGGACACTTGCAGCGGTAACCCTTGCGCTGCGCCAAAATGCATCGCCCGTTTCATTTTTCATCCCGCTCTCCCTTGCTTGTCTTCCTCTGATGTAGACGAAATGGCTCCGGCGCGCGTTTCCCCCTCTGCGGTTTCGTGGCAAGGATCATACTCCTTCGACTTCGGCCATGTCGGGATGCCGGCAGTGGCGCATCTGGTGGTCCGACGGTCGCCGCCATGCGACCGTACAATCGACCGATTTCTTTGATGTTGCATTGCCGCTAACGTACGTAATGTTTCTTGAAGTCAGGCCTTCTGCATCTCGCAGCCTCCATTGAAGAGGGCGGGCGGGCCGCGACGGGCGTGCTCGAACGATTCGGGAGCGCCCGCCCGAGGCGACAGCGTACACCGAGCAGGGCAGAGCCTTGGGCAACTGCTTCGGACCATCTATTTGCGCGACTACTTTTCACTACCCGACTTCCAGTCCTTGTCGCGCGCCGGCGCTCAATGCTTGGGAAGGATCTGAGGGCGCCAGAACGGCATGTCGACACCCGTGCCGGGGAAGTGCGCGAATCGAAGTCCCGGATGGTCAGCAAGCAGGAGTTGATCGAATTCGCGACGCGTTAAGATCCGCAGTATTTTCACGCCGACCCGCTCAAGGTCGGGCGTTTCAGCCACTGGAGGAAGACGTCATCCTGGACGTGGTATTCACCGCGCTCCACTCGCACCAGAATGTCGCCGCGCGTGAGTCGGCCAACGGCCTTTTGCACGACGCTGATACTCGGAGCAGCTTCGCCCAACCCTTTACCGATTTGGCTACGCACTGCCGCGGAAAAAACATCCGTGACGCCGCGAGCGATCAGTTGCAACACTGCACGATCGAGGGGTGGCAGACTCTGCCAGGTCCGTTGGAGAGCCGTATCGTTGTAAACTTCGGCTCTGGTGTGCGCCAGAGCTGCGGCCGACCCTTCGCTTGCATACGCCAAATAGCGGTAGAGTCGGAAGAATTCTGGCGTCCGTCCGAGCGCCTCGAAGGCCTCCAAGGTCTCGCGCTCCGTCAAGGGGTAGCGTGAAAGCCCGTTGACGAGCTGCGGGCGCTGATGAGCCCCAAATCGAATTCTCCCAAGTATTGCTTGGCGAGGAGGGGGCGGGCAAAGTGCCAGATATCCTTTGGGCCATCCATCAACTATCCCCAAATATCCGCATCCGGTATAACTATACCGAAAGAGGATAATCGAGCGTAGTTCCCCGCTCAAACGGACGGATTGCTGCCAAACTGACGGCGATTAGGGCAATTCACAGCAGTCCTGAGTGACTACGGGGCCTCCGTCCGCTGGCGTCGAACCCCCAGCGGCATAGCGCTGTTCGGCCAAAATGACCATGGCCCGCGCGTACTGCGGTGTGGGCACCTCATCAATCTGGACTTCGCGGATCAGCGGCAAGAAATCCTTGTGGTGTCGCTGATATTTCTCATCCCAGCTTTTGCCGTAACCATAGGCACGATTCCAATAGGGGCCGTTCGCGTGATAGACGAAGGTCTTCCGAAGAATGCCGGCGAAATATCCATTCTTCGTCAGCTTGCGGACGTACTTACCATCCTCAGCGGGAAATGGCTTATAAGGCAGAAAAATGAAACCACCCACCTCGTTGTATATCGACCTGGTGGTGACGGCAAACCATCCTCCGGTCGGGCCGACCTCCAGCGTGGTGTCGGCTATGGTCAACTCGGAATATTTGGAAATGTCATGTTTCCCGCCGTCGGTGTATTGGTCCTGCACCACGTTCATGGCGAGAAAGCCAAGGCGCGGAAATCGGCGGAAGGCGGCGATCGCCGAGCGGTCCCAGCCCCTCGACAAAGCCAGAATATCGTCGTCCATGTCGACCAGGTATCTATATTTCGCCTGCAAAAAGCCAAGCGCGTACGCGTTAGTACCATAGTTTCGCGTGAGTCGAATGTATCGCACAACGCCGGGATGCTTTCGCTCGAAAGTTTGGCACACCTCGCGAGTCTCATCGTCGCTTGCGTTGTCCATGATGAGCAATTCAAAGGGTAGTTGTGTGTTGGCAATTACCGCGGTCACGGCGCTGCAAAGGAACTGCGTTCGATTTCGTGTGGCCAGCACGAGACTAAAGCCTTCATCAAAATTCACGCGGCGGTCTTTGATTTTTCGCTTTAGAAAGCGTGCAAGGTAGGCCACACGAGGAATGGCATTATTCTTTGGCGACAGGTCCGCGAGCGCTTTGCCCAATGATTGGATATTCAAATGATCGTAGCCTCAGTATGCTGTCCATGCCGTGACCGGGGTCGCGGCATTCATGCCGGCCGCTCTGGTCGATTCCAATAGGTCGCGAGTGCCGCCACACATCGTCTAGCGGGTTGGATGCGCCAGAACGATCCCAGTCGGATGAAGAGGCTCAACACCCGAGCGACCTTGCTTACGATACGAAAGAGATCTGAGAATTCTCGACTACGGCCATTCTTCTGATAGGCGAGTTTCACGGCGTCGCAAACAATGGCGCCAGGGAGTTTATATAGGCGCGATCGGGCGATGAACGGATCACGGGCCTTGACCACGAATTGCGGTTGGCGTGCGAGGAGCCACGTAGCGATCCGCTCCAACAAGAACACCTTGATCTCGACGCTCTCGCCGCCCCGATAGGTAGTTGGCCGCCGCAGCTCGATACCGAGCGGATCATTCTTCGATTCGGCGATCTCGAACAGCTGCTCGGTCACCTCGAGCCACGCTTGCCAGAACCTCGGACGAGCCACAAAATAGTTGCTATAGACCTCGTTGCCGGAGTGCGTGATCAACGTATCGAAATTCGTAGGCCGCCCGATGCGCCTGAATAGTCGAGTCGCGAGCCCCAAGAGTCCTGGGTGGCAGCTATCACCGTACTTGAATACGTTGAGGTAGTAAGCGGTGAGATGCAAACTCGGCGTGAACAGAAGCACATCCGCCCTATCGGCATGATGACGGATGAATTCGTGGACCTCCCGACCCGAGAGATTGGTCTTGCTCCTAAAGCGCGGTGAAAGAAATCCGTAAAAAGCAGTGTCGTCAAGGGGTTCACTGCGAAGGAAAGTTCGAATGGTCCAATACTCGAACCAATCGGGGCGCTCGTTCGCCGTGTTGTCCAAGGGAAGGAAGTCGCAGTCGACCTCTTGAGAGGCGTTGTAACGAATCTGATAGACAAATGCGGATGTCATGAGCGCGGGTAGAGGATGCGATGTCGCCTCGACAACAGTCGGAAGGAATCCTGCGCTCGATATTTCTTGCGCATAGATAAGGTTCGGAGCCCTTTTTCGGGGGCTCCATAATTAGAAGACGGACGAGCTCGGAAAATCCGTCGCGGTCGGAGCGACATTTCTCCGTGGCGCTGTATATTTCCATCGGAGCGCCTAGTATCTTAGGGCGGTGTTCACACCCTTCGATCAGTGGTTTGCAGAGCAAATCCTGTCCCACGAGGTCTCCTTGACTCGATACTTAAATCGGGTATGGCCCAACATGTCGGAAATCCCCGATCTGCGGCAGGACGTCTACCTTCGGGTCTATGAAAGTGCGCGAGAATCTCGGCCGAACTCGCCGCGCGCGTTTCTTTTTGCCACCGCGCGCAATCTCCTGACCGACCATATCCGCAGGAGCCGTGTCGTATCCATTGAGGCGACGGGAGATGTGGACACGTTCGATGCGCTCGTGGATGAAGTGTCCCCGGAGCGCAACGTCGGTGCGAGGCAGGAACTGCAAAACCTCGCACTCGCATTTGATTCGCTCTCCGATAAATGTCGACGCATTGTGTGGCTGCGTCGGATCGAGGGCCTATCGCAGCGGCAGACTGCGGAACGCTTGGGGCTGCGCGAGGTAGCGGTGGAAAGTCAGCTCGCGCGAGGAATGCGCGCTCTTGCTCGAGCGGTCTTTGGGTCTAGTGAAGGACGCAAAGACGCCGGTGGGCCCTCTGGACCCGGAGCGGACGACGATGAGTAGCACAGAGATCGAAATCGCCGCCGCGGCGTGGTTCGCCAAGCGAGAGGCGGAGGGGTGGACCGTCGAGCAGCAAAGCGAACTCAACGCCTGGCTCGAGCAATCGACTGCACACCGGATCGCGTTCTTGCGCGTCTGCGAGGCGTGGAAGCGATTTGGCGAACTCGATGCGCCGGCAGGGGATCGTGCGCCGGGTGCGATACCGGAGCGGGGGAGTTGGACGTGGCGTTCGCTTCCACAAAAGACCGAAGGTCTTCCGTTTCAGGTGCGTCGGATTGCCCCGCCTCGTGCCGTGTCTTATCGAGTATGGGGGCCCATAGCCGCGGCCATGCTTCTCGTGATCCTTGCTGCAGTGGGTTTAACCTCCCGGTACCTGGTCCATCAGGGCACGAACTATCTCACCGAGGTCGGACAGACCCGTGCCGTACAGCTCGAGGACGGTTCCCACGTCACTATCGATACCGGAAGCCGCATTGAGGTAGATGTCAGGGCAGACGAGCGCCGCATCGGTCTGATACGAGGGGATGCCTTCTTCGAGGTAGCGAAAGATCCCGCGAGGCCTTTCGTAGTGAGCGTGGATCGCACTCGAGTCGTTGCGGTGGGGACACAGTTCTACGTCGAGCGAGACGACAAGGGTCTCACCGTCCTGGTCACCGAAGGAAAGATCCGGCTCGAGCGACCCACGGAATCGCCGCTTGAGGTGGCGGCTGGATCTGAAGCGCGCCTCAATGCGACCGAGCTTCGCATCAGTCATCCAACCGATATGGAAGTTGAAGAAATATTGGAGTGGCGCAATGGTTATCTCCTTTTTCGCGATACTGCACTCCTCGAAGCGGTCGCCAAATTCAACCGATACACACGCAAAAGAATGTTCATCGAGGATCCGAACATTGCGGGAATTCGCATTGGGGGGCATTTCCGCTTGGATGATGTGCAGGGATTTCTCTGGCTCTTGAAGAGCGGCTTTCCAATCAATGTCGATGACCGCGGTGACCGCATCGTGCTGACCAAGCGAACGAGCTAACCGGGGTTCCCCCGGGAGGCTACGCGATACGATGCTCGCGCGTTTGATCCGCCGTTTGGCTCTGATGGAGATCATCGTGAGTCTCTTGCTCATCGCGCCGCCCGGGATGGCGGCGGACGCGGCCACCAAGCAGCACTTCGATATCGCCGCCGGCAATCTCATCACATCCTTGGAGCTTCTGGAAAAGGCTTCAGGTATCGAGCTCCTTTACGATGCATCGCTCCTCAAGGGTGCGGGCACGCAGGGTGTCAAAGGGGACCTCTCGCCTCGGGCCGCCCTCATCGCCCTCCTTGAGGGGACCGGTTTCGTGCAGATCGAGGGTCCCAATGGCCTCACGCGGATCGACAGACGACCGGCCAGCGATGCGAGCGCTTCCAGTGCTCATCCGAAGGCCGGTACGGCAGATCATTCGGCCGCTTCCTCGAAAGCACCGGACGAGCTCAAGGAGCTCGTGGTCACCGGGACGCATATTGTCGGCGAGATTCCGGTGGGTGCGTCGTTGTCAACTTACGACCGGGTGGATTTCGACAAGTGGGGAAGTGCGACGGTAGATTCTCTGGCGCGGTACATGCTTGAGAATTTCTCCGGTGCCGACTCACTGGCAACGCTAAATACCAACGGGAACGTGGGTAGTCTTCAGCAGGGGGCAGCGACCAACATTTTCGGAGGCGCCGGCTTTGATCTCCTGGGATTAGGATCACGGGCGACACTCACCTTGCTCGATGGTCATCGAATCGCCCGGGGAGGCCTCGACGGCTCCATGGTCGACGTGTCGTTGATACCTTTGAGCGCAATTGACCATGTAGAGGTGCTGACTGACGGAGCCTCCGCCATTTACGGTTCCGATGCGGTAGCGGGTGTCGTCAATATCGTGACCCGCCGCGCTCTCGACGGCGCGGAAACGAACATTCGTTACGGCCGATCGACGGAGGGAGGTGCGGGTCAGTTCACAAGCTCGCAGCTCTTGGGGCACGCTTGGTCGAGTGGTAATGTGCTCCTCGATTACGAGTATGACGACAGCCAAGGCCTTGATGCTTCCGACAGAAGCTGGATCGGACCCGAAAACGGTCCGTACTCGCTGATCCCAGAAAATCGTCGACACAGTATTTTCTTCACGGGGACGCAGAGTCTTGATAACACGGCATTCTCGTTCGTCGGGCTTTCCAGCCGTCGAAGGTTTCGGATGAGCGGTCTGCAGCTGAGCACCAGTGATTTCGTTCCGAATAGCGAAAGCGGCGGTGGCAACGCTGACCTCGCCTCGACCGCGATCACCGTGGACCGCGACCTACCCGCTGCCTGGCATGTGAGCAGTTCCGCCACGTACTCCAGCGTGAATCAATGGAGAAGCGGTGAGGAATTTCCGAATGGCCTGGCGGGCGATCATTTCAACAGCGCTCTCCTCGCAGATTCCGAGATAGCGGGTATCGATGTCTCCGGAAGCGGCCACGTGCTGCGCTTGCCCGGTGGCGTTCTACGACTCGCGCTCGGAGGAGGGTTCAGGTCGGAAACTTTCCGCGGCTCCGTGCCGAGCATCGAACCCCTGCCGACCGTCTCCGGGAGTCGAACGGATTTAATCGCCTACGGGGAAGTGGCTGCTCCCATATTCGGTGAGGATTTCTCGTTTCCGGGGGTGCGTCGATTGGAGGTGTCCTTTGCTTATCGGGTCGATAGCTATAATCACTTTGGCGCTCGTGCGAATTCGAAATGGGGTTGGACCTGGGAGCCCACACCCGGACTCACCCTGCGGGGCACTCAGGGCACCTCGTTCGAAGCCCCGTTGATTCCGCAGCTCGACGCCCCCTCAACGGCATACACGACGCTCCTCCCGAGCAGTACGCCGGGAGGCAAGCCCACCGACGCTCTGATTATCAACGGCGGAAGTCAATACCTTCTACCGGAAACATCGAGGTCATTCACTGCAGGGATAGATTGGGCACCGATTCGCTGGCCGCAAATCCGGGGGTCGTTGACCTATTTCAATATCACCTACAGCAATCGCATCCAGTCCCAAAACATCGATGCGAGGCCTTTGGACGCGCAGACTCAGCTATTTTCTCTCGCCTCTCTTAATCCCAGCCTCGACCAGATACTGCCCTATTTCCAAGCGCCCGGATTTCAATTAGATCGCGCAGGTCTTGGACCTTCGGGAGTCACCGCTGTCATCTACAACCAGTTCGTGAATGAAGGGACGACCGTCGAACAGGGCATTCGCGTGGATGGTCAATGCGTGTACGACGGCGGGGGACTCGGAAAATGGCGGTTTTCATTCGCGGGCAACTATCTGCTCGTGGACGGCACATCATTCCAGACATATTTTCCGCAAGTGGCAAACGTAGCGAATACCATTGCGGAACCGCCCAAATTTCGCCTGCGTGGCGGAATCACCTGGCAGTACGGCAACTTAACCTCCGACCTTATGCTCAATCACACGAGCGCCTACCAGAACACGCTCTTCAGTCCAATGCAGGATGTCGGTTCGTGGACGACCGCGGATCTCACCTTCAAGGTCAACATCCCATACCGTGCGGATATGCTATGGCGCGACCTTGACTTGGTCTTGAATATCCAAAACCTCGCTGATCGAAGACCGCCATTTCTTGCCATTCCTGCCGGCGACATCGCGATCGGCCGGTCCGCGGTGCCATTTGACGGCACGAACGCCTCCGCCGTCAGTCGCTACGTGTCGCTCGAATTTCGCAAAGGATGGCGATAACAGGAACGCTGCCAGGATTACAACGGAACTGTACTCCCCGCGCTTCGTCGATTCGAGGTCGTAGTTGCTGTAGTCCGGACCGGTTCGTCCTCTTGCGGATCCGAAGGTACGATGAGGCCCTCGCCCGCGTACGAACACGCTCTTGGCATTCGAACCATCGCGGGGTCATTCTATGAACGGTGTCTCGCCAAGCGGTCAAAAGGCGATAGACAAGGCGGTGACGCCATCAAATCCGCGATGTTGTTGGATGCGGATATTGCAGAGACCTTTGCGGGATACGGCATCACGCCTTGATAGCGACACTGCAACCGCGGTAGTCCAGGCGCGAGTAGATGATGTTGGTGGCCTACGCAATGCTTGTCACTGGTGTAGAGTGCGTGGACTTCGGCTGAGCAACGGAGGGCGAACCATGAAGGGTCGATTTCTTACCTTTAGCATCGCACTCGCTATGTGGGTCGGGACCGCGCTGCCGCAAAAGCAATCGGCCCCCGACACGGCCCAGTCGTTTGGGTTTCTCGACGGGCGTGTTACTGTCTTACAATCCGCAACGGATACCGGTGGCACGTCGGCGCTCCTCGACTTACTCATCCCGGCGAATAGCGGTCCCCCGCCACACATTCACACGCGGGAGGACGAGCTCTACGTAATCAAACGCGGGACGTTTCAGTTCTTTATGGACGGGATTTGTCGACAGGCCGGGCCAGGCGCCACATTCTACATGCCCAAGGGTCACATGCACATGTTCAAAAACGTTGCGAAGGAGAGCGGTGAGCAGCTGCTATTTATTTATCCCGCGGGGCTCGAACAGTTCTTTCGCGAGGTACACGACCTCGATTTCAAGATGCCACAGGATTTTAATAAGATGAACGAGCTGTCCAATCGCAAGTACGGTGTCAATCACGAGCCCGGGCATGACTTTCACGCGGGCCCTTGCGAAATCATCAAGGCGGTGAAAGAGGGAGCTGCCAGTAGCCCAAGTAGCCATTAAGCCGTGCGGACTCCCGGTATCGGGGGCGCAGCGCCGCCGACGCTATACCGCGCAGCAGAAAATGGCTTTCGTCAAGAAAGCGATGCAGCCGGGGATGAGATTCACTACGACTTAACTTCGAACGTCTCGCCGTACGGAAAGTCACAATTCAATCGCTGGAGTTCTGCGCGACAGTGATCGTCGATTCGCCGTCGTTGTGCCGGTGTCAGCAAATCGCTGGAACCGCCGGGCTCGCCGCGCCGAAGCATGGACCCCTGATCGTTGCCCAAGGCACAACCTGTCCAGGATCAAACTGGAACTTGGATTTCTTCATGTGGCTGACGCTTGATAGGCGAACGACTGTGTCGATGTCATTCTCGGTCAGGTCGACGCTCAGGAACCGGGCAATGCGGCGTATGGCTGCCGTAGGGTCCCGCTGCATCTCCTCGTAAGTCGGGAACAGAATATTGGGTCGATCGCGCTCCACCTCCACTCCGTTCGTGATGTGCTGAGAGCTCTTGCTCGCCGCGATGGTCGGCGGCGCAATCGCGTACGAGACTAATGCGTCGCCGCAGGCTGCCGAAAGCTCTGTGATTCCTCCATGATCGCGCGCATCCCTTCGCTCTGCTCGGTCAATTTTTTGAGTTTGCGATCAATGTCGATCTGGTGCGCTCGGAGGACCTGAATTTCCTTCAGCAGTATGGGCGTTAGTTCGTCGTATCGGATGCCTTCGATCCTGCCCTGACTGTTTCGAATGACGAGATCGGGATATATTTTTTGAACTTCCTCGGCAATCAGCCCGTATTGCAGTGTGCCGCGAGGCTCGCTCTTCAATCGAAAAGTAACGGGCCTGAGCTGCCGCAGTTTATCCGAGTTTGCGTCCATGGAGGTGATTTCGGTCTTGTACCGCTCGGAGGAGGCGACGACACCGAGCTGGCCGTTCGAATTGACATAGACGGCAGAGCCGGTGAGGGTGGTGCTATTTATGCCGGCGATGTACGTCGTGCTCTGGGTGCTTGCCGCTCCAATACGAATGACGCCGTTGTCGCCGCTCATGCCTTGGTTGCCGATGTCGATATTGTTCGACCCTTGCACGTTAAAGGCTGCTTCGTAGCCGAGGGCGATGTTGTTCGAGCCGGTGGCATTGTTGAAGAGGGTCTTGAATCCATTGCCGGTATTGTTGCCGCCGGTCCTGCATGCCCAGCACGCACTGTAACCCTCGACCGTATTGGCCGATGCGGTGCTGTGGTACAGCGCGTTTTTCCCTATGGCCGTATTCTGGGCTCCGGTCTGGTTGTCGAACATTGCCTGATGTCCGATCGCCGTATTGTTGCTGCCCGTCTGGTTGTTGGAGAGGGCGCGCGCTCCGGTGCCGGTGTTATCGACGCCCGACGTCGTCGACTCCATCACAGCGTATCCGATGGCGGTATTTTCGCTCACGTCCGCGTAGGTAAGAGTGAAATTGCCGATCGCGGTATTGCCGTTGCCAGTGAAGTTACTGTGCAATGCATCGGAACCGACTGCCGTGTTTCCGAACCCTGACGACGTGGTGGAGGCTGCTCCGTTGCCCATCGCAGTGTTATGGAAACCACTTGTGTCGTTGGACAGTGCGGCAGCTCCAAACGCCGAGTTGAAATAGCCGCTTTGCAACGAACTCAACGCGCCTGTTCCACCGGCAGTATTGCCACTGGGGTCGCTCACGACCACATCCGGCGGCTGCGCGGCATCGACTGGCGGAAACAGCAAAGCCAAAGCGAGTACTGCTGGTAGATATCGATTGACCATGATCATGTCTTTTTTCCCCTCTTGTAATCGAAGAAGACGGCCGTGTGCCTATCATAAGCTTGATTCCTCGGTGCGTCAGTTATGACGGGCCATACGGGCAAGGACATCGAGGGCGACTTCTACATTGGGGCGGCGTTCGGGCGAGTCTGGGCTTTTCTTTACGGCTGGATGGAGACGCTCCTCGACGGGGCCGCGAGCATCGCCGCCCTCGCCATCGTATTCGTCATTTTCTTGAATGACCTCTTGGGGGGCACGCTGTCGCCCTTGCAGGTTCAATTGCTGACGGTGGGCACGATCGTGGCGGTGACGTTGTTGACTCTCGCATCAATGCACACCAGCGGGATGCTAGCCACCGTCGTCACGGCACTGAAAGTGGTGCTCGTCGCGGGAATCGGCGCCGCTGCCTTCGTCTTCAGCAATGGTTCGTGGGCTCACTTCGCGGTCAGCGGCGCAGCTGGTGCTTGTGAGGGCGTCTCGGCTGGCGCGCGGTTGGGAGTCACCGGCTTCGGAGCCGCTGTCATTGGCGCTCTTTGGGGCTACAACGGATGGGCGGACATCAGTTTCGTCGCTGAGGAGTGAGCGTGTACGCCGCGGAAGCCGGCGTCATTCCGGCGGCTCACGCTTACGCCGCATGAGCACCTTCAGGCGTTGGGCGGCGTGTGGCGGTTGTCAATGCTGATCGCGCCTGCGCCAAACGCGACGATCTGGAGCAATCCTCCGGCCATCATTACATTTTTAAGGAAGTGAATCATTTGGTTCCGATCGGCGAAGTGGCTATGGAAAGTCGCCGCCGTGACCAGCGAGAACAGTGCAAGCACCGCAGCGACAGTGCGAGCCTTGAATCCTGCTATGAGCATAAGACCGCCGCCCAACTCGACCGCGACGGAAGCGGCAAGAGCCAGGGACGGGAAGGGCAAACCCACCGAACGAATCGCTTCGGTGGTCGGGCCAATGGCCCCAAGCTTACTCAGTCCACTCATCGCAAAGGGCAACCCAATCAATAAGCGGCCGGCGAAGGGGACATAGCGGATAGCGGACATGGCATTACTCCTGAGCGATGATGAATATCAGGCTGTATGCGCGTCATTCGTTGCGCGCCAGAACACGTCGGGAAGAATGTGGTGATGAACGTCAATCGTGAAGGTCACGGTCCCGCTGTCACTCTCCGGGAAGACGGAATACGGTAACGGTGGTATTGCCGCCGCCGATTTCAGGAGCGACCAAGTTGTATACGCCCACTATCCCGGACACGACCGCCCAAAGGTTATTCGGTTTGCCCCCGGCGAAGTACTGATACTCTTTGATCTCACTCACGTTCATTTCCCCCCTTCGCAAAAACCCTTCAATGTAAGCACGCTGCGTTAAGAGCGTCTTTACCGCGCTCGCGATTGTTTTGATCGCCTTTGCGGGCAGCTCTCGTCGGTCACGGCACCGGCAACCGCTTCAAACGTCGGAATTCAGCCAGTGGAAACCTTGTGATACAGGCGGAGAAATCCCGCTTGGGTCAAATGGTGGTCTTCGGGCCCGCAATGTTGCATGCGTGAATTTGAGAACGTTATAGATCGGTCGTGAGGTACGCAAAAATCGTGCGCGGCCCCGCCCATTCGAATAGTCCGGGCGTGTACACGTTGGTCCAGCGATAGGTATTGGGAAGGTTTTGGATCTGCAGCCGTAGGCTGCTGTTTTTTCCAAGAATTGTGAACTTGTAGCGTGCACCCAAATTCAATTCGGTAACGGCGGGTGAGTAGAGCGCATTGTCTACAGTGGCGGGAGCGCTGCCGAAATGCACCGCCGAGAGATCGAGAGACAATGCCGGCCAATAGGGGATACGGTAGTTGGCATTGGCGGCATACTGCAGTCGCGGCTGTCCCACGGCGACAGGGCCTACGCCTTCGGAAGTGAGGTTGGAGCCCACGATGCGAACCTTGCCAAGGAGCACGCCCGCGTTGACGTCAAGATATGGAGCGGGCTGCCCGGCAATGGATAACTCAATCCCCCTTGCCTGTTGCGAGCCGAGTTTGCGGTCGATGCCGCTCGTATCCACGTTGAAATAGGGCTTCTCCAGCTCAAATGCACCTGCGATGATCTTGAGTTGAGGCGTCAACCCGTAGCGCAGGCCCGCATCCGCTTGCCAGGTCCGCGATGTCTGCAGCACCGCTCCGGCATTGCGCGCGACGCTCGGCGCAATGCCGGAATCCTCAAGGCCCTGGGTGTAGCCGGCATAGACCGTCATGCGTCGGCTGAACACGAAGGCGGAGTTTCCGTAGACCCGGAGGGGGTGATCGGCGACTTCGGTTTTTGCCGCGCCTGGAATCTCGACTGCTTTGCGATAGCTGTCTTCCTGGACGCCAATCTGAAACTCGAGGCGATCTTGCCAATCCGCTCGATAAGCTGCGCCGACGCGCCACTGCTCGGTCCTGTCGTTCGTGCGTGCTGAGTAGGCGAAGTTCGGTTCGGGCGACTGTAGATTGTTGCCGATGGTGACGGAGCCCGCGTCGACCACATTGCCGCCACCATGGCGAGCAAGGGAATCCCGGCCGCGCGTGAGCACGGTGAGTTCCTGACGCCAGTCGCCGACGACGAAGCGTCCCGTCAGGCGCATCTCGCCTGAGAAGGAAGCGGCGGTCTGATTCGGATAGCCGACGAGCAGATGCTCCGACCGGCCATCTCGTTCGATGGCGGTGTAGAGGTCCGCAAAGCTGGAGGGATTGCGGACGCTCGAGTGAAAGACTCCCGCGCTCAGCGACCACGTCCGACTTAGTCTCAATGTCGCGAGAAGGCCCGCATTCTCGGTCACTCTTCGACCTTGCGCCCAGTCCTGGCCGAGGTAGCTGCGGGTTACGTTCGGAGGCAGGAATGGGCCCGCCGTGAAGTAGAGCGGGAAGGTCTTGGCGCCGCGGGTCTCCTGCCAGTCAAACAGCGCGCGTACCTTGAGACTCTCGTTGGGCGACCACAGCGGAGAAAGCCCGGCGCTGGTGACGGTCGAGGTATAACCGGGATAAGAGCCGTAGGGGGTATCGGTGCTGTCTTGATAGCTAACGCCGATCGGCAGCAGGAGTTCTTTACCGCTCAACGGCACACTGGCATCGACGCTTAGGCCGCGACCTTGATAGGGGCCGGCGGTCGCAATGATGGTTGCGTTGGCAGCGCCATCGCCGGGACGGCGCAGCGCATAGTCCACGATGCCGGTGGGCGCGGGGAAGGCATAGCCAATCTCGGTTATTCCGACCCGAATGCTGGAGCCTTCGATCACGCGATTGGACAGCGCACCCTGCTGATCGAAATACAGGCCCTCGAGCCGCAGATTGGCGGCCGCCTTCGGGCTGAAACCGCGCACCTGGCCGGGGCTATACATGCCGATGGACTCAAGTCCCAGCGTGAGCCCAAATGCATCATCAGCCGCGGTGACTGGATTGTCGGCGACATGTTGGGCGCAGGCGCATACCGCACGCAAAAATAGTGCGAAAGCGCAGAGCGATAGTGGAAGTCGATTTCTCGGGTAAGTCATGGTTGCCGCTCTTGCAGAGTGAGACCGCAGTTCAAGGAGGCCTCCGGCACGACGCGTTGCGCAATGTCCGGGATCTCAAGGTCCAGTGTAGGTGTGCATGTACCGCCTCCTTAAGACCGCTTACTGCGTGAATGCGGCGATTCACTGCATCCGTGAAGCTTTGGACGGTGGCGCAGGAGTAAACTCATCGCATGATCGAAGCTCGCCCTGACATGCGATCTATCTCATGGCCCTGGATCGGCGCCCTGTGGTGCGCAGGTGCACTGATCGATGCCAGTCAGACGATCCTGATCATGCACGCAGAAGGTAAGCATCACTTTTGGCTGCCGCTCTTTTCGATCGAATTCGTATCCTGGCTGCCCTGGGCGTTGGCCACACCCTTCGTCATTGCTCTTGCGCGGCGCCAGCCGATCAACCGCCAAGTTCGCATGCGAACGGTGGCGACTCACCTCGCTGTATTCGCCGCGATCAGCGTGATTGCCGAGGCGTGGTCCGCATGGCTCCAGGTGCTGTTCAACCCCTGGGACAGTCGTCGTTGGCCCACTTTTGCGGACACTTGGGCCACCACCCTCACGTTCCAGGCATTCACCTTCCTCATCGCGTACGCCCTCATTTTGACCGTGACCTACGTGGTGGATGCCCGCGACCGGATTGCCCGCCAGTTGACCGAAACGGCGCGACTCAACGAGGAACTCTCCCGCTCGCAGCTCGCGGCATTGCGCGGACAAATGGAACCGCACTTCATGTACAACACGCTCAATTCCATCGCGGGATTGGTGCGCGATGAGCAGGGGCAGGCTGCGGTCAGCATGATCACCGGCTTGAGCGAATTTCTGCGCCGCGCCTCGGAGGACTCGCATCGAGCGCAGGTCGCGCTCGCGGAGGAGGTGGAGTACCTGCAGCGCTACCTCGACATTCAAAAGCTTCGGTTTGGCGAGCGGCTCAAGATCAGTGTGGACATGCCGGCGGAGCTCCTTCGAGCGCAGGTCCCCAATCTCCTGCTGCAACCGCTGGTCGAGAATGCCATCAAGCACGGCATCGCCGAACGTCGCGCCGGGGGCACCGTGCGGGTGTCCGGTGCGCGACAGGGCGACGTCCTTCGTCTAAGCGTCTACAATGACGGGCCCAATTTGCTCTCGGACTGGCAGGCCACTCATTCAGGGGTCGGCATCGGCAACTTGCGCACGCGTTTGCAGATCCTGCACGGCACGCAGTCCGGATTGCAGTTGAGATCCGTAGAAGAAGGCGGGGTGGAAGTCATTGTGACTCTGCCCTTTCGGGAGGCCTGAGTGGTTTCCGCAGATAAGCGACGCACCGAAATTCACGCCTTGATTGTCGATGACGAGGCTCTGGCGCGGCGCAACCTGAGTGTGCTGCTGCGTCGCGACCCGGACATCGCGTCGGTCTCGGAGTGCGAGTCCGGTTTGGAAGCGATCGAGGCACTGCGCGAATCGAAGCATGAGCTCGTATTTCTGGACGTGCAAATGCCTGAATGCGGCGGTTTTGACGTACTAGAACTGCTGGGCAGCGACTTGCCTCCGGCCATCGTTTTCGTGACGGCCTACCAGGAATACGCCTTGCGCGCATTCGAGGCCGGCGCGCTGGATTATCTCTTGAAGCCGTTCGACGATGCACGGTTCGCGAGGGCTCTCACCCGGGCAAAGGAGAAGATTTCGCACTCTGTTCCGCGGCAACCGCAGGCCGCACAACGCCTGGTGATCAAAGGGCGGGGCAAGGTTGTGTTCGTCGATGTCGCGGATATTGATTGGATCGAGGCTGTCGGATACTACGCCTGTCTGCATGTCGGTCCTCAGATGCACATCATGCGTAGGTCGCTCTCCGAACTCGAGCGCGATTTGGGCGACGAAAGGTTCATGCGCACTCATCGCTCCAGCATTGTGAATCTCGAGCGCATTCATGGATTGGAGCTTCAGAACGAAGGGGAATACGAAGTCGTTCTGAAATCCGGGGTCCGCCTGCAGCTGAGCCGGCGGTTCCGGAAGAAGCTACAGCAGCGCATTGAAGCGATGGATGGTCTGCATCCTATTCCGGGTGCAGTTGCGAAAGGTAGTGTGGAGACTAAGTAGCGACACGTTGCGCCGTGCGATGAATGTGCCGCGGGGGATTGTGAGGGAGGCCCGCGCGAAAAGTCGATGGAGCACCGCGCGCGACCGGCGGTCTCGTCAGCGCCGCCGGACCGGTGCCGGCGGCATGATCACATCATAATGGCGGGGGCATTGCGAATGGGTTCAATCAAACAGGTCGGGCTGGGATTGCGTGAGATACTCATATATCGGCTGGAAATGTAACCATCCAATGTACTCACTGCCAACATGTTCACGGCTATAGTGTGAGCTTGCCGAGTCGATTAATTGCGGCTTTATACCCGTGCTGTAAACAAGCAGTTGCTGCCGGCAACAGCGCTCGAGTGCTGTAAACCAAAACGCGGCCGCGTCGATGCTATGACGGCTGACCGTAAATATGCCGTGATTCTGATGTATGATGGCTCTCGAACCTTTAAGCACGCTCGCCACTTTGTGTCCGGCATCCACCTCTACTGCGACCTTGCCTGCGTCTTCGACGATCACCACGTGATCTTCATAGAAGGTCGCAGCGTCTTGGGTGATCGGTTCGATCTTTGTCCCTAGTGCGGAAAATGCGGTGCCAAAGATCGTGTGAGCGTGGCACACCGCAACTATGTCAGGATGCTTTTCATGCACAGCGGCATGCAGCACGAAGCCAGCCTGGTTCACTGCATATTCGCCCTTGACTACGCGACCTTCGTGATCGACCAAGATCAGGTTTGAAATCTTGACTTGGGCAAAGTGCACGGCCATTGGATTGGTCCAGTAAAGATGCGGATGCTCAGGGTCGCGCACTGTCAGGTGCCCGGCGAAGCCATAGTCGAACCCCTGTCGTGCAAACTCACGGCATGCCGCGACTAAATGCTTCTTGCGATATTTCCTGTCCTCCTCGTGCGTAACGAATGTGGGAATTTCCGGAAATACAAGACCCTGCTGTTTGGGTTGGTACAGCGATATTGGCTTTGCGGTCCTTGACATTTGAATAGTGGCTTCGGTCATGCTTTGATCCCTTGATTGAATAAGAGCAGTGTTGTCCACTTTCTCATGGCCTTGGGGAAATCATAATTATTGATGGCTGGCATCATCTCGGCGCTAGCGAGGGCCGGCCTCCCGGATCCCGGCGTTTACCTGGGGCTCTCCGGTTGATGGTCACAGGGGATGTATTGGCCAGATCCCGCGCGGCATGCGCCCAGGGTAGCGGTCGCTTTACGTTGTTTTGCCGGACTCAAGGTCAATGGTTCTCGCGACCTCGACGATCAGGTCTCGCATAAACCGGTGTCCGGGCTCGAAATCATTGCGGGCATGCCAAAGTAGAGCTTCTCGCAGCGAAATCTTGATCGGGCTGGTCATCTCTCTCACGCCGAGCGCTGCGGACAGCGCACGCGAGAGGCGCGCCTGAACCGTGGCGACATACGGAGTTCCGCGGATCATGCCTATCATTGAAGTGAAGGACGCTGCGCTCGCGACCACCCGCGGATCCAGATCCTCAACTCTCCACGTATGCTCCACAATGGATAACATGCGGCCCTCCATCCGTACGACGAGGTGCTGCATGTTCCGGTAGTCCTCCAAAGACAGAGC
>Ga0307516_10000275_pt1 | contig 66506 bp, 70 predicted proteins | sample 19_EM_MG_FD_203310 | JGI IMG/M metagenome (GOLD analysis project Ga0307516, IMG submission 203310) | Populus trichocarpa ectomycorrhiza microbial communities from riparian zone in the Pacific Northwest, United States - 19_EM | ecosystem: Host-associated > Plants > Roots > Unclassified | place... | reverse complement strand
CGTGGCGTTGCAGCGCAAGTGCGTGTTCCGGGTGTATTCAATGCTATCGCCCAATGATCCGGCCACCGCAAAGATGAACGAGCACCTCAACGGCACCGATGACGCAAGCCCATTCCGGCGCGCTGCCACCGAGTTGGTGAACACCGAGATCAAGACCGTCATCCCTCAGACACCAACCACCTGGCAGGTCGAATGGGTGGAGTCAACGCGCGATCGACAAGGCACGCTGAAGTCCCAGCCGGTGACATGGCGAGCACTCGTGACAACGTATACCGCCGACGCCGGCCCAGAGACCGCCGATGACCAGTTGCGAAACAACCCGTTGGGGGTCTACGTCAAGGACTACTCATGGGCACGTGTGCAGTGATGGTCACGATACCCGCCGTCGATCGCACCCAAATTGGACCCGAGCGAATCGTGAAAACAAAGCCACTGAGTTTCTTTTGCGCGCTGCTTGCGCTGTTGCCAGCCCTGGTCTTTGCAGGACAAGATGAACTGGCGGACAAGTACTTCACGGGCGTCAATCCGACGCTCACACCGCAGGAGAGGGCTGCATTGGCAATTGCCAAGCGCTGGGAGGCAACATCTTCCGCCGGCGTCAAGCCTGTCCAGGGTGCCAACGGCAGCATCAACTTCCTGTGGGGTACTCAACAGCCAAGCATCGTCTGCGCGGTGCTGCAGCTTTGCGATGTGTCGCTCCAGCCAGGTGAACAAGTCAACGGCCTACATCTTGGAGACAAGGCTCGTTGGACCGTCGAGCCAGCGATCACCGGCAGTGGGGCAGGGGAGGTCGTCCACATCATCATCAAACCGCACGAAGTTGGTCTGGAAACCAGCTTGGTGGTGACGACGAACCGCCGGACTTACCACATGCGGCTGAGGTCACATCGGGTCGAGTACATGCCACAAGTCTCGTTCATTTATCCCGAGGATTCGCTGGCTAAGTGGGACGCACTCAAAACCCGGGACAGGCAAGAGAGAGTCGAGCGCACCATCCCGCAGACCAAGGAGTACCTCGGGGACCTGTCCTTCGACTACGACATGACCGGCGCAGCACCATGGAAGCCTGTGCGCATCTACAACGACGGCCGGAAGACGGTCATCGAGTTGCCCGACACCGTGCAGCAGACAGAGGCCCCATCGCTGTTGGTCGTTCGCAAGGAGGGCGGCTTGTTCAGCGACGAGGAAACCGTCATCGTGAACTACCGCGTGCAGGGTAGTCGGTACATCGTGGACGCAGTGTTTGACCGGGCAATCTTGATTGCCGGCGTCGGCCGAAACCAGGACCGGGTGACTATCACCCGCCGGCATTGACCATGCGTTCCATCGCCATTTGCTGCGTGCTCTTGATGGTCGGTGGTTGCGCCACCCCGAAGTACGGCAACTTCGTCGAGTCCGCACCTGCTGACCAAGCGCGGCTGGCCAGCGACGTGGTGCGGCAGCTCGCTGTCATGTATCCGCCGGCACGCACAAGACTCGATCTGCAGCAACCAACGCCGGACCCGTTCGGGTTTGCGTTGGTGCAAGGACTGCGCCAACGCGGGTACGCGGTGCTTGAGTACCACCCGGCGGCCACGAAGGCTGAGGCGGTGCAAACCGCCGCGACAGAGCCGGCCGAGCCCGCAGCTCCTGCGGTGCTGACTTTTCGGTACGTCCTGGACAAGGCTGGGGACGCCAAGCTGTACCACCTGACCATGCACGTGGGTACGCAGACGATCACACGCGCCTACACGTTCCAGGACGGCGCTTTTGCGCCGGCCAGTTTCTGGGTGCGAGGGGAGTAGCACATGGCCGACGACATGGCACCGGACGCATCGCCCGGAACGTTGGGCAAACCAAGCGGCGTCAGGCGCGTCAATAAACTTCCTTTGATCCTTGCCGGCGGCGTGATCACCTTGTTCGTCGGCATGGTCGGGCTGGTGGCCAAGGACCGGTCAGACCGCCAGAAGGCGCCCACGGAAGGACCAAAGGCCAAGGCAGGCGACAGCAGAACGTTTGCCCACGCGGTGACTGGCGATCGGGTAGACGGCGTTGTCCAGCCCGCTAAGCCCCCTGTTGTCCCAGTGGCGCAGGACACGTCCACCGCACCGGCGCTGCCCATTGTGCGCCCGGGCAATCTCGACGCCCCCCCGCGGCCGCCCAGTGGGCCCGGCGCCGATACCGGCCTGCGCCCCCCCCTTGAGCAGCCTGGCCGCCGCGGCAACCTGACTCCGCCCGCCAACGACGACGAAGCGATGCGCATCCGCATGGCAAAGCTGCAGCGCCTGCAGGAAGCCGTGACCGCGAGCACCGGGGTATCCTTTTCACTTTCACGCAACGTCAGCGCGGCATCGACATCCGGCCTTGCAGCAGCAGGCGGTGCACAAGCACGCGGCGACGTGCTGAGTAAGCTCACAGCAGTCCGGCAGCAGATGGATGCCGAGCTAGCGAGCGACCCGTCTGCAGCCTACCAAGCGCGCCTGGCACAGATCCGCAGCATGACCTCCGCCGGCCAATCGCCAGCGGGCTCACCAGCAGTTGCGCAACTGCTACCAGCCTCCACGGGCAACACAGGCCAAGGCAGCTACGCGCAGCTTGGTGGGGGCGAGGCCGCAGACCGCTGGAAGCTGGAGTCGCGCGTAGAGCCTCCGCGATCCCCCTACGAAGTGCGCGCGGGCTGGGTAGTGCCGGCGATGCTGGTCTTTGGGATCAATTCGGACCTACCCGGCCAGCTCACGGCTCAGGTGGCTGAACACGTGTACGACACCGCCACGGGACAACATCTGCTCATCCCTCAAGGCTCCAAGCTGGTCGGCACGTACTCCAGCGCTGTTGCATTCGGGCAGGCACGTGTCCTGGTTGCCTGGCAACGAATCATCTTCCCTGACGCCAAAGCACTCGATCTCGGATCCATGCCTGGGGCTGACAGCGCCGGATATGCAGGCTTCAACGACCAAGTGAACAACCATTACGCCAGGTTATTCGGCTCGGCGTTCCTGCTGTCCGGCGTCACGGCGGGCATCACATACAGCCAGCGCGACACCCAGGCAACGGCCACTGGAGCACCCACGGCAGGGAGTGCGCTCAGTGAAGCGCTTGGGCAGCAGCTTGGCCAGGTCACCGCCCAGCTCGTCGCCAAGAACATGAGCGTGTCTCCGACGCTGGAAATCCGGCCCGGGTTTCGTTTCAACGTGGTGGTGACCAAGGACCTCACCTTCGCGAAGCCGTATCAGCCCTTCGACTACTGACTACTGACAAAGGAGCGACAGCATGACACCTCGTCTTTTAGCCGCTAAAGCAGTAATGACTGTTCTCATGAGCGGCCTATTTCTGGCACTTCCAGCGAGAGCCGGCATTCCGGTCATTGATGCGGCAAACCTCACCCAGACAATCATGACCGCGCTCGAAGCCGTAGCGCAGACATTGAAGCAGATCGAGCAGTACCGAACACAACTCCAACAATACGAGAACCAACTTCAAAACTCTCTCGCTCCGGCCGCCTTCGTCTGGGACCAAGCCCAGGCCACCGTTAGCGGCCTGATGAACGCCACGAACACGCTGAACCAATACAAGAATCAGCTTGGCAGCATCGATGCATACCTCGCCAAGTACCAGGACGTGGCTCAATACCGCAACTCGACCTGCTTCTCGGCGACCGGTTGCACAGCGTCAGAATGGGAAGCGATGCAGAAGAATCGCGAAATTGCGTCCGAGTCCCAAAAGAAAGCCAATGACGCGCTGTTCAGAGGGATCGATCAGCAGCAAAGCAACCTGCAGAACGATGCGTTCAAGCTGCAAACACTCCAGACGCATGCGCAAGCAGCCAGCGGACAGATGCAAGCGATTGGCTTTGCCAACCAACTAGCAAGCCAACAGGCGCATCAGTTGCTGCAGATTCGCGGACTACTACTAGCCCAGCAGAATGCGGTTGCCGCCAAGATGAGTTCCGACGCAGATACAGAGGCCTTGCAGAAGGCCGCGCGAGCCGCATCGATGGCGCCACGCATTGCGCCAACCGCAAAGCCAAAGAACTGGCTTGATCTCATCCACTAACCAACCCAGCACAGGAACGTTAACTATGAATGTCCGTCGATATGTCGGCGCAGCGGCCTTTGCACTATTCATCGGCGGCTGCGGAGAAGCGCCCCCAGAAGTCAATGACGCCAACTGCACACTAGAGAACATTGCGAAGATCAAGGATAGAGCCACGCGCGAGAAATTCGCGGGCCAATGCTCGCGGTTGCCTCGCATCGCCCCGACGCCAAAGACAGGCTTGATACAAAGCAACTAAGGCAGGACATTGAACAATGCGTACACCGACCAGGGCTATCGTCGCTGTGATCCTGCTTCTACTCCTTTCGCAAGAGGCATCGGCCCAGCTAACGAGTGCTGGAGTTCTGGACAAGGTAGTTACCGAGTTCGCTACTCGGGCAAGCACCTGGGCCACGGTGGTGTCGGCCGCAGCGTCACGGCTTTTCTGGTCTCTGGTGACGATATCGCTGGTCTGGAACTTCGGCATGATGGCCTTACGCAAAGCCGACATCGGCGACTTCTTCGCGGAATTCATCCGATTCACATTCTTTACCGGCTTGTTCTGGTGGGCACTGACCAACGGGCCTGCGATGGCCACCAGCATCATTGCATCGATGAAGCAAATTGGCGCCGAAGCGTCCGGCAGTGAGTCAATCGGGCCATCTGGTGTAGTTGACGTGGGGTTCCTCATATTCTCACAAGCGCTTCGCAATACCTCCGCTTGGAGCCCTATCGACAGCCTAGTCGGCCTGACACTCAGCCTCGGCATTCTTGTGATGTTGGCAATCATCGCCGTGAACATGCTCCTGCTACTTGTGTCGGCCTGGATCCTGGCTTATGCAGGGGTGTTCTTTTTGGGCTTTGGTGGAGCGCGTTGGACATCCGACATGGCGGTGAACTACTTCAAGACCGTGATCGGACTCGGCATGCAGATCATGACAATGATTCTTCTGGTAGGGATCGGCAACGATCTGCTGAGTGACTTCTACGCCAAGATGAGCACTGGCAGCGTGAATTTCGAAGAGTTGGCGGTCATGCTCGTTGTCTGTATGGCGCTCCTAATTCTTGTCAATCGAATTCCGCCATTGCTGGCCGGGATCATCACCGGCGCCAGCGTAGGAGGCGGTGGCATCGGCCAACTCGGCGCCGGAGCAGCGTTGGGGGCGGCGGGTGTGGCGGCGGCCGCCGCTGCCACAGGCGGCGCGTTGGTTGGAGCCGGTCTTGCAGGCATGGGCGGCGGCATCCAGGCCGTGATGGCAGCGGTGGCAAAGGCGCAGACGAACGTATCGGCCGGAACGGACATCTTGTCCACCCTGGGCGGGGCGTTGGGCGGTGGGTCTGGCTCTGGCAGTTCGGCAGGCTCCGGGTCGAGTTCGCAGAGCACCCCGTTGGCCGAGGCCGCAGGCTATGCGGCTGCGCCCACCCCGAGTTCGCTGGCACCTACGGCTGCGGCCAGCGCTTCAGAGTCAGCGCCCTCGGGTGAGTCGCCGACTGGTGGCGACGCAGGCAACGCCGAGAGCCCTCCAGCAACAGCCATGGCCGAACCGCAAGGTCAAGGCCCCACTGAGAGCACGGCTGCGCCTGATGGCGAAGGCGGAACGAGCAATGGGGCGTCAGCGCAAACCGACGCGCCCGCCAAGACCACAGGAGGGGGCCGCGGCAGCAAAGTTGGTCGCGTTGCAGTAGATGCGGCCGCCAACCTTGCCAAGGGAACTGGCAGCGTTGCGGCGGCGAAGTTCACTGCGTTGCAAGACGCGCTCAAGGGTCGCCTCGCTGACACCACAGGCGGAAAGATCGCGGCCGCGATCAGAGGCGATGCAAGGGGTGCGGACAAACCGATCGACAAGGAGCAGGAGCAAGAGCGCGGAGAGGCAGATTCATCGCTCCCAGTCACGGCGGAGCCCACCTTCGGTGGCAACAGCCTGGGTGGCGCCACGGAACCAATCGACGTGGAATCCGAAGTCGCAGCGTTCGTGCAGCGCGGCGAGGCCTCAAGCACGCGGTCCTCGTAGTCATTCAACGCACAACAGTCCCATGAGCAAAATCACAATCGCGATCCTGACAACCTTGCTCGGTGCGTGCACCTCCAGCCATGCGCAGAGCGTGCTGACGGGCGATACACGCCTCGCGTGCGAGGCCCTCCTGTGCCTTGCCTCTGGCACTCGGCCCACGGAGTGCACACCATCGCTCTCAAGGTACTTCAGCATCAACTTCAAGAAGTTCGGCGACACGCTGAAAGGCCGCCTGAACTTCCTCAACTTGTGTCCTGCCTCCAACCAAACGCCGCAGATGTCTTCGTTTGTCTCCGCAATCACCTACGGTGGTGGTCGTTGCGATGCAGAGTCGCTCAACCTCACCTTGGTCGTAGGTGGCCAGGACGACGGCCCGACCTACATCAGTGACCAGATGCCGGACTACTGCACCGCCTACTTCTCGAACGCATACACGCGCCTAACGGCTCCGCGCTACGTTGGCACCCCGACGAAGGCGGGCTTCTGGGCGGAAGCGGCCGACTACGAACGAGCCCTTGCTGAGTACAACGCCAGGCAGCAGGCTGAGCAGCAGCAGCCGACCGGCAACTACTGGTGGCGTTGAGGGATTGCAGCAATGACACCCACCATCGCGAACCCACCGTCGCCCCTCGAAGAGCGCATCGTGTGCTCAATTGCAGCGGCGATGAAATACGAAGTACCAGCCAACCTCATGCTTGCTATTGCCGAGAAGGAAGGTGGCCGGCCAGGTCAGTGGGTACGCAATGGCGACAACACCTATGACGTGGGACCCATGCAGTTCAACACGCGGTACTTGAGTGATCTGGCTCCGTATGGGATCGCTGCGCAGGATGTCGCAGCAAGCGGCTGCTACGCCTACGACCTGGCCGCGTGGCGCCTGCGACTCCACATACGCAACGATGGCGGCGATCTATGGACCCGCGCAGCAAACTACCACTCGCGGACACCTCGGCACAACGCCGTCTACAGGGCGGACCTGATGAAGAAGTCCCTGAAGTGGGCCAACTGGCTGTCCGCCCGGTTTCCTACCCGCGACGCTACCGCGGCTGAGGTCGGCGAAGTCCGACCGACCAGGTAAGACGACATGAAGCCGCCGCGCCTCTACTTTCAGGATGGGACGGTCGCCGCCCTGAAGTGGCTAGCCCTGGCCCTCATGGCAGGCGACCACATCAACAAGTACCTGTTCAACGGCACCGTGGCACCGCTGTTCAACGTGGGTCGCTTGGCCATGCCGATATTCGTGTGCATCCTCGGCTTCAACCTGGCCAGGCCTGGAGCATTCGCACGCGGCACCTACGGGCGCACCATCCGCCGGCTTTCCATCAGTGGAGTGATCGCATCGGTGCCGTTCATCGCGCTTGGCGGCCTGTATGGCGGCTGGTGGCCGCTGAACGTACTCTTTGCGCTGCTGGTAGTTGCTGGCACGGCATGCCTCCTTGAATACGGGCACACGCGTGCCACTGCCGCAGCTCTCGCGCTGTACCTGGTCGGTGGCAGCCTGGTCGAGTATTGGTGGCCAGGCGTCACACTGGGGCTGGCAGTCTGGACCTACACCAGGAAGCCGACGTGGGTTGCACTAGGCGTCGCTGTGCTCGCTTGTGCGTCCTTGTCAGTGATAAACGGCAACCATTGGGCCCTGGCCGCGTTGCCACTCCTTGCGGTCGGGACTCGGGTCGATATCCCGGCCTCACCCGCACGCTGGCTGTTCTACAGCTTTTATCCCACCCACCTGGCTGCACTTTGGCTCGTACGCATCCCCATGCGCCGCGCCGGCTACCTGTTCTTCTGACCAACAAGACGCTATGCGACTCACATTCCGACCCCTGCTCGCCCTGACGCTGATTGCCTTGGCTTTCCAGGTGCAGGCGGCCATCCCAGACACCTTCGGCGAACCAGCAAGCACCGCTGTCTCGGTTTACTTCCCCGACAAGAGCGCGGTGTTCCGCCCTGACTCTGAATCTGCGGAACTACTGGCTGAAGCACGCCGCGCTGCACTTGTCTATGTGAGTGGCCGCACAAGCACCGACCGTCCCACCGCGGCCGATGAACGCCTGGCGCTTCGACGCGCGCTGGCAGCACGCTCCTACCTCGTTTCTCGTGGCGTCAACCCCTTGAAGGTGATGATCAACTTTGCCTCGGGAACAGATTTCGTCTCGGACAACTCAACACACGATTCACGTCGCGAGAATCAGCGTGTGGACATCGAGATGATCCATGTGCCGCCCGATTGCTGCGTGCCACCGAATTCGTATGAGCTGGCTTCCCGCCAAGAGCGGCAACAGGACCGTTCGGCTTTCCGCGGTCGATTTCAGGGTACACGGCAAGAGGTTCAACGTGACGAGGACCGAGCCACACCGCAAGGTGTGACAACAGAAGGCTTCGGTCCGAGCGGTGGGCTCAACCGGTCACCGACCCAAGCCACGAACTGCTCGGCAAGGGCTGTTGGACAACCCACCGCCAAGGCCTCGGCGGTGACGGAATGCCAAGTGTCCTTCTTGAGGCCAATGCCACAGGTTGCCAAGGCGGAGCGGTGGATTGCGAATGGGGGCAGCACGCTACGTGCCGAGCTGCTTCGCTGGGCAGAGCGTGCCGGCTGGCGAGTGGTCTACGACACCACAACCGACTATCAACTGATTCACGATGTACCGCTGCCTGGCCGGTTTGATGAGGCAGTTGCCGCATTGGTGCAGTTGTACGAAGTGGCCGACCAGCCGCTGATCGCTGACATCCACATTCCCCAGCGCCTAATCTACATCACCAACAAGCCAAGCAATTAAGCCTGTAGGCGAGATTCAGATTGGTGCCAAAGCAGGAGGCAACTATGGTCATGATTCAAACCCCAGTGGCGACGATCACGTTGATGGACGGGCAGCGACTCGATATGCAAGCGCTGCCTCAAGTCTTGGAGCAGTACGGCTACGTGCGCTCAAGCTCGGGGCCGATTCAATGGCTACAGCCTGAGTCAGAGCACTCGCCTCACATCCAGGTCGGGCTTACCTTCTCAGAGGATGGGTCCGCGATCAAGCTCTACTCACGCAGTGCGCAGAACGTAGCCAATGTCAACTTCGTCGCCGCAACGGCCGGTTGGGTGGCGTGTGCCTGCTACGCCGTTGATGCCGCAGTTGAGATGTTGGTGCTGGAGCAGTTTGTTCACGTGCGCCCCGTGCGCCTACAGATCGCAGGCGAAGCACCATTGGACCTGACCCAGAGCACCGCGGGCCCACGTGCTGTTTCAATCAACACGCTGGGTGCTCCCATGGCCGACGACTCGATCGCTGTTGGCCGTCGCATCGCCGACGAGCTGGCTCATGTCAACCGGCGGCTGGAGGCGTTGACGGTCGCCCTTGAGCAATCGCATCGCGTGTTGGTCACCCACACCACAACCGAGCTGGATGCCGCCTTTGCACGGCAAGTCGAGTCACTGGCCGGGCTGGCGAGCCTACGCGCAACGCCGATTGCGAGGTTCCTTAAGGACCAAGGCTATGACGTCGCGTTGCGCGTGGTCAGGACGGCGTAGAGGGTGCCGTTGAACCGATTCATGGACATTTAGATAGGGATTGAACGCTATGAAGCAGCAGAACAATAGTTGGGGAGCGCATCGAACACTGTGGTTGGCTATCGGTGCGTTGTCGGCAGCGTGTGCGCCGGTGCCGCGTGCACAAGGCGCGCAAGAAGTGCCAGCCGTGCAACGAATCGGGCGACAAGACGACGGGCGCCCACTGGGTACGAACGCCCGGCGAGAAACCGTGCGCTACCTTGAGCAGCCGTGGGTGCTGCTCAAGGCGATGCAACATACCTCGCCAGCAGCAGCAGATCCGCCGCCAGCCCCAGCCCCGCAGCGATGGGAGGTGCAGATTGCGGACGGAACGCTTTCGCGTGCGCTCACTCGGTGGGCGGACGTAGTTGGCTTGCAGTTGGTCTGGGACGCACCGCTTGACAAGCCAGCAATGCGAGCGGTCTACGAGGGTACTTTCGAGACCGCGGTTGAAAAACTCATGATCGACACCAAGGCGACAGGCTACGAGCTGCATGCATGCGCGTACCTCAACGCGATTCGCATCCTGCATGTGTCGCAGACCTGCAAGCGGTAGGGGAGACGAGTGATGGTCATCAAGATCGAGCGTGACAGCGTGGCCGCCCGCGGCCTCTGGCCTGCCCTGCTGGCTGCGGTCGTCAGCCTGACAGCGGCAGTCGGATGTGCGGTCACGTCCAGCGAGGTCGGCACCCGCTATGACGCTGCGAAGCAAGAGGTGCAGGGCTTTCAGGCGGCCTTGGATGCGGAGAGGGCGGCCCAGGAGCCACCGTTTCAGCGCTTCGCTGGCAACTACCTCGGATCGGCGGCGCTGCCGGTCAGTGCCGCGGTCGGGCTCCCTGCGCGATACCGAAAGGTGGTGTTGACGTACGGGCGCGCCGAGGGCACTTTCGTGGAGGCGGCGCGCAACGTACGGGCCGCCACAGGACTCGCGGTGCGCTTCGCCCCCGACATCTACACGAACCTCGCGGCCGCACCTGGTGGACAGGCAAACCCGCAGGCCTCCGCGACGCCACCGGCCGCAGTCGTGGTGTCGGCGCTGCCAACTGCGCAGGCCCAACCAGGGGGCGGACCGCTACCGCCAGGTGGCGTCGGCGCCGCACGTCAAGCACTATCACCGGCAATGCAGCCAGCAGGCCAGGCGACTGCACAACCCGCGGTCATCCCTGCGTACACGCCGGTGCCTCTGAGTTTTCAGGGCGACGACCTATCCGACTACCTGAACACCATTTGCGCAGCGGCCGGTCTGAGCTGGGAGTACCAAGACGGTGAGCGTGAGCTGTACTTCTATCGCTTGTTGACCCGTACTTTCGTGGTCGAGTTGACCCCACGAACGATCGATATCACGGACATGACGAGTGGGGGTGGGCAGACCACGCTCAGTTCCGGATCTGGATCGGGCGGCGCTTCAAGCACGTCGTCATCCACCGCAAACCTGGTCTCGAAGTACGACCCATTGACCGAGTTCGCCAAGGCTGTGCGTGGTCTGCTGTCCCCGTGGGGCCAGTTGACCTCCAACCCGGCGACTGGCACGTTCGTGGTCAGCGACACCAGGGCGGTGATGGACCGGGTGGCTGCATTCATCGGCTCGGAGAACGCCAAGCTGCAAACGCGCATTGATGTGGAGATTCGGACGGTCTCCCTCACGCTGAACGATGGTGCGCAGATCGGCGCCGACTTCAGTCTGATCTACAACGCTCTCAACGCCACCGGCGCAGGCAGCAATGGGCGCGTCGTGTTCGCACCGCCGGCGAACGTGGCGACAGCAAGCACCCTGGCAAACCCGGGAGGCTTGACCGGCAGCATCCTCAGCCCGACAAACCGGTGGAGCGGCTCGTCGGTCTCCGTGCAGGCACTCAACACGTACGGCAAGATTGTGTCGGACCGCACGCACACCGTACCAGGTCGCAACCGGGTGCCGGCCCAATACCAGGAGGTCACCGACCTGACCTACCTGGCGGCCACCACGCCGGCCACGGGTGGAGGCACTTCCGGAGGGGTAGGGGTTCCGGGCCTGACACCAGGCATGGTGAGCTTTGGCACCTTCCTGACCGTGACGCCCAGCGTGAGCGACAACGGGACCGTGACCGTCAGCCTGTCGGCGACGGGCTCATCACTTGTCGATATCAAGACCGAACAAACCGGCAGCGGCGAAACCGCTCAGAAGCTGACCTTGCCGACGATCACCCGCACGAAGACCGGGACGGATTTCGTGATTCCAAAGGGTGGATCGGCGGTCGCAATCAGCAGCACCGGGGACCAGTGGAACAGCTCGCGCAACACCGGACTCGCAGGGGCAAGCGCGTCAGGCACCCACAACCAGGTCATCACGATCATGATCGTGACACCACACGTGTATCCAGGGGTCTAGGGAGGAATCATGAAGATCGGCATCACCGTACTGGCCGGCGCCATTGCGTTCGGCCGCTGGGGCAGCGTGTCGGCTGCGGAACCGACCGTGCCACCAGCGCAAGAATCGCCGGCCGACAAACTGGCAGCGCTGCAGGCGCAGAAGGCTCTGAACAGGGTGCGGCTTGACATCGCGACCCAGGAGATGGAGTTGGCCAAGGTGCGTACGCCCGCGCTGCAGCCACCGACCGACCCAAGCCCGCTGTCCAGGCCGGTACCCGCACAACCCAGGCTGCGGCAGGAACGCCTGGAGTCGTCCGCGCCGCAGCCGGCTCCGGAGGCTCCGCGTCTGGTGTCCATCGTCGGCATGGCCGACAAGTTGCGTGCGACGGTCCTGACGGCGGCAGGCACAACCATCGCCGTGTCGGCAGGGGACGTGCTCGATGGCGGGTGGATGGTTCGCAGCGTTGATCCGACAACGGTGACCGTCGCCCAAGGCGCCAAGGTCGTGGTGCTCAGGCCATGACGCAAGCAGTGGCCATCCAGCTACCGGGTGTCGATGGCCGGTACGTCCTGGGAATGACGTGGCGGCACGAAGACTCACGCCCGAAGGCCAGCCGACTGCGCGAGCTTGCTGCGCAGCATGGCACGTGGGGGCTGGTCAGGCACACGCCAGAGGGTGCGCTGCAGATTGCGTTCTGCGCGCCGATCGAGGGCTGCAGTGCCCGCCAGGTGCGCAGCCTGGCTGACGCAATCGCTGAGGCCCATGTCGCCCCGTGGCGCGGGATGTATGCGCTCGGCCAGGGGCGGTATTGGTATGTCGCGGTTGGCACGGGGCACGAAATGCTGCCGGACGGGGACCGGGCCGGCACATTGGAAGAACTGCAGGCACTCAGGAAGGACCACGACGCACTGGCGTCTTGGTCCGAGCAAGAGGGCACGGTCTCCGACTTGGCACGCCAAGTGGCCGGGATGAACACTGCGGGGCTGCGCGAAATCGCGCCGAGCAGGATGCCTCGCCTCAACAAGCCAGCCAAGATCGCTGTGGGTGCCACCGCGCTCGTGGTGCTGGGCGCGTGGGGGGTCTGGTACCACTCGCATCTGGCCGCCCTCGAAGAGCAGCAGCGCGATGCAATGCAGCGCCGTGCGCAGGCACTGGCAGCCCTTGCACAGCGCCCCGTGCAGAAGGACCCGCCGCCATGGGCTCAGGCGATCTCGGCAGCGGAAACATTTGGCGCGTGCCGGTCAGCCTGGTCGGGTCAGGCGCTTGCCACGCGGGGATGGACGCTGCGGGCGTGGTCGTGCGTTGGCACGGCGTCTGGGCTAGCAGTGCAGACCCGCTGGGGTCGCGAGACCGGCGACGCCATGGACGCGCCTGGGGTCATCGACCAAACGGGCGAATACGCGCTCAACGCCGAGCACATCGAACTCACATGGAAGCCAAGCCAGCGCACTTTGGAGGACCTGGCACCGTCCTCGGAGAGCAAGCGACGTGGCTGGGCGCTTGCGCAGCGCTACGGCGTTGGCCTGGCCCTCGACAAGAAGGATGCGGACGGCACGAAGCTGCCTGGCGATGAAGCAGACCACCCTGAGTGGCAACGACATCGCCTCATCTACACGCTGCCCATGGCTCCGTGGTTCGGGTTCGGGTCCGCGTTTGACGCACTCGGCGGCTTGCAGGTGCGCAGCATCACCGCTGACCTGGGGGCCGACACATGGGTCGTGGACGCGTTGCTGTACGCGCGGCCAGACGCGAAGGTGCAGAAATGAGCGTGCAGGGCTGGTTCCAGCGGCGAGCTGTAGGCGGCGCCGTCTCCGTCGAGCCGCACTTTGTCGCGCCGGACGGCGCCGGCGCAGCAGATGCGTCGGGCATCGAGGTGCCGGCTGCGCCGACAGCGATCGAGCCGCACGTCGTCTACGACAGCACACCACGAGGGTCGTTTGTGCAAGTGGCGACCGAACTGGGGCACTTGAATGCGGCCGCTGCAGCGCTCCTGCAGCAGCAGGAGACCCGCAGCGAGGGTGTCGCCGACATGGCGGTGCGCCTTGGTCTGATGACGCCGGCGCAGGCCCACGAGACGAGCGAGCGCCAAACGCTCGTAGTACATGTCGATGCGCGACACAGGGGCACCGCGGCGTTCCTGACCTGGCTCGCTGATCTGCGGCGCGCAGGGATAGCCGTGCGAGTCGCCGAAGAGTCGGCACCAAAACTCGCAGACCTTCGGCGTGAGCACACGACCGTGCGCACGGCACGGGACGCGGACATAGGGCTGCAAACGCTCGGCATGGCCAAACGCCTGTTCGAGGACGCGGCGGCGATGGATGTCAGTGACGTGCACATCCTGCGCCGTGCGACGCATACCGAGGTGCAAGTCAGGCAGATGGGGGACTTGCGCGCACTCGACGGCTTCACGATGAAGCCGGAGGAAGGAGACAGCCTGATCCGCGCGATCTACACGGGTCTGGCTGGCACGAAGAGCAGCGCCAAGGGGGCCACCTACAACCCTCTTGAATTCCAGCATGCGCAGATCGACGGTCACCAAGCCTTGCCCGGCACAGGGTTGACCAGCGTGCGGATCGTAAGGGGACCCGCCTACCCAGCAGAAAGCGGCGGCGGGTTCCTGGTCGCTCGGCTGCAGTACGGGCAGCGACCACAGGAGCCTGTGGGCAGGGTCCTGCCGACGCGCTGTCCAGACCTCCCAAACGGCGAGTTTCGGCCCGAGACCCTGGGATTCACTGCACTCCAATGCGAGCTGCTGGACCAGTTGCTGCGGCTGCCCAACGGCATTGTGCTGGTGACCGGGCCCACCGGCAGCGGCAAGACCACGACACTCTATGAGCTGATGCGGCAGCAAGCCAGGCTGTTCCCCGAGTCGCGGCAGATCACGATGGAAGACCCGCCTGAGTACCCCATGCCCTGGGCAATCCAGTTGGCCGCCTCCGGTGACCAGTTCCAGCCCCTGCTGCGTGAGACGCTGCGCATGGACCCGGACGTGCTGCAGGTGGGCGAGCTGCGATCAGCCAACGAGGTCATCGCGGCCCTGCAGGCCGCGGTCACCGGTCACTTCGTGTGGTCAACCATGCACGTGACCGACCCATACCAGGTCTTCGCCCGGATGGAGCTGTTGGACCCCGTGTCGCTGCGGCGTGTGGAGACGTGCGATCCCGACAAGATCGTGGGCTTGATCGCGCAGCGGCTGGTCAAGGTGCTGTGCGACCGATGCAGTGTGCCGTTGGCATCCAGCCCACCAGGCGCAATGCCGCGCTACATGCTTGACGCGTTGCAGACCTGGCTGACTTCGGACCGCGAGCTGCAGGCCGTGCGCCTGGCCGGGCCCGGGTGTGAGCATTGCAGCGGAGGCGCCAAGGGGCGCATCGGCGTCGCCGAAGTGGTACTGACTGACGACGAGCTGATGGACGCGATGGTCACCCAAGGGGTCCGCGCTGCACGCAGGATGCACCGTCTGCGGCCAGGTGCGGACCAGTCCATGCTCGGCAATGCGATGCCGCTCATCCTGCGCGGGATGGTGTCGCCGATGGACGTGCACCGCAGCGTCCACAAGATCGTACCCAAGGAGGCGCAATGAAATTGCCATGGGCCACGCGCCGTGCCCTGTACATGCAGGCCGCTGCGCAGCTCGAGAACGGGCTGGCAGTGACTGCGATCCTGAACGACTTCGCGCAGCGCTTGTCGCGGCGCGGTCGCGACAAGCAGGCCGCCGCGATCCGCCAGGTACAGCGTGCCTTGCGCGATGGCCGGTCGCTCACAGCAGCGCTCGGCGACTCGCTGCAGCCGGTGGAACGGTCGATCCTCAGCAGCGGGGAGCAGGCCGGCACGCTGACTGCTGCAATGCGCCTGGTCGTCGATGTTCAAGACCGAACAGCGCGCATTGCCGGTACGTTCAGGGCAGCGCTCGTTGCCCCAGCGGTCTACATAGCATCGCTGTGGTTGGTGCTCTGGGTCATCGGGTCTGAGGTGTCGCCGCAGTTCACCACCATCGTGCCGATCGAACGGTGGACAGGGTGGGCCTATGTGATGTACCTGATGGGCGAGCTGGCAGTAGGGTGGTTCGCGTGGTTCATGCTCGCGGCCATCCTGGTAGCGGTCCCCCTCGTGCTCTGGAGCCGCACGCGCTGGAGCGGGCCCGGCCGCGCCTGGTGGGATCGCCACGTCTGGCCCTACACGCTCTACCGCGATGTGGATGGCTTCGTCTGGCTCATGGGCTATGTGGCCCTGTTGCGCGCCGGCGTCACGGACACGAACGCGCTGCGCATGCAAGCGTCATCGGCTGGGCCATGGCTCAGTTCCCGCCTGCGGCCACTGTTGTCCCGCCTGCGCAATGGCATGTCGCTACCGCAGGCCATGCGGGCAACGGGCTTTTCCTTCCCGTCACCGGACCTTATCGACGAGATCTCCGCATACGTTGGCTTCACCGACTTCGCCGGCAAGATTGAGAAGGTAGCGCAGGACTATGCATACACGATGGAGGCGCGCATGAAGCATGTTGCCGGGGTGGCGTCATTCGTGTGCACGGCGTTGATATTCGCCGCGATGGCGGTGGTGCAACTAGGGGCGAATGAAATCCAGTCAATCATGATGACGTCGCTTGGATCGTTTTAACTTCAACAACTGAGAAAGGTACTGCAATGGAAAGCATAGTCGCACGTGTCACGGCAACGCTGCTCGGGCTTCTTGCCCTGGTTGGCGTTTCGGCTGGGGCCTATAACGGGTTTCAGAACAGCCGGGCTGCCAGGGTTCACGAGGGCATCACCCAGATCATCACCAACGCGCGGGCCGCATTCTCCATGGGCTCAAACGGCTACACCAACATGACGACAGCCAATTTGGCAACGTTGATATCCGCCGGCCTGTTTCCGGCCGATTGGGTGAATGGCGCCGCCGTGAGGGACCCTTGGGGTAATGCCATAGCGCTGGCCAGCGCGAACAGTGGTTCGCAGGGCGTGCTCACCGTTGGTGGTGGCGGGTCGATGAACACCGCCACATGCACGAAGGCCGTTCAGGCGTTGCGGGACTACGTGACCCTGAAGGTCGGCACGACGGACTTTGCGCCCACTACACCGCCGGATGCCACCTCGGGTGCGACGGCCTGCGGCACTTCAGGCACGGTTTCGATCGTCATCACGTTCCAGTGACTGGGGCACCTGGTGGGCTACGTCATCTTGCCGTTTGCCGTGTTGCTGTTCCTGCTGGGCGTGAGCGCGCAGTTTGGCCAGCAGGCCCAGGCGCTGCCCGGCGCCGGGTTGGCCGGCCGGGCGGATCAGTTGGCCAGCGTCACGGCACAGTCGGCGCAGCGCTTTGCGGCCGCCTGCATCACCACCGCCGTTGCTTCGCCCGGGTTGATCTCTGCCAGCATCCCAGTCCCCACAAGCATCGCAGGCGGTGCAACCGTAGCAGCACCGGCTGGGGCGGGATGCATGACCACCTCGGCCGGTGGAACGACCCGCAACGTGCTTGCCTTCATGAGCGCTCCGCCGGGGGCTGCAGCACAAGTGCTGCGGGAGAGCGGCGCAAGCGCGTCGTGGTACCGCGTGACGGCCTCGGGTCAGGCCGTCAACCTGCTGACGGGCGCGGCCTGGGGCGTGCCCGTCAGCATCCAGGTCGGCGCGCTCGTTGACTGGGTGCAGGTAACACCGTAGGCGAACATGGCACCAATCATCGGCACCCTTGCCGCGATGCTCATCTCTTTGTTCACCGTGGTGGGATTCACCGCCTGGGCAAAGATGGGCGTCGCCAACATCAAGATTGCGGCGACTGCTGGCCAGCTCGTCATCGTGGCCAAGGCCACCCAGCAGTACGTCCAGGACAACAGCGCCTCGTTGGCAACGTCGGCCACATCGGCGACACCGGTCACGGTCAGCGTCGCCACGCTGAAGAGCGCCGGGTACCTGCCGGCTGGACTCCAGTCCGTGAATCCATTCGGGCAGACCTGGCAGGCGCAGGTGCTGCAACCGAGCGCCGGGCAACTGGAGGTGCTCGTGACATCGACAGGTGGCACGGCAATCAGTGACCCCAAGCAGCTCGTTCAGATCGCCGCCCAGGCCGGCGCGCAGGGCGGCTACGTGCCGTATGCGGGTCAGTTGGGTGATGCCTCAATGTCGGCCAGCAACGCAGTCGGAGCGTTCGGCGGCTGGTCGCGTGCAATCGCGCCATTCAGCAATCCAGGGTCAGGCCACCTGGCTGCGCTGATCTCATTCGGCGGCCCAGCCACCAACAACAGCTACCTCTACCGCGTGGCGGTCGCCGGGCAACCGCAGCTCAACGCCATGCAAACGACGCTATCGATGAGCGGCAACGACATCAATGCCGTCAACAACGTCAACGCCGCCAACGTGACGGCCAGCAGCACCGTGTCAGCCGGCACTGTGACCGCATCGGGAGCCGTCAACGCCGGCGGCAGCATGAATGCATCGGCCAACGTCACAGCGGGTGGCACCATGAGTGCCGCCGGCGGCCGCTTCAACGTCGATTCATCGGGGCGCATTGGTACGGGCGGCTACGCGGCGGGCGATCTACCGCCGGGCTGGGGAGGCGGGGTCAGCACCTTCGACATCTACTCGCGCGCCACCGTCGCAGCCGGCACCGGGGGCGGCATCGCCAGCTACATGAACAGCGGCGGCGAGTTGATGGCAGGCAGTGGCCAATTCCGCGTGACATCGACGGGCGTAGTCAACCTCGGCGCCCAGGGGTCCGCAGGTGCCGGCTGCTCGATCACCAACGGCAGCTCTGCGATCACCTCGGACACCGCGGGTGTGCTGCTGGCGTGCGTGGGTGGCGTCTGGCGGCCAGTCGGCGGCCGCCAACAGAAGCAACAGTTCTACACCACGACTGATGGCGGACTGATACCGAGCCCTGGCTGTCCAGCGACCGCAACACCACAAATCATTGTGACGCCAATGAATATCTACATCGACAACACCGCCGTAGCTTCATATACGGCCAGTGGCGCCGGACCTTGGACAGTTTTCATCCGTGACGGCGCGAATGTCGCAATTGCTGGGGCCACCGCGCAAGTCGAAACATACTGTGCATACCCATAACTTCATAAACATTATGCAGAAACTGCTATTCCTTGCTGCGTGTGCGCTGATGCTCAATACCGCCAGCGCGGCGCCAGTACGCTGTTCCCCGGGCTACCAAGATGCGTCATGCGCATCACCGCTGAGCGCGCCGCCACAAACACCGCCCAGTTGTTCGACGGACGCAGGCTGGCAGACCATTACGGCGGCCACGTGGATTGGATCGAAGTATTCAACACCTGTTTGCAGTTATACCGCCCCACCTACGTGTCCATCGGGAAGTACGCAGGCGACACCTGCGACGTGGAACGGAACTGAATGGCTCGGCCTAATATGCCGACCAAGAACGCAAACGTGCCCTGCTGGTCAAACGTGGGACGGAACCGCTTGCGTTCCAAGTACCTGCCTGACGGAAGGTGGTACCTGGAACAGCACGACTGCTGTGTGCAATTGCCCAATCATGAAAACCTGGAGCAGTAGTCACTGCCAGTGGACAGGCTACCGCCTGGAGTACAGCCTATATTGGGGCGACTACACCAACGCCGTCCCCAATATGACCTATGATGCGGTTTTGCTGATATACGACATCAGCTCAATTCCGTACAATGTCGGCTTCAATACAAACCCAGGAACAAGGATCCTTGGAAAAATTGGGGCTGGCGGATCAATACCTACATTTAGGTTGCCAACCGGCACGCTTGTCAACATGTGGCAAGCAACGAGCGACGCCAGAGGACTACCCGCAGAGGCAAACTACTTGCCAATGTCGTTCACAGACTATCCAAATCATTCGGCATGGTCAAGTAATACTTGGTTTACAGATCGCGGCTGCAAGGCGATTGTTTCCAAGAACTACAATCTAGGGCCGCTAAATACTGCCGGAGAATTCTATGCAGGCTACAAGTTTGCCCAATGGTGTCCATCCACTGCGTCCGGAGCCAGTGGCATTAATGGAATCACGGCAACAGGGACCTGGACAGGCAATGCATTAGCCACAGAGCCAACATTCTGCCAAACCTCCGACCTTGTACCTGTTTCTATAAAATGTGACCCATAGAGGGCGCAGTTTCTATGATCGATGCTTTCGATCACGCGATCTAGTTTGCCCACGCGAAGAATGGGCCCATTTCGGAACGAAGCTATAGCGGAAGTATCAAGGATACCAATGAACCATCTTGATCCCACATCGACCGGTCTGACCCTGGGTGTCGCCAAACGGGCAACCGCCTCATATCTATCCGCATTATTCGCCGCAGCCCTGACTGCGTGCGGTGGTGGGGGCGGCGGCGGCAGCTCCGCCGATGGCCCTGCACCGCCACCACCAACAAGTAGCCCAATCCCAGCACCACCGGCGGTTGTCATCGCACCCGAGGGGTCCACATTGGCGCAACCCATATACGCTACGGACTCCGCTGAAATGGCAATATTTACGCGTATCAACGAGTTCCGCGCGGCATGCGGCTTTCAACCATACAAGCAAAATACAATACTAGACCAGTCACAAAAAAAACACGCCGACTACATTTTTGCAAATGACAGAATAATCGTTGACTACGAAGTACCTGGAAAACCAGGCTTTGCTGGTGTGACTCCACTAGACAGGGCAATACCATTCGGATGGCCAAAGGAACTGTGGGTGGGGGGCGGAAACGCCGGCATTTACACTGTTCCAGCGCGATCAGACTACACATACGGCATAAATATCGCCGATGCGTGGGCAACTGGCGTATACCATCAGCCTATTATTGCGACACCGGCGGACCTAGCCGGCATCGGGCTGGTACGCACCGAGTGGCAAGGCTACCCGCATTTGATGGGCGGTATTGCGCTGTCACTTTCGCGTAGTGATGCAGCAAAGACTGGCGACCCTGCGGCAATGCCGCTGACATTCCCCTGCCAGGGGCTATCGAATGTTCCCTATATTGGCGACTCAGAGACACCCACCCCACCCAATACTGGAACCAGTGCATGGGGCACTCCGCAGTGGGGCACTCCAGTGACCGTGATTGGCAATTTAACCGATTTGGTGAATATAACAAGCGCGTCAATAAGCGATAGCAGCACTGCCGTACCAATGAACATCATCAACAGCGCCAATGACGTGACCACATTGACTCCACCCTACGGAGCGGTTGCCTATCCGAAGGAGCCACTCCAACCAAACACTCAGTACCTGGTAAACCTGGCTGGCACCATCAACGGCAAGGCGTTCACCCGCACCTTCACCTTCACGACCGGTGCACCAATAAACTGACTCCGAAGCAGATAATGCTTTTACGTTCACTCGGTTCGAGAGGACTACTTTGTACCTCTCTCTTGGCTCATACCATGGCTGTGGCTTCACCACCGGCCGTGCCTCACTTGGAGTGCATACCCGAGGCCGCGTCTTATCACGGCGTGAACGCGTTAGTCGTACAGGCAATCATTTGGCACGAATCTGGAAACCGCCACAATATAGTTGTTAGAAATACCAACGGATCGGTGGATGTAGGGTTAGGTGGGATCAACTCGATTCACTATACCGAACTAAGAAAGTACAACGTCACCCCCGAGCAGTTGCTAAATGGGTGCGTCAACGCATATGTGACGGCCTGGTTGCTGAGCAAGAAGGTTGCTCGATATGGGCATACCTGGGAAGCAGTGGGGGCGTACCACTCGGAGACGCCGACCCTGAAGCGGGCGTATGCCGAGCGCATCCGGCGCGTAATTGCTGGGTGGCATCCCGAGGTGGCGTCGAGCTACGACCTGGCGCCGCACATTCCGGCCCAGACCCCATCCACGGGGCAGGAGTGAGATTCATGTCCGTGAGGAATAAGGCCCTTGCACAACGGTGCGACCGCCCGTCCGGGCCGGCAATTCAACCCTGGTATGGACTCACTGAGATCGATGACCAGTTGGCAGATATGCTGCACTACAGATGGCACGAGCAAACGTATGGCCGCGTATACGACCTGCATTTCAGCTACCGGACGAGAACAATAGCTACGCTGGGCGACCTAACCGTGAGTGCCGTACAGCACGCAGTTGGTCACGCGAACGCGTGGCTAATCGCTACCTCCCCGAACGAAGCGGGGGTACTCAAGGACTCGACATTGGCCGGTGCATATGGGTTGTCGCCCAAGGAAATGAGACGTCGCAATAAGCTATTGGTCGGCAGCGCGCGTGGTCACGGGCGACCCCAGCCGCCGCCGGAGCACCTCGGGTTCGATGGGACCGACTGCCGTCGAATGGCCATCATGCGCTCCATCGTCGAAGACGCCGCGCACCAACTGCTGATTGCGAATGTCGCAAATCCGACTGCGCGCACCCAGGTGCTGATCGCCATCAGTCGTGAGTTGGACGCTCACGCGCAAGCCGGCCGCCTGGCCATCCGAAACCCGGAGGTGCTGTGGCAGGCCCCACCAGCTCGGCTTGGCCAATGACGGTGAACTATCTGCTGCGCTACGGTGTCGCCCTGTTTGCACTGTGGCTCGTGCTGCTTGGGGCGAGCTTGCTGGACGATGCACAGCGCGCCTCAAAGGAGATTGCAGCATCGCACGGTCTGGCCACAGTTATGGTTTGTCACGACGGGCGGATTGTCCGCGATGGCAGCACCTTACTCCACCGCATGACAGGTAATTTATTCAGGACCGGTCATTTTGTGTGCACCGACTGGCGCCTGCGTGAAGTATAGAAGTCACTGCGGCCCAACTATATATATAGCAGCATTATTAAGGAGCGCGACCATGTCGAGTGGAATATCGGGCGAAAGAGCGAAAAAGCGCTCGTCAGCAGAGCTGGTGGAAGAGCTATTCGTGGCGCTGAATGCTTGTGGAGATAGCAGAGACCGAGCTTGGCTTGATGTGTTACGCCAGCGTGCGAATTCCAGAGGTCACCTTTGGAAGTCGGATGCTGCCGCCTACATCCATGGTCTAACCGCTGGCGGGGCGATAACTCACGAACGCGCCCGTGAATTGCAGGCGAATCTTGGGCGGTGTCCCGGCCTTGACCGCAGTGGGCGTGACACTCTACTCGCAGCAGGGTGGATGCTGATCGTCACTACCGCAGCAATGGTCGCCAAGGCCATTGCGCCGAACCTACTTGCGGTAGGAATTCTTGCGGCACTTTCTGCGGCCGCGGGCGCGTTTTGGGCGCATGGCCGTCCATGGCTAGATCGCCTCGGCAATCCCGGACAGAGTAAATGGGAGCGACCCGTTGTAATCATGTGCAGCGCAGTCTTCGCGCCGCTTTTGCTTGCCTGCATAGCCTCTCTCACCGGGCTTGTGAGTGCCGGTGTGTCGCAGTTGGCCTTCGAATCGGAGCGAAGGGTATTCGAGTCAGATCCTGATGGATTTGCCTTCGTTCAGCAGGTTGCGAAGCGCGACTACGGTATTACTCTTGTGCTGGGTGACACAGGCCAAAGCTGGGCACTCACCACTATTCATGGACCAAACGCTTCCTCGGCGTCAGTGGACCTACGCCCCGGGTACTGCGTGCTGCACTTCAACCGCACCACTTTTTTGTCGCAGTTTGGCCCTGGTGACAGGGTAGATGCCAAGCTCTGGACCAAAGGGGTATTGATGCACGAATTGGCTCACTGCCTTGACAGGTCGCGTGACATGCCGTCATTCAGCGATCAGCATGTTTCCGGCCATTCGCTGCCACCGGAGTACGCCAAGGGAGTAGCTGACCTTGATAGTTTTCTGCAGGCGCGCAGTCGCCATGGGGCACAACTGTGGGCGGAGGCCGTGGCAGACATCTTCGCTGTCGGATACTGGCGTATGACTGCACCAGCAGCAGCCGGCGACATGATTGCTCATCTGCGTGACAAACGGACCGATAGCGCAAACAAAGATAGATCGCACGCCACAACGTGCTGGATCGACCAAGCTGCGCATGCGACACCACCATCATCAAGCACATCGCTGTTCAGTTGGGCCGATGGGGTAAGACGGGGAGCGCCATGCCAGATACCTCAGCAGCCTGCCGAAAAGACTGGGATTGCCAAGTGGGGGATGACACTGCGCTGTGCAATAGGCGGCCAGGACGAATGCGAATAACTCTATTTTGAAAGCTTCCAAATGAATATGTGGCTCGACTTTCTCCTGACGATTCTGCTTATGGTCGCGTGTTTTGGCGGCGCGTGCTATCTTGCTTGGCGCGAAGGTCGTCCTCTGTCAGCCCAGGGCCGGAAAGCGCTTCGTGCCGTGCCTTACTTTGGCCTCTGCGCGACGGCGTACAGCGCAACCTACGTGTTGTGGCCCCCGGCTGGCTATGAACATCAATACGTCCAGGCTAGGATGGTCGGGGACACGGTACTCGCCTTGGTCCTCACCGGGCTTGCGGCCACTTTTTCCAAAGTTGCACCGATGATCTTCGACGCCGGCGCTGCGCACCATCCGGCTCCGGTCGTTCAGCGATCGGCGCAAGAGATTCATATGCGTCGTCGCCATTGGAACGCAGCGCTGAAGCAGGCAATCCCGCTTTTTGTGCTCGGCCTTGGTGTCTCGGCCATCACCCTCTCTTATGGCATCTCGAACATGCAAGGCGGATGGATCGTAGGCAGCTTGCTGGGTGCTGAGGCATGGCTGCTTGTCGTCACACTCATCGTTTGCCGCTCGGTCCGTAACAGCATCCGAAGAGCGCTGGGTGAGCACAACACGAAGGTTGGATGACGTCGCCCAATCACAGCAGAGCGCCGTGTTCTGCCTGAACAGCGCTCCGTGCCTGGCACCTAGCCTACAGCGCGGCTGCGACCCTGACTGCGACCAGCTCGCTGACCTTGGTCAAGCACGACCGAGGTTTCGCGCGACACGTGGCTGAGTACGTGGCCAACTGCAGCGCTCACTTGGCGCCGCACACCCTCAAGCCCCAAGGCGCTGTTGGCGGCCAAGTCGTTGAAGTCGGTATGCGACTTCATCTTGGCCAGCGCAGCGAGTTGCTGGTCAGTTAGCAACGATCGCTGCAGCTCGCCCACCTCTTTCGCGGTGAGGCGTACCCGCTCAGGGTCTTCCTTTGCCGCAGCCAGTCGCGCCGCGGCGCGGTCGTGCTCGCGATACGCTTGCGGCGTGATGGCCGGCAGGTCCGAGGGGTAGCTGGCCTCACCCGGAGCGAAGATCGGGTGGATCGCAGTTCCACCCACGGCCTGAGCCGCCTCCTCTGCTTTCGCGCGCCCAGCGTTCACGCCATGCGTGAGTTCCAGCGGGCGATCATCGTCGCCGGCGATGATGACTGGCTTGTCCGGGTACTTCGCATGCAGCGCCCGGGCGACCTCGGCAAGGTTGCCGCTGTCAAAGGCCGCGACAGTCCCGTGGCCCACGGCCTCTGCCAGGGTGGCCGCCGTGGCATATCCCTCGGCGACTATGAGCACCGGGGCCGCTGCGATGGCGGCGAGCCCTCCGACAGGGTGGAAGCAGCCTTCCTTGCGCGAGTTCTTGGCAAAGCGCTTGGTGCCGTCTTCCTGGATGTATTGCATGGTCCACTGCTTGCCGTGCACGTCGATCGCGGGGATGTAGGTCTTCTGGGCGTCGCGGTCTGTGTAGACGCCGGCGTGCACGCGGACACCCTTCTTCTGGAGGTACGGCGTGGGTACTGTCATCGGCACCAGGCTGTTGAGTTGTTGGCTCACACGTTCCGCGCTGGCTTCCTGCGTCCGCTCTTGTTCTGCCGCCCGTTCGGCCAGCTTCGTGGCCGCCTCGGCCTGCAGCCGCGCCTTCTCCGTCTCATCAAGCACGTAGCCCTTTGACTTCCAGCGCAGCTCCGCCCCGGTACGGTTGTTGCGGACGTACCCAGCGGGGTGCCCATCAAGGTGGCCGACGTAGAACCCAGCACGCTCGCCTTGCTTGTCACCGTCCACCCCGATGCGGTGGGTCTTGCCGTCCATGATGGGATGCTCATTCGAAACCACACATCCCAAGGACCGCAACGCCTCGGCGAACTCTTCCCGTGGCGTGATGGCCGGATCCTGCTGCGGCTTGGCGGTATCGCCGAGCCAGCGCTGTAGCTTGGCCAGGTCGGCACCTGGTGCGGCATACCAGGACCTGGCCACCTTGTCCCAGGCGGCGCCGGCGGCCTTGGCGGCTACGCGATCCGCATAGGGAACGGCCAGGTAAACGCGCTTCCTAGCTGCGTTCTGGTCCGCGGCGCTGGGTCGCCCTTCCGAGGGCCCGTTCGCGGCCTCTGCGGCCGTTTGGCTGGCCTTCCCGACCCATTTCGCGAACGGGCCGGCCTCAACGCCGGCGGGGACATACCAGGATTGCTGCTGACGGTCCCACCGCGCACCCAGGCCCTTGGCCTCGTCCTTGTCCTTGAAAGGCACGCTGAGGTATTTCCGCTCGGCGGCCTTCGCGACCGGCTTCTGTTGAGCATCGCCCTCGTCCCTGAGTAGACCGGCCTCGGTCCCGAGTCGAGCCTTCATTTCCCCAAGGTAGGCCACTATGTCATCGGTGAGGTTGATCGATCTGTTCTGCACCACCGGGTACATGCGTTCCTTGATGATCGGGTTCAGATAGACATTCTCATGCAGCCAGCTTTCCGCCTCGTCGATGCCGGCTTGCAGTTCCCTCTCTTCCTGGGCCTCGGCCGCGCTGGGGGTTCGGCCATCCCAATGAATGTCCTCGATCCGATCTTTCGCGCTCTCGACCCGGCTGAAAAGCTCTTGGGCCTTGTCGTACTGACCGCCCATGCGGTGCGTCATTTGCTCGTCAAATTGGCGGCACGCCTCCCCCTGCCAAGCGCTCGGTACAGGGTGCGTCCCTGAGGCCGTCGCCACGCGCTGTTCGTCGTCGGCACGCTGGGCGTTCTTCGCTTCCTCGGCCGCGACGAACGCCTTGGCCTCCAGCGCCTTCCTGTCTTCCTTCGCCGCTGAAATGTCCTCGTCAGTGCTGTTGGGGTCGCGGCGTACGCGATCCTCTTGCACTCGCGCAAGCCGGGTGGCTTTCTCGTACGCGTCGGTCTGCGAATTGGCGTCGATCAGCGCCAGGCGGTCGGTCAGCTCGTCGGCCTCGCCCAGCGTGCGGGTGGCGGTGAGGTACTCAAAGGGATCCTCGCCGAATTGCCCCTTTCGGGCGTACAGGTGGTACGCCTCCGGCGTCTCGGTGGCCAGGTCGGCGGCCCGCGTCCCGCCTTCGCGCTCCACCACACCGACAACCCACACTTCGCCCGTCCAGTCGTAAGGAAGGGGGAAACCCAGCGCATCGACGGACGCCTGGTGAAAGGCTTGCCGGTCGCGCTCGCGCGAACTGGTGTTGCCGGTGGCCAGGTCAAGACGAGTCGCAGCGACAACGGCATCCGGCCTACGCTCTTCGTCCAGGTGATCTATTGCGTCGTTGATCTTCGCTTCCAGCGGGGCCAGGTCGTGGGGCAGTTCATGCCGCGTCCAGAACGCGTTGCGCGTGTTCAGCGGCTGCATGCGATCCAGCAGGTCCAGGGCGCGGTCGATCTGCTCCAGGCTCGCACCTTCGAGCGCACGGCCCACCGTGCCCAGCTCGACGTGCTTCAACAGCCAGGCTTCAGTCTGTTCAGGTGCTTGCATCTTGGTCTCCTGGTCCTGCTCCTGGTGGTGCGGATCGCCGTGCTGCACGTCGCTGAGCTGCTGGGCCTGGGCTTGCTGCAGGGCGATGCTGTAGATCGGCTCCAGGCCGTTCTTGACGCGCCGCTCGTCGGCGTACTGCTCGGCCCGCGCATTGATCTGCCTGGCAACCTCTTCCGCGTCCTGGCCGTGGCCATCGGCATCGCCGATCACCTGGCCGCCCAGCTTCAAGGTGACATGGCGTCTGTGCTCGGCGTCGTCGTGGTAGCCGGCCGACAAGCGCCGCTCACCGTTCGGGGTGACCATGGTTCCAAGCGGCCCGACACCCTCAAAGGTACGCTGGACGGAATCCACGCGGCCAGGCTCTCGCAAGCCGGTGTACGCAACCTCCCAGCCGTGTTTCTCGACCAGGGCCCGCAGCGTCAAGTCGGAGTAGTGCTGCTCCGGCTGCTGCACCTTGGCCTGCTCCTGTTCCTGTACCTGTTTCTGCTCGAACGCCAGTACATAGCCTTGAATCTTCTCGGCATCGGCCGCAGCGCGGAAGATCTCAAGTGGGTCATCCTGCAATGCCTGAATCCAGTGAGCGACGTAGGCCGCGTGCTGGCCCGGGTCGTGTCCGATACCCAGCTCGTCGCCAACAATCATTGAGGCGATCTCAGCCCGCAACTCTTCCCTGGCGTACCCTGCACTTCCGAATGGGTGCACCAGGTCCCGGTCCAGGCGAGATGGATGCCCTGTCCAGTGCCCCAGCTCGTGCATGGCAGTCGCGTAGTACGCGGCCGCGCTCGGGAACTGCGTACGCTCTGGCAAGGTGATGCTGTCGCTGGATGGCCGATAGAAAGCGCGATTGCCAGGGGCGTGCGTGATGTCAGCTTGAGACGCGGCCAGGATGTGCTCTGCGCGGTCCACAGCGGCCCACGTCTGTTCCTTCCTTTCAAGCGGCGGCATCCCGTCGATCTGTTCGGCGTTGAACACCACGGCGGTGAACACGCGGGGGCGCTCAAGGGCCACTGTTTCCTTGAGTGGCTTGCCATCGGCGTCCAGCACCGGCCGCCCGTTGGCGTCGAGCTTCTCGCGTTCATCGACAAATTTCCAGTACTGGATTGGCGTGCCGCGCTCACCCTTGCGAACTTGCGCGCCCAGGCCTGCGGCCTGCTTGTACGTCAACCAACGCGAGTCGCGACGGCCCTGGGCGGTCAGGTAGACCGCGTTGATGCCACGGTAGCGTTTGCCGGTGCTCGGGTTCATCGGCAAGAACATGTTCGGGTTCCCAGGCGCCCAGGGAATTTGCCACGGCGCTGTGCCTGCGCGAAGTTGCTCGATGAGCTTCTCGGCCACCAGCTCGTGGTATGGCTTCTTCGGTTCCATGTCACTGTCCTTTCGAAACTGCACCGTGATCTGCGGGAAGTTCTGCTGCGTACGCGTGCGATCGTGCAGACCCTGTGCGGTCAGGCAGGCGACGTCGTACAGGTCGGCCAGTTGCATCGGCCGTACTCTTGCGATGCACGTCTCGACGAACGCCTGGTGGCCGCGCGACGGGATGGCGTCGTTGCCCACGTGGTGCGACGGCCTGATACCCTCGCAATAGAGGGCGAATACCTCTTCCGCGCGACGGTCAAGCGGTTCTGCCTCGTACAGCCGATCCACGGTCTGCCACAGAAGGCTCAGGCCGGGCTGTTCCCGGGCGTAGATCAGTCCATCGAGCAGTGCGCGCTTCTCGGCCGAGGTGAAGGTGTTGATGCCGAAGTGCCCAAGCACCTCGTGACGCAGGGTGAGCAGCAGGTCGCCGGCGTCCGAGATGTTTTCAAGCGGCAGATCCACCCGCCCCAGACGCACATCACCTTCATTCATCGGCGTGGGTGAGGGGAAGTAAGCCCCCTTCATGCCACGCAACGCCTCAGCCGCGGCTTTGGCCGCCACCGGCCCGTAAAGGTCCGCTATGGTTGCTCGGACCTGAAAGCCCAGCGCCAAGGCACCTGGGTAGTCACGCACGAACTCAAGAACTACGGCGCGCGCCTCGTCGATGGGAATGGCCACGTGTCAGCCCCGCGGTGCGTCCACACGTCGAATCGCGTCGGCAACCGACTCCCCGGGCTGCAGCCCGAACAGGTCCCGGGCGTTCGTGGTCGTGATGAATGCCGGGATGTCAGCGCTGGGCCCGGCCCTGTCCAAGAAGACCGCGGACGGGTCGATCACCATGGCCGCCGCGTCGCCCACGCTGTCGGCTGCGTCGCGCTCGCTCAACGCGTCCTCGACGAACGCGCCTGCTTGTTCGGCTTCTTCGGGGTCGAAGGGAACCGCGTAGCCGGGCGTGAGGACGTCCTGAAACTTGTCTCGGACCGCATCGACGGCGGCGAGCTGCTCAGCATTGGCCGGCTGAGGTAGCGGCCCCGCATCGTTGGCAGCGGGTGTGGTGTGCAATGTCATCGTGGTTCTCCTTCGTGAGTTACTCTGCTGCAGCCGCGCCTTGGGCCTTTGCGTTGGCGGAACTGCGGCCTTTGCTGTAGTCGGGCCGGCCCTTCATGTCCGGGTAAGTCAAATCGCATTTGGGGTAGTTGCTGCAACCCCACCAGAAGTGACCCTTCTTCTTGCTCTCGCGCCGGGCCAGGCCGACGCCGCAGGCCATGCACTTGTGAAGCGTTGACACCGGCGTGGCTTCCTTGCCGCCGGCGATGGTCACCGCGCCGCTGTTTGCCTTGGCCACCTGGTCACGGATGAACGCCTCTTGCTTGGAGACAAAGGTGTCAAGCGGCACAGTGCCCTGCTCCACACCCTTCAGCATGCGCTCGTAGAGCGCGGTCAGCACCGGGCTGCGCACCACCTCGGGCAGAGCATCCACCAGGCTGCGGCCGAGGGTGGTGCTCACGATCTGCTTGCCCTGCGTCTCAAGAAACTGGCGCCGCTTCAGCTCGCTGATGATGGAAGCACGGGTTGCCGATGTACCGATGCCGTCGCCATCGCGCAGCATCTTCTTGTGCTCCGGATCGCTGACGAACCTGTGGATGTTCTCCATTGCACGAATCAACGTGCCCTCGGTGAACCGTGCCGGGGGCTTGGTCTTCGCGTCATTGCGCGTGGCCTCGACACACGTCACCGGATCACCTTGCCCCATGGCTGGCAGCGCCTGGGACCCCTCCTGGTCCTGGTTCTTGCCGGTCTCTTCCTCGGCCAGCTCGTACACCTGACGCCAACCGGCACGCGTGACCACCCTGCCACTCGCCGCAAAGGCCTCGCCGGCGACATCCACACTGACCGTCGTTTGCATGTACTCATGCACGGGGTAGAACTGCGCCAGGTACGCGCGCACGATCACGTTGTAGATGTTGCGCTCCGGCTCAGACAGGCCCTGCTTGCTGCCGTGCTCCATCGTGGGCACGATCCCGTGGTGCGCGGTGATCTTCGAGTCGTCCCAGGTCTTGGACCGGATGCGCGGATCTGCACCGTCAACCAGGGCGGCCAGGTCGGGATTGACGTGCTTGATGGCCGCCAACACAACCTGCGCGTCTGCGTGCTGTGACTCCGGCAAGTACGCGCAGTCGGTACGCGGGTACGAGGTCAGCTTGTGGGTCTCGTACAGCGCCTGGCAGGCGTTGAGCACATCTTCCGCGCTGTAGCCCCACTTGGCGGACGCTATGGCTGTGATGTCGGACAGGGCAAATGCCAACGGCTGAGTCTGCTTCTTGGCCTCTTGGGTGTAGCTGGCAATGGTGCCTGGCTGTCTGTTCACGGCCGCCACCAAGGCGTCCGCAATCGGGGTGTCGATCAGGCGGCCCTCGACGTCGAGCCCAGGTTGGTCCTCCCTTGGCTTCCAGGTGGCACTGAACCGGCCCGCTGCGTGCTCGACGAGGATCTTGATGTTGTGGTAAGCCTGCGGCTTGAATGCCTCAATCTCCCGATCACGAATGACCACCTGGGCCAAGGTGGGGGTCTGCACGCGCCCGACCGTCAGCAAGGCCCGCGAACCGCCGCGCTGGGCCCGGAGGGTGTAGGCCCGGCTGAGGTTCATGCCGATCAACCAGTCGGCGCGCTGGCGGCCGCGCGCCGCGGCCGCCCAGCCGTGGTAGTCGCTGTTGTTCCGCAACGCAGCCAGCCCCCGTTTGATCGTCACCGAGTCCTGCGCAGACACCCAGAAGCGCCGAACCGGCCTGCGGTTGCCGAAGTGCTCCAGCACCTCATCGACCAGCAATTGGCCCTCTCGGTCAGGGTCCCCGGCATTCACGACTTCAGTCGCCTCCTTCAGCAGCTTGCCGATCAAGCTGAGCTGCTTCTTGGCGTCATCCTTCGGCTTGAGGATCCACGTGCTTGGGATGATGGGCAGTTCGTCCACGCGCCAAACCTTCCGGCCGGAGCCACCCCTTGGCACATCATCGGGCGTGTACTCGTCGGGCTCGGCCTGCTCCAGCATGTGCCCAAAGCACCAGGTCACCCGGTCACGACCGCAATCCAGGTAGCCATCCCCCTTTCCAGTCACGCCAAGCTCGGCCGCGATGACCTTGGCCACCGATGGTTTCTCCGCGATAAAGAGCCGCATCCACCCTCCTACCAAGTGACGACCGGACGCACCACGGTCCGGATCTGAGATAGCCCGATCGGGCCGAAGTAGCGACCGTCGAAAGAAGAGTCGCTGACATCAGACATCAGCAGCACCTCGGAGTTGCTCAAGCTGCGCCGATTGGCGCGCAAGCGCGGCAACGGGCGGCCACCTGGGTCCGTTGCCACCGGTCTGCTATGCGGAAGGACCTGGCCGTTGACATGCACGCCATCGTCTTCGAAGGCAACGACATCGCCAGCCAGCGCAGCGACGCGCTTCATGAGATAGCCGTAGCTTCCTGGGCACGGGCCAGATGTGACGTAGCCGCGCGCCCTGGCCTCGTCAAACAACCCGCCTGGTGGCGGGCATAGCTGCACGTAGGAGCCTTTGGCCACCGCCGAGTGACTCACCCAGTAGAGGCCGACCGGGATGCTTCGCGTGGTGCAGATTCGGGCGCCTGCAGCGTAGCCAGCCGCGACCACGCCGCATGCCACGACAACAGCCGCGACTGTGGCCACCACGGTACGCTTCGCGGTGTTGGTCATATCGTGACGCGCTCAAGCTCGTGGGGATCTTCAATGAGCTTGTCGCTCACCTTCGGCGCAGGCACCGCGGCCCGCGCCGCAAAGATCGGGTCCTTGAAGAAGAGCGGCTGACGCCCGTAGATCGCAGGGTGCCCAGCGACGTAGATCACCATGTCCCCGGGCTCCACGATCAGGTCGCCGTCCTTGACTGGTCCGGGCATCCGCATGCATTCGTCGGGCGTCAGCAGCGGCCTCTGCACTTCCTGGATGGTGCGCGACACCTGACCAAGTAGCGGTGACATGCGACGCCCACTGGTTGTGATCTGCTCCTTCACGACCGTGGTTTGCCCCACCAGGCGCGACAGGTGCTCAGCGGTTTCTATTCGGCCAGGCGGGTACGCGTTCTGCACGTGGCAGTTCGATGTGATCGACTCGTCAGGGCCATAGCCAATCTCGCGGCTCTTGAGCTGGTTCAGATCCTGGCAGATCAGGTAGAACTTGAGTCCGTAACCGGCACACCACGCGAGAGCTTCCTGCAGGACTTCGATCTTGCCCATGCTCGGAAACTCGTCGAGCAGGCACAAGAGGCGGTGCTTGTAGGTCCGCTTCGCGCGCACCTCGGCATTCGCCGGTCTGGCAACACCGATGGACACCAGCAGCTTGCGCCAGAGCGACTGTGCCCTCGACACCCGGTCGAACTCCATCTTGCCAGCCAAGATCCTCACAATCGATGCCATCAGCACGCGCACCAACGGGCGCAACCGCTCCTTGACGCCGGGCTGCGTGACGATGTACAGGCTCACCGGGTCATCGTGGTTCATCAAGTCCGCGATCCGGAAGTTGGACTTGCTGACGTTGTGGGCGACGACAGGATCGCGGTACAGCGCCAAGTGACTTTTCGCGGTGCTCAGCACTGACCCGGCTTCCTCTTCCGGCCGGTCCAGCATGTCCCGTGCTGCGGCTGCCACCACCGGATGTGACTTGCCATCGAGGTGGGGGTATGTGGTCATTTCCATCCACAACTCTGCGACCGCTCGATCTGGATCAGCCAGCATGCCATCGACGGTCGGCAGGCTCGCCAGGGTGCCTTCGTTCTTACGCTTGTACAGCGCATGGAGAATGACGCCAGTCAACAGCGCATAGGCTGTCTTGTCCCAGTGGGATTCCAGCCCCTTGCCATGGGGGTCCACCAGCATCAGGGCGAGGTTCTGCGTGTCGCCAACTTCGTCATCAGTGCCCAGGCGGATTTCGTCCATGGGGTTCCAGCAGACTCCGCCCTCTCGAACGGCAGGCTCGAACCGCAGGACCTTGTTCTTTGCATGCTTGTGGCGCCATCCAGCAGTGAGTTCCCAAAGCTCGCCCTTGAGGTCGGTGATGACGCAACTCGCCGGCCAGGACAACAAGGTGGGGATCACGAGGCCGACGCCCTTGCCGGAGCGTGTCGGCGCGTAGGTCAACACGTGCTCTGGGCCGTCATGCCGCAGGTAGCGGAAGGTGTTGTCGTCGTCCACCCAACCGCCTACGTATACGCCACGAGCTGTGGGCGCGTCGGCTCCGCTGGCGATCTCAAGCATGCTGCTGTCGCGGGGCAGCAGCCCGGCAGCCTGGATATCCTCCTTGTCGCACCATCGGGCTGAGCCGTGCAGGTACTCGCTCGGGATCGATGTGTTGGCGCGGATCGTCTTGGCGAACCCCACCCCGAGCAAGCCGAGGGCCGAGACAACCACACCCGCGCTTCCAGCCGCAACGAATTCGTTGGTGTGCTGGCCGTACCACTGCGCCGACCACCGGAGAATGGCCCAGGGCGCATAGAGGTGGCCCACGTGCGGGCCCAGAGCGGCTTGGTAGCCGAACGTGTGGGCAAATGTCTGCGTAGCCGCCTGCAGACCCGCCCCGATGGATGCAGCCCCCAGCATGGGCAAGAGCACGCCCGGCTTGGCCCCGGCGGACCGCACGTTGGGCCCGACCGCATTGTTTCTGGTCTTCTTCGTCTTCATCGTCCCCTGCCCTTCTTCTTGATGGAGCCCGTTGGCGTGACCGATACAGGGCTACCGACCGCGATGCGCGACAAGCGGTGGGCGGTGGCCTCGTCAACGGGCAACACCACCACCTCACCACCTCTCTGCAGCAGGGCCAGGGCACACCCGTCAACACGCCTGGTTCCTGCATAGGTTAGATCTACTTCGGCGCCAGTATAGCGAACGTGTTTCTGTATATCGGATGCCTTTAGGCGTTTGGATTCGCGCTCGGCAATGTACTTGTCGGCCGCGATCAAGCCCGGCGGCGCCATGGGTTGGGTAGGTGATCGTGGAAGAACGCGCTCCGACTGGAGGCCCTGCGGCTCGCTCACCGGCCCCGAGGTGACACTGGGCACCAGGACCTCGGGGCCGCCGGCCATGCGAACCGCACGAAGCTCTGAGAGCGGCCGCAAACGGTGCTGGCTTTGCGGGGGCGGCTTTTTTCCAGGGCGTTGCACCCTGGGCTTGGCGCTGATGGCCCCCACCCCATCCATCACTCCTGGCCGAGAAACTCCCCGTCGCAGTGCGTGATCTGGTTCTGTTCCTTTGAGGACCAGGTCACGAGGAACATCACGCGGCAATAGCACTTCACCTCCGCTGGCGATGCGAACCACACCGAGTTCGGACAGTGTTCGCAGACGGTTCTGGCCTTCGGCCGGCGGGATTCGTCCAGGGCGTCCAATGTCGGGCTTCCGGGGGACGATGGTGGGACCTGCGGCGATGTCTGCGAGGCGATCCCGGAGGGTGATTGCGGGGGCGACGGCTGCGGCTCTGGCACTGTGCTCGTCGGCAACGGGCCACTGTCCAGGGCCGCCAGTGCTGCGTCCAACTCGTCCTCGATGTTCTGGTCCTTCAGGTCGCTCATGGGTTTTCTCCTTGGTCAAAAGTGCTTGCCGCCGCACCTCCAGTGCGGGCTCGGCAAAGGTGATCGGTAGCCGGCATTCGACGGCCGCCTGGATGATCTGCGCCTTGAACTCCACCGTCCCGTTGACGGTGATGCGGTCGCCATAGCGGTCCACGGCAAGCCGCAGGGCTTGTTGCAGCGCCTCGCGGGTTGCCTCGTGCGAGACCGCTAGCTTGTCGCCGTCGTCGCGCACGGCACTCGTGCCGGCGCGGAAGATGATCGTGCCCTTCTTCGTGATGCTGTCCACCGTCGGGGCGTGGCCTGGTTTCGCTTGACCCTCGCCCCTGATGGTGTTGCCCTTGAGTCCCAGGGCCGCTTCGCGAGCGCGCAGAGCAGCCAGTGCCTGGGTGCTGCCTTGCTGCGCCTCCTGTTTGAGCCAGTCGGCCCAGGTGCGCCGACTGTGCTGCGCATAGAGCGCGGTGCGCTCCTGCTGGAACTGTTTGTTGATCGCCTGTATCTCGTCGCGCAAGGCCACGCTGGCTTGGGTGTACAGCAGCTTCTTGTTCGCGCGGCCCTCGCCCACCAGCTTGATCGTCGCGCGGCGCAGCCGGTTCGACCGCTTGGCGGCCTCAATCAGCCGATCCCTGCGCTGCCTGATCTGGGCCAGGGCTTCGGATCGAGTCGATGCAAGGGACTGCTGCGCCGTCTTGTAGTGCGCGTGCAACTCCACCGTGTTCACACGCAGGGGAACCGGATCCTTCCGGTACTCCCGCGTGGGCAAGTGCGTCTCCACGCGGCCGGCGATGCGGACCGAGGGCAGTTCGGACAACGCACGCAGTCGATGCTTGCCACCCGGCGGTGGAACATGCCCGACTCGCGCAACAGGCTTTCGCGCGGCATATGCCTCGGCGCTTTGCACTCGGGGAAGCTGACGCGCATCACGGTGCGTCTCCACGCCACCAGCGATGCGGACGGCGGCCAGCTCGGACAACGCACGCAGTCGATGCCTGCCACCCGGTGGAGGGACATGCCCGACTCGCGCTACAGGCTTTCGCGCGGCGTATGCCTCGGCGCTTTGCACTCGGGGAGGCTGGCGCGCATTGGGGGTGGGTTGTGACGGCGTGGCGGAAGAAGCCTCGAACGGGCCAAGGCGGCTTTCCAAACTCGGCTTGGACAGGTCACGGGCGACGGTACTGGCTTTCACCATCGTGCCGTCGCGGGCCTCAAACACGCATCCGTTGGCGCGAACGCGCAGCGCTAGGCCGTTCTCGCGCAGGACTTGATGAAGCTCCTGCCAAGATCGCGCCGCTTTGATCTCCGCAAGGCACTCCCGCTTGATCCATCCCAACAAGCTCTCGACGCCAGCGTGCCGCTCCATGTCAGCCGCGCGATTTTCTGCTCCGCGTCGGCCGGGCATGTGGTTGTCCACCTCCAGGCCGCAATCACGCTCCAGCGCCGCACACAGCTCGGCAAGCGTTCGGTGCGGGTAGTACGGCTCGTGCATCGTGTGCCGCACTGGGTGAATTTTGTTGATGGCGATGTGGATGTGCAGGTTGTCGGTGTCGGTGTGGACTGCGCTGATACGTTGGTGATCGGCGTAGCCCAGGCCTGCGCAAATGCGGGTCTCTATGAGACGAAGGGTGTCGGCACTTGGTTGCTCCCCGGCTCGGAAGCTGACGATGAGGTGGTAGGTCTTGTCTCCCCTGGCCCGCGTGTTCATTTGCTGGGTCGCCAGCACCTCCGTAATGGCATCACGCAGCGAGGTAGCCATGCAGTTCGTGAACTGCACGTTGCCAAGCCGATGGTCCTTGTTCTGGGCATCGGTGATGTAGTCAGCCAAGTCCTCGAAGTCGCTCTTGCGCAGCGAGCGCATCGGCACGTGCTTGGCGATCATGGAAGCCGACTTTGTGTTTTAGCGGCTAAAGTCGTCACGGCTCCAACCTTGGCCGAACTACCGACTTCATGATGCGGCTCAGTTCGTCCTGTGTCGTTTCGATGCGCGCCAGTAGGGCCCGAACTGCCGCCTCCCCGAACTGCGCGGTGCGTACATCGTCGGTCAGCCAGAGCTTGAGCAGCCCACCAAGACGTCCCAGGTCGCCATTGACGCGCACCAGCTCACGGACACGCTGGTAATCCAGCACGCCCTTGATCTGGTAGCCCTGCCCCACGTCGCGCAGATAGGCGGCCACGCTGATGCCAGCAGCCTGGGCATTCGCCTCGATCTTCGTCCTCTCATCGGGGAACACAGGGACGCGCAGATGGTGTCTGCGCTTGCGCCCCTGTGCATCACCCCCCTCGCCGCTCTCCATCAGGCTCGTCCCCTTGGTCATGCTTGTAGAGCCGGCGGTAGCCGGCAGCCTCGCAGAGCAGGATTCCCGTTGAGCGCCTTGGCGCGAATAAGGGAAGTGAAGTTAGCTAGCCGGCTTGCCGGTTAGCTAACTTCACACATCCTGCCCCGCCTACGGCGGTGTTAACGCCATGGAAAGTTTACCGCACTCATCGTGCACATAGCTGCAAACCAGATGGATATATCGAATGGCAGTACAATGCGCGAAAATACATCTATGAAGCGATGCTTCACGCAAGGATTACAGAGCTTTCCAACAATTCATGCAGGACAATAGAGGCCCATTCCAAACCAATGACGATCAATGGCAAAGAGCAGCTACACAGACGAGCTGGCCGAGTGGATCGGGCGGCGTGGAGCACCAAAGCGGCGCCAGGATGCAGCGACGGTGGCGTTTCTGGCCGTACGCGCCGACGTGGCGTCAGCCATCGGCGCCGGCTACGCGATCTCGACCGTCTACGAACACATGCACGCCACCGGACGGGTGAAGTGCAGCTACGAAACATTCCGCAAGCATGTGCAGCGGCATGTCGTCCAGGTGCCGGGCGCAAAGGGCACGCAAAGGCCCCCAGAAGTTGACCACGCCGGGGCTAGACCAAACCACCCACCGTCAACTGCACAGTCGATGGGCAGAGACGGCGTTGGGGCATCGATTCAGAAGGGGAGTCCAACGAACCAACAGCCCGCAGCAGCACAACAAGGCAAGACCGACCCGACAAAGATTGGCGGGTTCACTTTTGACGCAAAACCGCAACCGAAGGAATTACTGTAATGGCGAAGATCCACATGGTCCTGCAGGGCAAGGGCGGCGTCGGTAAGTCGATGATCGCGGCCATGATTGCGCAATACAAGGCCCAGAAGGGGCAGTTGCCCCTGTGCATTGACACCGACCCGGTGAATGCGACATTCGAGGGCTACCAAGCCTTGAAGGTCCGCCGTTTGAACATCATGGACGGCGATGAAATCAACAGCCGGAACTTCGATGCGGTCGTGGAGTTGATCGCCAGCACGAAGAGCGACGTGGTGATCGACAACGGTGCCAGCAGCTTCGTACCCCTGTCGCACTACCTCATCAGCAATCAGGTGCCAGCGCTCCTTCGAGACATGGGGCACGAACTGGTCGTACACACGGTAGTCACTGGTGGGCAGGCACTGGTGGACACAGTTCACGGATTTGCCCAACTCGCGCAGCAGTTCCCCGCGGAATGCCTCTTCGTTGTTTGGCTAAACCCTTACTGGGGAGCGATTGAGCACGAGGGCAAAGGGTTTGAGCAGTTGAAGGCCTACACGACGCACAAGGGACGCGTGTCGGCCATCGTCCGCATTCCGGTGCTGAAGGCGGAAACCTACGGGCGCGACCTGTCCGAAATGCTGCAACAACGCCGAACTTTCGAGGAAGCGCTGAATGACCCTTCGCTGACAATCATGACCAGGCAACGGCTCAAGCTCGTGCAAACGGATCTTTGGGCCCAACTCGACACCGCCACTGTGCTGTGATGGCGAGCGACGAAAAGCTCGATGAAATCATTCGGCTCATCGCGGTCAAGCATGGGATCGCGGTCGGCCGGGATGATCCGATACTGGTTCTCCACACCATCAACGAGCACCTGGCGCGCGAGAGTGCGTCAGCGCATGAGGCTTTGCTGAGCAGCTTCAAGTCTGAACTGGAGGCGATCGCCCATCGATGGGGTGAAGACGCGAAGGACAAGGCCGAGCGCACGCTGACCGTGGCCATCACAACCAGCAGGGACATCATGAGCCGGTCGATGCAGGACGGCGCGGTGGCTGCGGCGGCGGCGATTCGACGCGAGCTTGAAGCGGCGTCCGGGCAACTCACCGCGCGAATCCAAGAGGCACGGCGTGTCGCCGTGATGAACTTGGTGGCCGCAGTGATCGCAACAGGCGCTGCAGCACTTGCCCTCTGGGCTACGCGTTTTAGCGGCTAAATTATCTTGATCGTCCGCGCGTAAGTTGCGGCACTTCGGTCGCCACCTGCGCATGGCCTTGCGAGTCATAGCTGACGCCGACAGCCTTGCCGGTATCCGGCACGGCCTGGAAGGCGGACCTGGGATGGGTAACAAAGGCGGCTTTGCCGAGTTGCTGGTAGATGTGATCGTTGTCCGCATAGACGATGACCCCATCGTGCTTCTTTGCTTTGTCGGCTGGCTGGGCCAAATACAGGTTGTAGATTCCAGGCTTCAGGAGCCCGGCCTTGTCTACCTTCTGGTTGACCCACGCGCCCTCTTGCTCGGCCTGAACGATTCTCTGCCCGTTCATGACCAAGAGGCGTTGCTTCATGTTTTTCTCCGTTCGCGGGCATGACTACGGCTACACCTCCTGATTCCCAGGTTCCCACAGGCACGCTTGGCGCGGCCTGCCGGCGCCCGATACAGGAGCGACTGCGGGATTCTATGAACAGGAGCGCGCTGAAAGTGGGGATGTCCGTCCTGTCGGCCGCGACCGGCAGCATCATCGACTACTTGGTGCGCAGGTAGCTTGGTCGGCTCGTGTGAGTGGTGGATCGAGCACGCCCGCCGGCAGACCACCGGATTCTCCGAACCTCACTTCAGGCAGTTGGTGCACTGACTGGTGGTAGCGGTGGTGGGAGCCGGGACTTGGCCCGCTCCGCGTCGGTGATCGTGGCTGGAATAAGTACCCAGCTTTGTTGGTAGCACACCTGATCGGTGCTGTACGTCGAGGGTTGCCGCTCATACCCGGTAAACGTCCACCAGTCGGGCTTGCAGGACACCAACAACACGTCGTAGAGCGGTAGCAAAAGGTCTGTTCGGTCGGCATCGAAGATGTGGCCGACCCTCACCATGCGGTGCAAGTCCGGGTCACGTACTTCCTCGACGACAAGGCGACCGCGCACGAAGAGCCTGCCCCTCTGCCACTTAGGGATGACCATGCCATTGCGGCGGAACGGGCAAACATCAAATTCCACTGTATAAATATACAGCCATTGGCGGGCGAACGGCTGACGGTCAGCGGACTGAGGCAACAGGCGAAACCTGTTCTGCGGCACCAAGGACCAAGGACCAAGGACTGTTTCACAGGCCGTCTTTGGACGCCAAGCAAAACGTGGCTACAATGTGGCTACATCCTCGATAGAGGTGTACGGTGAGGAATTGATCGCCACGAGGCCCCGCACAGGTCACTCCAAATACACGGCTCCGCGTCCTCAGGAGCCTGGAGGCATAACCTGCGCGCGGGCTGAAAGGTCTTATATGCACAGCATTGATATAAGGAAGACGGCTGAGGTTCGCTCGCGGATTGAGCCGTTGCTTAAGGAACAATCAACCGAAGTGTTGGCGAGCTTGGGCTTGGACATGTCGGACGCGATTCGGTTATTCCTGCGGCAGGTCATCGAGGTGAGAGGGCTGCCTTTCGAGGTTCGCAAGCCCAACCCGGAGACGGTCGCGGCTATGCTTGAAGCGCGTGCGATGGCGAAGGCTCGCGAAGCGCCATTCGGCACAGCGAAGGATCTCTTTCATGCTCTCGACAAAGGCCAATAAACGAGCCTCACTCCTACTTAAATCGGACTACACCAAGGCCTTCGAAAAAGATTGGAAGCGACTCCAGCATTCCGGCCAGCACGATATGCATCGGCTCAAGGAGCCGATGCTGCTTCTTATCGCGAATGACGGACCGCTGCCACCCGAGTGGCTGGACCACGAGCTTGACGGCGAGTGGGCGGACCACCGCGAACTACATGCCAAGGGCGATCTGCTGCTGATCTACCGCCTTGATGGTGACAGCATCATCTTCGTCCGCGCCGGCTCTCACTCTGAGTTGTTTGGCTGAAACGCCGCCTCCATCGACCACTGCCGTCGCTCGGGCCGTCCGCAGTCAGATCCTTGTCAGTGCCGACTCTTCAGACAGGTTCTGGTTTACACCTCAGCAGGGGTGTGGGCCGCCAATTACCACTTGTTGGTGGAATTGGCGGCTGCTTCAACGGTAGAGAGAAGCTGGTAGGCGGGGAGTACCCGTCAACTTGACGCGAAGAAACACTGCGGCTCATCCAGCAGTGTGCCCACGTGCGTGTGTTTACAGGGACCTCGGCCTATGTGATGAGCATAGGCGTGCTCGTTGCAGAGGTTGACGTGCCTCAAAAGGCGGCTTGCAGGGTCGGGGGATTGGTTGGTGACCCCCGACCAAGCAGCCGTCACCAGCATAGCGGCGAACTGAGGCGCTCGCAATCAGCTCTACGTGTTGGCGGGCGGCTCCACCCGGAAAGCCCCCTCCATCGCCGCCTGCCGCCGCTCCATCTGGGCCCGGTAGTAGGCCGCGGTCTGCCGCGGATCGACGTGCCCCAGGCCTGCCTGCACCACGTCGGGCGGCACCCCGCGCTCGGCGGCGCGCGTGGCGTGCGTGTGCCGCAGCCAATGCAGCGCCGCGCCGGCGGCCTGGTCGCGCTCGTCCTGGCTCAGGTCACTCGCGGCGAGGGCCCGCCGCAAGAACCGCGTGAAGCTCTCGTGCAGCGCCGCATAGCCGACCCGCTGCAGGGGCGCCCCGATCGCCGCCAGCAGCGGCGTGCCCGGTGGTGCCGTGGTCATGGCCAGGCCGCGGCTCTCCAGGTACTGCCGCGTCGCCTGCATGGCCACGTGCGGCACCGGCACGACGCGGGCCTTGGCTCCCTTGCCGACGACAGCGAGCAACCAACCGGCGTTCGTGTTGTGGAGGTGCCCCACCTCGGCGTGCAGCAGCTCGGCCGCGCGCAGCCCTGTGGCCTCCGCAAACGTCAGCAGCCAGCGCAGCCGCGCCGTGGCGGGACCCGGGCTGCTGGCCACCAGGTGGGCCTGCAGCGCCGCCCAGGCACGCACCGTGAACGCCCGGCTCTGCGGCCCCAGGACCTGGTGCGCCGAGGGCAGGCCGCTGCCCACGCGGCGGTTGATGAGCGCCCACGGGTTGCCGCCGGCCAGGTAGCCGGCCTGGGTCAGCCACTCGTAGAGCCCGTGCAGCACGTGCACGGCGTAGGCTTGGCTGGCCAGCGACAGCGGCCCCTTGAACGGCGCCCAGCCAGGCGCCCAGCGTGCGACCTTGCGTCGGCTGATCCACGCTTCTGGCAACGCGGCCAGGTGGTCCATGTAGAGCCTGCAATCGAGCGCGGTGGCTGCCGACATGGCCCGGCCTCGCTCGGTGATGATCCACAACATCCAGCGCTCGGCCTCGCGCTCATAGCGCACGGCGCTGGGCGCCGAACCGGCTCGGGTGGCGATCCACTCGCGCACAGCGGCGCGGTCGTCGGTGGCCGCCGTGCGGGCCACTGCGCCGCGCGATGCGTCGTCGGCGGCGCGCGAGGGCGGCGCGCTGCGGCCGAGGGCCCAGGCCGGCAGCACAGGCGCGGCCACGGCCGCAGCCTGGTCCTGCCCGGGTGCAGCAGGGCCGAACAGCAGCCGCGCCACGCTGGCCAGCGCCATGGCGTCCTGTGGCCTGGTGGGCGCGGCGGGTGTGCCGGGTAGCGCCGGCACGGGCAGCCAGGCGTGGGCCACGCCGGGCCCGGGGGCGTCGGCTCTGGCCGGCTGATGCGGGTGTATATCCACCAGGTCGCCGGCCGGCCCGGGGGGGCTCATCAAGAGCACCAGGTGCTGCGCCAGGCGTGCGGCCTTGGTCGGCCCGTAGGCATGCAGCAGCCCGCGCCACCAGCGGCCACCTCTCGCAATGCGCCGCTGCAGGTCGGCCAGCGTGTGCACGCCGGCGGGCACGAGCTGCTGGACCAGCGTGGGCGACAGCCAGCCGTCCACCGGATCATCGGGGCGGGCAGGCTGCGCGGCAGCGGCCTCCAGCGCACGCAGGGCCTGCAACTGCCTCTGGCGCAGCCGCTCGGCGCGCTGGCGGCGCCGGCGCAAGCTGTGGTCCTCGGCGGGGGCCTTCGGCCCGGCCAGGCCGAAGGCCTCGGTGTACAGCTCCAGCAGTTCGCTTTCTCGCAGGCCGTCGATGCCTTGGTCCGCCGCCCATTCGTCCAGGGACGGCAGCGCCGCCCCGGCGCCGGCCGGCGCCGGGGTCACCTGGGCGCTGGGCTGCTGGATCTCGATGCCGACCAGGCGCCAAGCGGGGTCACCCCGCCGGCGGGCCAGAGCGCGGGCCCGCTCGATCACCACGCGGTGGGCACTGCGCGCAGCGCGGGCGTGGTCGATGTGCAGATACCGTGCGGCGGCCTCGGGGACCGGCAGGCCCTCGGCCAGCGCGCGCAGGTAGGCGAAGTGGTGCAGCCCCAGGCGCTCGGAGGTGATCTGCAGGTCGGCCGGCATGGTCATGCGGGACCGCTCGATCAGTCGCCCACGACCGGTTGACGCCAACGGGCGCGCATGATGCTTTCTCCGGGTGATTGAAAAAGTGGGGGCGCTAGATCACGCCACGTGTACGCCACGCAAAGCCGGCAAGCGCTGCCGCCAGGACCAGCAGCGCACCGCTTGCCCAGGCTGGGATCAGGGGCGTCGCAGTCGGATCGATGATTGCCAGGAGGGCAGGGGCAAGGCCAACAATGGCCGATCCCAGGGCCGCAGATGCGGCGCGCTTCGATAGGGGTGAAATGGTTTTTCCTCATGCCGCGAGTGCGGCGGTCATTGGTCGGTGTAGTTGCCGATCACGATCTGGTCGCCGTCCTCGCGCTCCAGGCCGATGTCGGCCGCGCAGGCGAGTGCGGCCTTCATCAGGTCCTCGTCGCTCATCCCGGACTGCTGTTCGGTGGTGAGTCGCACGTCCGATTGGCGGTCGGCGGCGAGCCAGTAAGCGGCACGGAAGGCGATGTTCATAGTGGCGAACCGCAAGGCGGTTGGTCGATGGTGCGGATGACAATGGCATCATTAAAGACGCAAGCTACCAGCGCCGTGTCCACACGTGCGGCTTCCAGAGACATGTTGAGCCGCTGCAGTGCCTGCGCGAAGGTTGTTGCCTTGCGCATCTGCGCACTTGAGTTGAGGGCTTCAGCGTCCTTGATGGCGGCGTTACCCGTCGCTTCCCACACAATCTTCTTGCCCTCGCTTTGGGCCCAACGTGTCACCAGCGCCTGCAGGTCCTTATCCGCCGAGGTCGCCTCGAACGAGCCTGCGGCCGTGGCCGTAGCGAAAAGGGAGATGCCTAGAGCCGCAATTAAGGATTGAATGCCATTCATAGTTCGCTCCATTCGGTGGTTTTGGCCAATGATCCGTTCAGTCCGAGTCGGCCGTTTTGCGCGCGCGCAGCAGCGGCCCGGTCAATACTTTGTAGAGGATCGGGTGATCGTTTTTCAACCTCGCCCACGCTTCATTCGACTTTTGCATCTCGGCATCAGTGGCGAACCGAACCACATCTCTGGGTGCGGGCAGGAGGTACGCAACGAGCGCCCCACCGACTGCCAGGAAAGCCATGCGGAACATGCCAAAGGTGCTGCCACTGTCCGACCAGGCGCACCCAAGGGCACCAGCCACAAACGCTGCAAGTGCGATCACACAGAGACGCTTCGCGAGGGCAACACGTTCGCTCGCGATCTGTCTTTTCGTGAACTCGAACGTTTCGGTGGTGTGTTTGCGCTCGGTCATCATGACGGGCTCTCCATGTGGCTGAAATCGGATTGTGAAGGCGTGCTTGTCAAGGACGGGCCCGCTTTGGTTCGAGCCGCACCTGGCCGTCGTCAAACACCACCTGCACACGCAGGTAGGCGATGAACTTCGCGTCACTGCCGCTGGCGCCGGGCACCTCAATCACGTCCTCGACATGCCGGCGGTGCAGCGGCACCCGGTGGCCGGTCGAAATGCTGTAGATCGAGGTGAGCTGCGTGGCTGGATCAAACGGCGCATCGATGCGCCAGAGGAATTTGGGTTGCGGCTCCAACTGCTGGCCCTTCAAGATGCGAAGGGGCAGCGGGTCGAGCTGGACCAGCGAGCCCACAGGTAGTGCCATGGCGCCCACATCGGCCAGGTCGGCGCTGCGGATGTGCAAGCGGCCCTCACGGTCGTACTGCGTGGTATCGGCGATCAGCCCGGCAGCGGTGTTCAGGATGTCTGCTTGGCGCTGCTCGAACACCGCAAGCAACTGCGCGTCGCTCGCAGGCCCGCTCAGTCGGCCGAGATCCATCAAAGCCTCGCGCGACACGAAGGCGGTTAGCACCTTGCCTTGCCACTCGATCTCGAAGGGCACGCCCTCCCACTGTGTGACCAGCGAGGGCATGCGTGCCAGGGTGGGGCGGTGGTGCCAGGTCCAGCGCACCCCTGGGCCTGCGTAGGCATCGCTGGGCACGAAGGTGATGCCCTGGCTTTCGAGCGTGCGCTGTACGGAACGTGCGACATCGCTGTCGATTGGGCGCTTGCCGGCTTCGAGCGCGCGTAGGGAGCCAGGCGACACCTCGGCCGCGCCGGCCAGGTGGTCCTGAGACCAATCCAGCAGCGCGCGAGCTGCGCGAATCTGGGCGGGCGTGGCGCTGGTCATCGGGGCGGACTGCATGGAGCCTCCATTAGGTGTTTCGTGGTGAAATCATATAGTCGTTTTTCAACCACTGCAATACGTCGTAAAACGACTTCTGTCGGCGCACGAAATCCACCGATGCATGCCTGCTTGCCCATCGCCCTCACTCCGGCGGATTTTTTCATTACGTGACAAGCACTTAGCCTCGTGCGATCCTGGAACCGCCATTTTGCCAGCCAAAAACACCCCATAGAGAAGGACATTTCTCTTTGGGCTGTTTTTCTGACACGCCCCCCGCACGGGTGGGCCAGGTGCACTAATGGATAAACGATTATCAGTTTATTCCAACCCGGGCCCAGCCCGGACACGGGCGTGTCCGCCCCCGGACACCATCGTGTCGGGGGGCAGGGACCCCCGCCTCGGCCACCACCAGGGGCACCAGGCGGCCAGGCCGCACCCGGCACCCTCGGATCACGCACCCCGCCGGGCGTTGCCCGCCAAACTGTTGCCTTGACGCAACGTGTTTGCACCACTGTGGCGCGTTTCTACATTTCTTCGTTCGTTACTTTATTTCTTTCTTCCGTTCTTTCTTTCTTCGTTTGTTTATTACGTCGTTTCGTGCGATACTCTCTTCAACGGCCTAACCCGGCCAGCACCTCACCACCACTCAAGGAGGCCCGCCATGCGCCCCGTGGAAGTCACCGACGAAGAAGTCATCGAAGCCGGCAACGCCCTGCGCGCCGCCGGCCAGCCCGGCCAGCGCATCACGGGCTTCGGGCTGCGCAAGCAACTCGGCAACAGGGGCACCCCGAAGCGGCTGCACGCCGTCTGGACGGCCCACACGACCCAGGCCGCCGCACCGGCCGAGCCCCCCGCCCCCGAACTGCCGCCCGAGGTCGCCAGCACGCTGCAGGCGGTCGGCGCCGACCTGGTGGCCAGGCTGGCCAGCCTCGGCACCGAGCTGAACCGCGGCGCCGTGCGCGCCGCCGAGCAGCGTGTCGCCCACGCACGCGCCGAAGCGGACAAGGCACGCCAGCAGGCCGATCAGGAACTCGCCGATGCCAGCCAGTCCGTCGAAGAGCTGACCGCCCAGATGGACGACCTGCGCACCGCGCTCGATGCCGAACGGGCCAAGCTCGCCAGCGCCGGCGTGGACGCGCAGCGCCAGGCCGTCGAGTTGGCCACCGTGCGCGAGCGCCTCACGGCCGCCGAGTTGGCGGCCCGCCAGGTCGCCGAGTTCCACGCCACCGAGGTCGCCCAGTTGCGCGCCCGGCTGACCAGCGCCGACGAGGACGCGCAGCGCCAAGCCATCGAGCTGGCCACCGTGCGCGAGCGCCTCACGGCGGCCGAACTTGCCGCCCAGCAGGCCGCTGAAGCCCACGCGGCCGAGGTGACCCAGTTGCGCACCCAACTCGACCAGGTGCGCGCGGACCTGACCCGCCAGATCACCGAGCAGACGGCCGAGGCCCGCGCCGCGCAGCAGCACCTGGCCGACGAGCGCGAGCAGCGCCAGGCCGAGCGCGCCACGGCCGCCAAAGAGGCCCACCGCCAGGCCGAGCGGTTCACCGAGGTCCAGGGTGAGCGCGATGCCGCCCGCCAGCAGGCCCAGGAAGCCCGCGAAAGCGCCGCACGCCTGCAGGGCGAGGTCCAGGCCCTGCGCAGCCACAGCGCCGAACTGGCGGCCCTCCTGAAGGCATTCGGTGCCGAAGCCCCGGCCGGCGACGGCACCCCCGCGCCGGCACGGCGCAAGGGGAGTTGAGCGCAGGCCCGCCGACCACCCCCATCCAACCCAATCGCCACACCCCCCATGACCTCCACCTCTTTGCCCCGCTACTGCCTGATTGCCTGCAGCGCCACGAAGGCCCCAGTGGCCGCGCCGGCGGCCAGCCTCTACCGCGGCGACCTGTTCCGCAAGGCCCTTGCCTGGGCGCAGCGCGGGGGCTTCACCGAGGTGGCCGTGCTTTCAGCCAAACACGGCCTCGTGCCGCTGCACCAGGTCGTCGAGCCCTACGACGACAGCCTCACCAGCGCCACCATGCTGGAGCGCCGGCGCTGGGCAGCGCGCGTGCTGGCCAGCCTGCAGCAGCGCTGGCCACTGGCCGAGGCCTGCGAGGTCACGTTGATGGCCGGCCGGCTCTACACCGAGCCGCTCGTCGCGCTGCTCATGGCTGCAGCCCCCCGCACCCATGTGCGCCGCCCCCTGGCCGGCCTGGGCATCGGCCAGCAAAAGGCCTGGCTGGCCAACCGGCTGCGGGGTGGCCTGGCGCCCGGAATTAATGGATAATCGTTTATCCGTTCATTACCGCAGGCTCACGAGGCTCACACCACCCATGGCCCAGCATGTACGCCACGCAGATCGCGCGCAGCACGAACGCGTCGTCGTGAAGTTCACGCGCCACGATCTGCTGTGGCGTGGCCGCATCGCCGACGTGGACGTGCCGCTGCAGCAGGATCACGCCCGGGTGGCCGGGCCCACCATCCTGGACATGCTGGTGCGGCACGAGACCGAAACCAAGATCGACGCCGAGGCCGACGAAGAGCCCGCCGTGTACTGGTCGCTGCGCAAGCCCCGTGACTTCATCGAGCGGGACCACGCCAAGCGCGCCGCCGGCCACCCGTTCCGTGCCGGCCTGGTCAGCGGCGGCCGGGTCGTCGCCACCGACAGCGACTTCGTGCGGGTCGAGAAGGTGTCCTCGGTCAGCATCGGGGCCTACGCGTTCCGCCTGGCAGTCGGCGCGCTGGGCAGCGTGAATGAGGCGCACCGCGCGATCAGCACCCGGGCCGCGGCCGCCTGGTCTGCCGACCTGGTGCGCTCACGCTCGCTGTACGACGCCATCCAGGCCGCGCCCGATGGCATGCTCCCCGAGGACGCGGACGTGGCCGCGCTGCGCCCCGCCGGGAGCGTGTCCGACCAGATCGAGACCGACATCCTGCGCGAGGCCTGCACGCTCCTGGGCGTGGACCCCGACCTACCGATCCGCCGCGCCCCGGGCCGGCCGCGTCAACCCCAGCCGGGCGACACCGAAGCCGGGGACTTCATTGCCGTCACGGTGGTCGATGGCGTGCTCACCGGCAAGACGCTGGCCAGCATCGCCGGCATCCCGGCCCACACCGACCTGGCCGTGCTCACCGTGCTCAAGCTGGTGGCGCTGCTGCACACCTTGGTCGAGGGCGGGGCCCAGCTCGATGCCGATCTGCTCGAGGCCTACCTCGATGCCGCCGCGCCGCAGTGGCGCGAGACGGCCGCGGGCGAGGGCCCGGCCGACAGCAGCGCGTCCACCGACGACCCGTATTCCATCCTTGGCGTTACCCGTGACATGACGTTCGAGGACATCACCCGCACGTACAGGCGCGCCATGCAAGCCATGCACCCCGACAAAGGGGCCTGCCCGCCATGGTTCGCCCAGATGGCTGGCCATGCGTACCGTCAAATCAAGGCCGAGAAGGCCGGGAGCCAAGAATGAGCAACCTCGCGAAGAAGAACACCGGCGCGGCCACGACTGCGCGTTCGACCGCCCTGGACAAGATCCGGGCGGCCCGGCCGGCCAAGCCGCAGGCCGGAACGGCCGCGGCACCCCCGCCGGCGCGGCGCCCCCGGCTCGTCTTCGCCGTGGATGCCACAGCCAGCCGGCAGGCCACGTGGGATTCGGCCAGGCAGATCACCGACCGCATGTTCGAGTCGATCCCCGGCGCGCTCGATGTGGCCCTGGCCGTCCACGGCGCGGACCAGGTGCACATCTTCACGGAGTTCTCTGCCGACGCGTCGCGCTTCCGGGCCCAGGCCGCGGCCGTGCGCTGCCAGGCCGGCCACACCCGGCTGTGCGAGCTGATGCAGCGCACGCTCGACGCCGGCGGCGTGAAGGTCATGTCGTACATCGGGGATGCTTTCGAGGAAGACCCATTGGAGGCCTTCGCGCTGGCTGATCGCTGCAAGCTGCGCGGCCTCAAGCTCGTGATCCTGGCCGACCAAGCCGACGAGGGCACGCTGCGCGTCTTCCGCGAGCTGGCCGACCGCACCGGGGGCGCCCTGTTGGATTTTCGGAGCGGCGAGATGGACCTGATGGGCGAGGTTCTCGGGGCTGTGGCGGCGCTGGCCATCGGGGGGCGCAAGCTGCTGGCCGAGAGGAAGACGGCCGGCGCCAAACTGCTGCTGTCGCACCTGGGGGAGTGAGGCCCGCTCGGGCATGCCCCGGCCGTGTCGGACTCAAGGGCGGTTATCACCAAGCGGAAAAAAATCAGGTTTTGGCTTACTACACCCCCTGCATCGCGCCCGAAGAATGGCCCGCCCGGAGTCAGCACGGGCGGGCCGAAGGCGGCGCCGGGGAGGTGGGGGGATGGCGCCGCGGCGCGGAGTCTATGCGATGCCTTGGGCGCTCCGTTCGGGCGCGCTGCCGAAGGTTGCGGAAACTTTCGGCGGCTTGAGCGTAATGTCCACTTACCGTGTCAGTGGTGAAGCCTGTACACCCTGAATGAGCGCATCAAGGAAGTGCGTCATAGCAGGTGCCTCTGACCAAACGCCCTTGAGGTGCGTCAGGTATGCAATGATCGAAGCGTCACTCGCACCGCGCTCGGTGCGTCTGTCGATAACCCGCTCAATTGCAGCTTGTGCTTCAGTCATTGCTTGCCATTCCCCTGTTGATGCCGGTTGCCCTGCGCTGCATCTCCGAAGATTCCCGGCGCGAAACACTCCCCTACACCGGCAGGTCGGGGCGTCGATTCGTTGATCCCTTCAGGCTTTGATGTGACCGGCTGCGACGGCGTACTCCAGGCCACTACTGCCCTCATAGATGATCTCTGCGTCACCGGGTAGCCCAAGGCCACCAGCGAACTCAAAGCGGTCGCCTGCGCGGATCGCCTCCAGCATCGCCTTGGTCTTGCCGTAGACCACGAAGCTCCAGCGCTCACCAGCCGACATGCTGAAGCGAGGGAACTTTACGTCGCGCGTGAAGCGGATGACAGCGTAGGTGCGCCGAAGGTCACCCTCGCCATTCAAAGGCAGATGATCGATCCCGAGTTGCGCCATGACAGCCCCATTTTTTTGATGGCTCAATTATGGTGTACCTGTACACCTCAATCAAGCCCTCCCTGCGAGCTTTGAAAACTGCTTCTCGGCATGCTCCAGCAGTTCGTCGCTCAGCGCGCGGAACCGCGTAGTCTCTGGGTTCGACAGAAACGCCTTCCAAGCCGATGCCGAGTAGGGCCGCGCACCCATGCCACGGTTGAAAACATTCAGCGCCGCAGCTTGGGTAAGTCCTGATGCCTCGACCAGCTCGCGCAGCCGTCCGTTGTTGGTCGTCCGTTTGGTGTTCATGTACACCATGATACGAGGTCTACGGAGATCGCAATCCGCCCCACGGATGGGACGGCAGCGACGCTGCTTGCTGGGCGTCAACCCAATCGAACCAAGTCATCAATACGCTGAGAGGCCTCGAAGGGCCCTGCGTTGTACTTGCGCATACGCTGCAAGCCGCCTTGTACGAACTCGGCCATCTCACCCGAACCCACCTCATGGTCGTAGTCTGGCTCGTAGGTGACACGGTAGCGCGCCTGGTTGCGCAGCCTGCGCTTTGCTGACTCTCGAATGTTCATTGCAACCCCATTCCCTTATTCTCTCTTCCATATGGCACCCTGACCAGCGAAGTCACAGAGCAACGCCCACGCCGCATAGGGGATCGGAGTGTCCGCACCGACCCAGCGACGGATCGTTCGATCGCCCTGCGGACCAAGACCCAACATCTTGGCGGCCTTGGAACCGGTAAATCCCGCGAGGCGCAGCACTTCACGGACTTCCTCCCCGGTCGGCTGCGCCCAGCCCTCGGCCGGGCACAAGCACTCCAGCCGAATGTTTGCATCTGCCATCGTTTCACCTCTCGTTATGTTGCGAGCCGCAGTTGGTCGAATCCGTAGATTGACTCAATGCAGCACGGGTCTGAATCAATCACTCGCCGCCCCTGGCGATTGAGCTTGTACGTTACCGGGCGGTCATCGCGCGCCCACACCTGGCGCGTCTCGGGACTCACCTTCGTGATGATGATGCGTTGTCCGATGTAGTGGTTAAACACCGGATGATGGACGCTGACGACTTCGCACCGTTGCCCGCGCTCGAACGACACATCGTCGCTTCTGGCGATGCAGGCCCGCGCCGGCCCGTCGAACTGGTCGATCTCGTCGGGCAGGACAGAGAACGCCCCGGCGGCCTTCGCCGAGACTTGCCCGGCCTGCGAGTTGGGCCTGCCAGCCAGGAAGTCCGGCACCAAGTAGGCCAGGAATTGGTCATCGGCGATCACCAGCGTTCCGGTCAGCCCGGACACCTTGCTCTGCACCTTGTCGCCGCTCTTGAAGCCCGCCCACCTGGCCGCCTTTGGCAGCTCGCCATCGTCGGTCTTGGCGATGCTGCAGGTCATCGCCTGACGTGGCGATGCAGGATCTCGGCCTCGTGCCCCGTTCCGCTTTCCCGTGGCGTCAACACTCGCGGCCCTGGCCGCCTTGATATTGGTCGCCGCCTTGACCGCCCAGCGCCTGGCGATGAACGCCTTGTGCGCGGGCAGCACCACATCGACCAGCACGAAGCCCGCCGGAACGACCACGGTCGCCGGCTCCCGGTGCGGCGGCGGCACCACCCCAGCCAGCCAGGCCGGCAGGGGTTGATCGGCCAGGCGGTCGCGGCAGCTTGCCTCCACCATCACCGGCCGCTTCTTCTCGGCCTGCATCGCCGTCAGGACGCCGCGTGCAACCTCGTCCACGGTCATGCAGCCGCGCGCCGTATCGAAGTGCGAGCGGTAGCCCGTCTCGGAGATAAACGGGCGGTCCAGGTCGATGACGTGGAACTGGAAATGCGCCCGCAGCGGGCCGCCGTATCCGGCCTCGTACTCCACCAGCGCGCGCATATCGCCGGCCATCACCAGAAACTGTCCGCGCTGTCCCCACAGCGGCACCTCGCCGGGCACCGCTGCACAGTGCCGCTCAATGACGCGCCCCGCCGCCTCGTCGTCGGCCATGCACCCGAAGTTCGTGCCGCCGTTGAGCTTCCAGATGATTGCCTCGTAGCGTGCGCCAGCCAGCTCGGCCGCAGCGCCGTCGCCGCGCATGATTGCGCCGTCGATCTCCACCACGGCGTCAACGGCCACGGCCAGCAGGCCCTCACGGTCTATCGGCAGCTCAGCCAGCAGATCGGGCGCTGGCACCTTGTGGCCCTGGACCGGATGAGCCGCCGGCTTGTGCTTCTTCGCCATTGGCCCGCCCTTCACCCGTCAATGCGCTGCCACGCAACTATGACGCGCGCCTCGTAACCGTGGCGCCTGCAGGCGTCACAGAAGCCTGATCGGAACCCGCTCCTCTTGGTGCCAATCCAGAGCGCTGGCCGGCCGCATTCGTGGCCATAGGTACCAGGCTCGGCGTTGTGGCACTTGCCGTCGGTCGCATAGCAGCCGGCCTGCTGCTGCTGAGTGGTGCTGTTCGTAGTCATCGTTTGACTCCAGTAGCCCCGGCCGGAGCCGGGGCCGCCACACATCAGTCAATAGCCTGGAACATCACAGCCGCCTCAGCATGCTCAGCAGCGAAATCACGCAGCAAGTGGTAGCGGTCAGACAGGGTCTCTGCCATGTCGGTGTCAGCTACCTCGGCCACGAGTTGGCACAGCGCGAACAAGGTGGCAACAATGCCGGCTGCGTCGGCCGACAGCTCACCAGTGAAGCCGTTGCCATCTACCTGGATCTCCAGGCGCTCAGTCAGGTCGGGTGCCAGATAGAACCCGCCGCCTGGCAGGGTGTAGTAGTGCCAGTAAGCACCTTTGTAGCCCTCACAGAGCGAGCGCAGCCAGCCATACACCAGAGCTTCACCGCGCATCATCAGCCGTGGACCGAAGTACGTAGGCAGGAAGTCGAGGCGTCGGTTGTCAGGGACTCGTGAGGCAGTAGAGGGTTTCTCTTGCATATTCATCGGACGTTCTCCGGTAAGTGACCTTGGCAAAGGTGCCCGGCCTTGAAGGGCAATTATAGGACAAAATGTCCTATGTGAACAGGGTATTCCGCTTAATCTGCATCTTTAGCGGCTAAATCGATGCTCAGCTAGCAGCCTGCAAAGCTCTTCTTCATGGCGTAAACGGCCATCGGTCGAAGTGCTGTGCCGTTCCGGTAGAGGCACGATGTGGGCGTGCTTGTGAGGGTGGGGTGTCCAGAGGGGGCTTGCCCCCTCTGGAAGTGCACAAAATTGGTTGTTGGGGGCCTGTTTTACCCCGCATGGCGGGGTCACGATAACCCCACAAGCAGCCCGTGAGGGTTGCGCAGTGGGTCAAGTTCTTGGCCCGAAGGGCCGCACTTTTTTCCACTGTCCACAGAAGCTGGCAGTCTCGCTACAGAACACCTACTTCTACTAACTATAGAGTGGGGTACCGTTTCAGCACGCTAAGGGGTACCGTTTCAGCATGTTAGGGGTACCGTTTCAGCACATTATGGGGGTACCGTTTCAGCGTGAATAACTCATGCTGTCCACAGATATTGTGGATAACCTAGGTTATTTCGAGCCGACAGGGGTACCGCTTCAGCACCCACAGCGCCGGCCATTGTTGGCCAGCACCTGGCCGTCGATCTGGCAACTGCGCGAGCGGCCGCACCGCGGCCGAGCTGGTGGGCGGCCAGGCCGGAGCCCCAGGGACTGGACGCGGCAGGGGGGGGTACCGTTTCAGCACCCCCGGAGCGGGCCGTGTTGGCCAGCGCCTGGCCGTCGATCTGGCAACTGCGCGAGCGGCCGCGCCGCGGCCGAGCTGGTGGGCGGCCAGGCCGGAGCCCCAGGGACTGGACGCGGCAGGGGGGGTACCGTTTCAGCACCCCCGGAGCGGGCCGTCTTGACCACCACCTGGCTGTCGATCTGGCAACCGTGCGCGAGCGGCCGCGCCGCGGCCGAGCTGGTGGGCGGCCAGGCCGGAGCCCCAGGGACTGGACGCGGCAGGGGGGTACCGTTTCAGCACCCCCGGAGCGGGCCGTCTTGGCCAGCGCCTGGCTGTCGATCTGGCAACTGCGTGCGAGCGGCCGCGCCGCGGCCGAGCTGGTGGGCGGCCAGGCCGGAGCCCCAGGGACTGGACGCGGCAGGGGGGGTACCGTTTCAGCACCCCCGGAGCGGGCCGTCTTGGCCAGCGCCTGGCTGTCGATCTGGCAACTGCGCGCGAGCGGCCGCGCCGCGGCCGAGCTGGTGGGCGGCCAGGCCGGAGCCCCAGGGACTGGACGCGGCAGGGGGGGTACCGTTTCAGCACCCCCGGAGCGGGCCATGCTGGCCAGCGCCTGGCCGTCGATCTGGCAACCGTGCGCGAGCGGCCGCGCCGCGGCCGAGCTGGTGGGCGGCCAGGCCGGAGCCCCAGGGACTGGACGCGGCAGGGGGGTACCGTTTCAGCACCCCCGGAGCGGGCCGTGCTGGCCAGCTCCTGGCAGTCGATCTGGCAACCGTGCGCGAGCGGCCGAGCTGGTGGGCGGCTAGGCCGGAGCCCCAGGGACTGGACGCGGCAGGGGGGGGGTACCGTTTCAGCACCCCCGGAGCGGGCCGTGCTGGCCAGCGCCTGGCTGTCGATCTGGCAACCGTGCGCGAGCGGCCGCGCCGCGGCCGAGCTGGTGGGCGGCCAGGCCGGAGCCCCATGGCGTGCACATGTGGCGCTCGATGCGGCCGAGCTGGCGGGGCCGCAGGGACTGGACGAAGGGGATTCAGTACCCCCGTTCAGGGATGGCCGGGCGGCTGCTCGACAGCACCTCAATACCGCCCTCGCGGCTACCAATCCGCAGCCCAGGGTGCACTGCTGCAACCTTGCCCAGCGCCGCCTTGACTGCCTTCTTGAGGTTGTCGGCATCGGCATAGCTGGTTCCAAGCGCTGACTGCATTTGCCGCCAAGTCATGTACATCGGACGTCCCGTCTTGTAGGCCCGAAACGCTTGATAGCTCATGAGGTTGTAAAGATCCAATGCCAGCGGGCTTCGCTGAAGCTCACGCAGAGCCCGCACATCCACAGGAACAGGATTGGCAGTGATCTGGTCGAAGAAACTCTGATGCAGCACTACGAAGCTCTGCCACAGGGCACCCTGTTCCGCGTTGGACCGCCCGCCACTGTCCCACCAGAAGACCGTCTGCTCGGCGATGTCCATGTACTTGGTACCAACGCCCTCCATCGAGCCGTCATGCCCCGTACCGACGAACGAAATGCGCGCAGCGAACAACCGGCGCATCTGCTGTTCAAGCCGGACACGATCGCTCCGCGCCCCCCCTCGATTGGGATCAAGGCCTAACTCCCTCATGAAGCCACCGAGCGTATCGCCCAACTCAAGACGCTTGTCCTTCTTGCGCAATGCCTCGGTGGTAATCCAGTACAGCAAGAGTCGTGGAATCGTGCCGTATGGGTGCCCAACGGCTGACCCGTCAGGGTTGTACCCCTGCTGCACGGAAAGCGTCAGATCGCCGTTACGGCGGCTCCAAACCGGCGTATTACCAGGGTCTGTGTGCGGTAGCGTGGCCTGAACCAACTGTCGAGCCAGAAACGCCCTATCCGCATCGGTTGGCAGATCCATGGCGATCAAAGCACCGGCGTCGATGAGTTTCAACTGACGTTCGGTTGGCGTCTCCAGCCAATGACGGGCGACCTTCGACCCACGCCGACCTGCAGGCGTGGCCTCCTGCTCGCTGCGCGGCGCTCCGTGCATTGCGTTCGGATCGTCATCTGCCGCCTCGCTTCCTCGCCAAGTAGCGTCCGACTGGGCGCCGAACAGGTCCGGCGTGAATGCCTTCGTGGGCCCGGGACCGCGGCCGCTTCGCCCGCCCACCGCCGATCTCTTCCCCGCGCTGCCTGCAACCTCACCGACTGAGACAGGAGGGGGGCGGCGCTCGCTCTCGCGATGTGCAGCCGCCGTCTTAGCGGCAGTCTCTGCCGCCGCAGCCGGATCCACCCCGCCGGCGATCAGTGAATCACGATAGCGAGCTTCGTCGAATTTGGTCCGGGTCACCTGTCTTCCTTACGCATGTGCCATCGCCTTCTGACGGGGACTTCATTCTCTCCGGCTTGCTATCCCTCTATCACTGCCACCAGTTGCACCTGCGCCAGGTCAGCTTCAAACTCGTGGCCATCATCTTCGTACTTGAGCCACGCCCACCCAGGTGCCGGCGGACGTCGAGCAAGCAGGAGCCGAGCAGGGCGCGCATCGTGCTTCACCTGCACAATTGATTTCTTCAGCTTGTCGGGATCTGGCTCCTTCGAGTCCTTCTTCTTCTCCTTGTCGTCTTCGCCCTCAGAGCTTGCACCACTCCCATCTTCATCGATCTTTCCGGCTCCTTGCCCTTCGGCGCCACCGTCGTTTTGATTTCGCTTCTCCTCAATGTAGTCACGCAGCAACCGCACCGACCCACGCGTCAATTCCTGGCTCTCGTCTGCCAACCAAGCCTGCACTTCCTTCGCGTTCTTCTTGTAGGCCGTCACGAGTTCATTGATGACCGTGACATCACCAGAGCGGCCAGAGTTGAACGCATCGGCGATCGGATCTGGAAGGTCAAGCAGGGTCACATGCTGAGTCACAAAAGACGGAGACTTTCCCAGGTCCTTGGCAATCTCCTTCTTCTGCTTCCCTTTCGCCAGTTGACGGCCGATGTAGTCTGCTACCTCCCGCGGCGTCAGATCATTGCGCTGCACGTTCTCGATCACTTGATCGATATCGTTGTAGTCATCGTCGATGAACGCGGGAATCGACGTTCTGCCGGCCCACTTTGATCCTCGATAGCGCCGCGCTCCGTGATTGATGAGGTACCGGCCCGGAATCGCCAAGTTGCGGCGCACAGAAATCGGTGACTTCACGCCACGCGCTTTGATCGTCTCACCAATCTCCGCGATGCTTTCTTCAGTAAAGCCGGGGTTGTCCTTCTGACGTGGCTGGTTTGGATCCTCGTCGATTTGGTCAATTGGCAACTCAATCGGTCCGCCAGCCGAGCCAGCGGCGACCGGGGGTTCATCCAAGAGCCCGGAAAGATCACCAATGCTGTCCAGCCCAAGCCCAGCAGATTGACGCGTCCCAGCAGTCGCAGGCGACTCCTTCTTGGCGTTCTTCGTAACACTCATTGCGCAATCTCCATCTTCTTGAATACGTAGTCAGCCAGAGCACGCACTTCCTTTTTGGCCTCTCGTGCCGCCGACTTTTTTATCTTCCAGACCGGCATCCTCTCGCCCAGGGCCTCTGCAATGCTATCCCGCGCGCCTATTGAGAACGGCAGGACTAGTTGAGGGTAAGCCTGCTGCAATGTGGCTAGGTTGTTCTTGTGTCGTGGCTTGCGGCCATCCACCTTGTTGGGCACCATCCCCAGGAAACGCAACTTCGGGTTCTGCTTTCGCAGGTTCTGGATGACTGCCACCATCTTCTTCATGCCTTGCAGGCTGTACGCCTCCATCTCGACCGGCGACAGCATGTAGTCGGCTGACAAAACTGCAGCCGTCATGGCAACACTGAGAGACGGGGGGGTATCGATCAGGCAAACATCGAAGTGTTCGCCTAGAGCCGCGACACTCTCCCTAAGTGCCTTCGCCGCTTGACCGACATCCATCTTGTCCAGGTTCGCCAAGCCTGCGTCCGCAGCAATCAATGACAGACTGGAGCCTTCGCCCCTCTCACTGAAGTGGCTGCGGATTGACGACGATTCCACGCCGAATAGTGCACTGGCAAAGATGCCGGATTCATGCTCTGCCAGCGTAAAGCTGGCATTGCCCTGGGTGTCGAGATCGATCACGACAACGCGTAGGCCCCGCTCCGCGAAGTCGAACGCCAAGTGACAGGTGGCGAACGTCTTCCCCTGACCGCCCTTCTGGATTGCCGTGACCAGAGTCTTCATGATTTGAGTTCCTGCTTCCTTTTCGCTTCCGCTTCCGCTTCCCACCTCTTGACGATGTATGCCTGATGTTCCGGCAGCACCGCCGTTACTCTCGCCATACCCTGCGGCAGGTCCTGCTTTGCGGCCAGCCAGACACGGCGCACTGCCTGTGACACCGCTCCTTTGGTCACCCCCAGCGTGGCCACGAAGCCAGCCTGTGGCCGGCCCTCGACCAGCACGCCGCGAGCGATGTCGATCGTTTGTTGCCCAACATCCAGCGCTTTGATAGCTGCCTGAAACTGAGCCTCTGTTAACCGCTTCGTCATTCCGTACACCCATAGCACTCCACACCCGGTTAGTTGCACACTTGGCGGTGCCAGCCGCCTACCAAGATTTAAGTTTAGCTAAACCAACGTGGTGCGTCAAGGGCCTCGTTTTAGCCGCTAAAGCGGCGGTCACTCAGGCATTGGGACGGACGCGGCTATCGGGTGGGGGAGGGGGCTTGATACCACTTGGCGTGTAGAGCCCCACGTAGCATTGAATCAACACAGCGACAGCGACATGGAGCGCGGCCGTCCACCCCGCATGCACCCCAGGAGAGTTCCAGTGGTATGCCATCCGGCCCAACTGAAACATAACGTCGGCGATAGCCACAAGGCGAATTAGGGGCCAGAACGCGAGGGTCACAGCCCACACGGCAATGTTGATCCACTTGACCACAAAGCAGGCCGCTCCCCACAGGAGACGCAGGCCGCTGCGCTTGATGTGCGATTGGACAGGGCCGGCAGCAGGGGGCTTAGCGTCCATTGGCACTGGTGGGTCCTTGACTGTCTTCGGGAACTGAATGACGTTTGACACAGAGTTGCCCCGCGTGTTGAATACTACTTGCTCCCACCCGGGAGTATGGTCATGGTGTGCCAGCATCAGGCCGGCGCCCCGGCTCACGCCGGGGCGTTTCTACGCCCCTCAAACCCGATCAGCGAACCGATTGGTTTAGCGAACCTAACTTCGCTAAATCATACTCCTGTCGCGTTCACCCTCGCCGAACCGGATCCCCCCTCCACTCGTTGCGACGCCCCCCAACACCGAAGCCATGGCGTGGAAATATGGCACCACCGGCCGGCGTTGCGTATCACATACACATTGTTTCCGCCACAACGTGGTCAGTCACAGTGTGTAAAATTCACGAGTGAATGCAACATTTTGCATACATTTCCATGATGAAGATCTGATTCAAGAGTTTAGCTATACCAAGTCGTGGCGTCAAGGCCTTTAGCCGCTAAAATTGCGGCGCATCCAGGATGGGCCTAGCCTTGTACAACCACATTTTTTTCACGAACGTGCTGCGCATACTGGATGAGCGGCGCATGGCGAAGAAGGATCTGAGCGAGCGGTCGGGAGTTTCACTCTCGTTCCTATCTGACCTCACGACAGGCAAGGCAAACCCATCACTGCAGGTGATGGAGCACATTGCAGAAGCGTTGGACACCCCGTTGCCAATGCTCTTGGAATCGACGGACTTGGATAGTGAGTCCCTTGACGTTCTCGCGGGCGGGAAGGCGCACCGTAGCCTCCCTCCGGGGTACGAACGCGTGGCGGCAGTTCTGCCAGAGCACCAAGCCTGGATCGTCAAGAAGTGGGACGAAGCGGCAAAGAAGCGACTGCGAAGAACTTGACGCCAAGTGAAGAACTGGTCTAGCTGGGTGAGTGCGCGCCGCTCACCCGCGGCGGTGCTTTAGCAGCTAAAGCGTGCTGAGGCACCAGAAGCCGCAACCCAGCATCCGCATCACAACCTCTCCTGAGTACCAACGCGAGTGCGTCGTGTACTGGCGTTTGCTCGCCTCCACAAGATTCGTCATAGCGAATGTTACTTCGCTATGTTGCGGCCAAACATCGCTTTGTTACGATATATCGTAATGCCGCGTGTAAGATTCGCAACTAACGTGACACACCCTGGAGACGACGGACGTGATTGCCGACCAGCAAGTTGACCTGACCACGGTGAAAGATCGGGCCAAGCGCAAGCTCGAGCGCGACTTCGGCGCTGAGTTGCTGGCCGCCCTGTCCGACCCCCGCACGGTCGAACTGATGCTCAATGCAGACGGCCGGCTCTGGCTCGAAAGACTTGGGGAACCAATGGTGCCCATTGGCACCATGCGCTCAGCCCAGGCAAACGCCATCCTCGAAACCATTGCGGGCTACCACGGCCGCGAGTTGACCCGCGCAACTCCAATCCTCGAGTGCGAACTGCCACTCGACAACAGCCGCTTCGCCGGCCAGATCCCCCCGATCGTCACAGCTCCATGCTTTGCGATTCGCAAGAAGGCCGTGGCGGTCTTCACGCTGGAGCAGTACGTAGAGCGCGGCATCATGACCGCCGCGCAGCACGTCTGCCTGGTCACAGCCATTCGCGAGCACCGGAACATCCTCATCAGTGGTGGCACCGGTAGCGGCAAGACCACGCTCATCAACGCGCTCATTCACGCCATGGTCCAACTCGCTCCGGAAGAGCGGATCGTGATCATTGAAGACACGGGCGAGCTGCAGTGCGTCGCGCAGAACGCCGTCCAGTACCACACGACCACGGACGTATCCATGACGCGCCTCCTGTCCACAACGCTACGGATGCGCCCAGATCGCATCCTGGTCGGCGAAGTCCGAGGCCCCGAAGCTCGTGACTTGCTCATGGCGTGGAACACGGGCCACGAGGGCGGTGCCGCCACGCTTCATGCGAACAGCACCAAGGCAGCCCTCAACAGGCTGGCCATGCTGGTCAGCATGCACCCCGAAGCCCCGCGACAAATCGAGCCCCTCATCGCCGAGGCAGTGCACGTCGTTGTCCAGATCGCCCGCACGCCGGGACGCTCACGCCGGATCACCGAAATGCTCCAGGTCAACGGCTACAGCGACGGCCAATACCGCACCGAACCCCTCTAACCAATACCTACTAAGGATTCCTGATGCACTCCGAGTCCCATAGCCGCTTCGCGGGCCCGACCCCACAGATCGTCACAGCACGCCCCTTTGAACCTCGCAAGACAGCCGAGATCATCTTCACGTTGGACGAGTACCTGCAGTACGGCATCATGACCGCCGCGCAGCACGCCTGCCTGGTCACAGCCGTTCGCGACCGCCGAAACATCCTGATCAGTGGCGCAACCGGAAGCGGCAAGACCACGCTCACCAACGCGCTCATTCACACGATGGTGGCACTCGCTCCACAAGAGCGCATCGTCCTCATCGAGGACACAGGCGAGCTTCGGTGCAGCGCCAAGAACGCCGTCAAGTACCACCCAACGACGGACGCATCCATAACGCGCCTGCTGTCCACAACGCTACGGATGCGCCCAGATCGCATCCTGGTCGGCGAAGTCCGCGGCGCGGAAGCACGCGACTTGCTGACGGCCTGGAGCACAGGCCACATGGGCGCGGCTGCGACCATTCACGCGACCAGCGCCACGGGGGCCCTCAACAGGATGGCCATGCTCGCCGGCATGTACCACGAAGCACCGCGACACATCGAGACCATCATCGCCAAAGCAGTGCACGTCGTTGTCCAGATGGCCCGCACGCCGGGACATAAATACCGGGTCGCTGAAATGCTCCAGGTCAACGGCTACAGCGGCGGCCAATACCGCACCGAACCCGTCTAACCAACGCCCACCAAGGATCTTTGATGCACGCCCCTTCCCATTCAAGCTATTCCCTTTCCCGCGCAGCACTTGTGCTCACAGTAACTCTCGCGGTGCTGCTTTTGCTCCTGCCGCATGCAGCCCACGCAAGCGAAGGCACGGGCGGCGGTCTGCCGTACGAAAGCTGGCTCACCGATCTCCGCAACTCTGTGACAGGGCCATTCGCCTTCACTGTCTCGGTCGTTGGGATCGTCATTGCCGGCAGCATGCTGATTTGGGGCGGGGAACTGTCCGGGTTCTTTAAAACGATGGTTTACATCGTGCTCGTGATGGCGCTCATCGTCGGCGTCAACAACGTCATGTCCACTTTCTTCGGTCGGGGTGCACAACTAGCCTCCGCGGCCAATCCCATCCTGACCCTGAATCACCCCCGACTCGCACAAGAGGCGTGACCATGGCACTGCGCACCGTTCCAATTCGCCAAGCTGGCAACAGGCCCAACCTCTTCCTGGGCGGCGACCGCGAGACGGTCATGTTCATTGGCATGTTGTCGGCCATCCTGATCGTGCTGTCACAAGACATCCGCGCCATCGTCGCCGGCATCGTCATGTGGGTAACTTGCCTATCCGGGCTCCGCAAGCTCGCCAAGGCAGACCCCTACATGCGCCCCGTGTACCTCCGCAGCACCAACTATCGACGCTACTACGGAGCAAGAAGTACCCCATTCCGCATTAACCGGTAACTCCAAAGAACACGCATCGTGATCGAAGCCATCGCAATCGGAATCGCCATTCTTGGGACTGGACTTCTTGCGCTGCTTACAAAGCAGGTAGTCGCAGCAGGAGGTGGCCACAGGCTAGCCAAGCACCGTTCCACTGACGCCGGCACCGTCGATCTGTTGAACTATGCGGCGGTGGTTGACGACGGAATCATCCTCAACAAGGACGGGTCCTTCATGGCGGCCTGGTTGTATCGCGGCCAGGACAACGCCAGCAGCTCTGAGATTGAACGCGAGACGGCTTCGGCTCGGATCAATGCAGCAGTCAAAGACCTGGGAAGCGGATGGGTCATGCACGTTGACGCCATCCGTCGCCCAGCACCTGACTACCCGGACAAAGGACTCTCCCACTTCCCGGATCCAGTGACTGCTGCGATCGAAGAAGAAAGAAGACAGCTATTCCAGAGCCTTGGCACGATGTACGAAGGCTACTTCGTATTGACGGTGACGTGGCTTCCGCCCTTGCTCGCACAGCGCAAGTTCGTGGAATTGATGTTTGACGACGACGAGCCCACCCCGGACCGGAAGGCACGCACCACCGGCCTCATCGAGCGATTCAAACGGCAGATAGCCAGCCTGCAATCCAAGCTGTCTATCACCCTTTCTCTCACCCGCCTGAACAGCCACCAGGCCGTGACCGAAGAGGGCAAGACGATCACATACGACGACTTCCTGGCGTACCTGCACTTCTGCGTGACAGGGCTGAGCCACCCGGTGCAACTACCCAGCAATCCGATGTACCTGGACGCACTAATTGGTGGACAGGACCTGTCTCCTGGGGTGATACCTAGGATGGGCAGTAGCTACTTCCAGGTGGTGGCTGTTGACGGGTTCCCCGCCGACTCAACCCCAGGGATGCTCAGTGCCCTCGCCGAACAACCGTGCGAGTACCGATGGTCCACCCGGTTCATCTTCATTGATCAGCACGAAGCCCTCGCCGCCCTGGACAAGTACCGGAAGAAGTGGCGTCAGAAGGTCCGAGGCTTCATGGACCAGGTGTTTAACACCTCACGCGGCGCAGTCAACCTGGATGCGCAAGCCATGGTACATGACGCGGACGCGTCGCACAGCGAAGTGTCCAGCGGCCTGGTTGCGGCCGGCTACTACACCAGCGTCGTGGTACTCATGAACAAAGACCGCCAGCAACTCGAACAGAGTGCTGAGCAGCTTGCAAAGGCGATCGGGCGCCTAGGCTTTGCCGCGCGCATTGAACACATCAACACGATGGATGCCTTCATCGGCAGTCTGCCTGGCCACGGAGTCGAGAACGTCCGCCGCCCGTTCATGAACACCATGAATCTGGCTGACTTGTTGCCCACAAGTTCCATTTGGACCGGCTCGCACACTGCCCCTTGTCCGTTCTACCCGCCTGGCTCGCCAGCGCTCATGCACTGCGTGACGGTGGGGAACACGCCATTCCGGCTGAATGCACATGTGCGCGACCTCGGTCACATATTGATGATCGGCGCACCAGGTAACGGCAAATCGACCGGCCTCGGAATCCTCGCAGCACAGCTACGGCGGTACTTCGGGATGTCGATATATATCTTCGACAAGGGAAATTCCATGTACGCGTTGGCAGCAGCGATCCGCGCCACGACCCATGGCCGAAGCGGGCTGCACTTCGATATTGCGGGTGACAACAGTCGGCTTGCCTTCTGCCCGCTGCAGTTCCTGGACACACGTTCCGATCGCGCATGGGCCATGGAATGGATCGCCATCACTCTGGCCCTCAACGGCGTGATCGCGACTCCAGCTCAACGCAATGAGATTGCACGTGCTGTGGTTTCCATGCAGGCGAGCCGCGCTCGCACCATGTCCGAATTCGTCGTGACCGTGCAGGACGAGGTAATTCGCCAAGCGCTGAAGCAGTACACCGTAGACGGGGACATGGGCATACTGCTGGATGCCGAAGAGGACGGACTGACTCTTTCTGACTTCACCGTCTTCGAAATTGAAACTTTGATGGGGCTTGGAGAGAGGTTCGTTCTTCCAGTTTTGCTGTACCTCTTCCGACGAATCGAACGCAGCCTGACCGGCCAGCCGGCCGCCATCATCCTCGATGAGGCCTGGTTGATGCTCGCACACCCGACGTTCCGGGCGAAGATCAGCGAGTGGCTCTTGGTACTCCGCAAGGCGAACTGCATTGTCATCATGGCCACGCAGAACATGGGCCAAGCGGCCGAAAGCGGCATTCTTGACACGATCATCAACTCCACTGCCGTAAAGCTGTTGCTTCCCAACGTTTATGCGCGTAACGAGAAGGACGCGGCCTACTACGGACTCATGGGTCTGAATGCCAGGCAGATCGACATCATCGCCACCGCGGTGCCAAAGCAGCACTACTACTACGTCTCTGAGTTAGGCAGGCGCCTCTTCGACTTCGCGCTCGGCCCTCTTGCGTTGGCCTTTGTCGGTGTATCCGACAAGGACACCGTCGCCCGGATCCGCGGGCTTGAAGCGCAACACGGCGCTGGTTGGGTCGATGCCTGGCTGGCATTCAAGGGCCTCAAGCTCGCGGACTACGTGCAGGCGTCCAATGTGCAGAGCTACCAGGAGGCCGCATGAGGGCTCTTCGGTGGCTCCGCGGTGCAGCGCGCGAGGCTCCTTCTATGCCGGTGTCACAAGATCACGAGCCCGACGCTACCGATGGCGGGAGCCCATATCTCTCAGCCAGACGAACGTGGATCCATTACGTCGGCACCCTCGTTGCGCAACGCCAAATGTGGCAGATCGTCGCGATATTGGCCTTGCTCATCGCACTCGCCTCCATCGGAGGCATGTTTCACTTCGCCAAGAGGTCAACCAACCTCGTTTACGTGGTCGAGGTGGACAAGCATGGACAAACGGTCACCGTCAACGCCGTGCAGTCTTCCGCGAAGGGTGACGCGCGAATCATCCATGCAGCAGTCGCAGACTTTATCGGCTGCGCGCGCCTTGTGACCCTTGACGTGGCGTTGCAGCGCAAGTGCGTGTTCCGGGTGTATTCAATGCTATCGCCCAATGATCCGGCCACCGCAAAGATGAACGAGCACCTCAACGGCACCGACGACGCAAGCCCATTCCGGCGCGCTGCCACCGAGTTGGTGAACACCGAGATCAAGACCGTCATCCCTCAGACACCAACCACCTGGCAGGTCGAATGGGTGGAGTCAACGCGCGATCGACAAGGCACGC
>Ga0307516_10000274_pt1 | contig 66516 bp, 80 predicted proteins | sample 19_EM_MG_FD_203310 | JGI IMG/M metagenome (GOLD analysis project Ga0307516, IMG submission 203310) | Populus trichocarpa ectomycorrhiza microbial communities from riparian zone in the Pacific Northwest, United States - 19_EM | ecosystem: Host-associated > Plants > Roots > Unclassified | place... | reverse complement strand
CCACTTTTTCTCCGGGTTGGGGCCCTCTGGGCCCCCCCCCCCCCCCCCCCCCCCCCACCCTTCCCTCCTGCTCGAGCCCAAGCCCGGATGCAATGCTGACGGGTACTAAGTGCACGACTGGGAGCGCATTGTCGTGATCTGGAAGCGCTCGGCGTCGTCGCCGGGGTCCTGGGCGCGGTCGGGGATCCTGAAGAGCATGCACAGCGGGTACCAGGCGCGGTCGTGGGCGTCGATACCGTCGACGTTCAACCACACGGACGCGGGCCCCGTCGCCGCCAAAAACGGCGACGGCGCAAAGGTCTACAGCGGGTGGGCAAAGCATCCGTTCTTCGACACGCAGGAGACGAGGTGGCGCGACAGCGTCTCGCAGGGCTGCCAGCGGGAGTATCGCGACGACGACTGGTGGTACGTGCCTGAGCCCCAGGACCTCGTCTGGGCCGCCAAGGAGAGTCCCGAGGCCGCCCGCTTGAGGGCGTTCAATTGGGGCGCGGCCACCGGCGTCCCCTGGGTCGTCGAGGATGGCATCTGTGACAAGCAGGACGGTGGGTTCGTCAAGTGCTGAGATATCCGGATGGGGGGAGGGGCTTGTGTGATCTTGTAGTTGTATTACGTATTGTGTTGTAGTTGTAGTATTAGAGTGTACCGATAATTAGATCCGATTACTGGGAACCGGGGAAGCCCTGCCCATGCCCGGCACCGCCCGACAGTCAGCACCCATGGCTACCTTGGAGCAGACGTGAACAGAACGAAACTCATTTCTGTTATATACATGCATGTCCGTAGATATCCATTGACGACCAGCAGCTACACGGCCCACAGCTCCGCCACCTGCCAATCGGGCGGGACGACGTGGTCCAAGTCCATGAGGAACGCGCCGTCTTCGGTCAGGGTCAAGCCCTCGTCGGTGATCGGGTGGACCTTCCCAGTATCTTCCATCTCCCTCGCCGCAAACCCCGCCTGGTCGCGGGCGACCCAGATGACGGGCGGCGACGCGGTGACCGACGGGTGTTGGTAGACGTCCGCGTCGAACTGCAGTTGCGGCTGCGGCCCGTCAACGCGCGGCACCAGTTTCTCGAGCACTCTGTGGTCGAGATACAGCTCCGGCCGGAGTAGGCGTCCCCAGAGGTTACCGTGCCCCACGGCGGCGGCGGCGGGGAAGGAGGTGACCGAGGTTTTCGAGAAGCTGGTGAGCGTGCGCTGGACGAAGCCTACGATGCTCTTCCGCTTCTCTCCCGTCGCGCTGGCGGAGGCAGTGTCGGCCCCGGCGTCGAGATCTCCTCCAAGGCTAGCCGGGACGTCCGGAAGGTGCTCCAACAGCGTGCTGATGTTCGCCGTGAGACTCCGATGGAACGCCACTGTGACCGCGATCAAGACCACCTCGAGGATGACGGGTCCGATCTGGGCTTTCAGCACGAACAGCCCGGCAAGACAACCCTGGCAGAGGTACACCCCTAGCAGCGTCTGCTTCCACGCACGCGGATACACAAGCCCTTTCGTGTCCACCTCCGTCTTGTAGACGAACAGAAAGTTGTAGCGGTACGCCAAGTAAACCAGGCCCAACCCCAGCGTGGCGAACAGGAGGACCAGAGGCGCGATGATGGAATACGTGAGACTCACGACGACCAGGTTCGAGTAGAAGGGGAAGAGACTGCCCATTCCCGGGTCGGCCAAGGAGGTCCAGCGCCGCCAGGTCTTGCGCGGAGTGTTGTCGAAGCGCCCGAGGATTTTATACATGATCAGAGTGACCAACTGAAGGACGATGCTGGAGGACACGGAGAGACCTTGCAAGAGCATGTAGGATATGTAGAAGTTGGACGCCTTGGGCAGGTTCTCGGCCAGCAGACTGGTAATGGACGTCGGGTTTTTGATGATCTGTGGGAAAACGGTCAATCCATGCGGTCGAATGCATTTACGAGCGAGCGAAGTTTACCTGTGTGGCGGCTGGGAGATGTCAGTAAAGCTCGCGGACGGAAAGGTGACGAACATACCTGCTGAGGCGGCCGAGGTGATAGTCGTGACCAGGAAGACCTGGATGACGAGGAAGATGAAGTACCAACTCTGCAGCTTGAGCTCGATATTGGGGCCCGATGGTTCCCCGGAGAGCTTGATAAGCCCTATCACTGATCAGAACTCGTCCGACGGACTAAAGTGGGCACTGCGAACTACATTTCAGAATAGTCGGCACCAGCTCCAATAGCAGCGACAGCAGCAGTGGCGGCAGCAGACCCGTGATCGCGCCGACGATGAAATCGGGCAAGTGCTGGATGATTTCCAGAAACGGAAGATACGTAGCGAGGTACTCCAGCTGTGACAGTGTACCGACCAAGGCATTGGGAATCGACCAGAACATCGTCATGAACGCAAAGACCGCTGTCGTGAGGACGACCCTGATCTGGCGCTCGAACCAGCCAGCGTTGAGGTTCTCCCAGACGACTTCGGCGGGCGATACGCCGATGTTTCGGGGAGCCATCTGGATCGTCAGGTCATGGATCACAACGCGGAGGGCACGCTGTGCGTCGGACTGTCTCGCGAACGAGATGAAGGCTGAGTTGCACCTGTCCGGGTCAGCGCCGACGCACTGAAAGCCGAACGATAATACGTACACTTCTCCAGCATCGCCCGACCGCTGCGCTTCCTGCAACCCGCTCACTCGCCCGTTCAACTTCGCCAGTTCCGCCCGACACCACTCGATTGTATCCACCCGTTTCCCCCACCCGACCCGATGGGCTGGCCGCTTCAGCCTAGTGAACCACCTCCCGACCGTATTCCCTCCTGTCTCTGTGCCACCCCAGCGGGCCATCGTGCGCTCCCGGTTGCAGCTCCTCTTGATCAGCGCGACCTCGGCCTCTTCCAGCTTCATGGCTGCATAATCCCTCCTCTTGAGCAGTGCGTCCAGCTTTGGATTCCTCCGGTTGATCCAGACATGCTCGACAGTCTGGCCGAAGACTGCCTTCAGTGCCTTCTCGCTGCGGAACCGCTCCGGTATCGCCGTGATCAGGAGTGTGCGCGCCGACAGTCGAGGCGCGTATATGTCGCTGTGCATGTACGCCTGCCGGATCGCAACGTAGAATATCAACTCGCGGTACGCGACGAACAAGACGAAGCTGAAGTAGACGTAGCTGACCAGGACGTGGGCGTAAAGGCTACGGCGCATCAGTCATCGGGACCAAGAAACATATTGCCCGTGAGCATACCGCTTGTTGTTTGATTCCCCTAGGTTGCTCAGACTGAGCAGATCCAGCCCTGCTTGTCCTGCGCTCCCCGTGGCATTGATGGGGAAGAGTATGAACGTTATGAGCACGCCCACGAAGCAGAGCATCATCGATTGACGGATGTACCGCAGAAACAGATACCCGTCGAGGCCATTCGTGCGCAACACGGTCTCATCCCTATCTCTCATCAGCGTTAAATGTGCGAGAGAAAGGACAAAAAAGAGAAGGGAAAAAAAAGAGAAGGGAAGAAGAAGGGAGAGGGCATGGCATACGGAAGCTTCCAAGCACTCTCCATCCAAGCCAACGGTTTCGAGAAACCATCCAGTCCCTCGACGACATCGACGACGTCATGTTTCGATCTGTTGGAGACCTTGAGTCTCCTCCACGACTCGATCCCAGGGACCTATTTTTTTCCCCACACCCACCATCAGCGCAGCTCTCCCCTTCGCCCTTCGCTCAACGGCGGGAGGAAGGATTCACGCACACAGGTCAACGGAGCATAGACGCGTCTGTTGTACCTCCGCAGGGCAAAGAACAGCAGTGTGATGCCGACGAAGACGAGCAAGTTCACCGTCAACGTCGACGTGAATGCGTCGGTCGAGGTTCCACGGGCACTGCCAATGTTGGGATCGTTGTCTTCGGCCGCATCCAGTCAGTCGGGGGTCAATCCGATCGGCCCTGGGTCCTTTGCTCCATTCCACTCCACTCCATGAGGCGGGGGGTAAGGGTGTTTGCACGTACCTTGCGAGAGCAGGTTCCGACCGGCCAACGATCGTTTGGGATCCATCGAATCGAAGCTCTCTCTCTTCGTCCGTCCAAGACTCCCAAGACGAAGTGTGTAGATGGACTGCGGATCAGCTGGACCAGAAATCCCAAGCTCATTCCCCGCCACGGACACCACCGTCGTTATGTAAGCTCTGACAGTCCGTCCGCAAACGGATGCGACGCATGGGGAGAAGGATAAGTATTAGCTTACCGAGATTGATGAAGCGAGAACATGGGCTTCTTCTCCAGCATGGATACATACATACACGCGAGACACCTCAATTTCGCTAAAGCCATCTTCTACTATCTATGGTACGGTCATCATCTTCTTACATACCGTATTATCTCACGTAAGAGGTACCCGAACGGACGGGGGAGGTGAGTATTCCAGTGCTGAGTTCATACGATATCTGGATCGGAAAGGCATTACTCGGCAAATTATGGCACCCCATTCACCAGCATCAGGAACTTGGAACATTTTCCCTCCATTCTCAGCTCTTTTATGTACTTCCTTTCTTCTTCACCGCCTCGGAGCCACCTCCGCTCCACAGAGCAGAACCAACCACTATGTAGAGAAGTAACTGCAGGCATTCTACCGAAACTACTCTCCGTCATCTCCCTAACCGTATTCATACCTATTCATACCGTACTCCCCCCACGTCCCCAACCCCAGTTCCAACCCCAGTTGGATTTTTTTATTTTTTCTTCAAACTCTTTTCTCTGTTTTGAGTGGATAGATAAAGCAGGTCCGTGCACCAGACTTCGTTCTTTCGTTTTTTTTCCTTGTGCTTTATCCGTATCCGGTCAGTCGGGTCGGGTACAAGTTACATACAAAGAAAGACAGATACATATCCGCACTGCACGGCGAGACCCGAACCGCCATTGATGAATTGGCCATGTTCCAGACGGTACATACTCGGCGATTGAACGCCCAGGATTATCTGGGCTATGAGGAAGAGGTTGTGAAGAGTGTAATGTAGGTTTGATCGCCCTACTCTGGGGCCGGCGTTAGCGTCACGAACCAACACCACCACTCCGCTGCCACCGCCGCTATTATACCACCAGCACTAGCAATACTTCGGCCCGAGACAACAGAGAGAGAGAGAGAGAGGAGAGAGGAGAGAGGAAGCCGGGAGCTGTGAGGAGAGAGCTGTGGGAATACGGTCACCCCATTGCCGACAAGTTGAATACAGATTGTTAACGTTAACTGGTGGTAGATATTCACTGTGCGGCTCAACTACACGCCAGCCAACAACAGTGCCAGAGATCTGTGTTCTACAGGGGTCTGTATAGATTTTGGCCGAAAATCAATGTCACCGGAAGTCGGTTCCCCTTGTCTCGCCGAATATCTACCGCCACCGCGAGCACAAGGTAGATACTCTATGTAGCGACAGGATCTCACGTCATTATCTACATACGTCTAGGATAAGGTAGGACTGTTTTTGACATACCATACCCAACACGTAACGGTCATTCAGGAGGAAAAGGACTCTTCCCACCACCCGACGGCCCCAGTATGTCCCAGTATATAGTATCAAGCACCGACCGATTACTAATATGTGCAACAGGGAGGGGCTAGATGTCACCCCGCCGTGAATATGGCCGCCATCGAGAAGAGAGGACGGCCAAGATGTCGGCATCGGCCTCCGGTAACACCGGTCACCAGTTCAACCAGTTCAACTCTGCAATTCAGTTCACTTCCAGTCCGGCCCGTAACACAACGAGTTGGTTCGGTTCGGTTCCAGCCGGTCCGTCTGCTACTGCTACGGCCATCGTGTCTGCCATCACGAAGAACCAAGTCCGCACCACCGGCCGCTCCGATCCTCACGACGAGAACCGCTGCCCTCAGCCTTCCGGCGATTTTAGTACTGGCAGCTCACTGCCTGTCACTCGGCTAGTACATGAGAGAGTATTGCCGTGACAGAACATGGTTCAAACACGATGATACTCAAACGCAATTGCACTCTTCTCCGTGGCTCGCTCTAGGTAGCCATGCTGCCCGGTCGGTGGTACGTAAGTACATACCTACCTACATAAATAGACAGACGCCTGCAGTGGCGGACGAGCAGGAGCCCGCAGTAAAGTGCTCACCAAAGATATCCAATGCATCCATACATAGATCGCTTATACATAACTGAATTTCAACGCCAAATCAACGCCAATCGGCAATACATATGCATGTATATGTATACTCAATCCGTCACCTCTACCGCCCCATCCTAAGCGCGAACCCAGCTCCGGCCGCCTCCTCCTCGACGCCGGTGAACACACCGCCCTCGACCACGCCCTCAAGCACCGGCGCATCGCCGCGGGCCGGTGCACCGGGGCTGAACGCACGTCTCCTCTTCTCCTGTCCGGCTTTGCTCGGGAACGTCGGCAGCATCTCCTCGCGCTTCGGGCGGGGTTCCTCGCGAAAGAATTCATGACCCAGTGCGTCCTCTGCGCCGGTTCTAGTCTTTGGATCCAACTTGAGCAAACCGGCGAGGAGGTCGACACCAGCTTTCGTGAGCAGCGGGAACTTAGTGCGCAGGTGAGAGCCGGTCGTCGAGGAGTGTTTCGGGAACGTGAGGGATTTGGCGTTGGGCAGACGGCGGTAGCCGGGCCAGCTCTCGTCCGTGGGCACGCCGAGAAGCTCAAAGATCTTTGATAGCTGGTCGATCTCGTTCTTGCCCTGGAGCAGGGGTGTCCGTGTCAAGAGCTCGCCGAAGATGCAGCCTATGCTCCATGCGTCTATCTCGGTTCCGTAGGTTGTCGCGCCGAGGAGAAGCTCGGGCGCGCGGTACCACAGCGTCACCACGAGTTGCGTCAGCGACGGCGCCGGATCTCCCGTGTACCTGGCCAGGCCAAAGTCGGCGATCTTGATCTGGCCGCGGTTGTTAAGAAGAAGGTTCGATGTCTTTAGATCGCGATGTAGGATCCAGTGAGAGTGTAGGTATGCTGTAGCGGAGAGGAGCTGTAGGAGGAGGGTCTTCGTTTCGGAAAGGAGGAATGGCTCAGGCATGTCGTCGCAGAGCGTCTTGAGGTCGTGTTCGATAAAGTCCATCACTATGTACACGCTTCACCCCCCCCGTCAGTATCGCCGCATCGCATGGAGCACAATAGCTTACTCTTTCAACGTATCCCCCATCACCACTTCGCGCAGTCGCACGACGTTAGGATGTTCCCTCGCGGCCATGAGCGTGGTGACCTCCCTCAGACTGGTGATGGGAAAACCATCCGTCTCCCTCTCGAGCTTCAAGCGCTTCAACGCCACAATCTCGCCGGTCTCGATGTCTCTCGCTCTGGAGACGATGCCGTACGAGCCCTCCTCGATGCGATTGAGGGGTTCGTAGCTGGATTCGACATGCCTGCAGCTACCGATGGTGCTGGCCGAGAACCTGAGCAGCTTCGGTTCCTTCTTCGTGTCCGGATCGGTCGCGAGCGTATCGCCATCATCGTTGCTGGTCTTTTGGCGCTTCGTGGGCGGGGGAGAGACCCGGGCGGCCGCCGCCTTCTCCGACTCGAGTCGTTTGCGTTCTTCCTTCGCAGCGCGTTTGGCCGCCTTTTCAGCTTTCAGGCGGGCGACTTCGGCTAGATCTTCAGCAGTGTCGGACCAACGTGAGGACATGGTGAATTGAATGTGCGAATGAGAAGCAACGCGTGCGGTGGTAGAGCGGATGGAACGACGGAAGAAGCCGACGCTAAGTCTATCCGTGTAACCAAATTCTCGGAGAGTGAGAAAACATGATGCATATACTACGGAGTTTTACAAGTGTTCTGGCTACTCTCCCGCGGATGGCCGCAGCCTGCGACATGGTAGTACGGCATACCTATGTTTGGCTGAAATTTGTTCCATTTTTACGTGTGGTAGAAAAATACTGCAGGCCACCACCCTCACCATTGCATCCGTTCTACCACTTCCCACTCGTCGCCCCCAGCCACTACTCGATCTCCAGAGCCAACCACCTTCTCAATCGCAAAGTTCAAGCCCGTAGCCTCCCTCCAATACCTAGCCCCCTGCCACAGCTCGTGATCCGCCGCCTCGTCACGGTCCAAACAGGCAACAGCACAGGGCAACCATGCGTCTCCAAGTTTTAATACCCTCTCCCATCTCTTATCCGATTTTCTCCACCTCTCAGCGGTGATCTGCTTCCCCTTCACGAGCAGCCCCTGGCACCAAGAGCCCACGCGGACAACAACTCCCTGTCCGTGAGTTCCACGATACAGCAGCACCACTGCCACGCTGGGCGCCACAGGGGACACCCTCCAGACGGCCTCATAAGTCAGATAATCGGCACCGCTACCAGGGCCCGGAAGGATCCCCGTCTCGAAGACATCACCATTCTCCTGGCGCCGCAGCGAGTGCAGGTGATTGAGTGGGTGTGGGTCAAGCGCATCGATGGTGAATGCCCGCAGTCCCGAGGTGGACGTCCGGATGTAGTTACCCGAAGTCCCACCGACGAGACGGGGTGGAACGGAGCTCCGGCAGAAGCGAAGATCCAAGAAACGGTTTCCCGGCGTGACCAGAACCAGCGTCGAGGTAGGCTCTTTAGCTAAGCTCGGATTCTGACGGTGTTAGTGGAAATCCCCCCCCCCCTCCCCCCCTCCCCCTCCCCCACAGTAGGAGCACAGGGAAGCAACCAAGCGGAAGTACAGCCGAGTAAGTATCAGCGGGTTAGATGGTGGAATTGCAAGCGCAGTAGTAGTGGTAGTCAGAGACATCGTCGAAGTTGGTGAAGGGGCGCCCTTTTGGCTGTCGGCGTAGCCACAGGTAGTCTCATCGATCTTGCGATAGGGGTTGAGCGGATTCATGATACCAAAAAAAAGGGGGCAAGGTAGGAGGGCAAGTAGTAGGTCTGGTGGAGCCAAGAGAGGAGAGGAAGGGTTGGAAGGAATAGAAAAGTTGGTGGCGACGGTGGGTCGTGGAATATGACGGATGCGCAAACATGGGTCTGGGCCTAGCTCCCAAAACAGTCCCACCGTATTCTTGCTTGTGCTCCTACGGCGCATCTCAACACCACCTGTACCGGACCCTTCTGCTCGTACCCGTCTGTACTCATTATTCTGAATTTCTATATTTGAGGTAGGTATGTTTGAATTGTGCCGACATCCTCTCTCCCTCTCAAGTATCCTCCTGTGAGGTGAGGTTGCACTTCCACGTGACTCCTACAATCGGTATGATAGATCTGGAGAATTTAGATCGGCTGATCCCGAGAAGTGTCGAGCATCCCGATTGGCGAAGCAAACTCCCGTTAGTCTACAAAACGACCTATTTTGTAGAATATGTGTACCCTAAAGCTCACAGCCCCTACTGTTTCGGTTTGCGTTACATCGCATGCAGGTTTCGTTCCCTGGGCCCCAGCTCCTATATTGATGCTTCTCCAAGGCAGAGAAGACCTCTCTGAGAGGGAACACAACACAGTCCACCCTCCAAGACTCCATTAATTTCGGCTGTGTAGTCCTATGTGATTGTCTCTAAACATCGTCATTACCAATCCCCGGCCCTTCATCCACCACTTCTCACTCGTCGACTCACTACAGCGGGAAGCTTGCATTTTAATCGAGTGACTATCTATGATATCACATGCCAGTGACCCTCGTGGATCACGTGTGCATTTGAATCGTCCTTTAAAAATCACATTCTACAGCATAAATGCCCAAGCAAACAAACATAATCCACAATTCAAAACAAAACATCCCAAAGAACCAAAGTGCAACATCAACGAAACTCGTCACACTACCTAGTCCACCAGTCTTCTCCTCTTCAGTTCCCCAACAAGCGCCTTATACTCCTTCAACAAGCCCTCGACATCCTTGATCCTCAATTCTGCCGCGTCTGTGCACCCAGCAAGTCTCTCGTCGACTTTATAATCCAACTTACTCACCCCTCCGCCCGCCATCCCTGTTCCCGATTGCGATAGGCCCTGCGAGTTAGCCAGGTCTGGAAATGCCTCTAGGAGATCTTTGACCTCTTCTTTCTCCAACGCATGAGCCTGGGGAGGGGGTGGTAGTGTGGGCGCCACCCGTGCTAGTCCCCTCATACCGATATTGGCGAACCGTCCGATAGAGCTACCGATGTGTCCAATATGCTTTAACGGCTCTAGACTCACGGCTGCAGCAGCGGCAACCGCTCTTCCAGGCGAAGGACTCGGGGTCGGTGAAGGAGCCGGAGATGATTCACGTAGGGACCTGGGTCTCTCCTCAATACTGCCCATATCCGAATCTTCTCGTTGAAGTGCGGTGATGGCGGGATTACTGGGTGCTTCCACAAGTTTCCGTGCGTCTTCGAGAGTCTTTGGTGCAATCTGCGTACGGTCGAAGAGGAATTTGTAGCTGCTCTCCAGAGCAACTCCGATGCCACGGATGCCTTGGTCTGCGGTGGAGACGGCTGTATTGGCCGCGGTTGTCGCGATATCGATGGGGGTTAGGTATGAGATTCCGCGGGCGCGAACTGCAGTGGGAGAGGCGCGCGCTGGTAAGGCGGTGATGTTTGTGGCGGTTGTGGTCGTGGCGAGGGTGTGTGGTTTGAGGGTTTGGTGGAGGGAGCCAAGGGAGGACGCCGGGGAGGAGGCACCGTCAATGCTCTCTGTTATGCCGATATTGAGCGTCGCTAAATCGACTGTTTCGAGGAATGATATGGCGGCCTCGAAGTTGGTGAGGCAGTAGGCAGCTTCACCGTCGATAAAGTTGGCAGCTCGGAAACGTTGCGTGAAGTGGAGATTCGAAACGGCGTTTATTCGGGGTTCTGGTGGAGAGAGGATCAAGGTGTAGATGAGCGTAGGCAGGAGGGAGTCGGCATCAGTGGTGGATATATGGTTGGTAAGACAATCTACAGGTGTAAGTGGGATTCAAGTCATGAGACAGTGCTGAGCCTACCAACGATGGCCTTGTGTGCCTGTTTCAAAAGCAACAGCTTTCCGAGAGGATACTTCCTCTCGTTCATCGCTACTAGAGACTTGATGGCCTCTTGCAGCTCGTGATCCACCAGCTTCGCCTTCTCCTCTGACTCTAGCTCGACACCGAGATGCCCTAGGTTCACGCCCACCACCTTCAGCGCTGCTATCTTGCTGTGTAAGCTGTCATCGCGCGCTTCATCTTCCGTGCTCTTGTGTCGCCATATCTTCTCATACATTCCCTCGGTAACCCGTTTCTCGATTGCCTCCTCGAGCGCTATCCGCCGAATCTCTAATAGCTTCCTATCCCGCTTCTTCTGCACCATCTCCGCCTTAGAGAGCATCTGCGTCGTCGTCGTCCTCGATCTCGGTTTTTTCGAAGCCAGAGCTTGGTACGATTGCGAAACATACTTTCCAATCGCCTGCTGCGTGGTGCCATAGAACTGTTGAAATAGCTCCGCAAGCTGCGTCACGTTGACGGGCGCCGGATGCACGGGCTTCGTCAGGGAGTCGATGAAGCTGAGTGAGTTAGGTAATGCTCGAGGCGGGCATAACAGACGGACGGGGACCAACGAACCGGTCGGCGAGCGTCAGCAGATCCGGGGGAAGCTCGTCAAAGCCCTCCGGGAGCAGTGTGGAGCAGAGAGGATTGCCATCTTCATCTTCGGAGGAGGCGGGATCTTCCTGTTCCGGGACCGGTGGTTCGCCCTTCAGACGCGACAGGGAGTCGGTGAGGGGATCACCGGTACCGTCGGTGGACTCGAGACGTGTGAAAGAGCGGACGACGCGAAGAGAAGGACGAGTGTCGGGGGAAACGGAACGGGCTGACGAGGCGGACGAGGGCAATGGGGTTCCTGAGGGGGAGTTAGAAGGGCCGGCTAATAGTGAAATGGATAGGACAGCTCCGTAGAAGCGGACCTTGCAGTGACGATGACGACGCCATTGGAACCTGTTAGAAGAGAAGTGTAGAGATGACTGTAATTGATTAACTCCCTTTCTCTTTGCCGTTGTTCGTCTCTCAAGCTCAACAGCTGTATGTAACTGCCGCCTACGCTAACTTGCCTTGGATAGATAACTCACATGTAGATAGCTAATCGTTCACGTGAGGATTCGTAGGGGCCACTGGCTGCTGACTACCCTAATGTGGCCCGCATGACGTTGCACCGCCACCCCTACTCTACGTATGTACATACATAGACTCATAGTCTAAGCTTCACTCCTCAACAACTCGGACTGGCTGCCCCGGTCGACGCCTCGCAGAAACGCCCAACCACCTACCCCCTACAAACATACTGAGACAGCTCCCAACACGTCTCCTGCACCATCCTCGCGACGCATACATAAATACACATACAAACGGGAGACGCGCACACGCTTTGCAGCTAGGAACGACCTATGTATCTCATGGCTCCTTCACATCCCTCGCGGCCCGCTTGCACCTCGCTCGGGAGGATCACTGCCAAGCTCTTACTCTCCTTCTTGGTCCTATCAACTTTCTCAGGAGCTTCAGCGCGACTCGTCGTCGACACCACCATACCCGTACCCGGCGATGTTTTGGCCTCTGGACCGGTGATAGTGGGAGGGGAATATCACGAGAAGAATGGTCCGAGCAAAGGTGTCCACGAGTTTGTATGTGCTGCGGATAGCTCACGCGAGAAAGGGGATTGCTGACAGCTTCGCCACAGAGTCTCCGACATATCCTACACCACGGGACATACCAGTAGGCTGCATCACGTCTCTCCGAAGCTCCATATTGGCTGACATCGTCCCTGTATCAGGTACCCGCGAATGTTACGGCGATTAGATGTCCGCCCAGAATCGCTTATCTCCACTAAGGAGATGCCCGAACTTCACCCTCGGCCAAAGTACACAGCGCTATCGCAGCAAAGGGTGATCAAGAGACTTTCAGACCGCTCAAAGGACACTATCGAAACAAACCTCCTGAACCACCGCTACGGTGTAGCCACATCCTACACATCCGAATCCTGGGCGAGAGACGAGATTCCTCAGCCAAACATCACCGATAAGGCTACGGTTCTAGCGCTCGCAAAAATCGCAGCCGATGCATACGTTGCCGCCGAAAACACAGGGGACTGGCTGGAAGTTGGTTCACCATACAACCGTACCGACGACTTCGGGTGGGAAGGCGACGGGCTTCGCGGTCACATCTTTGTCGACCAGAATAATGGAACCGTCGTCATCGGACTCAAAGGGACGTCTGCAGCGGTTTTTGATGGCGCAGAGACAACTACCAATGATAAGATAAACGACAATCTGCTATTTTCATGCTGTTGTGCGCGTGTCAGCTACTTTTGGACAACCGTGTGCGACTGCTACTCCGGAACGGCTTATACCTGCGACAACGTGTGTCTCAAGCGCGAATTGCTAGGAGAAAACCGATACTACCGTGCTGCTTTGAACCTCTACTACAATGTTACGACCATGTATCCCGATGCAAACATCTGGGTGATCGGACATTCCCTCGGTGGCGCTCTCTCGTCGCTCATTGGACAGACATATGGACTTCCAGTAGTTACTTTCGAAGCTCCTGGCGAAGCGCTTGCCTCCGATCGACTTGGCCTCCCGATGCCTCCTAGTGGCTCTCGTCAATCATCGGAAATGGGTATCTACCACTTTGGTCACACCGCAGACCCCGTCTACATGGGCGCCTGTAATGGTCCCACTTCCGTTTGCGCTATAGGAGGTTACGCGATGGAGACACATTGCCACGCCGGAATGGAGTGCGTTTACGACGTCGTCGGTGACAAGGGCTGGCGAATGGGGCTTGGATATCATCGTATCCAGGGTGTCATTCGCGATGTGATTGAGGTGTACGACGACGTGGCGGAGTGCACTTTTGAGCCCGGCTGCGTTGACTGCTTCAACTGGAAGTACGTGAGCGGCAACGATACGCACACGACGACCACAAGCACTACCAGTGTGCCCACCATGACGTCAAGTACGACTACATGTCTGACGCCAGGTTGGTGGGGATGCAGGGACATCACAACAACCACCACAGGAATTCCGAGCATCACGTCCACAACCCAAACCCCGACCGAGACCTGTTCCCACTACGGCTGGTTCGGCAAATGTTTGGATTCCACCGCAATAACCACCACCGGAACGCCAAACACCACACCCGAGAAGACATCCACCCCGACAATGACCACCATAACCAAGACTATGAGCGCGACTTCTACGGCGTCGGAGACGTGCTCGCAATACGGGTTTTTCGGAGGATGCCTGGATAAGACCACCACCGTCACATCTTCTACTGTCCAACCAACAACTTCAGAGGTGTGCTCCCACCATGGCTGGTTCGGCAGATGTCTAGACCCGGAACCGTCCACGCCCGCACCGAGTCCAACTACTTCTACCGAGCCCAAGTCGAAAAGCGGCTGCCAGGACCGCGCACTCTGGGGCATGGGATGGTGCCGTGAGTGGGTAGATGAAGAGTTGTAGTCCGCCACAGTCTTTGCGTTTGGTATCTTTCTGGTCGGAGTTTTTCTGTTTCTCCTGTTTTCTCACGTTATTAGATGTTTGTTGCTGTCATCTATGCAATGCTATTACTCCACTCCTCTGTATGTGGGCATGAGTGCATTTCTATCTGGTGTTTTTTTTTTCTTTCTTGGATTTGACTGGAGGAGACCGTGTGAATTGGATAGGGGAATGCTCCTTTGTATACAATGCACGGTATGTGCGTGCCGGACTGGAATTTTAATTTTCCATGTGAATGTGATCTTGAGCATCGGATAACAATACCGGACTCTGAGTTTGCCAAGGGGCTTGAGATTGAGTTGGAGAAGTTGAGCCTGGAACGAGAGTCGTTTCTAGATAGGGCGACCACCTGCCTCCTGGCACAGCGCCACCAAATAATCACGAGCAAGATGTAAGCGCCACACATGATTGCCACAGCACGACACATTGGCTGAGCAAATTAATCAGCCGTAAAAATACGCTTTCCTTCTCCCGCGTCTGTCCACATATCTCCACGGTCCATATCTTGGCGAGCGAAATTCACAGTTCAGCAGGAAGCTGAGAAGGGATTGGAAGCCTCGGCTACATACATAGTAGCTCTCTCGCTAGGCGTCTCTCGCTAGGCGTCACACGTCAACTCGTCCCCCAGTTTCTGCAGCTCCTCTCACAAGACAAAGCACGAACCATCACCGGCTTATAGTATCCCCTCAGTACCCCCCCGCTCCCCCCAAACCGTCGCCTCCCCTCCATGGTCCCACCTATATCAGAATCCTAATCTGTGCGTCTCTGTGCGGCGAAAATGTCTTCCACAACGCCTATTGCCTATCAATCGATCGCTAGGGATGAAACCAAGAAACCCATGGCCCGTCAGAGGTCAATGAGCTCGACGGGCTCCAGACGTTCGCGGTCGTCCTCGTCCTCTCGATCGTCGCGACGGAAAATCGTCGTGTCGGAGAAACGCCGTCTGCTCATCCTAGCCCTACGCTACGTCATCTCCCAAAAAGAGTACGCCTTCATCCGTCGCCAGTTCCTCCTCAAAGCTCCAGCTCAAGTTGCTGTCAATACGCCCACTCGCGCCGAGTTCGACGCCGTTGTCAAGTCGGCTACATGGGACGATTTCCTTCCTGCCTCCTCACGTGCCGGGTTGCGCATGTTCGTCGTCTACAACATCCTTCTCAATGGCTTCGAGTACACATCTGGGCGGATACGAAGTCGCAAGCAGGGCACTGCGTATGTGCTGTCGAAGTGGCGCCCCTACAAAGTAGCTCTATCGACTGACAGCTGCATATCTATAGTCCTCCCTTGGTGCGATCCCTCTTCTACAATACATCGAATGTCCTCCAGTCGCTGTCGTTGTCGACGTTGATTATCCTCCACCGGCTCCTGTACCGGTTCTTCTACCAACTGAGATCCAATCTGCAACTTCCCGAAGCGAAGACATTTCGGCAGAAGTATCCCAAATCCTCGCAGGTTTTCCTCTCGCCGAAGGCTCCGTCGCTTGCAGCATCGATGGCGGGGCTTGCGTTGCTCATCCACCCCGCGACCGATCGAAGGGTTACGGTGTCAGTGTACACATTTGTCAAGGCGCTCGAATTCATCTACAACAGATATGAAGACGAGGGATGGTTCCAGAACCGCCCATGGGCATGCTCCCCGCTTTCCCGGAGGTGGAATGTCACGCGCTAACCGGTCTTACAGTGGTTTGGCTCGTGGCTGCTCTTCCCTCTGGCTTCAGGGCAGCTCTTATACTCATTCCTCTTCAATCGCGATACTTTCCCCCACGAATATTGCAACTTCATCACAAAGTACTCACCCGAGTACATTCAGCCACGGCCGGACGTCTACCCCCCGCATTTGCCATGGCCTGATTCAACTACGGTGGTCGATGCCCTCCCAAAGATAGCATCTCTGCGATTCCCGCCCTTTTCCTCGCCGATTCTCTTCCCCAACGCCAAAACCCTTCCGGAAGTCCTGTCCTCCATATCCCCTATAGTCTCTCCCGCGCATCCATCAATCAAGTCCCTGCAGTGCGCGCTTCTCCACCCTGCAGAGCCCAGCTGCCTCAAGACCTACATTCATTTCTGGGCTTCCGAGCTCCCACGCATCGCCAAATTCCTCGGTGCAATCTATTGCGTAGCCTGGCTCCCACGCTACAAAATGTTTCTGTCGAATCCGGTGTCAGCTGTAAGGCGCATTTCCAGCGCGACAGCCCTAACAAGTCTTTTCATCACCGGCTCAATTGGCTCCGCCTGGGCAGCGTGCTGCTTCCTGCAGTCGGTCCTCCCACGCACGCTCTTCCCCAAATTCCGCTTCTGGATCGCTGGGTTCCTCGCGGGCCTATGGGCTGTCGTCGACCGCGACAACGGGCGTGCTAACTTCCTCTACTCGGCCCGCATAGGCCTTGTATCCGCTTGGAAGGTCTTGCAGAAGAAGGGATTTGTCCGTTCTATCAAAAACGGCGATGTTTACCTCTTTGTGGTCGCGCTCATGGTAGTGAATTGTATTTACGACCGTGATCCCGGTGCCGTCAGCGGAGGGGCTGCGAGAAGGGTACTGTCTAGTCTCCGTGGTCGTGGCTTCAGAGACCATGTCGTGGAAAAGATCGAGAGGGAGAAGAGGGTGGAGGGGCTGTATACCAATGAACACCAACTCATCGAGGCGAAGCTGGCGGCAGCAGAGGCCGAGAAGAGGGAGTTGTAGGGATGGGGATTATGTTTCTAGATGTAAATACTGGCAGGATGGGGAGGATGTATTCCGGGGGATTGTTGTTTTGGATAATGTCTCTGTTGCGTTGTGTTTCTCTCCCTCTTTTTTTGCTTTGCTTTTAGACTTGGAACCAGCGCATCGTACTGTGCTTAGCAGGCACCCTATTTTGATGACGAGAACAAGAAGTATATATTAGGTGGAAGCTGTTGCCCTTCGCAGGGCCGATGATCGTGCTCCCGATGAAGTAAAGCGTGATTTTGTTGTCGCGGATACACCGGAAAGCCGACAGCGAGTGGAATAACAGCTCGCTTCCATCGGCATCTGTGTCACCGTGTGGATCCTGTAGTTGGGCGACCTGGGCGAGTTGCAGGGCCCTCGCTTCTGCTTTCTGGATTCTTCGGTGTTAGGTGATTGTTGGTATCCAAGCATTGGTTGGAGGCTTGGTACTTACATGCATCATGGTATCCCACTCGGCGTACGCCGCTCTTCGCCACTAGCAAAAGTACTGGGAACCTCGCAGGTATTGCTTGGACGCGGCTACGATGTGCTATATTTCGCTCCCTCGCCCCAATACCCTAGCGCCATCCAGTCATGCCACTTCCAATGACCTTTGGGGTCTGCAGCAGATCGAGACCGATGGCCCGCAATCTATCGGGCTTTCCGGATACAGTGATTTCTAGTGACTGTGGTTGGATGGGTCTGTCCGAGGGCTACCGATAGAAACGCTCGTCTACGTGGTCTGTAAGGCGTCCATTCTTTAATTCCCCCTAGTGTCTGCTGATATGCTTCGTGGAGTAGCTCCGAACCGACTACTGCTGTGGAGTCAAACGTCTATTGTTTAGGGGTAGGTATGTAGAAAAGACATCTGGTGGTGGCGGCGGCGGCGGCAAGACGGCAAGACGGGGCGGCCAATCAGGGTGGGAGTAATAGTATCGGCTGGGTACGCAAGAATGGATTCGATCGGTCGTTGGCGAGTGACGGCAACGGTCATCTCGAGAACGAGTGACAAGTTATGTACCTCTGTGTCTATGTATACCTATATACAGTAGCGAAAACACGTTAAAATCGACACCGGCGCAAAACCGGGCCAGATTACGAAATATGGCAGTATTGGAGGTTTGGATGCAGCACTAGTTCCGGCTGGTTGCGGAAACTCGCGGAAATCCCGTACTGGGTGCTCACCTCTTTTTGACACTTTATGTGAGCACCTATTCCGCCCAGTCCTGGATCGCGTCCAACACCAGCCGGTTGCTTCGTGCTCTGCCCCGGAGAGATGATGATGATGATGCATTGATCGCATGCGGCCCTGTTGGATCATGGCGATATTATATACAGTCCTTTCCTGTTCGCCGTCCGCCGCGACCTCGCTCAGTCCACCGGCAGCCCGTGGCAACTCCCCCTGCCCCCGCCTGGCCGTTTCCACAAAAAGTTCGAGAAAGAAAGAAGGAAGGAGCAAGTACGATACATGCTGAACGAGTGACGAACAGGTAAAGAGAAAGAGAGAGGGAGAGAATGAAAGAATGAAAGAATGAAGAATGAAAGAAACAGACCAAACAACCTCTTCGCCTCCGGCTACTCCCATCCATCCTCCACCCTTCTCGCCTTCCAGTTCGTTTGGCCACTTCCCCGCCACTGCGCTCCTCTTCTGTGTCTTCGCCCGGTTTCCTCGGGCCCACCCTGCTCTCCACCTTCGCGGTACGCAAAAAGTCCAGAATCGCGCTGGTGCACCGCTCGTCCGCAAACAGGTCCCGGATCGTGAACCAGTTCTTCCCTTTTCCCCGTCTCCTTTCGTACATCCGCCCACAGGGTCTTTTGCTGCGGCTTCCATTCCTGGCAGTGCTTGAACAAATGTTCCCTCGCCTGTGTCTTGTATTGACACCACCCGACTCCGCTGTGTCCGTGTTCTTCGTCCACTCCAAGTGCTGTCCGGTCCGACAATGCCCTGTTCTGAGCTGGTGGAATCGTCCCGCGAGTCTCTTTGGTCCTCGGGCCACCAGTCCATTTGGCCGCTGCGTCGCTGGCATCTCGTACTTCTTTCTGTTGACTCTTTCGTTCGACCAGCCTCGGCCCCGGAGATGGTGATGATGATGGCTCATTGATCGCATGCGGCCCTCTTGGATAGTGGCGATATTACCTCGGCCCCGGAGAGATGCCTACGGACTTAGCTCGGGCCATGTAGGTGGGAGTGATAACTCATGACTGCGACACATGCGATCGCCAGGGGCCATCTCGTCACACCGTCGGCGTTTTCAGTGCCAGGCAACGATATGCCAGGACCAGGGCCGCGATCCCCACTCCTCCGAATCGTGGTTCATTGAAACGATCCAGGAACGCCACCTTCGTAACCTCCGGGAATTTGCACTTCCTCCGGCGGTGGTTCTGGCATGGCGGATTGATGTTCCTGCTGGTGCGTAGTTTAGCAGTATTTCCGGTTGCCATGTGACCCCGCTCGTTGTATCGTGGGCCTGGCTGCCGGTTTTGTGGAAGTCTACAGTACTCTATGTACAGTATCCCGGTCGTCTGTTCGGAATGACTCCATTAGGACCGCCGGTCACATCTCGCCCAATCGTTTTCAGGCAGCGCGTGCTCTTGGGGACAAGAGAGCGGGGTTCACTTCGAGCAATCCCGGGGGCCCATGTCGCTCGGGAAACTTCGTGGCCTCTGCTTTTTTTGTTTATTCATTAATCGCGTGCGACCTGCGGTATCCACTGGCGATGTACACACTTTTCCACTGTCCTTGCGGCTCATTGGCTGCCCCTGCCCTCCGCCCGTCTGCTCCACCGTGGCGAGGTGCTTCGCTGTATGGTATGAGTGATAATAATGATTCTTAGGACCGTACTGTAGCGGGGCGGGGCCGCCACCAGTCTAGGCGCCCCTTTCTTGCATGCTCTAGAGTAGATACGACTTTTCTTCGTGGGCTGTGCCCGCTGCGTCGAACCGGATACATTTGGCACTGGAGATTGTCTCCCATGTCCGATGTCGTTCCGAGCGAGGGGCCTTCTCCGTTGATGCCAATTGCAAAGTGAAATACAGTTATATAGGTCGGACGACCAGTGCACGTTGCTGCTGCCTTCACCACTCGGCTTCGCTCCCCGTCCTCGAGTCTACTCTTCATGCTGTACGACCTTAAGTTCCCCTCTATACCCCAAGAACGCGGGGTTTCTCGGTCCTTCCCTCTCCCTCTCATTCCCCCCAAGCATAGAGTTCAACACCACAAGTCCACATCTCCTAACTCACAGTCTCAATCCGCAGCGCGCCAAGTGTGTACATCGGGCAGCCGAGCGAATCAATAGCCAGTCCAGCCATGGTAGTATTCTCGGCGGAGGTCTTCGATGACGACGACACCGCATTCGATGGAGACACGGACGAGGAAACCCTGCGGGCCATCATTCAGGTGCAGCTGGAGGATCTCGACGAGGCGCTGGCCAGCAACGACTGCAAAGGCAAATGCGCTTCTGGTAGGGTGTCGGCCGCTGACTACCCGCTGCAAGCGTATCGCGATTATCTCCACGCGGAGGCGATCTTCCTGGCCGACGCGAAGCTGGCGAGAAGTATGGACCGTGCGTTGGGGGCAGACGCGGCGATCATTGGTGATGCCCTGCAGCTCCTTCGGGATCACCAGCTGGCGATAAGTCTGGCCGAGGGGGTGGAAGCCCAGAGCACGGGCGAGGCCATGTATTCATCCGCGCCCCGAATGGAGCGCACGCCTGGCGCGGACCCGAGATTGCCGATGGGATATGCCACCAGCTCTGGCACGTCCTCTGGGATATCGTCCTCCGAGAGCCTCGTCCGCGAAGCGACTTGCTGCTCGTGCATCGAGATACGCTACTGCGTCACGGCGCCGTGTGGAGACACGTACTGCCACAACTGCCTCATAACGGTATTCCGCAACGCGACTCGGGATGAGGAACTGTTCCCACCTCGCTGCCACAAGAAGGAGATTCCGTTGTTCCTCGCCCAGCCGTTTCTGCAGAAAGAGGACGTCCAAGCGTTCAAAGCGAAGCGGGAGGAGTACACCACCCACAACCGCGTCTACTGCCACAACGGCCGGTGCGGCGTTTTCATCCCGACAAAGAACACCGAAGAGGAATGTGCGGTCTGTGGCCAATGTGCCCAACTTACCGTAATCCCTCACCTCGCCCCACCCCTTTTCTCCCAACAGCCGCTGACCGCCACAGTGCGTAAGCTGCAAGCAAAGATATCACGGCAAGACCGACTGTCCGACGGACGAAAACCTGAAAAAGACGCTTGAGCTGGCCGCAAACAAGGGCTGGCAACGGTGTCGTACATGTCACGCGCTAGTCGAGCGCTCCTTTGGCTGCCAACACATCCGCTGGTATCCGCCCCCCCCCGCTCACGCACATTCTCTTCCTGCCGAGACTAACTCCCATCTCGCAGCAAATGCGGCGACGAGTTCTGCTACCGCTGCGGTCTGAAGTGGAAAACCTGCAAGTGCGGTGATTGGGACGATACCGCGCTCGACCGACGCGCAGAGCAGCTGGCAGTCCGTGAGAGCGGTGCCACCACCCCCGTGCGCGTCGCTGCGCTCATGAGGACGATCCGAGGGCAGCTGCAGAACCGCCACGAGTGCGAGCACCAGGATAATTGGGCGAAGTTGAAGGGCGAAAACAATTGCGAGATGTGCGGGGATATGTTGAGGCAATTCATCTGGAGTTGCGAGGGCTGCCGGCTCCTCGCGTGCACGAATTGTAGAATGAATCGTATCTGAAGGAAAGGGGCGCGGGACTGGGTGCTCGCGGATCGAGCGGGAGACATGTCTTCTCGGGTTGTTGGTCTATATATTTTGCAGAGGCCACGGCGGCAATGGAATCTAGTTTGCGAGTGACGAGATTGTGATTAGAGCTCTTCCAATCGCGGGAGGCTTGCGAGCATGGCGTGGTAGAGATGTACTTCATCATCGGGGTGCGAAGCTATTATGCAGGCCTGAAGGCGTTGTGAGCGAAAGTGAGGCAGAAGTATCTGCTCAGATTGTCATAAACCGCATAGATAACAATAAGTAAAGCACATACATAGCCTCGATTCATCGCACACCTAATTCAACCCCATAAGCCATAAACAAACGTGGAGTAAAGCTGCATCATGAATCGGAAAAAAAAAGAAACTCGTCATAAAAATCCACTCATTTCCTATCCAGAAACGGGTGGTACGTAAGATAGCAAGCCGATATAACACCGCAACACCAGAAAACACAACTAGAACTGAGAACCTCGAATCATTGCCCCCCCGGCCGCACCGGCCAGTACCCGAGAAGGCTGCGGACTAACTGGCGTCCCTAGGCCAAGCCCCAATCCCAAGCCTAATGGCTTTTCGACCGTCTTCCCCCGCTTCCTAGGATTCGGCCCGCCGCCGCCCCCACGGTTCTCAACGATGGCATCCCCGATGCTGATCGTGGAGTCTCGACTCCTCCGCCTCTTCCCACTGCTGGCGCGAAATGCGACAGGACTGCCCAGCTTCCGACGCTTTGGCATCGGCTTTGCCGTTTCTCCCTCCAACACCCTGCTTGCCAGCAACCCCAGCGCTTTCAGCCCTTCACCCCCGCCGTCACCAAGCCTTCTCCGAAGCTCGGTGTTCTCGGCCGTACACTCGGCTAGTCGCCTCTTTGTCCTGCGTAGTCGCCGCTTGTAGGTTTCTACCTCCGGATCGTGCGTGGCAACAACTAGCTGTTGTTGCTGTTGTTGTTGCTGCTGCTGCTGCTGCTGCTGCTGCTGCTGCTGTCGAAGGGCGGAAACCTGTGCGGCGGAAATGTCGGTTTCTACTTGGTGGCGTGCGCGGAGCTCGGATGTGTCGAGAAGGAGCAAGGAGTGCGCCAAGTGCTGGTGGGCAGAGGTGCTCCGCAGGTGCGAGATGAGATTTTGCGCTTGGGTGAGCGCCGTGCGCAGGGTGGATGGGGAAGCAGCAGAGAGGGCGCTCGGGTTGAGGGGTGTGAATTCCGGTAGTGTGGGTGCGGGCGGTGGTGGGGAGAGAGGCGTGTGCGGCGCTGTGAAGGAGGATGTGGCGGAAGTGAAGAATGCCGATGGGGAGAGCCTGGAGGGCGTGCGCGGCGCTGTGAAGGAGGATGAGGATGGTGGGGTCGGCGTGCGCGGGAAGAGATTTCCGGAGGAGGGTGAGGAGGAGACATGCGGTGTGGGAATTGTTCGGGGGACCGTCATGGCGCGGGTGGTTGGGAGAAAAAGCTGGTGAGCGCACATGTTGCTGTTGCCGGAGAAAAGATGATGACGCAATGAAGAGCGATAAGGTGGGTGGGGATCTCGTGTGCAGCGCAACGCGAGAGTCCGCCGTTCTGCTGCAGAGAGCGAATATCTGGGGAGAAATGGTGACGGCGACAGCGACAGCGACTTGGACGATCGTATCTGATCCGCCGGAGCGGGAGGCTGCGGTCGGGCGGGTGGGGTGGATTGGAAGGTAAACAAGCCTGCGATGGGAAGGTCGTCATGGAAACCGAACAGCTGCACGGCACACGTGAACAAGTCTCGATTACGATTTCAGGGGGACAGAAACGGCAAGAAGAGGTCAAAGCGTCAGGGGCCAGTCACAAAAGGCTCCATCGACACTTGCGGGCTGGCGGGTACTCTACTCTACTCTAGAGTACATCCACGGCGGTTCCGGTTCTGGGGGTGGTTGTATGTACCGCTTCGGTCTGTAGGAATTAACGGATTGGATACCCGAAACGGATCTCTCACGACCGAGAGAGGAAACCCCAGGCTCTGGCGCCCGAGCATCACGGCAAAGGGCATCTTGGTCGCGCAGCAGTTCGTCCTTCTTGTTGACAGGCTCACAAAGAGTGAACCAGTACTTGCACCCTCGCAAAGCCACACAACTGGGAGAAGACCACTGCAGCACGATGAGATAACTACGTTATCGTTCGAAAAGGTTCCCCTATGAATACCGCTGATATAGGTATTAGCGCGCCGAGCCACTTTTCAACGCCAGGTGAGGGCCCAGGAGGTATCTCAGCCCAGGCGAATAGGAGACAGCTGGCAGTATTCCCAACTGCACGTCAACACCACAGAAGTGAATATGCAGCTGCCAATTGTCGACGGCCAAGCGTCTGGCTGTCCACAGCCGGTAGAAATCTTCACGACAATCCGTTCGCAAGCAACCTTACTGTCGACTCGAACCCCTCGCAATCGTTAACCAGTCAAGTTCAAACAACGGCCTAGCCCCCGCAAAGACCCAATTTCAATGGTCCCACGCTAGGCTCCTCCACCAGCGGCTAGATATATACTCCTTCCAGAGCCAAGCGATGCAGAACAGTTGAGTTTAAGCTGTCCTGGGCAGAGCACGAGCGGATGGATGACGGGCAAGGTGGAAAACGGAAACCTACACGAGGAAGTACGAGTACGGTCTGGTCATAGGTGGTGACTCACTCTCAGCCCTATCCGCCACAGTAACATCATCCGCATCGGCCACACCCTCAGCCGTGAGAGGAGGAGCAGCAACGGCCGCACCACCAGCAGTAGATAGAACTCGGAGAAGTACTATGCTGATGGAGAAACCTCAGCGCAGTCGTGTCATTTCTTTCCCGCAAATTACCGACACTGAGTGCGATGGGGGTGAGGATAGTATTGAGTACGACTTCTGTGGCACGCAGATGAGTTTTAGTTAGATTTGTATATACTGTAGATAGCGGATTCTATGGGCGGAGCCCAGTTACGTTGACTCGCTGAGCCATCAGAAAATTCTCTCCTGGGCACAGCCGCGATTTGATATTGCGTTAGTAATAAGCGCGCTAGTCCACATTAGTACCTAAAGTAGTGGCATCTATGATAGGGGAGATCTTACAAGAGGTAATATGGAAGATCCGATCCGAACACCAGCTTTGACTGCTGCACACTTCGAGATGACACCGCTCTACCTGGGCGAAGGTTATTCGGACATCAGTACGACTTCTCTCCCCCGTCACCACCAACGGTGTCCTCAATGAGATGGAAAACGAATGTTCCGGAGTCCGCCATGGCCAGCCCGGTTGGCCCAAAACCCGATAACTGGGAGCAACAGTGCAGGACAACGGTGCTCTTCTCTCATGTCTTCTCCACACTGGTAAAGGCCCTGGGCTGCGGGCGGAAGGCTGGGGATCTCGGCGACCATAGCTTGCAAGCACTGCCCTAGCAATGGAAATTCGGTCGTTGACAGCGTCCGGCGGGCGGCACGATAATCCCCCTTATGTGCGATTGGATGCCGTTGCTGCTGAGGCGCGGTTCGAAGGATGTATCGTCTCGGAACCCGCTGCACCGAAGGCTGTTGATACCGGCAAGCTGAAGTACTGGCCGTGGAATGGTGGCCGGCGGGGGAGGGACTGGAGACGGAGGTTGAGGGAGCAGGTTGCAGCTTCACCTTGAATGGGCATTCCCTGCCCCCTAGTATGGATTCGGCCTCCTAGTATGGATTCGGCCTCCTATCTACATATTCCTTAAATATCTATAATATTTTTTTATCCCCAGGGGAATGCTGCACGCCTTCGCTTCTGCACATCCCCCTGCCCTGCACATAAACTCCCGCTTCCGTTCTGCAACTTGTTTGTGCCTCGTCGTGAAAGGGAGAAAAAGCCAACTCGTGAAGGACTCCCACTAATCGGCTCTCAAATTATTCAGGCTCACTAACATAGTGCTACTCAATACGGACGATTCGGAGAAAATGTCACCGCCGATGGAGCGGCAACCACTCGCTCCCCCGAGGATTAGGTCTTCCAGACTGCCCGTTCCCCGAAAAGTGTCCAGCACGCTTTTCAATCAGACAGCCAGTTCCCTTCGATCCCAATCGTCGAGAGAGTCAGTTGGCAGCTCCATTCAGTCTGCCAGAGCGAACCCAACATTGGCTAAGAGAGCATCGTTTTCGCGGCTCCCGAATGTATCTGATCAAGGAGGTATGTACACACACGCGACAACATTCGGTTCTTGCTCCTTTTTTTTTCCTTTCGCGGTGGAGTCGCGCCTGATTGAATGAATACATTATTTTGACAGGCAGCTTTGACTCCCGCAAAGCTAACCGGAGCCTCCTTGCTGCTATTAGATCGGAACTTCACTGATGCTACAGCTTCGTCAGCAGCGAAAGCGATGCCCCGGAAGATGGCGTCGACTACCTCTCTAAACGGGAACGGAACGATTGGAGCGGCAATACCCAGCGGCTCCGTCAAGGGGCGAATGTCGTCTGTGAACCTCCAGGCAAGGCCTGCGGGCATCAACACGACGATCGCCCGGAAGGCGTCAGGCTCTCTGGCTAGCACTCCTACACAGTCCCCGCAGCTACAGACCCCCCGTATTGCCATAACGCCAAAAGGAAAACGAACCTCAGACATCAATGGCGCCGCCGCCCCTCCAATGAACCGAAGACCCTCGAACACGCGGCTTAAACAACCGACAACAGTGGCCAAGAGGCAGTCGATGTCCCAACTCACGAGCAAGAATCTGGCATCCCTTGGCGCTGTTAATGATGCCAGTCCTACCCCCCTCCGAAGACAACCATCTATCGGATCCGCTGTGCCTTGTACTCCTACAGCTGCGAAATCAGTAAAGCCACCACCACGGGCGGGTTCGCGGCAAGCAACCCGCACACCAAAGCCTCAACAAATTCCTTCAGTCTCTGCCGACTCGCCGAAGAAGGCCTACTCCAAGGCGTCGCAATCGTTGCGGGATACCATTCGCCAGGCTCGTATGGCCAAGCAGGTGGTTCCAAATGGCGATGTGGGCAACGGCCTCGACGGCTTCGACTTCGGTACTGCCGACCCGTTTAACCAGTCCATCTTTGGCGAGGGCGGCTCCACCAAGGTTCTTCTGCAGCGCATCAAGTCCGCCCGTGTAGAAGGACGGCTCAATATCTCCAACATGCAATTGAAGGAAATTCCGGCGGAGGTGTACAAAATGTACGAGACCACTGAGGATGACCTCACAGCCACGGACGAGGACGGACCAAAGTGGTACGAGAGTGTCGATTTGGCCAAGTTGATAGGCGCCGACAACGAGATCGCAGAGATCAGTGAGGAATTAGCGATGCAGTTTGCGGGTTTATCCGTGATTGACGTATGTATGAAGGTCTAGGAATCTCGAATATCGCTAACAGGGAACGCAGTTGCACAATAACCTTTTAACGGCGATGCCGGCCAACCTTGCGCAACTGACAGAGTTGACGGTGCTCAATCTGGTGGGTTGTTGGAGAGATTCAATGTCTTTGCAGTTGCTGACAATATTTCAGGCTGGTAACAACCTGGGGAATGAGGCACTCGATATCATTTTCCAGATCTCGGCACTGAAGGACTTGAAGTTGTCCAAAAACAGCTTGGAAGGGGAGTTGGAGGCTTCAGTGTCTGGTCTCACAGCGCTTGAGAGTCTGGAATTACATGACAATAAGCTCACGGCGCTCCCTTCGTCAATTGGGCAATGTTCACGTCTACGAGTACTCAACCTTGCCAAGAACGCAATCGCAGAACTTCCCGTGGAGGAGCTTCAGCACTGTCCTTTGACCGAACTGGACGTGTCGCAGAACAAGCTGAGCGATTGTTTCTTCCCTGCTTCTGTAGAGCGATGGGACTCGATCCAATCGCTCAACGTTAACTCGAATCATCTCACATCGATTACGATATCTTCGGTCGCACTACCAGCGTTGACCCAGCTGTTTGCATCCAACAATCAGCTCAGCGCGTTTCCCACCCTTAGTGGCTGCGCAGAGCTGCTGGTTCTCATTGTCGACCAGAATCGGATCGCGACGTTGCCTGACGACTTGTACAACCTTCGTCGGCTGCGAACGTTGGACTTCTCCGGCAATAACATCAAGACCATTGATGCCCGTTTGGGCGCAATGGAGAGCCTTGAAGTTATCAATTTCGCCGGTAACCCACTCTTTGACCGCAAGCTGGCGGGCATGTGCCCCGCAGATCTCAAGAAGACGCTTCGTGGCCGTCTGGCACCACCGGAGATCGTTATCGCGGAAGCGGATGACGACGCGGTTGGCCTCCCCGGCATGGGACCCGGGTCGGACGACGAAGTGGAGCGTCAAAGCTCTCAGCCGAAAGCGCTTGAGATCGGTCGAGGTGGTGTGCTCGACCTTACGAACAAGGGTCTCTCGGAGCTTTCGGAGGAGCTCATGGACAGCATTATGGGTTCGCCATACACGATCCTGCTGACGGCCAACTCTTTCAATTCGATCCCCGCTGCCTTGGACCGATTTGCGTCCTTGTCCGTGCTTGATCTCTCCAAGAATAGGCTCTCGACCACCTACCTTTCGCAGAAGCTAGTGCTGCGGTCCCTTGAGACGCTGAACCTGCACAGTGCGGGTATCCAATCTCTCGAGCTCCTTTTCCAGAACTTGGATTCGCCTAAGTTGCAGACGCTTGATGTGTCCGCGAACAGGATCACGTCGATCGAGGGCCTCCGAGGGGCATTCCCGGCGCTTTACAACTTTCACGCAGCGGACAACCAGATCTCGGAGATCCCGATCGAGAGTGTCGACGGGATCAGATCTCTGGATCTCACCGGCAACGCCATCCACACATTGCCACCCAAGCTGGCTCTGTGCGAAGGTCTCCGCGAGCTCAGGGTCCAAGGCAACCTCTTCAGGGTGCCCAGATGGCAGGTTCTTGAAAAGGGTACGGATTCGGTTCTTGCATGGTTGAGGGATCGTTTACCAGTGGAAAATGATGACGACGACGGCGAGCAAGACTGACTAGATGAAGCCCACGACGACGAGGAAGAAGAAGCGGCGGGGTTGAGTGACGATGTGTCATCTGGTTACTACGCGGAAAATAATAATGGCGGCGCGCTACGGGTTGCTGTTTTGAATTCGAAAGATCCCTCTTCGGGCTTGAAGGGGCAAACGGGTAGACTTTTTTTTCTTTTCTTCGTCCTTGGTGGTGTATTGTATTATTCGTATATGGTCCGTTATAATCATTGAGTATGCACATGTTTGCGGGCAGGATGTTTTGTACTTATACATAGCTGTACTCTACTGACAGGCGATATCTGGATGTTTTTGGCTTTATTCTACTGTGTACCTCCCGATTATTACTACTGTTTGGGGACTGGCTACAATTTCTCTATGGCGCGTGCCATGAACAGGCGAGAGGATAGGTCAGCGGATGGGAGAGTGGCGAGGAAACAGCGCACAGTGAGAGGACAGGCGAACAGGAGGACAGGCAGCGCACGTCTGAGTGATGGAGTATGTATCTACATAGCAGGGTGCGTAAGACGCGCGAGGGTAAGGACAACCGAGATGTGGGAGGGTGTGTACGGCCAAGCAGAACATATACGTACGATGGAGCGAAGTGGTTTTTTTTTTAATCATTACTCGTCTGTGACCTATCTAGATCATGGCGAGATTATGTACAGTCCGTTCCGCCCAGGCCTGTCTCAAGAAGAAGTGATGCGCACCAAGGAAATGACAAAGGAAAAGAAACGCGAACAGGGAAAGAAAAAGAAAACAAATGAAACCGCCTATGTAGCCCTCCCTGCGGACGCCATGAAGTCAGGCGTGGGCAGGGACAGTGGAGTCCCCCCAGCACCCGGCTCCTCGGCCCCCGCTCCCTGCTCCCCCAAGAACTCCCGCAGCTCCGCCTCCGACGCCTCACTCACTGCGTCCTCCTCGGCCGGCACCCGCCTTCCCACATCCGTGGTGGAGAGGAAGTCCAGTACCGCCTGCCCGCACCTCCCGTCCGCCAGGAGGTCCCGGATCCTCCACCGGCTCTTCCACCTCCCAGTCTCCTTCCGCACCTCCGCCCACAGTATCTTCTGCTGGGCCTTCCACTCACGGTACTCCTTGAAGAGGTGCTCCCGAGTCTGGTGTGGGTACCGGCACCACCAGCATTGCGGGGTGGCCCGATTCCTCGTCCAGTTGAGGTACTGCCCGGTCAAGCAGTGCCCCGTCTTGATCTGGTAGAACCGCGAGACGAGTCTCTTGGTGCTACCAGCCACCCCGCCATCGGGCTTCTGGCTCTTAGGCATGGGGTGCTTCGTTTTGGAGGTCCGGCCTCCCGCCCATTGCCGTGCCTCCACCCACTTCTTCTCGGAGACCTCCCGCTTGACGTTGGCAAGAGACCTAGGGAGAGGCATTGCACGCGCCTCCACCCGGTCGGAGTAGCTCAGCCATTCCGCCCCGCGCGTGTCTGGCTCCTCCGCCGCAATCTTGGCCCACTCGTCAGCTTTCTCGTTGCCGGCAATGCCCTTGTGAGCCGGGCACCACCGGATCTTGATGGTGATGCCTGGCCGAGCCCGTCGCAGTGCGGCGATGTGCTTCCGCGCCTGGATAGCGTACTGCTGCCCAGGGCCGGGTTTGTCCGATGCCATCCGCCTGATGGCTGCCTGCGCGTCCGAGAAGATGGTGACCCGTTCCGGGGCCGTGTTCCTCCGTAGCGCTGATTCCAGTGCGCGGGCGAGAGCGGCGCACTCCGCGTCGTAGGCCTCCTGGTTGTAACCCACGTGGGTTTTGATAACCACCGCGTACCCGGCCGCCCCATCGTCTAGCCGCAACCCATCCGTAAACATGGTGAGCCCGGGCCGGCCCTTCTCTGCCTCAGCCTTGGCCTCGGCTTCCTCCTCTTGTAGCAGCTCTGCATCGAGGGCTTCTGGCTCCTCAAGCAGAATTGTGCTCTCCGTCCTCCCAGCGTAGGCGAGAGCATTTGTGAGCCGCCGCCCAATTTCCGTTGGGGCACCGACCACCTCCCGCGCCTGGTCTCCCTGCGGCAGACTCAGCAACCGTAGCCCAACCCGTCTTTGTCTGTTCTCCAGCTGCGTCGTCGCTGCTCTGAGGCCGGACTCCATCGAGAGGGCTCCCAGGTTGGTTGTCCGGAAGCATCCCGTTGTCGCCCGCGCCTCCTGGTTAACCAGCAGCTGGAGTTCATCCGCTCGGCCGACGATCCCCGGGACGTGGCCCCCTTTCCACCACAGCTCCGATCCAAACATGGCGACTGACTGAATGCATGCCGTCATGACTTTCCTGCAGTTGGCCGGCGAAAGCCCCATTTGCCCTATGAGCCGGCGGAGCCTTGCCATCGCCTTCTTACCGTCCTTCGGCCGGATGGCATGGTGTTCCTTGAGCGTGAGCTGGGAGTCAAACCAAATTCCCAGCCACCCACTCGATCGAAGCCGCTGCTGCCGCTGAGAGCTTGGCTGCCACTGCCTCGTCGACATCCGCGCCATCGGCCCACCTGGAGCGAAGTGGTGTGGGAAGTGGTAGAGAGCTATGCAGAAGCGGGGTCAAACGAATGTGCTGCAGCGTGCAATGAAATAGTGTGCCAAGCATCCTACAACTTATCATGGCCTATGGCGCTCTGGCCGAAGACCGGCCCTTCGCTTGTACTGTATATGTATCTAACGTATTAGGTCCCTATAAACGCTGCTGTAGTAGGTAATAGCGCCACAAGCGAACACTAGCGCGCTTAAGGACTAGCGCAATATCAAATCGCGCTTGTGCACAAAGACCGAATTATCGCGAGCACCGCGTTCTGCCCGTAGAATCTACTATCTACAAGACTAAAACTCATCTGCATGCCAACGAAAGTCGTACTCAAGTCCTCATCTTCATCCTAACCATCCTCAGTGTCGGTAATTTGCGGGAAAGCATGACTGCGTAGAGGTTTCCATACCATCCTAGCATTTCCCCGAGTTCCTACAGCTGGCGGCGGCCAGTGTGGTAGTTTATGCGGCGCAGCCGGTGGAAGGTTGATTGCCATCTCACGCTGCTGTACCGGACCGACGGTGTTTCCCGAGCTTGATACAGAGTGTGATTTCATTGCGGTGAGGGGACCGAGAGAACCAGCCATCTAAATACGGAATACGATAGCAGAATGAGGATAGATCTCTGTGAATAACTGCGTCAAGGTACGCTCGAACAAATTGCGGCGTATACCACGTCTCAGTTTTCGCTCCCCAAACGCAGCGCGTAGTTGTTTCTCAAATTCCTCCCACCGTGGGTTGCTGTGCCGTATGCGTGTGGTGGTATGTTGATTCGCTTGCAGCAGCAATGCCTCGTTCTGTAAAGACCTCGATGGTCAGTAGCTTGCAGTAATAGTCTGATAGTCTCACAGCGTACCTTCTCCCATTTCTTGACCTGGTTCTTTACTGGAGCCCGAACCGTACGCGTACCTCCTCACGTGTAGGCTTCTGTTGCCCACCATTACGTCCACCCGCCATGTTCTGCCTGGTCCTGAGCTTAAACTGAACTGCTCTGCATCCCTTGCCTCTGTAAAGAGAGGCCGCTAATAGAGGAACACCAGTGAGAGAGCACAGAAATTGGGTGTTTGCGAGGCTTTGCCCATTGTTTGAACTTAACCAGCGAACGCTTGCTGGGAGTTCGAGGCGTATCGACAGTTGGCTGTAAGGAAACTTGCGAGAGGATCGTCGTGAGGAGTTGTACCGGCTGCGACGAGCTTGATGCTTGGTCGTTGTTGATGGATAGCCGCACCAAGCCGCACCAAGCCGAGCTGAGATACCCCTGAAGCTGATCACCTGACGTAGCAAGAAGGCTCGGTGCGCTAACCATAAACGATATAGCGCGCCCGGCGCATCATGACATATCTATCATAGTACTTGCGTTTATCGGGGGACCTTATGTATACATAAGTGAGATAATCATACGGGTACATATGGTGGGTTGTTGCCGACCGAGTTAGCATGTGGCTGATATGGCTATGGCTTTTTTTTAATTTATTCATTAATCGCATCTGACCTGCTAAGACCATCTCGATGAACAAAATCATTTCGGCGGCTCGTAGTGGCTACACTGTTGGATGAGCGAGTAATCTATTCTCGTGTCTTATTATCATGTGGTCCGAGCGCCCTACCAAAGGCAGCTCACCTGATGTTCTAGATACATACTCTAGCTCCATCCCAGCCTACCAGGTACTTAAGTACATTACATAACACCACCTTCGCCCACCAACAACGAAAGTCGCGTTTCCCCCACTACATATCACTGCGATTGCTTACTAGCTATCACCGCCAAAAGCCAACCGTCGTCCCACGACCCACCTCAACCTACTCGAACACTCGCGAAAACAACACAATGTCGGATCGTGATATCTCAAGCTGTACTTACCCCTCTTTCCTTCTACACCTTCACAGCGACGGAATGAAACTGATAACCATGGCTGCAGCCGACGACCTTTCACTGCCCAAAGGTACAGCCCCCGCATCTTCCACCTTGACTACATCCTAACATGCGCGTTTCACAGCCACAGTGCAGAAGATCATCGGCGAGATCCTCTCTCCGGACCTCGCCTTTGCCAAGGACGCGCGCGACCTCCTGATCGACTGCTGTGTCGAATTCATCACCCTTATATCTTCGGAAGCCAACGACATCGCCGAGCGCGAAGCCAAGAAGACGATCGCCTCCGAGCATGTCATCCACGCGCTGAAGGACCTCGGCTTCGAGGAGTACGTCGACCAGATTGATGAGGTCGCTAGGGAACACAAAGAGCATCAGAAGGTATGTTATGGGAATGGCGATGGTACGAAGATGTGGTGAAAGTGGCTGATCAACAGTTACGACAGAGCCGCGAAAAGAAACAGACGAAGCTGGAGCAGAGTGGGCTTACCCAAGAGGAGCTTCTAAGACAGCAAGAGGAGTTGTTCGGAAATGCCAGAGCCAAGTTCAATCAGCAGGGACTGCCCGAAGCCTAAGGTCACCCGGCCATGGGGGTAGTGTTTGTACGCTGTTTCCGGTAGCGATAGGAATCGTCAAGTGTGCCTATTTCTTTTTTTCTTTCTATATCTCTGGATGGCTGCGCCATGGGGCCTGTGTGTTCTTACGATAAAACTAGTTGGGGCTTTGCTCTAACGCTTACTTAGTTACGGGAACAATATGAGATGGTAACATGCGATTGGGCGATTGGGAGTTTTCTGGTTTTTTTGTGTTGGTCGTTTACGTTATGTTTTGTGTTGTTGGGTACTACTGGGAACCGCTGTATCGTTACTGTCCTTCATCTTTTGTATACCGGTTATCTACAGTTCGTGAGATGAAAGCGAATGTTTACCTCTCATCATGAGTAAATACTGCTCACACTTACGGAAGGATACTGCGTGATTCCCCTTTAGAGGAAGAATTTTAAAAAAATTCCTTAGATGAATGCAGAAGAATCGTCAACATCTGATATCATACCCAGCTTTGAAGTATCTCACTTTGTGCGGAAACACAGACCAGTCTTGTGTCTGGTAGCCGGGATCTAAATCGCACACACACCACCCCAATCCAGCTCCCACCACCAACAGCACCACCGCTCCGCCGCCACCAACACGATGCCCTCCCCGCCGCAAACCTTCATAATCGACAACGGCGCATACACGCTCAAGTGCGGCTTCGCCTCCGCAACTCCGGACAATGGATCGTGCCACTTGATCCCGAACTGCATCGCACGATCGCGCGACCGACGTTCGCTGGTGGGCACGCAGCTGTCGACGTGCCGGGACTTCGGCGGGATGGCGTTCCGACGGCCGGTTGAGAAGGGGTATCTCGTCAACTGGGAGGCGCAGAAGGAGGTGTGGGACCGCACGTTCGGGGAGCTGCACTGCGACCCCCACGATGCCCGCCTCATTCTCACCGAAGCACCCAATGCCCCGCTCAGCTTGCAGAATAACACCGACCAGATAGTGTTTGAGGAGTACGAGTTCCAAGAGCTGTATAGATGCGTAAGTGCTCCAGGAATCGTGGAAGGGGGAGAGGGGGATGCGGGGTATGGGCCGGAGCGGGCAGACTGACTGACATATCCAGCCAGGACCCGGAGTGATACCTTGGCATGATATACCGTCTCTCTTCTCAGGCACGCCCGCGGCGCCGCCGCCCACGAAACCGGCCGAAGCGGTCCTGATCGTCGACTCTGGCTTCAGCCACACGCACATCTACCCGACACTGCTGGGCCAGCCGTGGAATTCCGCGACGCGGCGCATCGACATCGGCGGGAAGTTCCTGACCAACTACCTTAAAGAGCTCGTATCGCTGCGTACGTGGAACATGATGGAGGAGCCGTACCTGATCTCGCAGGTGAAGGAGGCCGTATGCTTCGTGTCGACCGATTTCGAGCGCGATCTGGAGCGGTGCAAGCGGCTCAAGGACGTCGAGAACGATATGGTGCGCGATTATGTCTTGCCCGATTACAACACGGGAAAGGGCGGCTTCGTGAGGAATCATCTGCCGCGTTCGGCGCGACCGGGCCCCGCGGCGGACGAGGAACAGGTTATGGTGCTAGGGAACGAGCGGTTCACCGTGCCGGAACTGCTGTTCAACCCCGCCGATGTGGGCCTGAAGCAGGCTGGCGCAGTGGAGTGCGTGATCCAAGCGCTGGAAATGGTCCCTGAGCGGCTGAAGCCGATATTGCTCGCGAACATCGTTCTCGTCGGCGGCAACGCGGCTATCCCTGGTTTTAAAGAGCGGTTCGAGCTGGAGCTGCGACCTATGGCCATGGACGAGGCTACGGTTAGAGCCGCGGTGCCGGAAGATCCGGTCAAGTATATCTGGCTCGGTGCGGCGAGGATGGCTATGGATGAGGAGTTCATGAAGGCCAGGACGGTCACGCGGAAAGACTACATGGAACATGGCCTGCACTGGAGCCAGAAGAAGATGGCCGGGGAAGACGTTAGGGCCGGTGGAGAGGCCAAGGATACGGCGCAGGAGAGGGAGAAGAGGGAGAATAGGAGTCATCGGAGAAAGTGATGGGTGACGGCTGGTGATCCAGACTGTACTATTATTTCTCTTTTCCGTCTGTGAAGCGATGGAATGATCTTTCGTTCTCCAGGTTTCGGATACCATCCGTAGTTCTATGTCATATATATCATCCAGCGGAGAACTAATCTTGATCATCCGGATATATTATCCAACTCTCGCCTCGCCCCGCAGTAGCAAAATCCCGAGGTCTGCTTCAACCTGACAATCCGCTTCCCATGCATAACTCACCCGACTCGGTGCGTGACCGGCTCTTCCGAGACCTGGAAGGTGGATGCCACTAATGCAATACAGAGTACGGACAGCTTAACGCTATTGGTTAGCTACGGCAAGGTGCGGACAGGCCTTTTTTTTTTTTGTAATACGTCCGCGATGCAATGGAATAACTAATGAGACATCCCGGGCGATCAGATAAGCGCTGGGGGAAATAGGCACGGTACATAGAGTAGATGTCTCCGAACATCGATAGCCAACCTGCTTATTGGTGTGGTGTGGGGGTGAGTATGCCAAGGGAGCGATATTTTGCAGACGGGAAGTACATATTCTACAGTAGAGTACGGAGAATCATAGTAGAAAATCCCTCAATGGGATGTCTCCTCTTCTCCTTTGGAGACGGCGGGGAGATCGCTCGTTACATTATGTTTTGTCCATCCGGCCACCACCGACGACGACAGTGGCGGCGGAACTTGCTTCCTTCCCGACTTCCGCTGCCAATACAAGGATGTCCTAGTTAGAGCGGATCCCGTAGTCTACCTCCGCTTGGTGGCTTTCGGTAAGGACTGTAGGCGTCTTTGCTGGGGAAGCGTAATGGGGAGAGGGCGGGCTACACACGTAGATAATCGGATGTTTCGCTGAGTACATATTGTGGATGACGGCGGTGATGGGGTGATCAGATGCATGGATGGTGGTGCTTTAGTTTGATGGGACGGATGGCCTGTCTTTTTTCCCTCCTCGACCCATCTCGTTCTCGCCACCGCAAGGCAGAAAAAAGGAGGATAAAGAGGAAGAGGAAGAGGAAGAGCAAGAAAAGAACAAGGAGAGGGAACATCACCTGCGATGAAACGCTCTACGGATTCAAGCCCCAGACGCGTGGGCGCCACCGCCACAAGAGCCAAGGCCGGTTCGGATGCCGACGGCAAGGTCGTCCCGTTCGAGGTGGGGTGAGTCGTTGCTTTCTCGCTCTCCCTCTCTCTCTCCCTCCATGCATCCCTCCTTGCATCCCTCCTTCACTACCTTCGCTCGGCCCGAAGAGAGGGCCGGGAGGGGCGGGGATGGGCGGCTGTGGAGATATGGAGATTGACGAAGATTCGGATCATGGGCTGATGAAGGAAAGAGCAGCTGCGAGAAATGTAGGAAGGGAAAGAAGCGGTGTGATCGGTTTCTCCCTTGCAGAACATGCGAGGTCAACGGAGTGGAGTGTGTCTATCCCGTGACGGAGAAGAAGAGGTATGTATCGACTCTGTTTGACTGTCAGTTTTGATTGACGAAACCGAAGACCCGTCCCGAAGGAATACGTCGCAGCCCTGAAACTTGATCTGGCAGCACGCAGCAACAAGATCGAGGCGTTGGAGAAAGAGGTGCAGGATCTTGAGGGCCAGGTGGATGCGCTGCGGGGCTTGGTGAGCTGGTGGGAGGGCTTTGTCCGGAACATTGCCGGCTCCGATGCAGCCCAGCGCGACATAATGCTCTCTGGCCTCTGGGATGGAGACAGTCCCGGGGGCTTCGAAGCCACCAGCATCAGCGCTGCTCGAACTCCAGGCAGCTCTGCAGAGGAGCGATCCAAACTTCCTTCGCCCTCGGCCTCCAGCCGTGCGTCGCCGCCGCCTGCCCAGCATTCCTCCCCGGGGACGTTGGCGAAGACAACGGGACAGATCAGGACCCGCGGCGCACTCTCGCGGTTTTACGGGCCGACCAGCTATCAGATCGCCACCGCAGCTGTAGACCCAACTCCGCTCCCGCCAGCCGCGGAACATAGGCGCCACAGACCAGCCGCAATACAAACGGACGGAGACTACGACTGCACGCACTCTCTCCTGGCGCCGCAGAGCGAAGACTGCAGACGCCTCATGAGCCTGTTCTTCCTACGGCTGTATCCTCACCATATGTACTTCTATCGCGAGTTCTTCCTGAGGGACCTGCATGCCGGCAGTGGGCCGTACTACTCGGATCTGCTCATGTATGCTATCTGTGCGATGGCTGCGCTGGTCAGCAAGGATGCCGCGGAGAGACAGCGGAGCGAGCTGTTTGCGCGGAGAGCACAGGAGCTGCTGTACGATTCCGGCATGGACTCGCCCGATATCACGGTGCTGCAGGCGCTGCTGCTCATGAGCCAGAGGGAAATCGGTCAGGGCAACGGATCTAAGGGGTGGCTGTTCGCTGGCATGTTTCCGTGCAAACTCTCCGTTTCCACATTCCTCTGCTGAACAGAAGTCTAGGAATGGCGTTCCGACTGGCCCACGATATGGGGCTGCATCTTGATCCGCGGAATTGGGATTCCTCGGATGAGTCTTCGATCGAGCGGGAGATCCGCCGGCGCTGCTATTGGGGCGCCTTCGTAGCGGACAAGTAACGAAGCCTTCTCGACCCAGCGTGTGCGCATTCTGCTCACATCTCCGCCTAGGTGGATCTCCTTGTACTTCGGTCGGCCTCCGGCCCTGTCGCCGCGAGAATCCGACGTGCGTGAGACGAAACGGATCCAGTATCCTGCCTGCTGGTCGACCACCGTTGACGCGATCCTGGAGCCCGGACTGATCAATGACCTCTTCTCGGGCAAGAAATCGCCGCAGGACGAAGACGGGGCGGCGTTGGTCGGCACTCTGCTGTGCTCGGTGGATCTGACCAAGATCGTCCACAAGATGCTCACGAACGTGTTTGAGATCCGCGATCGGAACCTGGACGAAGCCAGCATGGCCGCTCGGGTTACTGAGATACACCTGGAGCTAACCAGCTGGTTGAGTAACCTCCCGAAGAAGGTCCACTGGAACGAATGGAGGAGCGATGCCGAGCCTTACACCCTCGTTCTGCAGTGTGTCCTCCCTCCATCCATATTTCTCTCTCTTCGTCCCGGACTGACATGAATGGGGGCAGTATGATGTACCACACGGTGCTGATCGTCCTTCACCGCCCACCACTCTCCCTCCAGTTCACGCGGACGCCCGCGGTAACGCCGGACTTCGCCATCTGCTGGTCGAGCGTGACGGCGATCATCAGGCTGATCAAGCAGTACTCTCGTGGCAACGAGTACCTGTACCTCCCCGTAACGTTCGTGCACACGGCGACGGCCGCGGCGTCGATAATCCTCCTGAAGCGGCACATCGTGCACGAGGACGCCTACGACGAGGCGTCCAAGTTCCTGAGCGTGATCCTGTCCGCGCTCGGCGGCTGCGCGGCGACGTACCCGGCGGCGGCGCAGGCGAAGCAGGCGATCCTGATGGCCGACGAGGAGGTGCGCATGCGCATGGTCAACTACTACGTTAAGGAGGAGGAGGACGGCGACGCCGATGTGCGCACCACTGGCCGCGAGCTCGAGCAGCTCTTCGATCTCGAGCACGATAGCGTCATGGGAGGAATGGGCTTCGGCTTGGGCATGGGAATGGGCGTTGGCGGCGTCGCTGGCTGGATGGATCCGGAGTGGTGGGCCACCATGGAGACGGACGCGCACCCCCCGACCCCAGAGGGCGACGCGGATGAGGTGGCCCATTGCGGCCGGGCGGTGTTTACAGGAATTTAGTTTTTTTCTCTAGATTCATAAACCCTATCCATGCTGTTCACCGTGACGCATAGACCCAGCGAGTCGGGCTTAGTGCTCACGCCGGTTGTCGCCGCCAGTGCGTGACTGGTGGGCCGGACCGTCTTCCAATCGCAGATCGCCGCACCTCCGTCCCCCCGGTGGGTACATAGGCACACACCAACACCAAAAGCCAATAGTCCAGCCGCGAGTGAGTGATGGTGGCTATTGTAAGACCAACTGGTCTAGACTCTCAAGAAATGAACTGGGGACTTTATAGGGTGTACACGCCTACGGGGGTGAAGGGGAACGTTAATGGTGTGTGGTCTGTGCGGGCTCTCCCTGTCCCAGTCACAGTCCCACTCGAAGCTCGTCCCAGTTGGGAGGATGGATGAGGGGTGGATTGAGACTGGAGCCGGGAGGGCCACTAGCGCTCAAGAGTGTGAACGACGGCTCGGAAGTGAGTTGCAGCTAAAAAGAGCGAATAACAACGGTTTCAAGTTACAGAGACGAGTGACTCCCCATGTTGCCACCGCAGCAACTGTAACCTTGTGGCTATCTATGGACGAGGAACGAAAAAAGAGATTAGGATACTGGAAGCTCTGAACAACTTTCCCAGAGTATGTGCGTTGGAGGGGGGAATTCGTATTCCCCAGCATCAGTGAACAGCCGTCATCCATAGGTTTTTTTTTGGTTTATTTATTAATCACATGCAATCTTCGCCATGATCTATGTAGGTCGTTTGCGAGTAATGGGTGACTAAACAAAAAAAGGGGGGGGGTGATAGGTATGCTGGGGACACAGACACGCCGAATCGCAGGAACAATTTGGAATTCATATCTAGTACATACTCTACAGGAAATGCACTAGAGTCAAAGGAATAGGAAAAGCCGAATGAAGTCTGTTATTCTAACGGTTGATGCTAATGACGATGGCAGTCAGCACCCGCTTCGGTTGATATGTATCAGCCAATCAGGTGGTTTGTTACATCTTGGCAAAGAGCGCACGCTCAACCCTCTATAAATACCAAAATTCCCCTTATTTTCTTTAAGTATTTTGAGTTTTTGGGTATCAACATTTGCGTATGTATACCCCTACTGGAACAACAGATTCAGGTAGCTCGTGCTTATAATTTTAAAGGAAGAGCGTGACCAACCTGTGCTCCAAATGCACATCAAGCGCGATCTACAACAAGGGGTTTGGCAGACAACAATTCGCCTCGAAGCTCATCGCAAACGAGGCTTTTACTTTGTGAGGCTGTTCCTTGCTGAAGGTATCTCTATGTACGTTAGTTATGCGCGGGGTAACCATGTGACAATAGGAACTCAGATCAACGACCGGCATATATATCGGACTTGTCGCCCGGATGTCCGATCAATGTTGGTTTGCGGTGAATATAAGACCACACCTGCCCTGCGCCAGATGGCAGGATACCGGCGTTCCCTGTGGCCACGCGGTTACCGCCATCCACGCAGTTAGTAAGGCGGTTAATTTCATGGCTGCCTGCATGTCACGTGAGGATCGGATTGCAGCACACGCTGCACCAATGCAGCCCATCTCGCTGGGCAGAGTGGAGGAATTACTTCACGCCGAGGGAGAGACAAAGGTTGAGGTAGCGGCACTGCTGCTCGCAAACGAAGCGGACTGAGTTCAGAAGGACGGTTGGAGATCGGAGGTGGTGTTGACGACAATGATCCATCTCCATCACCAAGGACTGTGAGCTCCCATCTGCCCGGATACCATGGACTGCCCGCAAAGCAGCGTATGGCGAAGGTGAGATGAGAAGGAAGGCAGGAACAACTATGGTGGTTTGCCGGATACTTCCAACAAGGCACCATCACGGTGCTCTATCTGTTAAGGGTTGGTCCACTACGCTTCGACAGGCCGCAGGGTTCACACCTAGAATGGCACGCATGTATACCTAGAGATGGCCCCAGGGTATCGGACATACCCCATTGTCAGACGTCTTAGCTGTCACAATGTCTAGTCGCTACACGACGTCTGTGTGGCGTCTCAGTGCTGTTGTTTCTTAGAACTTTTTCAGTCACGTGGGCATCCAAATATTCTATACTTAATTCGGAACCAATTAATGCTATTATTTTCAAAGATGTTCAATTTCCGCTTGACTTTCTGACGCACAAACATCCCATTCTAGCTAGCCTCAAAATGACATCACTTACGCTGACAACCAACTCTGCGACAGCCACCACCACCGAGCCTCTTCTCCTCCTTATTTGAAAACTGCTGATCAATTGAAACCGATTTTCTCCAATATTGATAGCACCTCTGGCCTCTCATGTCTTAGTTTCAGTACGCGCCTGCTCCGTAACGGCGGACAGACGGACGGAGCTCGAGGTTTCGGCCGACGGGGGAATGGGATCGAGGCGGTATACACCGAGAGCGAGCGAACGTCGAGAACAGGTGAGCACCGAGAACAAGCTGAGGACAGACCAGCGCCGAGGACGGTGGACAGCGCTAATGCACGAAGGAGCGGAGTAGACACTCACGGTGGACAGCACTGAGCCTCGGAGGAACGGAGCGGACACTGGCGGTGGACAGCACTACACGGAGGAACTTTTGCTATGGTTGCAAGATGGTGTTTCATAGGAAAAACGTTACTTTCTAACGCTGGAGCTATTCAAGACGGTTTGTTCCACGAAGTGTTGATAAAATGTATACGTTTGCGCTTCCTAGACGTCAGAGAGACGTCTTAATCTCTGTTTTTCTATGGTTGCAAGGTGGCGTTTTACCAGAAAAACATCACTTTTTAACGTTCGAGTTTATCAAAGTCGTTTTGTGTCACGAAATTTCAATAAAATGCATACGTCTGTGCTCCTCAGAAGTCAGTGCTGACGTCAAGGGCAACGTTCAGAAATATCCAAATAGATGTTCTTCACAGCCGTCCACAGGTCGGGGCGTTCTCCAGCCAGCTGTGTTGTCGGCGATGTTGTGAAAATTCCAAATGCAAATAGAGCGCATACGTCTCGAGTCTACGTATAGGAGGATCTTGGTTGTCATCTATTTTTCCGACGGTGTGTCATAATCGATGATCTAACTACAGTTTTTATACCGTTTATTAAGCACCTCCTTTTTTTCTGCAAGGGTACCTAAGCCTTAGCACGAGAGGTGGCCTTCGTGGTACTGCCTACTGCCCCAAAGCCTGACCTGCTCCACGTCTTGAATATCATAGTCGGGCTTCTATTCTCTAATTCCCTAGGTTTCAGGAGCGGACGGAGGATACTAACCCTCTTGAAATTATCCTGCGCAATTTGTCGGGGAACCATGCACGTTCGAGTCTGTGGAGACTGTGCCGGCCGAGAGCTATGTAGGGGTTCAAGGGAATGATACTGGAACTCCGTATCTGTGTCCTACGAATAGTAGAGTGCTTTTCTCGATCAGGATCCATGGTGCTCAATCCACGGACTTTGCCATTTCATACCACCGTCCCATCTAGGCTATTCGCCGGTCAGGTATGCACTGTGAATCACTGGGCCAGGGAGATCACGGAGATCTGGTCGATTCTGAGAGTGCTGAATATCCAACATTGCCCACGCCCCGGACCGCAGGAAGCAAAGGCAGTCACCAGGCCCTACCGTCGGAGGTATAACTATGTCCAGTTCCACCGCCGTGTCTTCGGTGGTTGTATGATGAATCATGTTGATGGGTGACAGCGGCAAGCGCGCGTGGAGTCTGCAGCTGGCGCCTTTTCAGCCGCTGTTTCCAGATCGAAGCCAGGGTGTAGTGCAAGGGCCGACGGCGCCCGCGGGCCAACGCTAGTTAGTTGCTAGTGGAGTAAGATTTCATCGAGCGACTCCGCGGAGAACCGCAGGTCAACCGCTCGCACAGTGGCCAAGCATCGAGCCCCGCTTACACACAACAAGCAGTCAACTACGTGTAAGTACCCGTGATGCCAGACAGCGATACTCGATCGATTCCGCTTACCCAAAACCCGGAAACCAAGAGATGCTTACCGGATTTCGCTTACAGTGCCGCCATCTCTTCCTGTTTGTGTACGATTTTCTATCTACTCTATCTATTATTGTGGCAGTAGCCTAGTTGTAGTCCAAACCCGAAACCCGTTCACCCAAGATATGCTAGGATGCTAGTTATAGGATAATGGGGTCTCACTCGTTTGTCCGGTCCGCCGACCGACCCAGTGTCGCTGTGCGGTGTATCCAGTGGTCAGCGTCTAGCAGGTGAGGACGCCCATTCGAACCATGGATCAGTCGGTGACCCCCAGCGGGCTCGATGTGTCTGCTGGAGAGGTGCGCCCTGGGCCCCACCGTGGGGTCTGATTTCGAAGCCCCCACAAAACATGGCTGTCGGTACAGTGATCCCCCGATGTTCGGTTTGCAACGGACAGGCATTTCAGTGCGGATTCAGCAGGTCAACTCGTCGCTTGCGACGGTGACCAGCCATCTCGTATCAAAGGATCGGGGAACACGAGCTTGAGGTCTTACTCATATGTATGTACCTTCTTTCCATATCAACGTAGTCACATTCTGGGAGACGAATGGGGTAGGTAGAGCTTTGTGGCCCCCTTGTATCAAAGGACGAATCTTAGCTCCAAAGAACCCTCACGAGACCAAATATTTCTAAGGCGGTGCTGCTACGGCGGCCCCACCAGCCCCCACATCGAGCCAGCTCCTAAGCCCGAAACAAGTAATGCCAATTGCCGGGAGGATCCAAGTCTGGGTATAAACTAGTGGTGAGCAATGCGATTATTGGTCCATTTCTTATTAAATCGCAGCTAAGATTATTGCCCATCGCAGGCCAAGCTGCTATCAGTGCTGAATTATGTATCCAGGCACATGCGACTGGCTGGCTGGCATCACTTCACAGCATACATATGCAGGTAGCCACGGTCCGAAGCACAGTACTAGCCCCAGCATGCATGCATCTCCATACACCGGGAATGGGTGAATACGAAGCGGGGCGGATATCTAGCGGATAGACATGTCAGCCCAACCACTGGCGCGGGAGCCGTTCCGCCTGCATGGAATAAAGCAGCCGAGTGGCGGAGTACAGACAAGTCTGAAGGCACCAATGTTGCGCGAGTGAAGGTAGAGATGCCGTCTTCCATCTATCGGCAGCGGGGAAAGGATTTGTGTGCCTATGGCTTAAACACGGGAAGTACGGACCGGCGGACTGAAATGTGGCTGCAGATACAGTATCACTGAGTCACAACCTAAGTAGCAATCAGGACGGCATGCCACGGACAGACAGATGAAGCTTGAACATGCAAACCAACTCCGCAGTCCCTGTGTTCCCAACTCCCCTCCCGACTGTCCTCCATCCCGGTCTGTATTCGCAATCGCATCGGTAAGCTACCGACAGACAGACAACACCCCTTGGGTGCATTGAAGTGACTAATTCGGAAATACGGACGCCCTTCTCTCGCTGTCGGCGTATCTCGACCTGTTGAAGAAACTGTCGACGGGCAGTTTTCTGCCGCTTTGCCTGCAGGCGGCGGGAGAAGTAGCGAAAGCGGACTCGAAGCCAGCCGCACCCTGCGTCCCCTCTGGCCTGCCGCCACTATCCACCCCTGCCTTGCCCTTGCCCTTGCCCTTGCCCTTGCCCGCCTTCATCTGCCCCGCGCGCTCATCAAGCTCGTAGGCGAATACCTCCATGCGGCACTCCTGGTATCGCTCCTTGAGTGTGGCGAAGGGCAGCAGCTCCTCGTCCTGGACGCAGACCATGCGCGCGTAGTTGACCGCGCAGAACAGGTAGAAGGTGAACGCCATCACTAAGAACCACACGCACAGCCACGTGTAGAACTCCATCAGCAGCCCCAGAGGCATGGAGGGTGTGTTGAGGTGGTTGAACATGGTGCTGGTACGTGGTGTGAGGGGTGGAGAGATGCGACAGGCGGAAACGTGTATTGAATCGACTGAGCGGTTGGTCGGTCGTTATCTAGTTGTCTGGTTAGGTCGCCGGGTTCTGGGGATGCGTGGGTTATCGGAGAGGTTGTAGGGATTGTGGTCTCGCAGGTGATAGACGGTGAAAGGCACCACTACAAAAGCTGACAACGGGGTCGAGGTAGATTGAGGTGCATAAGATTATTATTTTTAATTTATTCATTAATTGACTTGATAATGAGATGTGTAAGAGGTGGTAGTGTCTCCCACGAGCCAGGGAATTCGAGTGATACAACACACCTAATCACATGACACAACAAAGTGCTTTGATCACCCAACACCATCCCCTTTCCGCGGACATTTATCGGAAGAAGAGACTTGATTGATAGCAGCAACTACAATCACGGTGGCCAGGGTGGGTCGGTATTGTGGCATGTATTGTGAACGACACTGGTTGTGCGACTACATGCCCTGCAAAACACCGATGTGTCGTCACCCGTGGCGAGCAATAGAGATCTGTGGATGGCGTCACAGTAGGGGATTCGGGGCAGTTCGTCTCACAGTAAGGGATTCAAGGCAGTTCATGACACGAGGTTCTAATACGCTGATCGCCAGAAGAACGGACAACGGCATGGAAATGGGCATTCCATCTCATTGGACTTTTGCGTACCCATCGGTCCCTCAAGCCCATACGATGAGACGAGAACAGGCCATCGCTCGCCGAAAGCACTGAGCTTTTGTATTCCTCGCCGCCTACTTTCCGTTAGGCCTCGAAGCTGCCTTCTTCAGCTCCGCCTCGGCCGCAAGATGGTCGTGCTCGTCGATGTCGGTAGCTTCCCAGGGGTAGCAGCACCACTCGTCGCCAACGGTCTCGGCTGCCAGATACCGGCCCTCCTTCATCATCTCCTCTGGGAGCACGCCCTTCTTCTTCTTGTTCTTATTCTGTGTGCTGTCAGTCCCGATCCACGCGGTGCATCTCCGCTACGAGAGAAGAAACTTACATGCAGCACGAACACAAAGATCCTCGTCTCCTCTCCCTTGCGTCCCAGCTTCTCTGCGGCCTGCTCGACATCCTTCTGCAGCTCCTGGACGGCGTACTGCAACGTGGTGCGCGTATCGTCGACCTCGTCGACGATGAGGATATTCCTCCCGACCAGATCAGAGTTTTTAACCGCGCTGAAGTCCAACCATTGCGTACGCGTTACCGTGTGGCCCGCCTCCTCCTCGGGACCGGATTCGATGCCGTTGCCCGTGGAGAGCTTCTCGTAGAGGGAAAGCCCGATCGCTTGGATGGGGATGTTGGCGCTGCCGGGGGTCTTCAAGAACGACCGGAGGATGCGGGCAGGAACGTAACCGCCACCGCCGATACTGGGACACTTAGCGCCGGAGGGAGGGGGGAGGGAGGAGGGGGTGGGAAAGAGAGAGGGGGGAGACGAACGCGATCATAAGGCTGGGCTTGAAATCATTCAGGATCTTCTCGGCAGAGTTCTGACAGAGTTTGTGGACCTGCTGCGATGTCAGCCTGGGCGATCCCGCTGCGACCGTCGCGGAAACGAACCTGGTTGTAGGTGATGTACTTGCGCTGGACCATCTTTTCAGTACTGATCTGATGTATCGGTGCTATCTAGGCGAATGTTTCCGTGTTCTGCCGGGTGGTACGTGCGATGGACAAAGCGGAAGGTTGCAGGGTGGTTTATGCTCTTAAGATGGCGCGGGCGGCGAAGTGGGCACGAAGTGGTAGCTTTAGTAGTCTACTTGTCCTTGCGAAACACACCACCTAAAAGAAGGCATCCACCACGGGGTCACGGCGAACTCCGATAACTGCTGACATTTCGATACGAGATAGAGAGCGGGGAATAAAAGTAGATTACTTTGCATCCGTGGGTATATACTCTTAATTTGGTGGGGCGATCTCAGGAGACACAGACAATTCATCAGGTGGCTTCCATTCGCTAGAATGATTGCCGAGAACATCGCAGCCGGGGTACCGCATCTCATCTCGCAATATACGCGTTCCCGTCGGCATTGTATTATGTGTACATACTTTCCAAAAGTTTCCGTATACCCAGATACAACTGGACACACTCACGTTCTCGATCCCCACAACCACACTTTAGAAAGTATTACGATTTGATGTACATCGTTAATACATATAGATAGCGCTTCAATGGTTTTTTTCAGTCCACAAAATTCAGTATTTTATACAGAGGAGGGTGACCAAAAAGATATCTTTTCCACCAAGGCAACCCATTTTCAACTACAGATACAGCAACCAAAACGTATTAAACGCCTCATGGGCCATCGGTAATCTTATAAGAAGTCAGCGCGTAATTATAAATCGTTGTGGTTGGGTAATGCCGGACGGGAGGAAAGTTGGTGTTCAAACTAGTCGCAGCGTGAGTTTTTTTGTATGGGAGCTCCATACAGAATCTGAAGTCACTTTCAAATCCTGTACAACACGACCTCGTACGCCACCACTTTAGAATAAAAATTGTCAGACTTTTTATAGCTGGTAATTCTTACGATTCTAAGACTTCTATGAAAGATACAATTTTTTTCCGCTAAGTGAAAGGCAGATCTCGGTAGCGAGAAGGTGGTCATTTTTGGTGTAAAACGGCCTCTGAACGGAAACTTTTGGCCCCGTAGTTACTTTTTAGCATCCAGCACAAAGTTCCACTGCTACAATGTGCCATATTAAAACGGATATCTTCACACTCCACCCAACCAACGAACGCCTTCCGACGACAGAAACACAAATCGACACGCTCCCGTCAACACCCACGCCTACAGGTTCGCCTTCGCTTTAAACGCCGGGTTCGTCAATGGCGAGTACACGGTATGGTTCAGAACGTCACTACCGGTGGTTACGGTGTGGATCTGCAGGCCACGGGTGTCCACCAGATCGGGTGTCAACTCTGCTACGTTCCTTGCACCAACCAGCCGCATATTCATCTCGAATTCGTCCTTGAGCAGCTGAATAGCTCTGCAGACACCGGCCTCTCCGTACGAGCTCATGGCGTAAAGGAACGGCCGACCGATACCGACACCTTTTGCTCCGAGACACACCGCCTTGACGATGTCGGATGCCCGTCGGACCCCTCCATCGACGTAGACCTCGATCTTGTCTTGCCAGTTCCGTGCGCGCAGCTCGGCCATCACCTCCGCCAGCAGCTCGATTCCGGTGGGCGCGGTGTCGAGTTGTCTTCCTCCGTGGTTGGAGAGAACGACGGCGTGCATACCATGCTCCACCGCCTTCATCACGTCATCGACGCGTTGTATGCCTTTCAGCACGACGGGCATGTTCGTGATCTTCTGGAAGAACGGAATATCCTTCCAGCTCAGACTCGGGTCGATGAACTTCGAGATAGCGCGGGCAGCACCCTGCGATCGATCGATTGAGTCGCCATCGTCGGACTTCTGCACGTCGCTACCGTCGTCCGAGAACTTCCACCGCATGTCCTTCTCCCTCCGACCGAGTTGTGGTGCGTCAACAGTGATGAAGAGGCCCTTGCAGCCGCGCGCCTCAGCGTGCTTGACGATGCGCGCGGTGATGTTACGGTCCTTGTTGACGTAGAGCTGGAACCATTGCACTTGCCTCCCGTCAGCGGCGTCGACGATCTCGTCGAGCGAGCAGGACGCAAGCGTAGGGATCATCTGGATGATCCCGTGCTTCGCGGCGGCCTTAGTGAGCACCGTCTCTCCGTCTGGATGTCCCAGCTTTCCCAGCGCCGTCGCAGTGATGTAGAAAGGGATGTCGCACTTCGAGCCCAACATGGTAGTCGACGTGTCTACATGCTGCACATCGATCAAGATCTTCGGTCGGAACCAAATCTTGTGGAATGCTGTCCGATTCTCTCGCATCGTGATCTCGTCGTCCGCACCGGAGGAGTAGTATCCCCACGCGGCCCGCTTCATGACTTGTTTCGCTACGTACTCGAAGTCTGACAAGTTGTAGCATTCCTCGAGCGCGGGCATGTTCTTGATCCTCTCCTGCCTCGCTGCCTCACTGGGGCCCACCTGCTTCTCCTCAATGTCGACTGTGCTCATGTCGACCTCGCCCAGGTGGAACTTCTTGTCAAGGTACTTATCGAGTGTGTCTGGAGGGTGGATCGGATCGAACTCTTCGGTCGCGTCTCTGCCGGCATATTTCAGGATGATTTTGGATCCTCCGGGACTACACGCTGTCTGTCAGCTCTTGCCCCCTCCCAACCATGTCCGTCTCTCTCCCTCTCGACGCGCAGCGGGCGGGGAAGACCAACTGCTCCGACAGAAACTCGGTGACATCATAGGCCTTTCCGTGGACGATGACCCAACACGACTCTTTGGTGTTATGGCTCGCGATATCGGCTCCTGTTAATTTCACCATTGTATGTTCTCTGTCTTCGTCTTTGCCGTCTTCTTCTGCTTCTACTCTTTCCTCTACAGTCGCGTATATGTGGGCGAGTTGAAGGCTTTATCAAGGAAGATCACCGGGCGAACGCACGGTTCGTGCCCATCTTGCCTCGGTTGACGGGAAGCGGCGCTAAAATTTCCCAGGCCAATACATAGTTATGTGGACGAGGAGTAACTAGTTAACTAGTGCGCGAGTGACCGTGTGTCTCTGCATACCAACATCTCTGGCCGGAACTGTGCGGAGTTGCCTACGAACCGATATCCAACTTTATCCACAGTACGTACGTACATACTTATGTTGTACATAAGTATACCCGACGGGTGAGCCTCCGAGGAATCAGTTGGGGGTACTTAGCCGGCAACGGGTGGATAAGTTTCCTACCGGCGATAGAGTTCACTTTTTGCCACATCTCCGTGGAAAGAGAGCCCACTCTAGAACCGGCTGGGTAAGATATCGGGAGAGCCGGTGAGGCTCAAGTGTAGTTGCGTATACTGTGGGTTGGGGACACAAATTAGTGATTCGTTTCGGCGGCGCCATGGGATTAAGGGTCGATTCCATCCGGCGTGCGCGAGAGACCTTGATGAACTGGCCCAGACTCCGCAGGCCGCTGTGCATGCTGTATCCCACTTAAGCAAAGCTACGTCCGCGTCAGTCCCACGTACCTGTCTACCGCCCTTCTCGGCAATGTGGGGTTATGAGCCCTCTTTAGGTTTCCCGAGCCGCAATGACCATCCGCGCCCTCGATATACCTACCCCGCCCGTCGAAGCTCCTGCAACGACTCGCTCGCTCGGTCTGAAGGACGGACAGGAAGCCTACTAGTACTTCTCGCTCCCTGTGTTTGACGACATGACGATGCCGCGCGTATGCGGACGGCGACATGTCGACGGCTGCAGATTAACCTGTTTCACACGTACCATTGGCTCCTGGACGTGTTCTGACGTTTTTGGAAGGCCCTGACCTATCAGGGCACGAATGAAGACTGCAAAGGCCGCCAGATATCTTTTGCCTTTGAAACCGAAGTGCTAGATATCAGTATGCGCTGCTCCTCTCGAGCCCAATTGTCACCATCTGCAGGTCGCTCATCGGCGGCAGTTTCCCTGATACTAGAATGTCACCGCTTGAAGCTCCCAGTGACTGAAGACCTGACTTACAGTATCTCGGTCGACGCGCCTGGGCACCACCGCCTCCTACGGCCGAGGGAACAGGCACTGGATAGCCTCCTTGGGCCCCTACTTCATGTGCCGCAGATTGTATTGCTTCTGATATGACCCGTCCATCGCCCACGCCGAGAGATATTATTCCCCCCACCGGCACGACCAAGGCCCCCGGAATTCCTCGATCCCTGAAGACACGATTGCCAGCCTGCCTCCACCCTCCCCTCGAGGTTGCTTATCCCCAGGCCGTCGATACGCAATCTGGATCCTCCGTTTCCTTTCGTTTCCACTTCCGCGTTCGAGTCTCGCCGCGCTGATATGCGCCACCACACGACACCGTAGTTCAATCCTATCTCCTCGTCCGTAGAAAACAATCTCGAACCGTGCGATTACTACAATGCCAATTAATCGCGTTCATACAAGTACCTTCATTGTGTCTTCCAGTAACTACGTGGCTACTGGCCACGGCCGCGGCAAATCCGAGCTTCGATGCCGCGAGTAGTGCTTGTGCTGGAACGTTACTTTGCTCGCGGGTAAGGAGCCATCCAGGTTCATGGCCATTGGATCAGATATTAGATGCATAGATAAACCCCCCCCCAACATGGCATAGGGAGTTGACGGCAAGTACTAGGTTGGATCCGCTATCCTTTCTTTTTCTGGGGTTCCCAAGGCCCCTCAGGAGGGGGTGGTGGAGGTTTTTGTTTTTGCTTCACCGGCACGAGCACAGAATATCACTCGTATGTCCCGCACCCTTGTGCCGGGCTGGATATCGTGGCGATATTGATTGATGCAGATGCATGTGCTCCCGAAACTCCCGCTGAAATAGCTGTCTATGAAAGCATGTACATGGTGTCGTACCGAGATAGCGGCTGCGCTGTGTGGCAGGAGCGGAGTCTTGTGGATGAGGTGATGGTTGAAGAAACAATTCTGGCTGCGAGCAGTGACTTCGACGCTCCGCAAGTTCCTTCACAGAGATTCCTGGGATGGCGGAGGTTGGCCGACGGGGTGCCTACAAGACAGCACGATTGGATCTGCAGAAATACGATTTTCTTTCCCGGCTCGAACACGACCTCCTTCTCGCTCGACCGGAAGATGCGCCGTCCACTTGTATTGGGACACCGACTGCACTGCGCAGTTCCAACTTCAGGTTCAACTCCCGTTCGCAGCTCTCACCTCAAGTTCAGTTCCAGCTACGCCAAAAAGTGCATGGAGATCCACCACGAAATGAATGCCATAGTCTAGTCCGTCGTCCCGCTGCGATGTATCCTATCCTGTCAAGACGTTCATCACTCATCTTTTCCGCTTGCGATTAATCCGGGCGAGGGTGGAATAACCTGCAGCTCGGTGGGAAAAGGTGGCGCGCTCTTCCTTCCGTCCTTGTGTTTGCAAGATATCGCCAACCGTCTGTCCTATCGGCAGTTTAGTATGAGCAGACAGTCCCTAGGAATTGGAGGGAGTAACCATGGTTAAGCTATGAAGATTGTAGAAAATAGCGTTGCCGTTGCATCCGCCCAAGAGGCAATGGAACCAGGTTTTTGTTGAAAGCTCGAATGACTTATCGCAGTGACTTTGGAGCCTACCGTCTCCCTTTCCAGCTGTGATTATGTTTTTCCTTCGTCGCGGACATCGAGGAGCCAAGACACGCCCCTCGGGAGATGCACACAGGATTTGCTGGGCCTCTATGTACGTGGCCATGGCTTTTTAAGCGAGAATTCATCTCCCCACCGAGAGCTCTGACGGCTCCGATGCAACGGCTGTCAGAACGATGTGTTCCAGACGCCCGGCACGCGTCGTGAACTCTGCAGCCCCACGGATATACGAGTTGACGGTTCTCATTCTACCGGTCGATGGCACAGCCCAGACCGCAGCCCCACTCGATGACAAACACACGACCTGACTCACAGTACAATTAAGGCCAGCCAGCATCGCCACACTGCCAGACAGCCTACTTTAGATAGCGGTTGTCGGCGCTCTCGACCGTCCCACCCGCATGTACGTTTGGCCGTCTGTCCAGGGCGGAAACAATGACTGGTGGAAAGGATCACATGTACGGCCAACGCTCAGTCACTTCCTATCGGTATTATGACTCACCACGCCTTGGGACTTTGGAGCATCGGCCCAAGGTCTTACCAGTCCCAAAGGCCGTAGGCCTCACGGCAGATACGCACACGATCCAGAAAGCTAGGCCAATGGAACGCTGGCCATGGAAGAAGCGGAATACCCGGGCTTCAGCCTTCCTTCGCTTTGACTAGATCTCGCGGTCCTTGAACTCTCGTTGGGAACAGAACATTTCTGGACCGCCGCTGTTGCTGCTGGGCAAGCCACCTCCGATGAAGCTCACCCTGCGAGAGCACAAACTAGTCGGGGAACCGGTGCTGACTGAGGATCTGTGACACCTTGGGCCATTAAACACCGCCGCCGTGTACCAGCATCACTATTCGCCCAGCAGAATTACGGCCACGAGAAGGCTCGGAAGCCTCCAGTGAGCCAATTGAAAGCCGCGCTGACCTGCGTTTTCCCAGAGGAATATGCACGATAAGGTGCTTACTCCTGTCGCCCGCATACATATGAATGAATCTATGCATTCGTTCCCGAACACGGTCCGATCCACCTGGCGATTTTCGCATACGGAGCTCGACACACGGGCTCTCCGCGGTGCGTCTTCGGACAACACTATAGCCGCCCTTCTTTTTCGGTGGCGACCTGGGCTGGACAGAGCTCAGCATGGTTCGCCAAAAAAGATGGGAGAGACCAGATTCAGAGGCTGGGCGCCATAGCCGACTGGCTGCCCAGAGTGGGAGGTTACTCTGCATACCTAGAGTATATCGGCTGGCGAGCTGGCTTTCGCGCCTATTTGCTTTGGGAATCGTCGTCCGTGAAACCGGGAGGAAAGGGGAGAAGCGAAGCGGCTAGAGAGTCGCGAATCTGAGATTGTTTATAGATATGTAGCACGGCAGCGTGCGAATGAGGTTCAGCGCGCCACTGTGGCTTCATGTGCTCAGCTCAGTCTTGTTGTGTCTCACAGCTTGCGGCTTGTCTGCCTGGTGATCGGGAAATGCGGCTAGTTCCGCACTAAGCCCATGCAGGTGTGGACGCCATGCATCATCCAGCATCATCGTCAGCTCCCAAGTGACAGAATACCTCATCTGGCCTCGACTCGTGATGTGAGCGTTCGCAACGGCGAATTTCCTCTAGCCGCGGCCGTCGAGCTTTTGTGCGTGTGGACACCCGTATTTATGTCCTGACTTTTGTTCTGTTTCTCGGCTACGTACATCATCCTCTTCTCGCTCTCCTTTCCGTCTCCTCTCCTTCCAAACCCTCCTATTCTTTGCGGCCGAAATCTCTTCTCGGTCTCATCTCCTGTCGTTGTCCAGTCAAGTGCGCAGAGCAGCAGCGCATTGTAGCTGTGGTTCCACAGTTGCTGACCCTTATCTCCCTGCAGTTTAACTGGGATTAGTAGACACCAACCGCAACACACTACGGCCGCCCCCAAACGCCCACCAACCGCCGCCTTCGCCACTCCCATCCCCCCCCGTCCACCGACGTCCGTCCAAGCTGCTTCTCAGCTGGACAATTGAAGTCGGGTTTCCGCCACCACCAACTTATTCTCCAACGCGACTTAACACCGGCCACCGAACGAACAAACTGCCATATTCTCCTCTTCGACTTCACTTGTGCACATCCCCGCTCGTCTTGTCAACCTCCTTTCCCGAGTCCACGTTAGCGTTGATGTACGATCGAACCGTCAATTCGAAGCTACACACGGGTGTCGCAACTCAGCACAGCGAACAACCGGCGCCCATGAGTCTTGAGGCAAAGCTAGTCGTCCTTGGTACACAAGGTGTGTTCAGACCACTTGCTTGTTGCCCGTGCAGTGAACCCGCTTGTCGACTCCGTTTTGCCCAGGATTCTTCCTTTGTCCTGGAATTCATGAACTGACGGGATCTCCGAGTACAGGTGTAGGAAAGACTTCGCTCGTGGTCAGGTACGGAATCGTCTCCACCCGCACGCTTGTTCCCTCGCTTTCGCCTCAACTCGAGCTTACGAATTCTCGCTGCGTACCAGATATGTCAAGAATACATTCGACCCGGCGTCCGCGTCGACAATAGGTGCTAGTTTCCTGGCCAAGAAGGTCGTTGTGGACGATTGTCTTGTTAGGTTACAGGTATGGCCCGGGGGGTAACGTCCAAGCTGTGACGAATCGCTGGAACTGACCGTGTGATACTACTACTAGATTTGGGTATGCGCCTTTCTTCGATCATTGGTAGAATAGGCAGTATCTAAAGATCCCGCGCGCAGGATACGGCCGGACAGGAGCGATATCGCAGCATATCAAAGCTCTATTACAGATCCGCCAACTGTGGTATGTTCCTCTGATGTTCCAGACTTGCCCCGGATGGAAGCTGACCACAGCAGGAATTCTTTGTTACGACATCACGTCGGAAGCCTCCTTCGTTGCCATGCATTCATGGTACGTAACCTCTCCAAGCCCCCCCAATCTCCCCTCCCCCTCTAACGACAAGCAAAACCGTCTAAAGGCTTCTCGAACTCAAGGAAAACGTCAACAACAATATCATCATCCACATCGTCGGCACCAAAGCCGACCTAGTCAACGCGGACCCATCGAAGCGCGAGGTTCCATTCGAGAGATGCGTGGCGTACGCCGCCGAGCACCTGGGAGATAATGAAGGTCTCGGCTGTATGGATACGTGCCACGAAATCTCCGCGAGAGACGATACCGGCGTCGATGAGGTGTTTCAGGTCATCGCTAGGAAGTTGGTTGAGAGACGCCAAGAGATCGAGATGGAGAGGCTGTATGGCCCTGGTGGTGGCAGCGCCAGCAACGGTAATAGCGCCAGGGGCGTAGGCCGCGATGGGAACGTCGACGCTGCACAGGACAACGAAAGGAAGAAGGGCATGTGTTGTTGATGCGAATGAACGAACCAACCAACGACAGAATTGTTGACGTGGGCAAACTCCTTGCTATGATCTCATGAGGTTTTACTGTCAGTTCTGGGGGGGGGGGATAAAATTAGGTTGGGGGGTCTCAGCATTTCCCTTTCCCTTTCTTTTCCGTCACTCTTATTTCTGCTCATCCTTGGCCTTTTCCCGGTTCGTCTCATATCTCATGATTGGTAAAAGAGGAGGTAGGGGGAGTAGCAGGTATGTACTTGGGTTGGGTGGTGCTCTATTGGTTGTGGGACTCTTGCCACATTAGCGATCGTCTCTTCTCTCAGCGGCGTCTTACATCGGTGAATTGGGGGGTAGGTTCGGTTCCGGTTCTGTCTATGTATTGTAACATTCGTTTTTTTTCCCCCTCTGCGGTGGAGCGTCGAAGAGGCAGCGCGTTAGATTTGCTTACCTTTGTGGATAGGGCGGAAGGGAGGGAGGGAGGGTGTCTGTACTTTGGCTTTTCACTGGCGGGAGATGGGCGATATGAGGGATGACATATTTATCACTTCCTTCACTTCTATTCGGTGTGATAATTCCGCACAACTTCATCTAACTCCGCCTCTCACCACAAAGGCACTAGATTTTCAACCCATCTAGTATCGTTGTGCGCTGAAGCCTTGCGTACAGGGCCGCCAGTCTTTCCGCCCCGGACATCACAAGCTCTCTTGAAAGCGATAGTCAGCAAAGCTGCACACCATGGCAACCAGCTGTCCAGTGGGAAGGGGAGGCTATGGTCAAGGCGGCTGAATTCTGGACGTAGCTGTCTGTCGAGGCTCCCACCTACTGTATAGTCAAAGGGGGTTAAAAAGAAGAAAAAAAACGTTTTCCCGCTAAACGCATATTGCTATCGTATCACGACGTGGAAAATGCGTGTTTTGACCGTTTTAATGTGTACAGCGGGAAAACTACGGTTTTTTTTTACCCCCTTCACTGTACAGTACGTACCCTTGTAAAACAGTATCTTTTTTATACAGTAATTCGACGGTAGTCCTTCTATTTCGCACTGCAAAACGTAGCCGAAGTATATACCACATCGGGATAGTTGAGAATTTCGCAAGCGGGTAGAAATGTGACACCTTTTTCGGCGTAAAAAAATGCGTCCAGTGTGTGGTATATACGGACCTTTGATATGAGAGCCGAAGAAGTAGCTCATCTGCTCTTCCATGTGTGAGCATGTCGCGAAGCAAATGCAAATAATACCAGGTTTGTCTGGCGGTTTTTGACCATTATTGGAGAGTGCGCGAAAGACCGTGGTTCATCAAGGCTAGGGTCAAGGCTACTAATAGAGCCGAGGTTGGTACGACCCATCGCGAGTGGGATTATGATGTGTACAGTACGGTAGAGTACTATCGGTAGCAATACTTGATCATCGCGATTTCAGATCGTCAAAAAGAAGTGTTCCTGCACGTTGACTACGGCCTGCTATCCACAACACCTATGACGACATATTTTCCTCGAAACCGGCAATTCTATTTCGTGCAAGTGAGAAGCCCTTACGCTGAAACACAATATTCAAAGAGCGGGGATTCTGCCCATGTTTATATATCACAATTGAAGGCGAAAGTACACATTTCAAGCGCCAATCACAAGTGGGTAGCCTGTATGGTTCAATGCGCCCCTACAGGTAGGAAATTTCGACCGTCGAACGACAGTATACCTACTTGCTCGCAACCGCTCTCATGGCTTTACGATCAACTGCTAGAAATGGTCGTAAAACGCTATGTAAACGGTTCAGCCTTCTACATCTGAAATCACTCGCAACATGAACTTCAAACATTTGTATGATGCAGCACCATGCCAAAACCTTCTTGAGGACGACGAGGGTGGGGGCGAGGACGGGGCCACGGAGGCGGCTACCAGACCCGGGGGGGGAGAGGGGGGAGGAGGGGGATACACGGTCTCCTTAGTCACGTTCTTTTGGCTCCTTTTTCTTGCGCGCTGTTCTTTGAGTCTCTCGTCTTTCTCTCTCTCTCTTTCTTTTTCTCCGGGACAGGCCGGGCGGGGGCAGGGGGAGTCGCCGCGAGCCGCTGGCTGCCTGCTCGAAGGCGCAGCGGACGGCGAACGGGGAAGGACTGTATATAATATCGTCATGATCCAATAGGGTCGCACACGATCAATGAAGCATCATCATCACCATGCCAAAACCGCCGTATCCAGCAACACGAGATGCAGCTCGAGTACGAGTAGCGCCACTAAAAAGTGCATTTGCATAGCAATGTTTTTTGGAGGGATTATTCAAGATATAGACTTGCAGATCGCAACTTTTTGTCAGAAAATGCCGTGAGGACGCTCAACCAAAGAAATTGTCGTGCGATGGCTTCCCAACAGTCCCACATGTTTTCAAAAAAAGACCCAGTGTACTTAGTGGTTGTACAGATCTGTGTCCACTACTTTCACCCTACGGTGAATTTCGCTTCCCTAGATTTTGTAATTGATCCACTTGCTCGTAGTCATGAAAAATAACTCGCCTGGTATTTCTGTCCGTAGGGATTGAGACAAAACACGCAATATTCTGGGGTACATATCGGAGCAGAGTCACCAATTTTTGTTTTTCGCGGGGGCGCCCGAGAAAAAAAACACAGACATCCATACTCCACCATAATATTCATTCAATCAAAAGCTGGCGTAGTGCGCATGGCTCAACAATCCAAGAAATCGGCGATAAACAGCAACTCCAACGCCAGCTCGGGGGAGATAAAGTCCGGTTCCGGAATCTCGGTCTTGCAGCCTTTGTACTTCTCAAAGTGGTAGAAGTACTGGCAGACCTTCTCCAGGATTGCGCCGCTAGATGTTTTTTTTTTCCGTCGTGAGTTTCTCGTCTCGTGGGGGGTGGGGTGGGTGGGAGAGTAGATTACGTCATGTTCTTGAAGACGATACGATTCTCAACCGCTTCGGTAAAATTGCCTGTTTGTTTCCCCCATCGCCGTATCAGTTTCCTGCGTATATGTGTGTGTACCTGTGTTGTGTCTGAAAAGTACTTACTCCGCTTGTTCAGCATTCCCTTAATTGCCGACGACTTTATCGCCGCTGATCTGCGGATGATAAATTGGAAGCCGTCGCTGGACTCGAGGAGGACCGTAGTTGGCTCGTTGCTGGACATTTGCGCGCGATACCTCTCCAGTTTTGAATTTGTGTAGGCGGTTTGGGGTCGTGGTTGCTCGTGGAGATGATGCGTTGGCGGCAATGGGAGGATGGAAGCTTGACGCGTAGAACACCACACAGGTTGCTGAAGCGCGTCCCGGACGGGATTCACGTGATGCAGATCTATCAAGTACATAACTAGTGAGTAAGTATGACGCCGTATGAGTCTTTTAGCGCTTTGGGGGTGATCAACCCCACAACATATTGTTCGATCCGAGCCTCCAACGTACGTTTGCACATCATACAACATCTCCACCACACACGGCAACCACGATGACGGTCGCCATTCACACGAACGAAGCGGACTGGATAGTCCAGCTCGCGCGAATGCAGGAAGCTCTGGCCGCGCTGCCCCCGCGCGACAGCGATGCCCCACCAGGGGCGGTATACGGTGGTGGTCTGGATCTGAGCGACGAGGATTTCTCGGTGGAGTCGGAGTCGGATGGGATTTTCGACTTCAGTGAGGGCAGCGGCAGCTACGACTCTCACTCTGAATACGAGGGTGAGGACGTGTTCGACGACAAATGGCTCACCCGGAAGTGCCGCAGGTATTGTGCGCGAAAGTTTGCTGGCCAGGCCGCCGACGAGCTCGCGGAGAACATCCTCGCGGTCTTGAGAAGCGACAGGAGAGACGATGAGCTGCAGATGTCCCTTGCGGATATTTTGGGCTACGAGGATGAAGATCTGGTTATGGCATCGGAGTTGATCCGACACCGGGCCGAGATTACCTTCGAGGAGCCTCAAGCCTACGGCGGTGGGGAGGATGCGATACTGCGGCTGATGTCAAAAGAGCAGCGAGATGACGCATTCCGCCAGGCGGATCTGGACCATAAATCCCGACCATTGGGAACGAAACTCGCTGGGAAAGAGGTTGAGTATCCGCATATCTACCGCGCGTATGCAGCTGGTGATACGCTGAGTTCCTTCGGAAAGAAGTATTCGTTGCCCAAGGGCAGTAAGGAGATTGAGGAGAAGGAGTACACAGAGATCAAGATTCCGCCGACGAAGGTGGGCACCGTGGGAGTCAACGAGAAGCTAGTCGTGATTAAGAGTATGGATCGGCTCTGCCAGAAGACCTTTGTGGGATATAAATCCCTTAATCGAATGCAGAGTCTGCTCTATCCTGTGGCGTACGGAAAAAATGAGAATATGCTTATCTGTGCCCCTACCGGTGCCGTGAGGACTCCACTTCTTCTGGCTTCGTAAAGATCTTTTTCTGTGCTGCGGTATTGATAGCCGCGCGCGATAGGGTAAAACTGATGCTGCATTGCTCACCATGCTCCGTACGATCGGTCTCAACTGCATCCCGATGCCGTGGGACAACCCAGATGTCGAGAACTTCCTATGCGAAAAGGAGAACTTTAAGATCGTCTATGTCGCGCCCATGAAGGCTCTGGCCGCCGAAATCGTCGAGAAGATGGGAAAGCGGCTGGCATGGCTCGGGATCCAGGTGCGGGAATTGACAGGTAGCAGTCACGCTCAATGCTTGCGGACGACGGTGCTGACATACTCAAAGGTGATATGCACTTAACCAAGGCCGAAATCGTCAAGACACAGATCATCGTCACGACGCCTGAGAAGTGGGATGTGGTGACGCGGAAGTCGGTTGGCGACACGGAATTGGTGCAAAAGGTGCGGCTGCTCATCTTTGATGAGGTTCACATGCTTCACGACGAACGTGGTGCCGTCATCGAATCCCTCGTGGCCCGCACCCTACGACAGGTGGAATCCACTCAGTCTATGATCCGTATCGTGGGCCTCTCCGCGACACTGCCGAATTATCTCGATGTGGGAGAGTTCTTGAAGGTTAATCCACACGCTGGACTCTTCTATTTCGATGCCTCGTTCAGACCCGTGCCGCTGGCACAGAATTTCGTCGGAGTCAAGGGTAAGCCAGGCACTCGGACGTCAAACGACAACCTGGACAAGGCTACATACGAGAAGGTCAAGGAGATGCTCATGCAGAACCACCAGGTGATGGTGTTCGTGCACTCGCGAAAGGATACCATGAAGACTGCCAAGATGCTCTATCAGATGGCGGTTGACAACGACCAAGCCAGTCTTCTCGAAAATTCAATGCATCCCCGATACCAATCCGCTGTTAGAGATATGGAGCGGTCCAAGGCTCGGGAGCTCCGGGACCTGTTCAAGAAGGGATTCGGGATTCACCACGCTGGTATGCTCAGGTCCGACCGGAATCTTATCGAGCGGACGTTCGCCTCCGGTGCTATCAAGGTCCTTTGCTGCACTGCCACCCTGGCCTGGGGTGTCAATCTGCCTGCCACTGCGGTCGTCATTCGGGGTACGCAGGTGTACAACGCGCAAAAGGGTGCGTTTATGGATCTTGGCATCCTCGATGTCCTCCAGATCTTTGGTCGTGCTGGTCGACCGCAATTCCAGGAATTCGGAATCGGATATATCTGCACCACCCATGACAAGCTGGCTCACTACCTCTCGGCCGTGACCCAGCAGATCCCGATCGAGTCCCGCCTGGTTGAGAGGATAGTCGACAATCTAAACGCGGAGATCGCGCTGGGGACCGTCACCACGATCACAGAGGCGTTGCAATGGCTGGGAGACTCGTACCTCTTCGTCCGCTGGAAGAAGAATCCCCTGCACTACGGCATCGAGTGGTCGGAGCTGGCGGACGATCCCACTTTGTCCGGGAAGCGTCGGGAGCTGCTCATCAAGGCTGCTCGCCGCCTCTCGCAGACGCAGATGATCGTCTTCGATGAGCGAACCGAGAACCTCATGTCGAAGGATATTGGCCGCATCGCGAGCAATTTCTACATTCTAAATAACACCATAGAAATCTTCAACAACATGATGAGACCCGATGCCACCGAGGCGGATTTGCTGGAAATGATCAGTTTGAGCGCGGAGTTTGACAACATCCAGATACGAGACTCGGACTCATTGGAGCTGGCGAGGCTGAAGGATGAAGCCTGTCCCTGCCAGATTCCGAAGGCGAAGGCAGGCGAAGGCAAGCAGAAGCCGAAGCTCAAGGAGACCGGACCGGAGGATACCAAGGGTAAGAAGGGGGCGAAGGAGGATGAGAGGAATATCATCACGTCCCATGCAAAGGTCAACATCCTGCTGCAATCGTACATCTCAAAGGCCAATATTGAGGACTTCGCTCTGGTCTCGGACTCCGCGTATGTAGCCCAGAACGCGGGCAGGATATGCCGAGCATTGTTCCAGATCGCGATGAACCGGCGGTGGGGAAACCTTTGCCAGGTGCTGCTAGCACTGAGCAAGTCGATCGAGAAGAGGCGAGTCGATTCATTTCCCGTGGTGGTGGCCTTTGCTGACGATGCCATTAGGATGTGGCCCTACCAGCACCCCTTGAGCCAGTTCCAGCTTCCTATCCACATCATCCAGAAGCTCGAGGAAAAGGATCTATACATCGAGTCGCTGAAGGAGATGGATCTCGGAGAGATCAGTGACCTAGTAAACAACCAGCGGATGGGCCCAGAGGTGGCCAAGGCGCTGGAACGTCTCCCTACCATCAATGTCGAGGTCGAGATAGCCCCTCTGAGCCGCGACGTCCTACGAATGAAGCTCTGGATCACGCCCGAGTTCAGATGGGACGACCGCATCCACGGCACATCCGAGAGCTACTGGATCTGGGTCGAGAACTCGGACACGCTCGAGATCTATCACTCCGAGTACTTCATCCTCAGCCGCAGGAAGCTGCACAACGACCACGAACTCAACTTTACCATTCCGCTGGCGGATCCGCTGCCCTCGCAGATCTACGTCCGCGCCATTTCGGATCGATGGCTGGGCGCAGAAACGGTCGAGGCGGTGTCGTTCCAGCACCTGATCAGGCCCGACACGGAGGCTGTGTACACGCCGCTGCTGAACCTGCAGCCACTTCCGATCACAGCGCTGAAGAACCCTAAACTCGAGCAGATCTACGGCGCACGGTTCAAGTACTTCAACCCCATGCAGACACAGATCTTCCACACGCTCTACCACACTCCGGCCAACGTGTTGCTCGGCTCCCCCACGGGTAGTGGAAAGACCATCGCCTGTGAGCTGGCAATGTGGTGGGCATTCCGCGAGAAGCCGGGGTCGAAAGTGGTCTACATCGCACCCATGAAAGCTCTGGTACGCGAACGAGTCAAAGACTGGGGCGCACGTCTCACCAAGCAGATGGGACTGAAGCTGGTGGAGCTGACGGGCGACAACACGCCCGACACCCGGTCCATCAGGGACGCGGACATCATCATCACCACACCCGAGAAGTGGGATGGCATCTCGAGAAGCTGGCAGACCAGGAGCTATGTAAGGAAGGTTGCGCTGGTGATCATCGACGAGATCCACCTTCTCGGCGGCGACCGCGGCCCGATCCTCGAGATCATCGTGTCGCGAATGAACTATATCGCCTCGCAGACGGATAGTCCTGTCAGGCTGATGGGCATGTCCACGGCGTGTGCGAACGCTACGGATCTTGCGAACTGGCTGGGCGTGAAGCAGGGACTGTACAACTTCCGGCACTCGGTCCGGCCGGTGCCGTTGGAGATCTACATCGACGGGTTCCCCGAGCAGACCGGGTTCTGTCCGTTGATGCAGAGCATGAATCGGCCCGCTTTCCTGGCGATCAAGAACCACTCGCCAACAAAGCCGGTGATCATCTTTGTCGCGTCCCGACGGCAGACGAGACTCACGGCGAAGGATCTGATCAACTTCTGCGGAATGGAGGAGAATCCCCGCAGGTTTCTGGGCATGGAGGAGGGCGAACTGCAGGTGACCTTGGCGGGGATCAAGGACGACAGCCTGAAGGAGGCGGTCCAGTTCGGCGTCGGTCTACATCACGCCGGTCTCGTCGAGGCCGACCGTCAGGTCGTCGAGGAGCTCTTCACATCGAACAAGATCCAAGTGCTGGTCGCCACCGCGACGCTTGCCTGGGGCGTCAACCTCCCCGCGCACCTGGTGATAGTCAAGGGCACGCAGTTCTTCGACGCGAAGGTGGAAGGATACCGCGATATGGATCTCACGGACGTGCTGCAGATGCTGGGCCGTGCTGGACGCCCGCAGTTCGACACGTCCGGTATCGCGAGGATCTTCACGCAGGACTCGAAGAAGAGCTTCTACAAGTACTTTCTGCACACGGGTTTCCCAGTCGAGAGCAGTCTCCACAAGGTCGTCGACGACCACCTGGGCGCCGAGGTCTCTGCCGGGACCATCAGGACGAAACAGGATGCTCTGGACTACCTGACGTGGACGTTCTTCTTCCGGCGACTGCACAAGAATCCGACGTACTACGGCCTTGAAATCCCCGCCGAGGAGCAGGATTCCCTCAGCGCGCAGGAGAAGGCAAACAGCTTCATGACCGACATCGTGGACGCGAGCATGGGCGAGCTGGCCAGGTCCGGCTGCATGGTAGCGCACTCCAACGGCGAAGTCGGCTCGACGGCGCTGGGCAAGATCGCGTCCTACTACTACCTCTCGCACCGAACGATCCGCAGCCTGCTCAAGCACGCCAAGCGCGATGCCACGCTCGCCGACGCGCTGAAGTGGATGAGCGCGGCGACCGAATACAACGAGCTCCCGGTGCGGCACAACGAAGACCTGATCAACATCGAGCTTTCGGCAGCACTGCCCGTCTCGGCCAATTCGTTCGGCGTGCCGATGTGGGATCCCCACGTCAAGGCGTTTCTGCTCATCCAGGCGTTCCTGTCCCGCACGGAGCTGCCGATAACGGATTACATCACGGATCAGAACTCGGTGCTCGACCAGGCGATACGGATCATGCAGGCATCCGTCGACGTGCTCACGGAACTGGGGTTCCTCGGCGCGGTCAGGACGATGGTCAGCCTGATGCAGTGCATCAAGCAGGCGCGCTGGCTGGACGACGGGCCGCTCGCGCAGCTGCCCGGCGTGGACGTGGACTTGGCGAGGGCGGAGGCCAAGAAGACCACTCTGGCCGAGGTGGCATCGATGTCCGTGCGGGCGCTCGAAGCCCTCGGCCGCCGCCTAGGCGTTCGGAAAATCGACGAGGTAAGTCCGCCCCACACGACATGTCACCCCTCCGGTCATCCGAGAAATCTCTCCCCCCGCACTAACGCACGCAGTTTGTCTGCGTCTGCACGACGGCCCTGCCGCAGCTAGAGCTCGGCGTCACGTCCGAGCCAGGGACCACGCCGCTGCAGCTGACGCTCACCCGGCACAACCCGCACTGGAACCCGGCACGCATCCACGCACCCCGGTTTCCGAAGCCGCAGGCGGAGGGCTTCTTCATCCTCGCCGGCGACAAATCCAGGGACGAGATATTCGCGCTCAAGCGCATTTCCTGGCCCACCGGCGGCGGCGGCGGCGGCGGAAGGGGGGGAAGCGCAGGCGCGGCGAGCGTCAACATCACGCTGGACCTGCCGCCGGAGGCGACGGGGAGGAGCTTGCACGTCTGGGCGGTCAGCGACGGACACATTGGGGTGGAAGCGGAGAGGTTCGTGGGCGACACGGTGGGGGCCGATGGGTGGGACAAGGAGGGGGGCGATTGGGGGGCAGCAAGCGGGGGGTGGCAGGAGGGGTGAATCTCTCCGAGTCACGGATAGAGTGCGGCGCGTGTGTGTATATGTAGACTACGGAGATATCTATACGCAGATACGGACTGCGGAGAAGGGCCAGCACGGCCGCGGGTGCATTTTTCCCTGACTTGCCCTGCCCCGCCCTGCCCCGCTATCGTACGTAGCGTCATGGCTGCCGTCCCGTCCCGTCTCGCACGGAATGGGCTTCCACCGACAATCGCGCATGCGTAGGTACGGTTGGTACATAACTATGCACATTTTCACTCCCGGCTGTTTCCGGAACAGCGCTAAGCCGCTCTAGGCAATCGAGTGCTCGGCGATGAACCAAAAAAAAATAGAATGACTAAGCGTGGTTATGTGTGAGGTGGGCGTATTGTAAACACATATCTATCGATGTCGGATAGCAACACCAAGACGCGAAGTGCTGTCTACGAATCTCGGCCAGTTTTCCTGGATCGGCTCGGCGATGGTACGGCTTCCCAAGGATGATTGTGGTGGTCTCGGATTTTGGAACTGGTGGTTAAGTTCAGCTGGGTGCAGGCACCTTTGACTACATACCTAGACAGTATCTATGTATCTACAATCTATGTACACTTTCCACGACCAATTTACTGCCCGGTCAGCGGCACCGATCGTCACTCGCTGCTTAGTCACTCGGGGAAAAAAATAATGAATGGCAGCGGTCCTCAACCATATAGATACATTATACTTGGGGTGGGTGCGCGGAGCCAAGCCGGGCGCAACGGACGGGACAAGCCGGGTCGGCGGAAGAAGGGATGTATGTAGATATGTAGGTAGGTATGTATCTAAAGACAGCAGCGTCGTGCGACCGGATTCCGCAGTGCACTCTGTGCAGTACAGTGCAGGGCAGGGCAGTGCAGTGCAGTGCAGTAAGGTGAGGCGAATCCGGCCATGACTGTGTCGGCGAGCCGGCCATGTCGTATCTGCATACGTTCTCGCGCACTACTCGTCTATACATGGATGCGCTGCAATCTCCATCGACTCGATGGGGGGGGGGGGGGGGGGGGGGGGCCCAGTGTTTTTTTTTTGGGGGGGCACCG
>Ga0307516_10000273_pt1 | contig 66523 bp, 82 predicted proteins | sample 19_EM_MG_FD_203310 | JGI IMG/M metagenome (GOLD analysis project Ga0307516, IMG submission 203310) | Populus trichocarpa ectomycorrhiza microbial communities from riparian zone in the Pacific Northwest, United States - 19_EM | ecosystem: Host-associated > Plants > Roots > Unclassified | place... | reverse complement strand
CCTCACGGTTGTGGGGGGGGGGGGGGGGGGGGGGGGGGGGGTCTGCACGCTACAAGTACTGCTCTTACTACCAAGTTTGTGGTGTGTGTACATAGTAGAACCTATCGCCTGTGGCTTAGCGGGTTGCCGTGCGGATTTAACGGCTCCGATTTGGATTCGGATTTAACGGCTCGATGCCAGACAGGGGAAACACGGCTCGGAGCAGAGACGCTCCGACTTGCGGGGCTTGAGCAGCCGCAGGGAAACTGCGTTGACCTGTTCGATTTGCAGTGTAGAGTACAGGAAGCGGATAGGAAAAGAGAGCGAAAGATGAGAGGGCAAAAAAACAGTTTCACCCATCATATATCGCACATGCACGCCCCATACTTTTCCTCTAGAAGTCGCACCATAGTCTAAATACATCAGAAAATTCGACCCATGAATAATAATAACAAAAACGCCATCCGGTGAAAAAGGAGAAAAGAAAAGAAATCGCTCCTGTGTTGTCTTGTCGCTGAAATGCAGAAAAAAATAAAACAGATGAGTGTGCAAGATTAGAAAACTGCTGTCTGGCGAGACGCGATGGATATGCAATCGTCGACGTCCGATGGCTTGAAGCCAGGATAGTCTCCAAGACATACTCCACGTTTTATCAACTCTGCTGTTGCTGTTAGTTAGTATTCGAAAAGTCGGTGGAGGAGAGGCTAGGCTAACCTTTGATGAAAACATTCATATCCACTTGCTGCTTGACTCCTTCGATACACGGCTGCATGTGCACAGCTTCCTCGGCGACGCCCGGGGCGGTGGGGAAATCCGTGTCCATATCCACATCGAAGCAGTTGGCGGCCGCGTCCATGGAACCATTACTGGGTGAGTGGTATCCCTGACCATGACTCGAAGCTGGGCTCCTAGCGCGGTCGCTGGTGTTGGAGCCGTCGATCTCTGATTGGAGGCCCTTTTCCACCAATCGTTGCTCGACCTCTTCCGGCTTGAGGAACTTGTCGAGGATTCCGAGCTTGGAAGTCTGCTTGTGGTCCATGGAGGCACGCAGTGATTTGTTGTGTGCCTCACTGACGGTGAAAGGGCCAGCCTGGGTGTAAGCGGATGGGTTGAGGGGATCCGAGGCACCACTTCGGAGCATGCGAGTGATGGTGGCGAGGATTTCCTGGTACGAGGCGTAGGAGCACGTGTAGGCGAATATCTTTGAGATTTCGTTGTGGTACACTTCCGGGGATGAGAGGAATTGGTGTGCATTCTCGAGACAGGCGCGGTGAAGCCGGCGAGAGAACGAGGATTCCTGGAAGCTGTAGCTTACCGGGTCCAGCTCGTGCCGGATCGTGGGGAAGAAGTTGAAGTTTTGGTAGAAGGGGCTGTCCATTGGGTCTTGTGGGGGAGTATCGTAGGCCACTCGTGAAGATGACGAGGTTGAGCCACCTTGTTGCGCGTCGTACGCTTCTTGTTGTGCGTCCCGACCATAGGTGACCTGACATCCGCTCCACAGAGGCATCGGCGTGTTGTTGGCACCGCCGGACGCAGAGCCTCCGTCGTCTCGGCTTCGCGGTCTCTCACTATTATCGGGCTGATCGTCTCCGGTATCCTCTTCCCCTAACGAATCGCCAGCGTCTGTTCGGATAACACCCTTTGCTACTGCGACGAACCGCTCCGTTCCTGATCTAAGCATCGCGCTGTAGGCCTCCTGCTGAGCAGGGCTCTCGAGCTCTTTGGCGAAGCCCAGAGCCGATGAATGTATCTCAAAGAATGCATTCTGCATAGCTTCCACAGCCCCTTCGAGCTGAGTGACCCGGCTACGCAATGAAGATATTGTCGTCTCCTTCCGCAGTCGATACGCACGCTGGGCAAGCCTGATCTGTGTCCGTCGACGCTATAGCTTGTTAGCACCAATCGTCGAGTACGATGGTAGGGGAAAAGCTTACATCGGCCGCGTTTTCGTCTTTGGGGTCCAGCCTTGGTCTCCCCCGTTGTTTCTTCGCAGCGCCAGGCTTTCCGGACGGGATGGTATCGGTACTCTCATCACTTGCAGCCCGCCGATGGCGACGTTTCTTTTCGCTGCCGTTACCATCCAACATATCCGGCCCGCTTCTGGCCGGGGCCGATCTCCGCACCCTCTCTTCGAGGAGTCGCAAATCGCGGTGCTCCTCCGTACCGAGGATGCTGAGATCAATTCCTATCTGGGCCGAGTCCATGTTCATGTCCATAACATCCGGCAACTGCATCCTAGCGAAGGAGTCCAGGTAGTTGTCATTGGGCTGCGGCGAGTCGCTGGCGGGAAGCCCGTGCGCCGATGGATACGGTGGCAATACCAGCGCATATTCCTGCGGAATTGACGGTGTAGAGGTGTGGTATTGTGCCGGCTGCTGCTGCGGCGTTGTCTCGTACAGGGTTCGTCCGCTCCTCCGAAGGGGCGGGTACAGTGGAGTGCTGTTGTAGGCGCCGTGGTGATCCGGCGAACGAGAGTCCCTCATGTTTGTCTTGGAGTGTGCTGGATCCGAAGAAGGGATGTGCGGTGGTGGGTGAGTAGGCGCCGGCTGCGTCGTGGTCCTGGAGAACTGGAACGTGCTGTTGTCGCGACAGGGACCTGCAAAGGAGGGCGGGGAGTAGTGGGGGGTGGGGGGCAGGAGAACTGGAGGAACGGAGCGCTTTTTTATAAAGCTGGACAGCTTACGAGCAGAGGGGGGGGTACTGGTTGGCGTGTGGGGGGCTGCTTAGATAACCCGGAGACAGCCCGTTCGGACCGTCAGAATGGCGCAGCTCGAATCCGCGTACAGAACGATTTCGCCAGCAGATGTCAGCCTCGCGGTGGCTGCGCTCTGCTGGACTAGGGAATCGGGATATCGGCAGGAAGCGAGTGTTACGGGGTGTGTGCGAGAGCCCAGCCAAAGGCCAGGGAGGGCTTCGCTGCCTGTGGCCGTCATCGGTCGTCGATCGGAAAGAGCGGCCGCACTGTCGACGCTGTGTCCGGGCCGCACATGCGAGTCGCTGGAACCGGAGTCGGACGCAGAGGGATGGGTGCGGGGACTGCTGTGACCTGCCTCATAAGCAGCGCCGTGGTTGCGTTGCGGAGCTGACTCACTGGGCGGCCATGGGGTTGAGCTCTCGCGATGCCATGAGGTGGGGACCCCGCGGATGTTGGTGTGGCGCGGACCCGGAGGAATCGGCAGGGTCGGCCCCATGCAGACCGCGGTCCCCCCTGTTCGCCTACGGCCGCAGTTCCTGTCACCCTTTTCTCCCTGGCGAGCCCACTCCCGCGAGCGCCGCTGGACCGCGTTCGAAGGCGGCGGACGATGATTGGCGGGCTGGGTGATTGGGTAATCGAGCGAACGAGCGACGACTCGCCGCATTCGCTGCATTCGTCCGTCTGCGCTTCGCAGCGCGAGGGAGGCTAGGCAGCAATTGTCCTGGACTGCAGTGGTTGCGGTGTGTGAAGTATCACTAATCGATAAATAGAGGCCCCCAATCCGTGTACGTACCGATAACCGAGCCCCAACTTGGATACAGGATGGCTAGCCGGTTGAATGTAGATATGTACTCTACTCTATTGAGCCTGACAAATACCTTCCAGACTAACTAACACCCTGCCAACTCTCTCCATAGAGCTGTCGGACCCTTGGACGGGGTAGCGCGCCTGGGGTTTGCGAGTTCCCAAAAAACCCAACTCCAGCCTTTACTCCGGGCGACCGCCAAATAAAGAGAGGAAAAGGAATTCGTGGAATCGAAGAGAAAGGAGTGGAGTTCAATTCTACAGACTCAAGTTAAGAAAATAATGTGGAGTGTGGAGCACTATTTACGGTCCGATTTTGTGTGGTGGGAGTATCTACTCCACTGGCAGATCTTTGTGCATGAAATATCACTCGAGATTCCCCTTTTGGTTAGCGGGACTTCCACTCCTTCTCCAATTACATAAGTACGCGTGCTGTCCTTCAGTCAACCCATTGGTATGTGCTATTACCGATCTCTTACTACGGCCTGCTGCCTGCAAAACGTGATGATCTGTGGCAATCGGAGTGGTTTCTTGTTGAAAATGGTAGGCAGCGGCAGATTTCGAGCTTGCAGAACACCGGGAGATCCCGATCAACGATATGGGAAGGAGCACAATGGCGGCGTTTGGATAGACAGTTGGCACCGCGGCGTCTAAGTGGATACGTTGAATCGAGTGAGCATCGGTAGAGGGTTTTTTTTTTGGGTGCGTCATACCATATCACTCGATTTCTTGGCGCGAGGATGCAGTTGGTACTTTGCCAAGAATGCCAAGACGCTAGCCCGTCTAACTTTCCGACACTGTACATTGCTTCCTTAGATATATAGATACAACAGTCCACCGCCGCAAAGCTTAGCACACGGTGACGTCCCTCCGTATGCATGTTATCTCGGTACTTATGCAGACGCTGCAGCAGCAGGTTGCTATCATCGGGGCTAACTCCAGCCAACGGGTACGACGGACGCTAGCATCCAACGGCTTCGTGTGCGGATGCCGTATCGAGGACATGCACACATCGGTCCGGCTGACCAGACGACATGGCCCTTCACATATGCAGCGAGCCGGAAGCTGTGATGAGAGATGGGAGGTGCGAGGTGCGAATCGGCTCGGGGGACACGGGAAAGTATGTATGTCGTCTGCGTTCTCGTGCGTCGGAAGAGATCCCACGAGCGCCGCTGCCGAATTCCACTGGCAGTTGCGGATGGCGCGATCCTAATGGGAGGGGAAGGCATACGCTTGCCTTCGAGGGCCCGGCCAGGAAGCGTATGATGCTGCTGTGATTGTGCTCTCGGAAACATCTGCTAGGCACTGCAGCTGGATTTCATTCCCGTCGCAGACTTGCAGACCCGCATCGCTCGCGGACAGTTATATTCCGGGTGCCAGTTCCTTCGATTCGAACGGGTGTGCGGGAGGAGGACGCGGGCTGGCCGCGGCCCCGCCTGCTTGCCATGTGCGCGCCCGCAGGAGGGGCGCGACCGATGGGCGGCGACGAGAAAGCAAACCAGCAAGGACTGGCCGGTGAAGCGTATCTATCGCCGAATCGCGATGTCTGCTGCTCGAGCTCGATGATGTTTGATTACCGGCCGTTTGCAGGTCCATTCTTGTGCCACGGCCTAATCCGCGCGCACCAAGCGCTCGTGGCACGAGCGGGCGGGCTCACCCCCCCGAAAACCCTTCAGCCGAATGAGGGAAGTGTTCCCCTGCTCCACCCTCCCTGGTTTTTCTTGTCCGACCGTTCCCCGCCCCCACCGGATTGATTCCCGATGGATCTGGATCGTTGCGATGGGACCCTCCCGCGCCTCGTTCTTCCGCGGATGTACTGGAAACGTCTTTGTCATCGGTGATGGGCTGTTCGTGCATAAGTTCGGAGATAGCGGGGAACCAGCGGATCGCCCCACGCACGGCATGTCCCGCCACGAGAAGACAAGCTTTAAGGGAAGGGCAATTGCATGGAGCATCGCGCAGCGCCCGACGTCACGTGCCGGATCACTGCTATGCAGCTGCACAGTGCATATCTACTCGAGCTGTGTCCCAAGCAACGACGCGAGCGGAGGATTATGGACCCAAAGCAGCGCTTGCTGACCCTGCTAACTCACACATCTCCAAGGTCCGAGGGTGATTGGGCTGCGGGTTTTCCGAACACGCATTCGTACCCGATCTCAAATTAACCAAACCCGCAAAAACATCTGCCGGCCAACCAAACGCAAAGCGAAGCTGCCCGAAATGCCTGGAGGATAACGCATGCCAGCCCAGACCGCGGGCCAAGCCGCACATCCCCATACTACCTTGCAGCCATGTCAGCACAGCAAAACTTGGCCGCGAGAGTGTATGTAACCAGAATGGTCGCCGGAAATCCGCTTACGAGGCACATAGAGCGTAGCTGCGGGGCGATGACTATTCAACGCACAGTGATGCAGATTAATACCAAGCCTTTTTCTTCCCGCTGACCCTCCGCGTTTGGCAGGAAAAAGTAGGTGCTTACTGCGGCCTTTTCCCTTGGCGAGAAACGTGGCCATCGGTTGGCGGCGGTGTCCCCCGACTGTGGCAATGTTGGTAATTAGCTGTGGGCCACGGTGCTGCTGCTGCTGCTGCACTGTGCTGTTCATGTTGCTGACAGCAGCGCAGCGTGGACGGCGATGCTGCTGACGAGTTGTTGCGAAGGGGAGCAGCGCCATCCTGACTGCTGCCGGACGGGGTGTTGCACCGCCGATCTAGCGAGCAATCCTCCCTTTCGTCTTCGCGCAGTACCTTAACTATGAGCCGGAAGGCATATGTACACACACGGACGCTCACATGGGCCCTACGGCGGAACCGGCGGAGCCGGCGCGGTGGTGCCCAGGATCCGTTGCAGATACATGCCGTCAAAAATGGAAGGAAGGAACTTGGACGCAATTTCTCGCGGGATGTGGTCTTGCTTACCTCAGCTGCTCTGCTCGTATGTGCGTGCAGCTGCCGAACGCCTGGCCCGCCCGCCGCCGCCACGATCCCGCAGTGTTCTTGCTGCTCCCGCTCTCCCAGCCGCACCGGCTGCCGAAAGAGTTCTGAGCGCGGTTGGCATGGACTCATAGAGATGCAGCCGCGAGTGATACGTACGGCATTCATGGCCCGAGAACCTGGAAGGAGGAGCAGGAGAGTTACTTAGAATTACCATGGGGATTCTGGCGCTGCGCTTCTGACACAAACAGGTGCTTTCTCCTCCCAGCACGTACGTATGCGTGTGCTGACGGCAGGCCCCCAAATTGCGGTCCAGCGCCCGGTACCTACGTCAATTGGACATCGCATACGTGCGCGTATGCGAGCTCAGCCATGACCCAATCACGGGCCGGCCAAGGCTCAGCCCTATCGATAATATGCCTCACCGGAGCGTGCGCCTTCGCACGTGCTAGCACGGGGTGAAAAGATGGATACCGTCCGTTATTACTTGGTCCGAACGGCTGTCCGGGGAACTCTTGATTGGCTGGCCCTTTTGTAGCGGGAAGCCACTAGACGCGCCGGAGGGTCTGCCTTGATTGGGGCGCCCGCTTCAGCAGGTTTATTGGAAGTGCGAGTTTACCCGAGGGCCGGACCTCCAGGATGACCGACCAGGTGTTGGTTGTACATATCCACAATTGGGATGAATATGTATTCTCTTCCTCGGCCCGTCGTAGCGCCCGCGCACCAGACCGGAGCCCATTGATGTTGCACGCTGCTTACCCTCTTTTTTCTGTGTAGGAGATGACCGAAGGAGCTCTCTAATTTCCCATCCAACCCGGCGGCCCACTGTATTCCCGGCAACCACTCCTACCAAGTACCGAAAGCTCGGGATCCCGAAGAATACCTATGTCAAAGCGCAATCCCCGTACGCTCCGCACATACATAGTCGCCGAGCGATTGGATACCCGCCGGATCCTTCGTAATTTCCCAGCGGGATTGTATTGTGCTGCCGGAGTTTCGACGCCGCCACTCATCGTGTCACTCGTTGCCCTACATGTCCGCACCGTCTCTCATATGATTCGTAAGGCATACCGGTACATCTTTTGGACGTGACACATACGGCTGAAAACCACCAGGCAACATGCCCGACTGTACTCTACATATACCCCTCCTGGTCAGCTGCAAACGGAGAAGGTATCGACGATCGACGCGTGCCCTGCTGTATGTATGTATCGTCTTTGGAATCTTTTTTTTCCCGTTGCACCGAACTTGTGCTAACGGCAAACTGAGATACAATGATGGGATGCCTGGCGTTGAAGACAGAGGTTTCAGCACGCGTGGAGGCATACAAACCCTGCAGTCCATCCTTCCATCCCCTCCCCCCCCCCCCCCCAGCCAGCCCCACCGACCTCCGTCTCCACAAAGCCGGCACTAGATCCCTGGAGAATATACACGGGGCTACATAACTAGCGTCGGTGGCACGCACCGTTGTCACCGCACCCGCGCACTTGCCCGCCGCACCGCACGACACGTACTGTATAACTATACATATGTAGCTAAACATAACGCTTCTCCCCCCCCCCCAATTCCTTCGCCAGCCCCCCTCTGTGTTGCGCGCACATCCGGAGGCATTCGAAATGCTTTACATATCTACGATTTGCCCCCTGTAACTATGTGCTACACAGCACATGCCGGCATCAATCCTCACCGGTTAGCACTGGCGCCCCGTAATATCTCGCGAGCGCCCACCATACGAACCTCCGTGCAAGAGCGTCCAGGATTTCGGGCCCGCGTGCGGATATCGGTTGCTACAATAGCCACTCCATGTGGCCCCAGCCTCCGGAGGGACAAGACGGGAACCGACTGCGACGGGGTAGGCTGCTATCAGGAAAGGGGAGGGGGAGGGGGGGGTCGGATTGACTCTCTCAGTCACGAGCTGCTGTGGGAATAACCGCTCCAAAAGAGCCGTCTCCGGAGCAAATAAACACTCGCCAGCGGATTCCACCTTCGTCCACTAGCCTCTCCGCCGATTCTGGTCACAGACGGCCTCCCGAGTGGACCCCGAGGTCGATGCCGTACATACATATGTATGTACATGCATCCTGTATCCGCAGCACTCTCAACGCTAACCGGGAATTTGGGAGGGGCATAAACGGGGATTCTCCACTCTACGTACATACATACCTATGTATGTAAACTAGGACTCCAACTACGGCCAACGCGCCCCCCAGCACCACCCACTGTCCACCGATCCGAAGAGAGGAAGAAAAAACAAGAATACAGGTAGTGTATGTCCTGGACCTTCCGGCTCCCTCGTATTCGGCAATAGCAACCGCAGCACCGGTAGTGATGGCAGGAGTAACGGATATTGGATGTTTCACGAAAGAAGCTTATTCGACTGCTTTGTCGGGGGGGGGGGGGGGGAATGACCGTGGTTATGTGCTGCCCAACGCGATTGACGTCTACCACGTACGTACAATGCATACATACGCACGTAGAGGACTATCTTGAGCGTTCGTCCGGCTGCTGTTGTTGTCGTTGGATCCAGAGCGTACGGACGGGAGTGGGATGGCTGCAAATTTGCAGTTACGGGGAGTTTTGGGGCGGAGCGGCGGATTGTGCGAGCGGGCGGGCATGGCATGGCACAGAGCAGCATAGCATAGCAAGGACATCGAGATCCCTCGAGATCTAGCCCACCCGCTCTGCCAGCCAACCCACCTGCGCCCGGCGGGTGTGCACTTCCGATCCTATGTGCGCACGCGTCCGGAATCCTTCCGGGGACACGCTGGCGGGGCCGGCCGACTCCACCCCCGAGCAGACCATCACGGACCCTGCGCTCGGAGTCGATCCGTACGTGGGTATCTGCACTGTGAAGCCGCGACACACACCGGAGCGATGGAAGCTGGCTTTGTGCCCTCCATCGCACACATCGGGTAGGCAGCGGCATGCGCGAGTGGCCGTGCACCGCCTCCGTGCCCGCTGCAGGGAAGGGAAGACGCGCGAAGGGGGAGTGGTTGGGCGTCTGGCGCTTGCTGGCATCCGCCGCAGTTGCATGGCGTAGTGGCTTCCTCGCTCGAGCCGCGTGCACGCACTCAGCCCCGTGCTGTGGCTCTAACTGCGCCCCTCGGTGCATCCCTGGGGAGACAGCGCAGCATAAAAAAAAAAAGAAGAACGATCCGTGTTGGCGTGGATGACCATGCACTCTGTCGACAGGAGTGGCGGCGGACTCGATGCTTATGCCTTGACCTCGGCGGGCGGGCGGGCCAGGAGGACGTACGGTTTGGTCGCGTACTACCGTCCAGCGTGGATACACGGTCGGTGGGTGGACGGCGGTGGGTCGAGGCGGCGCAAGGCCAGTCACAACGGCTCACTCGGGCCTGGGCGGAGGGCAAAAAGGGAGCTCGCAACGAGCCGCCACTGCGCGGACTGCGGACAGGAAAACTGGGCAAAATGTACGCCTCCATGATCTATATAGGTCGTATGCGAGTATGATTAAACAAAAAAAAAACAACGGCTCACTCGTGTCCGTGCGCGATGCAGCCAGCGAGAGAGAACATCGATCATATTTTGCATATGGCGTCCGCAACAAACGATACTACGAAATGTCGCCGACGCGGAACTGCGCTGGTACATACACATAATGAGGCGAAGCACAAGCACACACAACGGCCACGCACCCGAGATCGCATTGCCTGACACGGCCTAGCTCAAGCTAACCAGATCGTCGATTTTCTCCATCACGACATCCCACTCCAACTCCTCTCTCCTCGACTCTCCCGGCTTGAGCCTGATGTCCCACTCCACCTCACCGCTCTCCTTGATCTTGATGTCGTTCTTCTCCCCGGCCCCCGAGAAACCGATCGGTTTCCTGATGGTCAGCTTCAGCTTCGTCGCCAGCTCCGGATCTATGGTTGGGATCTGATCTTTAACCGTAACCTGGACCGTCTGAGAACGGCGATTCTTGACTGTCCAGACACGTTTGCACGTGAGCGTTTCTTCTTTTTGGAAGATGCCCTTGCTTCCGCTCCTTCTGCTTGGAGTTTCGTAGGAGACGTCCAGCATTTCGTCGATGCCGAGCGGTACGCTGATCATGCCATCATCTCCCCGGGTGATCAAGAAATAGCCGAGGAACACGCCGTCGACATTGAGTCCAGCATTGCAGTGAAGGGGCAGGACCGGGGCATCGCTGGGGAGCTTGAATGTTGCGGTAAGATAGGCTGCGAGCCGTAGCTTTGGGACAACAGTGTACGAGAGCTCGACTCCGTCTAAAGCAGTTTCGGATACGAGGAGCCGGAGTGCCGTGAGGGATGAGGACATTGTCTTTGCGCCAGGGAGAGTGAATGTACTGGCTATTCCGTAGGTCTCGGGGACGGAAGTGGCCGCAGACATTTTCTCTCCGCGCTGATAGGCTAGGGCGGGAGCGACGGTCTCGGGTGTGTTTGCGTAACGGTCGCCACTAAGAAGGGCTGAGCAGGGCTGAGCAAGGCCAAGCAGCAAGCCGCTTGCATGCGGAGTAGTTGGTGCCGCCGTCGGGTCGATAGTTGGTGCCGCCGTCGGGTCGATAGTTGGTGCCGCCGTCGGGTCGATAGTTGGTGCCGCCGTCGGGTCGATAGTTGGTGCCGCCGTCGGGTCGATAGTTGGTGCCGCCGTCCCAAAAGGGCAGACAGTTGGTGCCGCCGTCCCAGAAGGGCTAGCAGTTGGTGCCGCCGTCCCAGAAGGGCTGGCAGTTTTTGCCGCCGTCCCAAAAGGGCTGGCAGGTTTTGCCGCCGTCCCAAAAGGGCTGACAGTTGGTGCCGCCGTCCCAAAAGGGCTGGCAGGTTTTGCCGCCGTCCCAAAAGGGCTGACAGTTGGTGCCGCCGTCCCAAAAGGGCTGGCAGGTTTTGCCTCCGTCCCAAAAGGGCTGACAGTTGGTGCCGCCGTCCCAAAAGGGCTGGCAGGTTTTGCCGCCGTCCCAAAAGGGCTGGCAGGTTTTGCCGCCGTCCCAAAAGGGCTAGCAGTTTTTGCCGCCGTCCCAAAAGGGCTGACAGTTGGTGCCGCCGTCCCAAAAGGGCTGGCAGGTTTTGCCGCCATCCCAAAAGGGCTGGCGGTTTTTGCCGCCGTCCCAAAAGGGTTGAGAGTTGGTGCCGCCGTCCCAAAAAAGCTGGCAGTTGGTGCCGCCGTCCCAAAAGGGCCGACGGTTGGTGCTGCCGTTCCAGAGGAGCCACCACTCGATGCGGCCGATTTGCCAAAAAGACCGCCGCCTGCCGCCGAGCCCCCGCCAGACGCAGGCCCAGCTGTTACCGGTGCACTATGCCCAAAACCAGCAGCGCCCGGCGCACCCCCAACAGGAGGTGTTGCGCCAAAGAGCCCACCACGAATTGCGGTTGAAGCATTGGTTCCTGTAGCTGGCGACTTTGAAGCAACAGCGCCGGGGGACGGCCCCGCAAGACTCGGTTGCCCTCCCAAGTTTGGATGCCCGCCAGTCAAGAGAGCCGACAGCTCGCTCAGGGAGTACTGGCCGGTATCGTCGGAGTAGTTTTGCCGCAGGCCAATCTTCCACTGCGAGAGCTGAGGAATGCGTTCGGGAAACGCAGAATACTTCGTCTGAACAGTCGAGAGCGTCACCTGAGCCTCTCTCCATGTCTCCCCAGTGGTGTTGGTGGTCTCTGCACGGAAGCAAAGGGTGCCGGTGCGGGCAGTGGTGTCCAAGTGAAGCTCGTGTCTAGACACCCATCGGGCGCTCATGACCATATAGGAAACCCTCAAGCTGGGACCAGTGGTATCCTTTGGAGCAGCGCCGTCGTCCAAACGGTTCGGCGTTCCGGTGCCAACCTTTGCTTTGACCGCTAGAGCGCCCTGTGGCAGAGTCTCCGCTTCCACCGTAACCCTGAGGCGGTAGCAGGGATATAACGCAACTTCGGTATTAGACCTAGACGATCTAGAGTGTTTCTTCTTCTTTCGCTCCTCAATGCGCTCCAGAAGCTTAGCTTTCTTCTTTTCCAGCTTTCCCGTTATTGATGCACCCTCCATAGCCTTCCGCTGCACCAGCTCTTGTAAATTCCCCGCCTCTCCTCTGGCCTGGGTGTAGACACCGAAGAAGTCTTCGACGTCAGTCAGCGTCGTTGGCTCGGTTCTGATGCCATAGGCCCAAGGAACCATGATTCCGTGTCCGTATAATTCTAGACCCTCTAGCTTCCTGAGTGAGGTTTGAAGCTCCCAGTTGAGACCATCCCAGTCGCCTTTCAGCTGTGCATATTTGTCGTCGATATCCTGTATAGCTCTACTGGCTTCCGAATCCGAGAGCGTGTCGCCGTCACTGTCGGCATCCGCTGACTGGGGTTCTTCGGGGGGAGCAGAAGTAACGAGTTCCAGGCTCATGTCGGTAATCACCGCTTTGATCCCATGACCCTCAACACGAAATGTCGCCTCACGGGCGCTCGCCGAGAAGTGGTCGATGGTGTATTCGTTGAGCCCAGCCTGGTCGTATTTCGTCTTCCGTCAATAACCTGCTTCACTTTTTCTTTTTCTTTGGGGGGGTTCTCTAGAAGGGAGCTCACCTTGACCACAACTCCAGGTATGTCACGGACTATGGCCGCAGACGACGGATACACCGTGACACTGCGAGTCTTGCCGTTGAGGATAGACAGTTTTTGCCTGTGGATGGTCGCCATGGCTGATTCCGGGAAAGAGTGGTGATGGGGGAAAATGGTGATGGAAGGAGGGCGTTGACGGGGAAAGTATGTAGCGATGTGACACAAGCCGTTTTGAGTCACGCTGGCTTATCAACCCCGAAGACACCAACCTATCGTTGGAGAGTTGATACAAAGTATGTATACTGTAGGCTCAAGGGTTGGTGTGTCCGTTGCATTTTTTAAGGGCAGGAAAGGTCGAACAGCACCAATTCCAGAGGTAGAATGTCGATCCTCTTCGAGCCTAATCACCGCTGAGCTCCTATCTAACTACCCCAGCTCCGAGGCCTATTACCCGCAAACAGGCCGATAGCTCATCCGTCAAGCACCGCGACTATGGGATGTGCTGGCGCGACTCTTTCCTTCTACGACTCCGCTCACTCCAAGCGACAGCAAGAGTCAGGGTACATAGATCCGGAGGAAGAATGGGCTCGAGACGAGACCCAACTGCCCGCCAAAGGAAACATGCGAAGTCCCCCGGACCAGGCAAAGTACCCCACCTAGAGTTTCTCCGTCCCCCCTTTCAGGGTTTCCTCCGTGATGTCGGATGACATCAACAGCTCACGTGGCCGCAGTTACCCGGTCGTGCTCGCCTCCTGCATTGATTAGCCCGCCCTAGCTCTCCTGCGTGTGTTGTTGTCGTGTGCATGTCCAATTGACCGATCCTTATCGAACCAGCCAACGAACCAACCAGACCCAACCCCTCTCTCGCACAGAGCTTCAGTTTCCAACGGACCTGCACTTTGCCGGTTGTTTTTTTATCGTCATCGCAATGGTTCGACAGCGGGCGCCCTCCGGTGCCTCGACCACTTCATCCCACTCCGCAGATGCCGATCAAGTACCGTCCCCCGTGCCTCCGGTTCCCGAGCCCGCCCAGCTGATTAGCAGTCCGGACCGCAGGAGCTCGGCTCCATGTACGACTACCTCGCGAAGATAATACTGCTCGGTCCCTCGGGCAGCGGAAAGTGCGTCACCACCTTTTCCCTCCGAGTACCTTCAGCACGCCAGGCTGAGCTCCGAAGCCCAACCAGAAGCTTGGAATCGAGGAATTCGACCCCCGCTGACGTTTTTCTCTCTCTCGGGCCACTGTAGATCCTGCTTCCTCCACCGTTTCGTTCGCAACGAGTGTCCGTATCCACCCAGCTCGCTTCTCGGGAATTCCGGCGCTAATCTGTGTCACCGGAAAAAATAAAAACAGGGCGTATCCTCTCCTCGCAAACGATCGGTGTCGAGTTCTCGTCGAAGATAATCAAAGTCGGCACCGGGGCGCGGCGGAAGCGTGTCAAGCTGCAGCTGTGGGACACCGCGGGCCAGGAGCGCTTCCGCTCGGTGACGCGCAGCTACTACCGGGGCGCCGCGGGGGCCCTCCTTATCTACGACATCACCTCGCACCCGTCCTTCACCTCCCTGCCCACGTTCCTCTCCGACGCGCGCGCCCTCGCGGGCCCGAATCTAACGCTCATCCTCGTCGGGAACAAGTGCGACTTGTCGGTGCCGCCAGCGTCGCGGCCGCCGCCGCCGAGTAGTTCCGGTGGCAGCTCGCTCAGCACGACACCGACACGGTTCGCGGACGACACTTCGCGCGTGTGGGAGAGCGAGCTTGAGGGCGACGAGGAGGACGAGGCGCCGGCAAGGGCTGTCTCCGCCCAGGAGGCGGCGCGGTGGGCCAGTCTCAGCGGCATCCCCGTCAGCATGGAGACGTCGGCACTCAACGGTGACAATGTCGACGAGGTGTTCGCGAGGATCGCGCGCATGATCGTCACCAAGATCGAGCTCGGCGAGGTCGATCCGGACGATCCGAGCAGCGGCATACAGTACGGCGACTCGGGCGGTTGGATCGAGGCCAGCAATGCTAGCAGCAGACGTCCGGGCACCGGCAGCGGGTGGAAGAGCGGGCTGAGGGAATGGGAGAGTGTGTTCAGGCGGGATGCGGCGAGGAGAGGCGGCAGCTGCTGCTGAATCTATCACGACATCGGCAGTAGCAGTAGAGTACAGTGCCTGGAAGACGATTGTTTTGGGCAGCTGTTTCGATGCAGATTCTAGTCGCTTATTTTTTTTTGTCATGCTTATGTATAGACATCTCGTGTTTCCCCGGCCCGCTTTCGATTTCTCGTTTTTTTTTCGTCGGGCTGCTTTCGATTTCTTACTGTTTTCGGGCCGAGCATTGGGTGGCTTGCAGTGGCGAGTGGGGGGATTGTAGTTTGTTTCGGCTTGGGTGGGCTTGCATCTACGGGAAAGTGGGCAGAGACGGAGGAGGGATTTAATCGTAATGGATCATGGTTGGAGATCTGAATGCTCTCGGACTCTCCAGCCGAGTGACGCCCTGTGGACTGCCGCGGGTCACGGGGACAGGTAGCGATATATAGAGATTCCACCATTCGGAACCACACACACAGCCATCCACCGCCCAGCCAGCCGCACCCTCTCTCGCGGCACATCCGCCCCCTAAACTAGCGGTAACACGGCACCTTGTCGGCCGCGCAGTAGACGTGCGCGCCGCTCTCCGCCGTGAACAGGACCATGTCGGCCGGACAGCGGCCGGGACAGGACAGCGCGGCGGCGAGCTCCTCGACGGCGCGCTCGCACGTGCGCGACTCGTTGTTGCCGACGCCGAGGAAGTGCTCGCACAGGCTCTTCGCGGCGGGGACGGCGCTGCGCGGACACACGCTGCGCGCCGCGACGTCCGGGGGCTTCCTGTGGCGTCAGCTGGGCGGGCGGGAGGGGAGGGGAGGGGAGGGACGCACCGCCGAGAGCACGCAGCGGCTCGAGCCGAGAGCGGCAAGAGTGAGCGCGAGGCGGAGGAAGCGCATGCTGGGCGTTGTTGTGTCGGTTGGGTCTGGTGGCGGGCGGAGGGGGATTATATACCCTCCCTCCCTCTCTCTCTCTCTCTCTCTCTCTCTCCCCTTCCGCCAGACATCTAGAGCACGACGCCGGGCTAGAACCCCACCTTGTCCGCCCAACGTCGCTCCCGGAAACGGATTGCCCCTCCGCGGTTGCGGCTGCACGTCCGGATCCGACGCGCGCCTCGATCCGTCGTCTTCTGCGGGAGCAAGGGCCGCCGGAACACCCAACACCGCGTGGGCGGGACGCTGCGTATCTGCAGTGCTCCACAGGGCGCCCGGTTACCGCTTGCGGCCTGCGTGTAGCACGGGCGACGGCAGGGACAGGACGTGCAGCGTGCGAGGCGAGTGATGGCTGGAGAGCGAGAGCTGTCTCCCCCCCCCCGTCCCTCTCCCCTAAGCGATCCGGGTGTAACCGCCACGCTGCAGTGCGACTGACCAGTCCCGCTCCGTGCGACGCATACATACATACATATCTATGTGCACCCCGCGGATATGTAAGTATGTATGCAGGGCTTTTTTTTTTCTTTTTTTTTATACTTATTTTTAACTTGGTTTATTCAGCAACCGCATGCGGCCTGTCTAGATCGTGGGAATGCATAGATACACGCTTTTTCCACTCTCCCCGCGGCTCGTGATGAAGACAGGGCGGGGCTAGAGCAAGTACGAGAAAAGAGCCGTGGAGAAAAAAAGCCGAGGGTGGTTATGGCTGGACTGCATACCTAACTATGTGACACAAGTGCGTGGGCTGGCCCATTTTGTACGTACTTAGGCATAGGTATCCTCCTGTGTGCAAAGAAACTAGCGGAGGAGGAAATCAGCAACGAGATCCGGAAGCGATGATATATACCAGCTATCACGGAGCGCTGTCTCCGCGTTAAAGGTATCTACCTATTAGTTACACGCCGCAGCCGCACACACCTGGGCGCCGGTCAGCCTCCCCACTAGCGTCCCGACTAGCCTCAGTCATACCTAGAAGAAAAAAGGAACGAAGGACGAGGTCGAATCGAAATCCCGCAACAACAAAAAAAAAAACCTCCATAATTCCCCTCGGGAACCCCCAATCGTATCATACACATCGATGCCGTTCATCTGCCGCCCCTTGCGAAGATGGTGATGCTGACCGCAGCCCCCACAGTCCCTAATTTACCTATGCATACTGTAGCTAAGGCAGAAATCGAAACAACAAAGATAATATGACAAGGAAACGCTGCACTGCCGGGAGGTGTGGATTCGTAATACGTTTGATATGTAGGTACATGGGTAAGTAAGCAGGCAAGTATAAGTACATAAGTAACGGTAAGTAGTGTACAGGATGTCCAAAAAGCTGCAGCGCGGCAGAAACAGAGTAAAGGCGTTATGGGGCTCCGTCAGTAGTTATCCTCGAGGCCCTTGTCGACGATGCCCCGATCGGTAATCACGACGATGTGCTTCTGTATCGACTTCTTCTTCGGGTACGGCGCTTCGAAGATCTCGTTGATGGCTTCGAGGGTGCGGCCTTTCGTCTCCACGAAACTGTAACCCGCGTCAGCTCGAGAACTCGGTTAGCGGATGGGGAGGCGCGTACAGGAAATAGATGAATATGACTTCGAAAACGTCCCATGCGATGAAGACGAAGTAGAACCGCCACTTGATCTTGGCCCACACGGTGGGGATCGCGTATGTCTGCGCGATCGGTCAGTCGGGGCTCAGAGGCGCCGCGCAGCCAAGCGATCACTCACGTTGAAGAAAGCGGCTATGTTGACGAGCAAGTTGAGCAGGCCCATCCCTTTGGCTCTGTTCTCGTACGAGAGACATTCGACCGGATAGAGGGCTTGCAACGGCGTGTACGCGAAGCTGTAGGTGATACCGAAAGTGTAAATCATGGCGATGGTCGCCCTCGACCCCGCCAGGTTCTCGTTCTTCTCGTTGGCGTAGATGGCGGTCAGGGTGGTGATGATGGTCCACAGGACGACGAAGAGCGAGGTGGCGGTGAGCAGCACCGGCCGGCGGCCAAACCTATCCACGAAGCGAGCTCCCAGTGTCGCAGCGAAGAACGAGAGGACGTTGAGGATGGCGTTGTACAGGAGCTGAGTCCGTTCCTCCTTGACGCCGATGGTGTCCAGCAGGACTGGCATGAAGTACGAGACTGCACCGTTTCCGGACCACTGCGGAACGGTTCAGCGATGCAAACTCAACCCGTCGGGGGAGGTAACCAACCTGGCCAAAGAATCCCATGCCCGCAACACAGGCCATCCTCCACCATGCAATTTTCGAGTTGAAAAGCGAAGCATAATCCCACCAGCGCTTGTCGGACCCTTCCGTGGTGATCTCCTCGATCATCTCACGATACGTCAGCAGGACGATTGGCGAGTTCCTATCCCCCTCTCCGTGGTATTTCGTCATGACGTTGATCGCTTCCGCATGGCGGTCGTTGGACACGAGCTACAGCCACTTAGCAAACAGCTTCTCGTCCCGAATCCGGCGACCGTATATACGTACCCATCGCGGTGTCTCCGGGCAGAAGAGACATCCCAGAATCACGCCGCCGGAGGCCACTGACTGCAGCCAAATGGGGAGCCGCCACGAGAGATCGCCTTCGAGGTCCTGGGTTGCGTAGATGGTCCACGTTGCCGGGATTCCTCCGACGAACCAGAAGGTGTTGTACAATCCGGTCAGTGTTCCGCGCCATGCGGGATGTGCCATCTCGGCGACATACGAAGGGCCTGCCGTCGCGCACGTCGCAACTGACGAAGATGTCAGCACGTACACGCGGAGAGGGCTGCTGCCGAGGGGAAACAAACCTCCAAAGCCGAGTATGAAGCGTCCACCCATGAACATGAACTGGTTGGTCGCAGGGGCTTGGATGCACGTCCCCGCGATGATGATCGACGCACCGATGAGCATTCCCCAGCGCCGCCCCCACCAGTCCTAAGATACGACGACCATCAGCCCTCGAACGAGGCAACGAACCGACAGCGGCCGGCGCCGGGGAAGAATACCGTGAACGGCCCGCAAAAGAAGGATCCAACGATATTGCCAATGGTGTATATCGAGAACACCAGGCCCGTTTTCGAACCCGTTGTCGTCATTTTGAAATAACTTTGCCGAACCGTCAGTCGATTGCTCCGCAAACGGACGGACGGACGGACGGCGGCACATACTCCTGATAGGACTTCATCGCATTGATCCCGCCCATGAGACTGCCGTCGTACCCGTTGATGCACGAGTTCAAGAAGGCGATGAACAAGAAGAAGTACAGCTTGAACATGGTCCGCGTGAACGGCCGGGGCTTCTGCGCCAGCAGTGCGTCCGAGAGCCCGACATGGGCGACGGTCGTGATGTGTTGGTGCACCGGAGCGTCCGTTCCGTACGAGGTGTGCGACTCCTGCGATTCGTGAAGCGAAAAGTCGAAGGTGCGCCGGTAGCTTGCCGATTCGAAATCCGAGTCGTCCCTCTCCATCTCGTGGCGCGGCCGCTGGGATGGCGGCATTGTTGTTATCGTTCTTCTTCCCTTCGCTGCGTTGCGGCGTTCGAAGTGTCGATGCGACGAGTTTCTTTCCGCTCCGGCAAAGGCAGATCGGCGGGCCTTGAGGTGTTTTTCCAAGTCGCTCGCCGGGGGGGGGGGGAACAAAAGACGTCCCCCGCCAAACCGATGGAGAGGGACCGTTATATGTGCCGAGAATATCTAGTCAAGATGCGGCGAACAGTGGACTCTGCCCCCCGGGAAAGCGATGAGCATTCGGAAGGCGCAGAGAATTATCTTTAGAGGCCCAATAGGTCCCCGGTGTGTCGCGATAAAGGCCTTCCACATGTGCTGGGGTGGGTGTGGCCGGGGGGGGGGAGGAGGGGATGGGAGATGGGAGACTAATGCGCAGCTGAGTACAAGCAAATAGATATTACATTAACTCGCTATGGGGGGCGGACAGGGAGGGCGAAAACGCATCGCATCGCATGGCGTACATAGAGTATCCAGACGACGCCACAAGACCGGAGAGCTGCGGCGCTGGCCTTGGAACGTCCTTTCCAATCTCCCGTACTCTACCTGCGTGCGTGCTGTGGATATGTGCGTAATCTGCGAGCGCTTTAAGCGAAAGCCATGCGCCGGCACCATCGTATGCCTGCCTATATGGAGCAGTTCTAGATGTGTATCTGCATCCAGTCAGCACACATATGTATGCACTCCGCCGGCCGAGCCTGGTGGAGCGAGCGGCGGGCTTTTTGCACGGATGCACAAGCCGCAGACACACGTGCAGGGCACGATGTTCGTGGGCGCCGTCCCTTGGCTCAGTGCAGGTCTCCACGATGCGGGCGGCTTCCGTGCGCACTGTAGTCAGGTACCGCACAGACGAACATCTGTTCCGGCGGATCACGCGCGCCGTTCTCGCACGCCTCCGATCTCGGCTTGGCGGTCCACATCCCCCATGCTAGCGCAGAGCAGAGTAGAGTGTCGCGACACTGAGATACATAGGGTATCTATGTAGATGGATCGGCTCCTGACGAGCCCGGTTGGCACGGGGGCTCGTCTCCGCCACTAGCGATGGTGGTCAGCGCTGTATTTTTTGCATTGGTAGCCTGGGCCGTCGGGCATTGATTGCTCGAGACCCGGGAGGACATACGGTGTGCGGCCCGACTGTTTTTGAAGGGGGAGGGGGCGGTTCTGGCGTGGACAATACGAGTCCGATGCACGAGGATGCGGAGAGAAATTCGAGAGGCCACAATGCTCGATTCGCTGCGGCGGGTAGATACACAAGTGCACACCGGAGCTCCTGAAATAACACATTCTGGTGGTGATCCGGTTCTTCCGCGAGACGAGATCCACGTCACAAGAGCATGGCGAGCCGCGAAGAAAGCCGGAGAGACGTCGTCATCTTCGAGTGCGCGCCGCAAGTGGGGCCGATCGCCCGAACTTCGATTTTGATTTTGATCTTGACGTTGGTCCCAGTCCACGCTGGGTGTGGGGTAATGCCGCTAGTCGAACGACCCTTGTGACCACGCGCATCACCTGTAACTAACAAGAACACTGTCCCTGTATGTCTCTGCAGATCGTGAGAAAAAGAAAAGGGAGGAAAGGAAGAAGAAAGGGAAGAGAAGGGGAAAAAAACCCGAAAGACCGAAGACCGAGGATAGAGCGGAAAAAGCAATCCCAAGCCCCAGAGCCGGGCAATGTTACCGGCGAAGGTATCTATGTCGGCTGCCCGACGCCTGCCGCCTTGCTGCGTAAGCTAACTGGTACTCGCTCCTCTGGCGCTGCAGCAACTACGTACGTGCCACGGCGCGGTCGAGAGCCGCGGGAAACACCGGAAGCGTGGCCGCCAACGATGCGGCAAGTGGCTGAGTAGCTAGCGCGGCCGGCGGTCCGACGGAACTGCCCGAGGTGGCGTTCAGCGCCCGCTCCTCCGCTGCGAGCCTCGGCTTCTTCCGAGGACACTGGGCCTTCCGCCCCACGCGCCGCCGTCGTGCGGGGCCCCAGCCATCGTGGAAAGCAGTGATGGATGCGTGGAGGGCACATATTCAGCCAAGGATCCACGACTCCGACTGACTCGAGCCGGAGATTTCCGGACGAGTGATGGTGATGGTATTGAGGCACGGACATGTATGCTCGCTCGCGCATATATCGATGTGTTGCTCGGTCGCTTCGTCCAGCTCAGGTGGTTGTGGCTGAGGAGTGCCCGAGGGATTGGCATCGCTCGTAGATGTCGGCGATGGCGAGAGACTGCCACGATTACCGGTTGCGCATGGCCGGGCGGGCGCTCCACTTACTCTCTCGGCGAGGAAAGACGTGCAGGCCGAGATCGGCCGCTCAGAGGGGGCAAAGCCCTGACTCATCTCCTGATTTCCGTACGCACTCCATGCGGGCTGGGATTCTCCTTTCGTCTTCGCGACCAGACACACGGAGTCAACACGACCGCGGCCCACGCAGTATGTACATATCACATCGCCTTCCTCGCGGTTTCCGCATTCCAGAGCTCTGACGGTCGGAATGCGCCTCTCGGCCCGTCTCGGGCCAGCAGCCCCTGCTGGATGAAACTAACGGCGGCGGAGTCACGACGAACGATCGACCGCTTGCCGCCGGCGAGGAATTGCCGCGGCTGCTGGGCGCTTGGTCGAATGCGTGCCGGCAGTTGCTGGCGTTGCTCCCGTCTTCGGCTCGATCGCGGAGGAGGACTCCGCTGTCCTCCCCGGCCTGCGGAAATAGATTTCCTCTTCCCCAGCGCTCGTCGGAATGGGAGCGGAGCGGCGCGCGAGCGAGGAGCTGCTCAGCTCGCGCCTCCGCCTGACGCCACCGTCGCCGGCCCATCCACCCAGCTGGGCAGGCGACACAAGGACAATGCCCGACAGCAGCACCGAAAGCGGAGCGGAATGGCATGTCGGTGCTCTCCGAACCGGTGCCTGCCGCACGCGCGCACCCGCGGCTTCCGTTCGCCCTGCTCTCCGGAAGGCGGGCCTCGAAGAATCCGGCAGCTGCTCAGGCCGGCGCCCCACTCGCACCACCCGGTGTCCGGTTCCAAGCTTCCCAGACAGTGGTGTTCGAGAGCTGAGTCATCGGCTGCAAGCGCTTTTGGATAGTCTACACACATGCAAGACCCAGCTGGCCTGCTGGCCGGGGGGGAATGTGGTACCAGACGCAGAGCACCTCGCTCTCTAGCGAAATCATATTATCACCATGCGTGTTTGCGACCGGCAGTGCGAGAACCTTCTGAACCTTCGTCTGCGCATGTACCGACACCCGAAGCGGCCGTGCGGGCAGAAATCCGGTGCACATCATCCGAGACAGAAAAGGAGAACAAAAAATCCTCACCGCGTCTCAGCTTCAGCCCCCGGCCATTGTTTGCTGAACATGGCGATCTGGAACCGAGCCACTTAAACCGGGCGGCAGGCTAATATTGTAGAGACTTGGCGCAAACCCCCTTTGGAGAAGGCAGATTTAGTGCGAAAAGCGTTGCCGATCTCTCACCGGCCGCATCCACAGAGTGATTTGACTTCAGCCTGAAGTCAAACGGCCTCTATTTGACTTTCAGACTTTTACATCCTATTGTGACCCAATTTTTACTCTATCGACACAGCAAAATCTGTCCGAGAACCGCTGGCATCGAAGTAATGAAACCTCCCCTCCCCCAGAGTCTTTATTACATTATCGAATCGAAATTACCCAGGCACCTCTACGTGTTTCGCAGCGGACGCTTTTGTGAATCTCATACATATTCCTTGGAAGCCTGAAGTGTGAAATAACCATGTTCTGCCGATCACATCCAGCGCAAAGTCATTTTCACTCCTCCAGAGGAATACCCACGTGCCGCCACCGCGCGGACTGCGGACGGAAAAAACGGATAAAAATGTACGCCGCCATATCTGGTCCAGATACCTAGGCTGAATGCGAGTATGATTAAACAAAAAATCCAGAGGAATACCCTTGCTAGCGCGGAAAATCTCTCTCTGAAGTCAACTGCGCAAAGTCTCTACATAATTGTAAGTACCTACAGTGTTTTTTTCTTGTTTATTCGTACTCGTATACTAATTGTACAGTGGTGCTGGGTACTTAACGGGCAATGTGATACATATAGATATACCACAAGTACCTGCAGCCGTTCGACGTCCTCCGACGATCACCCTACAGTGTCCGATCTCATATCGAAACCATACCCCAATTATATTGCGTCGTGAGCCTTCCGACATCACTCCGCGGCACGGCACTCTGCACAGCCGGAGCAGGCGAGGCGCGACCGACCCGACCGAACCCCATCGCCGACGAGGCCCAGGACCCCTAACCGTGTCCGCATCTATGGTATCCCGAAAGTGGCTTGGACTCTCGAAGGATGCACCCCGCACCCCGCCCTTCGCCCCCCGTCTCCTTGTCATGGGCGATGGCGATGTCTGGGTCCCACGTGACATGTGCGCGTGTGAGCAGACTACGTGGGTGCTCCCTGCTCGCAGTCCCGGCTAACTATGTATGTACTCGCTACCCCTCCCTTGTGCGTCATCGGCGATCACTACGCATACGGAGTCCCAGTGGCAACTTCCTCACGATTGCGTGGGATATGGAGGGAACTGGAACAGTGTGTATATACATACTGCCATGACCCCACTAGGCCGCATGCAATCGACGATCAAACAAACACGAAGCGTGGCGATGTGGAGTCGCTGTCGTGCTTGCCAGCCCCAGCTTATCCGCCGCATTCCCGGCTGCTGTGCGACGCTCTGTAGCACGTGCGCACGCACCTCTGCCTGCGACAGATCGGGGTGCATTCCTTGGGATTGGTGCAGACGGCTGCTTCGCTCGCTCGGGCGTAGGGCACCAGCCCCGCTCCTTTGGATTGAAGGACGGACAGAGCATCCCATCGGCCGATAGAGGCGACCTCCCACTCACCCGTCCGCCGCCTCTATTTTCCGCGCGCTAGGGACCGGTGCGCGGTCGCGCTGCTGGAAAGGCGGGCGAAGACTGGGGCTTGTGCGGTCCGCGAGGAAGCGCGTGGGCCGTGTCCGTGGGAGCCTGCTAGCCGCCAACCGGCGGGCTGGGCAGTCGGCCGCTCGAACACCCGGCGCGGTGGCAGTAACATGTAGTCTTTCCTTGTCTTTTCTTCGGCTTCTCTTCTACCGTGCCCGCCCGCACGACATAGGTAGGAGGTACACGTCCCACGGCGCTCTCGCGAGTGGGCGCTAGCTAGCAGCTGCCCGCTGGCTTTGGCTGATCCGTCAGGTGCGGAACAGCCTACGAGTGTCGGTTCTGCCGCCCCGTTCTGCGTACGCACGGATGGAAAGCAGGTGAGCGTTCCGTTACAGCCCATGTGTGCGGTCGAGCGGCCTGGGCATAACGGACCGTAGCGGGCTCGTATAGGCGCTGCCTGCCCGATCGTGGATCGCGGAAACCGTCTGGAAGTCCTGTTTCCGCATTCCATCAACGCATGGTGATAGTTCATGATGCACATTCTCCACCCTCAGTCTTCGCTGGCTTCCACCGGGCCAATGGGAAGGGATCTCTCGGCAGCTGCGGCAGTATCCCAATGGATCTCCGGGTCCTTGGACATCGCATTCGACGGTGGCGGAGAAAAGCCGGTCCAGTTTCCGACCCGACACGTGATTCCTTGGTTGCCTCGGGGGGTGTTCCCATATTCTAGTGCATTATGAGGATCTCTTGTGTTCCGCCAGCGATACACGCACACACTCTCTTCCTTGTCGAGCTTCGCTAGACTGCTGTAACCCCGTGCTCGGCGACCCTTCCCACAAACCCCCACATTTTTTAGTGGGCCCTGGCATGATCGCATATCTTGGGACGAGCGAATACCCGCCGGCCGGCTGGCTGGCAGATCTCAATGCTCGCAGAGCCAAAATTGCTTCTCCCATCAATCGGCCCCCATTCCCCGCCTCGGCCTTTTCTTTTTGGAGGACGTGCATCATTGAAGAGCGTACCGATGAGCGAGCCAAGGCCCCACCGCTGGACCCGGGCCCAGCAAACGCCAGTAAGCGGCTCGCTACCAGGTTGTACCAGTTGAAGACGGGCCACTGCCTCACTGGCCAATACCTCGCGTGGACGACGAAGCAGCCTACCGCTAAGTGCTGGTGGGTGCCCCTACAGGACCCAGACACGGGAGCACCTCCTCAAGTGCGGCCCGTACTGGAAGCGCCAGCGGAGAATCCTGTGGGCAGAGGCGCGAAGAGAGACAGGGAGAGGTAAACACCGGTTCAAGATCCGAGACCTCTTTGCCGGCGAGCGGTGCAGCCGCCAATCTTAAACTTCCTCTCCACCATGGACGCGGGGAGGCTGGTTCCAGCTCCGGCTGGGGAAGACGTACTGAGCGAGGCGTCGGAGTGGGAACTCCAGCGGAGGGAGAGGGAAGAGGAGAGGACGGTGGAGGCAGAGGAGCTTGGTGCCAAGGGGTGAGGAACAGCCGCTTTTTCTCCCCACGTCCTCCTTCTGGCTTCCGCGGAGGAGCAGTAGGCCTCGGGGGCGGTGGTTTTCCTTTGCGATTTCCTTTGCGATTTCCTAAGTGCGCTTTATCACTTTTGGGACAGGCCTGGGTGGAGGGCAAAGAGGAGCTTGCAATGAGCCGCCTTCGGCGCGGACTGCGGACGGGGAAACGGACAGTGTGCACATCGCCACGATCTAGCTAGGCCGCATGCGATGAATGAATAAACAAACGAAAACGCTTCCGTTAGATACCAGAGGGATTCAAAAGTACTCGGACAGGCCGGTAAGGACCAAGGCGGGCTGGGGATCCCGGATTTCCGCATTGCCGCTCCACAAAGAACTAAAAAACTTGACCATTGTACTTACTTATTTGCTTTGCTCACAGGCTGGAGCCCGAGTGATCGCCTCTAGCGGTATTGTGCTGCCGTTATTCAGGCTGAGATTCACAGCGAACTCTTAAGAATTTTACATCATATGGTCAGGAGGATAAGAAGTTGCTGTTAAACCCTCTGCAAATCTCCGATATTACTTGCGGAACTTGCATACCAGATTTCGATAATGCACAGGTATTCGGACAATGCTAGCATGGGTTCAACCTTCTTGGAGAATGACTTTTCGATTTATGTATGTATCACCACAATTCCGCATGTTTCCTTTCGCTACCTCAAACACCGATAAGGTGCTCTAGCGTTGTTGGCTGTTGAGTCTTTTCCTGGTTTCTATCTACGGCCTGGCCAGGGCATGCCGCTAGCTGTGCCACTTTTTCAGCCCCATCCGAATACTTGGTTGGCGGGCTGCCAAAGCGAGACCAAGGGAGGAAGGGTATCGGGTTAAGGTAACGTTCTCACGCAGCCATATCCGTACTCTACCTTGCTACTCACGATGCGATAGAGGGAACGGCTACTCACTAATAAATACTGTACATCTGGTCACAAGGGGAGGGTAAAAAAAAACGTATTTTTCCCGCCATCAAAACGGTCAAAATACGTATTTTTCACGATGGAAATATGCGTTTAGCGTTTTTTTACCCTCCCCTTGACTACATACATAGTACCGAGAAAAAAATACCCGTCGATCAACCCAGTTATCTATATCTAACCCATCTTTACCCCCCCTTCCCGCCTTCACGCGCGGAGCCTGGCGCTATGTACTCATGATGCAGGGCCGTCTCCGCCGCCGCCAACCCGTTCCCGGTACAAACATCTACATACATACCTGGGCACTCTATCGTCCCACTGGGCACGACATTTTATCTATTCACCCTGTGTCGCACGACGTGTGATGGTTGCGTAATCTCCTCACCCTCGATTCCCTCAGGTGTCCCCCATTTCTCGTCCTAACCACCTGCCCCTAAGTTAACGAACTACTCTATATCGTTAATCTCCCCTCGCCCCGCCAATGGTCCTCATCGATCGCTTCGGCGTCGCGATCTCCGCCACGCAACGAACGCCGCCGCCGCCGCCGCCACCGCCCGCGATGCCGAAAACCACCACTGCTCTCTCTAAGAACTGGTCGTTCAAACGGGCGTCGGAAGGGACCGGGGGCTTTCGCGCGGTCCGAAACGTGCCCACCGAGATCTTCCTCGATCTCCTCGCGCACGGCCTCATCCCGGATCCGTTCAGCAAGCGGAACGAGCTCGACGTGCAATGGGTCGGCGAGGAGAACTGGATCTACGCCACCTCGTTCCCGACCCCGGCCGCGGCGACGGACTCGAACGGCGGCACGACCGAGATCGTATTCGAGGGCTTGGACACGTACGCCGCCGTCACCCTCAACGGCACGGAGATCCTCCGGAGCGACAACATGTTCACGCCCTACCGCGTCGACGTCACCAAGCTTCTCGAGAAGGTCGGCGGCGGCGAAAATAAGCTCACCATCCTGTTCGAGAGCGCGTTCCTGAGGGGAAAGAAGGTCAGAGAACAATGGCCGGATTTCACGTGGGCGTGCTGGAACGGAGACTCGAGCCGGTTGGCGGTGAGGAAAGCGCAATACCACTACGTAAGTCGTTTCCCCTGTGCGCGAATGTGGGGTCGCAATATGGACGGATTGGGGCTAACAGCTGTAGGGCTGGGACTGGGGTCCAATGCTCATGTCGTGTGGCCCCTGGAAACCGATATACCTCGAGACGTTCACGGCGCGCATCGAAGAACTTCGCTTTACCGTTGATATCCCAGGAGGCTTAAAGACAGCGATCATCACTGCCACAGCGGATGTCGTTGGCTTTGGCGAAGAGATCACGTTCAAGCTTTACAGCCCTGGGAAAGGGAAGGCCATGAAATCCAAGGCTGCCGTTGCGGCCGGCAAAGCTACAGTCTGCTTCTCAATCGAGGACCCGGAGCTGTGGTATCCTCATGGCTACGGAAAGCAGCCATTGTACAAGCTGCACGCAGCTCTCGACGGCGATATAGATACCGCTAGCAAGACTTTGGGGCTGAGAAAGGTCCGCGTGGTCCAGCGACCATTGACGCAGGCCCCGGGCTTGAGCTTCTTCTTTGAGGTCAACAATATACCGATCTGGGCGGGTGGATCCAACTGGATCCCTGCCGACAGTTTCCTCAACAGGCTGGACGAGGCGAAATACAGGAAGTGGCTGGAGATAGTGAAGGACGGCCGACAGGTAATGGTTCGGTAGGTTCGGTCGCGACCCCCTCAGGTGATGGTATGCTGATATATTCCCTCAGCGTGTGGGGCGGTGGAATCTATGAGCAGGACTGTTTCTACGACATCTGCGACGAGCTCGGGCTTATGGTTTGGCAAGACTTTGGGTTTGGGTGCGGTAATTACCCAGCCATGATTCCCGAATTCCGTGAGTCGGTCAAGAACGAGGCGGCTGCGGTCGTGAAGCGACTGAGACACCACCCGTCAATCGTCATATATGCCGGTAACAACGAGGACTACTCCGTACGTCTACTATCCTCCTATCCGGGTATTATTGCTGATTTCCGTAGCATATGTGGGGGTTTCCCGGGCGCCTCGGTTATAAAGCAGACGACAAAAACCCTGACAACTGGCTCAAAACTCAGTTCCCGGCTCGCTACATCTATGAGAAGATACTGCCAGAAGCCGTGGAGGCGCACTCGCCCGGCACCGAGTATCACCGTGGTTCTCCGTACGGTAGCCCCGACCGTCCCGACGGCTGGGACCTGACCGTCGGCGATGTCCACCAATGGAACGTCTGGCACGGCACCCAAGAGCCCTACCAAAACTTTGACAAGCTTGCTGGGCGGTTCGTGAGCGAATTCGGCATGGAAGCGTTCCCCGATATCAAGACGATCGAATCGTTCCTAACCTCGGATGACACCGAGCGCCATGCCTTCAGCGCAACAGTCGAGTTCCACAACAAGGCCGCTGGCGCGGAGCGGCGGATCGCCACTTACCTCGCGGAGAACATGACCTTTGAGCTCGAGCCCCTCGAGGCATACATATACGCGACGCAGTTGATGCAAGCTGAGGCCCTGTCGAACGCCTACCGCGCTTGGCGTCGCAACTGGAGGGGCCCCGGAAGAGAGCTCACGTCCGGTGCGCTTGTGTGGCAGATCAACGATTGCTGGCCCGTCACTTCGTGGGCGATCGTCGATTACTACTTCCGGCCCAAGATCGCCTACTTCGCCATCAAACGTGAGTTGGCGCCCATCGTCCTGGGCTGCAAGAGGTACACGGTCAAGACGACCAAGGATCCCTACACCGGTGCCTACATCGAGATCTCACACCGCATCGATGTATGGGCCTCTTCTTTCCTCCTGAAGGAGCTGGGCCCATTCAAGCTCGTGGCCAAGTCCTTCCACCCGACATCGGGGCAGCTCTTGGAGTCCAGAACCCTTGAGCAGGGTTTTGCGCTCCTACCCAACAGGAGCACTGAGCTCTCCTGTCTCTCCGGCTTCCCCCTCCCTGGCTGGAACGGTGAGCGGGACGGAAACCTCGAGGTCGTGGTGGCACTGTACCTCTTGGACGCGGACGGACGCCATGTGGCGCGCACCGTCAGCTGGCCCGAGCCGCTCAAGCACGTCAAGGTCTCGAAGGATCCCGGGCTGGGGGCGCTGGTGTGGAGGGGCACGGTCAAGGTTAGGGCCGACTTGCCCGTCAAGGGACTGGTGCTTTCCAGTGACGAGGGCGAGTGGGACGACCAGGGCATCGACCTTGTGCCGGGCGAGATCGTGGAGGTGAAGGTTACGAATCTCGGCAAGAGCGCCGTTCGGGCGAGGTTCTATGGCGGCGACGCGAGGGGCGTGGGTATCAGCTGTGTTGAAGCCGAGAGCTGGGAGGAGTAGTGCCGTCCATATGTAGATGGTAGTGAATTGCCGTGTTCGGTTGCTCTGCCACCCCACCTACAGTGCTACACGTGTAGGAGCCCTCCAGACGGAATGCCGGTCCCGACTGGAGAGCACGAGATACCTCGCGGGTAAGTACATGCGGGCCTATCAAACGTCGAATATTTTTCTTCGCCACGAAAACGTTTCCCCCTTTTCCCCCCTCCATTCTTCCCTTCTCGCCCTAGCCCCGAGGGAGAAAAAAGAAAGAGCTTATCTTCACATGCAATCAAGTCTGGCCCCTCCCCTCCCTCGCCGGACCGTGTGACGGCTCCATATCTTCCAATGATACTGCGCGTTGCTGCCTGGTTGATGGATATCTACTGGATGTCCAGCCCACTTCCAACGGGCTATGGGTTGTGGTTTGTCGTGTTCGCTGCTCATTGCTCAGCCGTAGATATATCGTAGGTTGCTCCCTAGTTTAGTTTATTTTAGTTTGGTTTGGTTGGATGGCTGGGTGGATGCATACGCGAGGGAGCAAGGAATCGGCACCACAGCGGTCTGCAACTGCGCAGGTGACTAAGCGGGTCTCGACAACGGATCGCATGTAGTACATACGCGCCCTCCCTCTGGCAAGGGCGGCTCGAAGGACTTCAAAATGCAGGTTTGGAACGCCGGTGCGCAATATGGATCTGTCCAGACATATGTACGCACCGGAGCTTTTCCCAAGGGGAGAAAAAGAACCCCCGATCGCCCCCCCCTCAAAGATCGCCGCAGCAGCTCAGCCTCCGTGCCAAGGACGGCGCACCCCACCCGATAAACAAAAACTGTGTCACGGTCCCTCCACCTTGTCGTGCACGCTCAGCCGCACCATTATGTGCACGATTAGGCTTTGTGAACATATCAATCTTTTCTCTTCTACTTTGAGTGAACCACGAAGCGCGAGCATAGCTCTTGTGCCGTCTCGGATCATTGTATTGCGCTGCCCGGGGTCATTGCTATCCCATTGCTATCCCGCCGCCCCAGACCTATATGAAACTGTCACGTGCGCGAGCTAGTCCCAGGGGATCATGGATTATTTGCTATTGTGTTACATAAATCCAAAAACCGGGAACTATCGAGTTAAAGTCACAAAGAATAGGGGGGGTATCCTGTCAAATAGCCGTAAAAATTTACAGAACCTTCGTTACAACCTGCTCAAACAGACTCCAACTTTCTTGAAGCCAGCACCCTCCTCCTGTACTTGTCGATAATATGCATCCAGGTGATATTCCCCTTTTGGTCCTTCCTCTTCACATGCCGTCATTCCCTTCTTATTCCTTCCCTTGTTTCCACTGGGTATCGCCAGCCACCTCATGGGCTCCCGTCGTGGCGGAGGTAGGATCCATCTCGTATACCGTCACAGCCGGGAATGCCTGCTGTGGCGGCGGCATGTGCTGCGGCTGCGGCGGCGGCGACATCGACAGAGCATTAAACTCGGGCGGTTTGTCCTGCTGTCCGGCCAGGTACAGCGGATTCGGTTCCATCTGTGGCGGTTGTTGCGGGTACTGGTTGTGCGGGTTCGGAGGAACGACGGCTGGGTGGCGGCGGCGTCGCAGGAGGAGGAATGCTCCGATCGCAAGGGCAAACACGATAACCACGGCTCCGATTGCAACACCGATAACCACCCTGGATACGCCACCACGACCTCCAGCACTGGTCGGTTTCGCGCTTGCACTGCCAGTTGGCTGCACACTGGAGGTAGTGGAGGTGCCGGTGACGAATGCTAGTGCCTCGTCCGTGTATTCGTGGCCGTAGGCCCGGCAGATTTCGATGGTGAGCTTCAACAATCCTGGAGTTTGCATGCACGTCAGATATCAAATTTCCTTCACCGACTGGGCAAACCAAACGGCAGGCAAGTGGACGACGAACTATCCAAGTCTGTTTTGGTGCAGGCGCCGACGAGACATTGGTACGACCGTCGGCTGGCGTCGAGGTCTGCACAGGAACATTTGACGTCGGTCGCGGGGCATTGTGAGGTCGTCTGCATGAAATCGAGGCATGTATACTGAAAGCGCGCTCCGTCAGTTGGTCACAATTTGCCAGATATTGTGGTGCAAGTTTGATCAAGTGGAACCCACATAGCACGCTGGAACGTCAATGGGAATTCCGGATGGGGTAATAGTAGGTTGTTGAGGCCCTGCCGCCGCCACGGCCGCAAAGAGCAAAGCGAGAAGTATCTTCGGATTCATGATGACGAACGACGGGGACCGCTTGAGAGACGTAGGAGGGATGGAAGGGAGCGAAGGAAAGGGACAACCTCCTCTTATACGGATCGCCCAGTGGTATCCACAGCAGTGGCAGGGATTAGAAACTTCCCGGAGTGCAGCGACGAGGCTGTGCGAGGTTGCATTGGATAAATGCGGAGTAGTTATGTGTGCACTTGAGAAAAAGGTATGCAACCGCACTGGTTGGCTGATGGAAACACCAAGCCCATTCAAATGAAATCGTCACACCGTATGGTATTCACCCCCCCCTCACCACCATCAATACCACCATCACCGCCGAAATACTGGCGGATTTTGGAACTCCACGCGTGCTTAAACTTGCTTTCTGATTCTGGTGGTGACTGGGACTAGTTAGTGTGCTTGTGGGGTTGAAACGAGAGGAGTGAATAAATGCAGTGTGTCGAGCCAATAAACTTGTAGTGACAAGTGACTTTGCTCATGATGGCGAGCTACATAATCCATTTTTGTGTCTTAACTTCAGTCGCACACCTGCAGAACCTCCACTTTTCGCTGTACCCGCCCCTCTCGTACAACACCAGATATCCTACTTAGTGCTCTATCTAGCTTCTAATTAGTTTCTTGTAGGTTAGATAGAGCACAGTACATAGATACTCTACATGGAGTACTATTTAGCTTCTGTGGAGTACCTTGTCTTAGGAAGGTGGTTTGCACTATGATGTACTTATGTATATACTCGCTTCGCACGTTTCGCGTAGCCCCTACGCTGATTGGCTCATTAAACGGGCTGCAGCCACGGAAAAGGCATGGATGTGGCGGCGTGAAGCGGGACGTGGCACGGACAACACTGACGGAACTCACGTGGGAGGCATCTGCGCCCTCTGCTGTTTACTTTCCTGTACATACATAGATACCCACTCCGTCCATAGCGGATTGTTCCCTGAAGAAAAATGAAAAGGTAAGGAAACCCGCTTTTATAGAATGTGATGACTGGCGATCGTATTGGAAACGCTAAGAGCGTCGCAACAACAAAATCACCACAGCCACAGTACTATTTGCACATCCAGCTCCACGTTAACGAAAGCATCATAGCCGAAATGCGATGTTACCCCTGTGGCGAGCTTTGATCAGCATTGGCACCGTGTCATCGTGAATTGCGAAAGACTTACGGTAACGTCTTGCCGTGTTTTGGTCGGTGATACCGATTTGCAACCAACGTCGTTGGGCCAACCCCCAGCAGTATCTCCACCATCTTTACCCTTGCCACCCCAAGCATTACCGCTTCCAGGGAACACAGGAGATTCTTGGGGGGAGATCACGCCGTCGCCGAACCAGGTACCTCCAGCTCCGTTGGCGACAGTCGAGCTCGGTCCGGCGTCCCAGGCGGGAGCGCTGCCATTGACAGGCGAGCTTGGTCCGGCGTCCCAGGCGGGAGCGCTGCCATTGACAGGCGAGCTTGGTCCGGCGCCCCAGGCGGGAGCGCTGCCATTGACAGGCGAGTTTGGTCCGACGCCCCAGGCGGGAGCGCTGCCATTGACAGGCGAGTTTGGTCCGACGCCCCAGGCGGGAGCGCTGCCATTGACAGGCGAACTTGGTCCGGCGCCCCAGGCTGGAACTTCAGCATTGACAGGCGAACTTTGTCCGGCGCCCCAGGCTGGGACTTCAGCATTGACAGGCGAGCTTGGTCCGACGCCCCAGGCTGGAGCGCCAACGTTGACAGGCGAAGTTTGTCCGGCGCCCCAAGCGGGAGCGCTACCATTGACAGGCGAGCTTGGTCTGGCGCCCCAGGCGGGGGAATGAGAAGCATCAACCTTGACAGGCGGACCGGTTCCATTGTTGTAAGCGCCAGAATCGGAGGGAGTGGCGTTGGCGACGACAGGAGGGTTCCGAGCGAGCGAAGAGCTCACCTTGACAGATCCGGCAACTGATCCCCGAGCGGGCATCACGGGAGATGAGGTGACTCTCACGGGAGAGTTTGAGCCCCAGGCAAGCTTGATGGCGGATGATCCAGGTACGGGCGGACTGGCTGCAGTAGCGAAGGTCCACGTAGGCCTGGCCGCAGGTGGAATGGGTCCATGTGCCCACATAAGAACCGCTGGGCAGCTCGTGTTTGCGGTGGGCGAGTATTGAGTGTGAGGAGGGGCGGCTTCCGGCGCCGGGCTGTTCGCAGTCTTCGGTGCAGTAGGCATACTGGGTTCTTCGCTCCGCGCAACACGATCCAGAGGAGTGGGGTTTGTGGAAGTCGCGAGCGCCGTCTCCTTGCGCTTCCCCATGACTTCCCTGTTGATGCTCTTGAGGTACGCCCATAGCTCGGTTGGATCGTCGTACTTGCCATCGGTGCAAAGTGTTCTGAATTCGGGACTTATCGCCAGCAGAATGAGTCCGCTTGCTTGAAGCTGCTTGCAGCGGATCTCGTCGGGGACGTTTCCGGCAGGCTTGTCGGCGCAGAGAAGGCGTTTGTGGCTGATCTCTCTGTTGACATATTGCCACAGCCCCTCGACCTTGAGTCTCTGCTTCAACTCGAATGACCACGGATCGAAGAGTTCGTCACTGAAACCGCGCAGCGGCGGAAGGTCTTTGATCGATTTCAGAAGCCCGCTGCTCATGAGCGGGACAGGGGGCACTCCAGAAGTCGACATGGCGGGAACGGTGCTGGGAGAAGTATCGGTTTTGTAGGGTACAGGGCGATCCCAATCGGTGACGGCGATGAGGATGGGATCCGCACCGGACATGGAGGCGCTTTGGTGCGCTTGGAGCGGACCCGATCGGCTGGCGCGTTGTGTTTGGCGAGGCTCTCCCGTCACTGGCAGCGCCTACCTTTTCTTTCCAACCGCCGCTTGGTCTGGTCCGCGTGGGTGCAATCTCTCGGGAAATCTGGTGGTACCGTGTGCTAAACAATCTCTCTCTCGATCGGGAACTCCTAGGTATAAGGTCCGTGTTGGTTGGTAAAGCAAACTGAAAGACCAGCCAGCCCTTTGTTAAAAAAAGTGTCCAACTCACGACAGATACCCATACCTCTCTAGCCACTGCTGATCCAGACACTAACACACCACAGAGCTCAAAGATGCTTCGACGATCAGCAAGTAGTAACCTACTCTGCAATAGGCGCCGATTCGATCGACGTCCAGCCGTTATCGTGGTGAAGCGCTAAGGCTTAAGTGCTAGAGCTTTATTGCTAAGGGGAAGGTCTAGTTTCTTTTTGGAAACCAATCAACATTTGTCCGTGTTTCGTTGTTATCCACCCAAACAGCCGCAGAACGAAGTATCCAGTGTTTCTCTTACCGGGTGAGAGTGGATGAATCATCATCATTGCCTAAGCACTCCACACCAGGTTTGGATGGTATGTGTTCTGGGTGCCGCCGTAAGCACAGATCAATTCGGAGGACCACTTAGTGACGGGAGCGAAGGAAAAGCCTAAGTACATACCAACACAGTAAACTCACCGCGAAGGCCTGGTCGTCTTCACTTCGCGTATTACAGCTGAGGGGTAAACAAGATCACCTAGTCCTTTCGAGGGATAATGAAAGCGCGTACCTGATGAGAGGATAAGATCATTTTGGGAGCTGTGTTGTATCTCATTACTGGTATCGGATCTACTGCAAGGTATCTAGTTACATCCTAACGCCAATTTTACCCTATCTACCGTCCGAAAAACATCGGCAAAATGTTCTACCTCCTCTTTGGTCCCGTAACATTGAACATGAAATGTATGATATCTATCTGCAGTCAGTTCCTGTGCTCGAGTGTGTGAGAAGCGAGTGCAAGTAAGCCATACCTCCATCCTGCACCACATATGTTCGTCCCTCCTGCCTGTACTTTCCAGCCGCCTTGACCTCGGCCATTCCCTTCCTTCCTCCGCTCAGGGACTTGAAGTCTTCATATGACACGACCTCGGCCTTGATGAATCCGCGCTCGAAATCACTGTGGATCACGCCAGCGGCCTGCGGCGCGAGCGTTCCATCACGGACGGTCCAGCAGCGGACCTCCTTTTCGCCCGCGGTAAAGTAGCGGATCAGTCCTAACTGCGTAAACCCCTGGGTGATAACCTTGGGCAGGATACTCTGGGCGCCAGAGCTTTTCAGGAACTCTTCGGTGGCCTCGGGATCATCCATCTTATCCCACAGCGCCTGCTCAAACTCGACGGAGATGGGGATCACCGAACCGCCACCGTTCGCCTGCACCCATTTCGCGATCTTTGTCAGCCACTTGTTCTTCTTGAGGATATAGTCTGCCTGCGAAAGGTTGACAAGGTAGATCATCGGCTTCGTGGTGATTAGCGAGAATCTCTCGTTGATCATGTCGACCTCAGCGTTACTCCACTTTCCGTCACGAATCGGAGTCGACTTCTGGAGGAGTTTCCTCATCTTTTCTGCACACTCGGCGAACAAGGGATTCGCCTTGCCCTGCGCTTTGCGGACATTGATTGCCTCGGTTTCGATTCCCTTGCCCACGATCTCAAGATCCTTCTTGCACAGCTCGCTGTTGATGGTGCTGAGATCGCGCACAGGGTCGATGGAATTGTCGACGTGCACTACGTCGTCCTTTTCAAAGGCTCGCACTACGTGGTAGATTCCGTCGACGGCTTGAATGTGCGAGAGGAAAGCGTTACCGAGCCCGGCACCCTCAGAGGCGCCCTTGATCAGACCGGCAATGTCGGTAATACTGAGGTAGGCGGGGTGCGCGGACGGTGGGTTCCAGAGGTTTGTGAGGTAGTCGTAACGTGCGTCGGGGACTGTTGCGAATTAGTGGCGGGATTCACGCATGGCTTGCTGCGTGGGAGATATACCAGGACACCGCGCCCTGGGACACACACGTTAGCACCGGCTGAACGAGGTGACCTGGTGAGAAAGGACCGATTACTCGTTCGGCTCAATCGTGCAGAAGGGGTAGTTTTCCGCAGCGGCGGCCTGGGAAGTGAGGAGGTTGAAAAGACTGGATTTTCCGACGTTAGGTAATCCGACAACTCCCATCTTGAGGTGGTTCTTCATCCGGCCGAAGCGGATGACATTGACAGCTTCCACGAGGGCTTTCTTGGGAGGCATTGTAGTAGAACAGAGGGCGGTACGAGGTGAATCTAGGCGAGAAGGAACGGTCGAGTCTCTCAGAGCAAGGACTAGAGAACTTGAAAATTGAGCCATTTAGGTGTCCGTTAGTTACCCGGGCGTGAGGCTGTGGGCCCATTTTGTGCAGAGTAGACAATTTCTCATGGTTTATTGCGAGGACTGGGAGATAGGGGAGATCTGGTACACAGACTATCTGAAGAATGTTTACTGATGAGGTAGAGTATATATAATGGCGGAGCGAAAAAAATCTACGGAGAAGCTGGGTGCCGCGGGAATTGGGTGCCGTGAAGGAACTGCCGCTGTTCCTACCCACGCCCTCTTTCAATCCGCAGAGGAGGATTGAGGGTGGATACATACCTTTTTCCTTTGTCTACCCTTTCCTTTTATTCACTCTCTCATTTATTCCCTTGCCCGGGCTCGTTTCTTTTGTGGTTTCCTTGGTGCATATCATTCTTTGCTGGGACACGGGGAGCTTGCAACGAGCCGCCTGCGGACCGCAGACAGGAAAGGGACTAGATATCTTCGCCGTGATCCACCTAGGTCGCATGCGAATAATGAATAAACAAAAAAAAAAACCATGGCGCGCAAGGGTTTAGACAAACGATCTATAGACACACCGATGAGCTTTCGGTCGGGATTGTCACCACACCTCGCACACCACTCGACAAATGACGACAGACGTGGGAAGAATAGTGCCGCCTGTGGAAAAGGAGTCCGACACAGGGAGCGAGGTGTCGGAATGGGAGCTCCGGGAGCGTCGGGAGCGGGAAGAGGAGCGTAGGGTGGAGGCGGAGGTGCTGGGGGCCGGGGAGGAATCACTGCTGTTCCTACCCACCCCACCCTTCATGGCATCGGCGGGGGAAGAGTAGGGGGGGATGGGCTTTCCTTTGTCTTTTCTTTTGTTCTTTCCTTGGTGTGCATTCATTTTCTTCGGGAGGGCCTGGGCGGAGGGCACAAGGGGAGCTTGCAACGAGCCGCCTCGCGCGGACTGCGGACAGGAAAACTGGGTAAAAGTGTACGCCGCCATGATCTAGCTAGGTCGCATGCGAGTATGAATAAACAAAAAAAAAGCACACCACTCGACAGGGGAGAACATTGACCCGCAGACCCCTGCATCACCACAGGCGCCTGAGTGGCGCCTATAGAGAGCAACCTTGCACTTTGTGGAACAAAGCGGTTAACCGTGAACTCCAGACATACAAGTCATGCATTTAATTACTCTTGTTTTTTTGTGAATTTTGATCCCTCTGCCATCGTGACGATATCTTTTTTTGTCCGTGGATTTTATTCCGCGTAACGTTGCGCGGTGCCAATGGGCTCAGCGCCCTCGATGATAGCATAAGAAGCGCAAACCCAGTGCATCATGTGCGCCAATTCAAGTGCTTGTCCCCGCATTTTGTATGTTTCCGAATGCCGAGTACACCGCTGACGCCAGACACCAGAAAGTCAAGTAGCCGCAAGCTAGGTAGCTGATGGGAATCGTTGGTAAACTTTCGACTGGGGAAACGGTTTAAATCTTCAATGGTTAGGCCAATGAAAGCGCGCTGTTAGTTTATTTTGAATGCCTGATAGTGGCGGTGGTGGACGGTATGAGGGGGGTGGATATTCACATTGCCAAAGCGCCCTTTGGTGCTAAGAGAATCTTTTTGGTGGCCTCTCTCCCTGGTTCCTCAACCTGATATCAAACCGTGCTTCAAAAAGCCAATCCTAGGTGGGGATCTCTTCCTCAGCCTCTGCCTGCCTGCTCCGGTCAGCCCACCAAGCGCCATTGAGCGACGAAAGGGAGCACATACATCCGATTATCACTTTCTCAGGGCATTTTTGAACGACCGTCGGCTTGTGTTTGGGTCTACTGTTGGGGTGTTGTTGAGTAAGGGATCGGCAAAGACTGTGACATCTTCGTTTGAGAAATTGACACCTGGGCACCCGCCAGCATAAGGGTTTATGCTCGGATCAGGGAAACCCACCTTGACCGGGCACCATGCATCTCGCCACATCTCCAACCAAGGCCATGTTATTCCGCTGAATCTCGTCTTCCCCCCACGCCCGCTGCCAGAAAGCCACTCTGCCCATCCTCTCCGCAGCTTTGAACACATTCCCGAACGTGTCGTATGTGGGATGCCAAATTTTCTCGTATTTTCTCATAATCTCCCTCGAAGACTCTACCGAATACCTACACTCCGGTGGTAAACTGCGATTATAGCCGTCTAGCCGCGCCGTCTCGCTCGCCGATGCATGCTGCCCAGACGTAACCCCAGATGCCTGGAAATATTGCTGGCTATTGGGAAGAGTCCATGTACCGCAAAACCGCCCATACATAAACTATACGATGTGAATCCCCCCAAGCAGCTCACCAACCCCTCCCCGTTAGGTCTCGAAGCGATCCCCAACAACGCAGTAGTTAGATCCCTGGAACTCCGGTTTCCATCGTTTCTCGTCACCGTTGAGTAACGCCTTGCGGATGGATCATGGTACCCCCAAACTTCATCAGCGCCAACCACCAGCTCTCCCGAAACCTTTCTCCCCCTTCCAGAACCACCTCAACGCCGGAGGGGGTCTGTTCTACATCCTCCACCTTCGCACTCTCCACGGTCCTGAGGCTCGAATCCACATCTTTCGCCCAGCGCGGGGACACCAGTCGATTGAGGTACCTACGGGGCCTCTCCGGGTCCCTTCCATCCGCTCGCCAGAATTCGATTGTGAGTGTGATCCCCCCACCGGAAATAGTGTTGAAGTTGTCCTTCACCCCCGGGGCGCATATGTAGTGCAAAGAGTTGGATGAAAGAACCACATCTGCACCGGAGGCATGGGGCGAAGCGTCCGTCTTGAAAGCCGCTGGTGAAGGAGGGAGCGGTAGGCGGTCGAGCAGGAGAGGGTGGAAGCGAGCCGCAAGGAGGGGGTGTGTCAAGATTTGGAGGCGAGCGTGGGACCGGCGATGCCAGCGCCAGGGATCAAGATTGTTGCTTTTGACAGAGGAGAAGACATAGTGGAGAGACGTAGGTGGGTCAGTGCGTCCCTTGTTTCGGTGGCTGCTTATGCCTATAAGTCAGGCCCCATATGGCCTGAGCCATAGATTCGGCGAATTGTTATGCCGCCTTAGTGCATGGCCCTAACTACATATCTACCTACCTCTTGGTACGTGCCAGGCGGTGTCTTACTATCGGGGGCGTCCGCGGGTTGAGGGTCTCTGGCGATCCAAAAGCGTAAGAGAGAAATCTGGTTCCACATCAAGATGTACGAGCCCAATGCAACTTGACATCTTCTGTGGAGAATCCGCGCTTAGCAGTGTCTTCTCTTTCGCGCACGCTTCGTCTAGCAACGGCAGTTGCGGCCCGAACTGTAGCGCAAGGGTGAGAGGCTCTCAAGCTGAAGTCTTCCTGTAAGCTCTCGAAGACGTTTTCCCCTCAGATTTCGGCCTGTGCGACTGCGCAACAAGACGGATACGTACAAGGTAGGTATCCGCATCGAGGGGTATCGTTCCCACCTATCTACCCTCCTGGAGATACATCTTCACATGACTACAGCAGGGTTTACGATGTTCCTGCAGACACCACAATCGGCACGAATTGGTTGGCAACTGGGATTCAAGGCTGGAGTTGACAACGCAGTCTCGGAGGCTAATTACTGTGCGCAAGGAAACCTGCAGGCAGCAGTTGGGGATAAGTATATAGGGTTCGCCACGCGCACGTCGTTGTTGGTCCTTTCGGCGAAGCTGGTTAATACCTCGAATCACACCTTATCATACCACCCCGGAACAAACAAGCAGTACATACCGCACGGAACATGACTTCGCGAGGATTAATCGAGGTAGATGATATGGTAGAATAGAACAGCCTGCGAACTACTGTGCACTCCGGCTTACTCCACTCACGCTTTTCGTCCGATCACAGATGGGGATGGGGGCCAACGATTACTCGTCGGGCGGAGACGTCACCAGCACACAGAGCATTAGAGATTCCATCTACGAGACCATCTTCGAGAACGGTGGTGACCGAAACTCTCCAGCGGGGAAGGTAATTGAAGCGAAAAAATGGACTGACGGGGAATGATCCCGGATCAGGACGTCGCTATCACACGTACTATGGATATGACAAGAATATGAATCCTGTGGATGAGGTACGGCGCATCACCACTCCTAAATGCGAGATATTTGGTCCCTGCTGATATCTCAGCCGTAGACCGAACAAGACCGGTATGCAGTTTCCATTCCGCAACGCGGGAATGATCAAAGCCTCTCATGTAACATCGCAGGTTTGACCTCCACCATGAGATATTCCTATCGATGATGGACGGAAAACTACATGAAGCTCCGATCGGCTCTGGTAACCAGCGGATTCTTGACATTGGAAAGGGCACTGGAATCTGGGCCGTTGACATGGCCGACGTGTACCCCAACGCCAAAGTCGTCGGGACGGATTTGAGGTGAGACATCGAAGAACTGACTACTGCGCCCTTACTATGCTCCGAGGGATCACTAACGATCGCAATAGTCTCATTCAGCCGAAATGGTATGTGACACTATTCATGGTTTAAAAAGACTACGGCAATGAATATAGTTTGACCTTTTCTGCCTGGTTCCACCAAACTGGTACCTACATCACCAAAGTCCGCCTTGGTTGGACCAAACTAGTGCGTGAAAAGCCGTTTCGAAGTCGATGGCACAGAGCTCGAATGGACGTATCCGGTACCAAACCTGGCCCCCATGGCAACTAGCACACGTGTGCTGCTTCTGATACCTTCCAGGACAGCTTCGATTTCGTCCATGCCCGGAATCTTTCCGCCAGTATCACAGACTGGCCGAGTTTGATGAGTGAGATTTATCGGTACGAATCTGCCTCCCTCCCCTTTCCCGTCAAGGAGGGTAATAATTGAGTCGAGAGCAGGGCAACCAAACCGGGAGGTTATGTGGAAATCTGCAAATTGGGAGGGCGACGTAAGTCCCCCAAACCAGTTTGCGAATACCACCAGCTCTGAGCCAAAGGCTGCAAATTTCTCAGCGACGACAACACGATGGGGGAAGACAATCCGCTTAAGAAATCGTTTGATTTGTTCACAGGAACTATGCGAATACTTGGCCGTGAGTTTCCCGTGGCCGGTACGCTCCAGGCAAGGCTAGAAGAGGCTGGATTCGTCGATGTGAAGGAGCTGTCCTATAAACAGCCATACGGACCTTGGCCGAAGGATAAAAGGTCCGGGAGATTCCAGCCCCGTGGATAGCACTCGCTTTTCTAATGTCGAGTCTGGAAAGGATGAAAAAACCCGGCGCAATGGCTTTAGCGATGGCACGCAAGAATCCTCCTCCTTTCAGCGGCCTGTCTTCTCCACTAAAACCACACTTGTAATGCAGCTTGACACGGGGGTCGAAGCTTATGGCATTGCAGCATACACACGAATCCTCAAGATGGCCCCGGAAGAGGCTGCAAGGGTCATCCATGATGCGAAGGAGATCGCTAAAGATCCCAGTGTCCATTGGTAGTTACTGGACTGTGGTTATATTATGTGGGCACGTCCAAAAGTGCAAAAGGTCCACCTCTTTGTCACTGGTCAATCGTTACTTCGAAATAACCTTATTGTATATGATTACATGAAGAAGCATTGAAGGACGATGAACGGGGCAACGTCTATATATGTGCCGCGGTCAACGTAGCAATAATGTGGAGCTGTATGTGATGCAGAGTGCCAGTAACTATATATACATAGAGTATCTAGCTGATTATGAATCGTGACGCCTACGTCCACGGACAAGCTCTAAACTGGGATTTGGTTGGAGACGGCGGGGCTGCCAGGCGCATCTACACGACTCCAGGGCCGGTGTTCTGCCTTCTCGTGTTCTCAAGATGGGAATTACCTGTTTACTGTTGGGGGATGGATATGGTATGTGGGTGGGGCCTGGTCGGTTGGGGGGTAGTTATGTCACTTATAGGCGAAAACCGAACGGCCGAGCATTGCCTGTATTCGGCCGACTGTGTCGTTGGTAGGGCGGATGAAAATAATCCGGTGTTGATGAGGAAGGGCGGCGGGGGAATTCGGCACTTCAGTAGTCTAGGGTTTTTTTTTGTTTATATATCATTACTTGCATGCAACCACGGTGGATCATAGCGAGTGCCGAAGGCTGCCACCCCTCACCCCCCAGACAAGTTTATAGTCTGTTGAATCTTCCGAGACTCCCAGCATGACAAGAGCCGTGTAACGCGAATGCCAGCCGCAGGAAGCGACAGCTGCGGCGACGGGTTAGCGTCCCTGGCGCGGTTGACCAGTTTGGCAAATGCCATCCCGGGGCATAGGCTTCACGGGCGCCCAACGACTTCAATGTTATGCCTACATAGAGTTGGGTGGCTCGGTTTTCATATACCTCGAGCTAGGTACCTGTGAGACGTCGACCGCGGCGCGCCATTTGCCGCAAATTCCACCCCGAGGGCTTCACGCGAAGACTAGGCTTCCTCTGGGATGCGCCCATTCACGAAGCGGGAACGAGTTTTAGGGCAACTCAGGCCCAACACTGCAGTAGGTTTTTTTGGTTTAATCATACTCGCATGTAGCCTACATATCTAGACTATGGCGGCGCACTTTTTGTGCAAGTTTCCCGTCCGCTCATGTCTGCGCGAGGCGGCACGTTGCAAGCTCCCCTTTGCCCTCCGCCCAGGCCTACACTGCAGTAGGTATGGTACAGACGGCATAGCGGATAGATACGGAGAGTGCATACATAGAACCGGCTGTTATGCGTTTGATGGGGACTTGAACTGCACGATCATATAGAGCGGTACGTCCATCCATGTGCACCCATCCCAGGACGGCGGTATTTGTATAGAGTACGTACTAATATGTAGATAGATAGAGTACCTGCCCACTTAGGGGGCTAGTGCTTATCTCCTCGCCGTCCTCAAAAAGTGCCTTGCTGTATCTATGTATGTAGATACCATGTATGTATGTTCGGGCTACAGACAGGCCCACGTGGTCGGCAGAGGCTGTGTGCAATGGAAGACTGCGCACGCCGCTTTTCCAGAAAATCGGGGTCAGTGTCGGTGAACCATGCACGGCACATAGTTAGACATTTAGGGATTTGGCAAGGCGCTAGGGATCGTTCTGGAATGACTTTAGGTATCTATCACTGTGGCAACCAGTTAAACTCACGATCCCCAGATATGGGGCATGGGGGACGACTAGCCTGGCGATGACTTGCTTAGGAATAGTTGGTGCCTGCTCTAAGGCTGATGAAGAAGCTCACTACATAGAATTCCTGCCAACACTTGACGACACAACATATACCGGCGAGAAGTTGAGGTTAAAAACATGCCAGAGCGGCATCACCCCGTGGAGGAAGGGAAAGCGTCCTGTTTCTGTGGCCGGTGGTAGCGAATGTACCACTCGCAGCGAGGATATCAGTTAATCCACCACATAAGGCGAGCCACTGGTTCCGACGTTGAGGGCTCACGACGGGCGTTGGGCGTGTTGATGTTCACTGACCAGACGGGCTACAAGGTTTTCACCACTAAAATCGAGAGCAGTCTACTTCCTCCCGTCCCCCACCCAAAGTTGCGAAATCCCCCCTTTTCCTTCTGGTCCCCGCCGCGCTAAACTCACCCCCCATTTCATCCCACCACAACTGCAAAATCGCTCTAATACAACCCTAAAAATACAGTGCATCTGCGGTCTGCATCCTTCGATGTATCGAACAGATCAATCAGCCTCGCCGTCCGTGGGGGAGAAGGGAAGGATGGATGGATGGGTGTGGATAATAGAGAAAGAAAGAGGAGTCACATCGAAGTGATATAAATCCCCCATACCAGCACCCAAAGGTGTATCCTAGGAAAAGTTCGCGATGTAGTTATCACTTGCATCCGATTCCCGCCTTGTCGCGATGGCCAACCCACTGCTTCTCCTCCTGCTTACACTCACCGTCGCATTGGCGGTGGATCCCATCTCCCTCCCCTGGAAGAATATCACCCTCACCGACGGCGTGGGTGTAAACCGGGGGATCGAGCTCCTCCTGGGCGGCCAGCGTCTCGGCCTCCGCGGCACAACCACATATGCCAACACGCGCATCCGCAACGCGCGCGACTGCAGTCCCGGCAACAGCACGGCTCCAGTGACCGGCTGTCTCGGCACTAGCGGAAGCCTCTTCGATATCAGCTTGCCCGGCAGCTTCCGACCGGCACCCCCGGGGAACTGGAGCGTCGTCACCATGGACGGCTACCATCCCGAGGAGAGTGTGAACCGCGGTTATGCCAAGGCCGAGTTTGAGGGTATCCCCGTCATCGACGATCTTCCCATTGAGGTGTGGAGTCGCCGCGACTCGGAGAACAAAAGCGCGCTCGCGCTCGGTCGCGACGGGAGTTTCATCCAGCGCCTGGTCAGGGATAAGGTCGTCCCCAGCGGGGTATGGGGGTTATTTTTTGGATCGCGGTCGCAGCTGAGGGGCGTGGATGGTTCATTGACGATTGGAGGATATGATGCCGCGCGCATCGCTGGCGCTTGGACGAATTTTTCGATCGACGCTGGATATCTCGGCGCTTCCGCGTGTCCGCTACAGGTCCTCGTGAAGGATATCTTCGTCACCACCAGCAACGGGAGCGAGCACTCAGTTTTCGTCGACAGAGCAGCGATGGTGAGCGCGTGTGTCGATCCGCTGCAGAACGCGTTCACGTTTACGCGGGCGATGGCGCAGCGGTTCTGGGAGATCACTGAACATGCTCACCATGTTCCCGGCGAGGGCGCAAACTTCACCGACCAGACGTATCCGGCGGGCAAGGAGCATTTGATGCAGAATCTCACGGTTGTGCTCAATAATGGGCACACAACTGTGATCCCGCATTACGAGCTCGTGTCGCAGGAGCGCGGGGCGACCCAGGACGAGGGGAAGTATGCGGTCACGAACGCGTCTAGGATCATGGTTGCCGTTGCGCCGGACCCCGATGACGACGGAAGCGGAAACGTTATACCGATTCTCGGCGGCGTGTATCTGAGCCAAAAATACCTGCTCGTGGATTATGCGCGAAAGAGCTGGAGTATGGCGCCAGCAGTGATCGGGAAGATGGGAGATGAGCGGCAGAAGATCGTCACTGTGATGAGCGACGGGGAGGATCAGGATACGGAAGGCAAGAGGAGCACTAACGTAGGGGCTGTGGTTGGAGGCGTGCTAGCTGCGGTTATCGTCCTCACCGCTGTGCTTTACCGAAGGAAGTGGATTATGTGGTTGAACCGGTGTATGTATAAAGTGGCGCCGATGACCAGAATGTCTAGCGATAAAGAGCTGGATACTCGTCCGACGGTGATGGGGATGCAACATCACACGGTGACACAGCTGGTACCAGCGGCGACAACCATCGACACGGTGGTCGTAGCTTCGGAATTGGGAAACCTGTCGGCGGTAGAATTGGGGTAATGTAATGTGGGGAAAATCCCATATTCTCTGAGGCGACATCTGGTCAAGCCAATGGTGTGCAAGTTGCGATTCGTTAGTCTAATTACGTTTTCGCTCACACGATTTTAGCAAAAGAAGGTTCCCATACAACGAAAGATAGAGAGGGCTTAATTTTGCACACATCACCTCTCCGGCTAACGCCAAGCCGGCATCCCCTTCAATAAGTGTCGCGTGCATCTCCTGATTCATCGTTCAAGGGATTTGCGGATAGCAAAGTATATGTAGAGTGGGGCTGTGCTGTGAGCATGCATACAACGAAACTCTTTCAACTCTGAAAAGTGGGGCGGCACCCATGTGACATTTTTTGGGTGACTAAAGATCGAGTGACCATCTATGTAGCCTGCTAATCCCTGTCATCGATTTTTTTGTTTGTTTAATCAATTACTCGCATGCGACCTAACGAGATTATGTATGTATGTACTCTATCCGATTCCTGTCCGCAGTCCGCGCGGTGGCGGCACGTTGCAGGCTCCCCTTTGCCAATCCCTGTCATCGAGGCGCAGTAGTGACAGAAAGTCTCGAAACTTACACCCGCAACCCCTCTTCCTGCACGGCATATATAGATAAATGTTTGATAAATGGTAATTCTATTTTATTTTTTGCCTCATACATATCCCAGCACTCACTCTTCCATAAATGGAAATTTTGCCCTGCGCTGGCATGTAGAAGCTAGCGCAGATACTACCCTATTGGGCGACAACCCAAACTTTCCCATCCAAAATGCCCATCTTGCCCATCACATATTATTTCAGCAACACGCCCTATTTTTTCCCCCAGAATTATGATTGCATACTTCGAAGTTCCTCTATCGCTCTCCATTGTTTAGGATTTGCGTGGTGTGGTGGAGAAGAAAAGACCAGGGGTTGATAATGTGCTCCAAATGGTGTTGGCTCGTGTGGATCCAAGTTTGGCATGGGTCCGCTGAGTGAGGCCGAGCACGAGGTCGTCATTTTATCCTATCATCCTACTCCTCACAAGCGCACCACTTCGGAGGGAAGAAGTGTCCTCCACCCAACACATCACCTCCGTCTATCAACAATGTTGTCGTTCACTGAGGTCCCGATCCTCGACGTCTCCCTCGCCAAAGACTCCGCCACGAAGCCCGCCTTCCTCGAGGAGCTCAGAAAGGCCGTGCTCGAGGTCGGATTCCTTTACATCAAGAATACCGGTGTTGATGCACAGCTCGTCGAGGATGTGATCCGTTTAACGAAGGAGTTCTTCGAGCTACCAATGGAGGAGAAGTTGCGGTTGGAGATGAAGAATTGTTCGTCATCCTATCCATCGTCTGCAATATAATGGCTGCTGATGCCTGGCAGCCCCCCACTTCTTGGGATACTCCAAGCTCGGCAACGAGATGTCCGTCTTCCCTCTCACAAACAAATCGAGCCGTGATAACTGAAGCGCACGTTCAGAACGAAGCTTGCAACCGACTACCGTGAGCAGATAGATCTTGCGACCGAGCTCCCCGCGCCTTCGGAGGACGAGCCCCGATACCGCAAGCTACGAGGACCGAATCAGTGGCCAAAAGAGGAGCTCATCCCCGGTTTCAGGAAAACGATCGAAGAGTATATAGAGCGGATGACTGAGCTGAGTACTGACTTCACATCGTTGGTATGTTAATATTCCGGGGCCACACCGTTCTCGGGAAGAGGGGCTGACTCCGGTTTAAGATCGCCGAAGCTATCGGACTGCCGCCCAACGCCTTCGAGCGGTTCTTCGAAGGAATTGGAGAGAGCGCAAGTGGAACTAAGAGGCAGGATAAACTAAAGCTCGCCAAGTACCCGGACATGAAGGACCTTCAACGGGACGGAGAGAGTGCTCAGGGCGGTGCGTTCGCCCAAACCTCTACTTTGAACTGTTAGCTGATCCGACCGGTTAGTAGGCCCGCACAAAGGTATATTGCCTTTTCATCCCCGTCTGCGGGAAATCTCTCAGTTCGCGCCCATGACACTGACGGTTTAGACTCAATGCTTTCCTCCTACCTGCTCCAGGTACCACCGCATAAAAATCTCGAGGTTCAGAACTCGGAAGGCACTTGGATCTCCTGCCCACCAATTGAGGGCACCTTTGTCGTGGCTATGGGACAGGGTTTGGAAGCTATCACTGGTGGCGTGGTTGCGTCGACCACCCACCGTGTACTCTCTCCTGCCGCCGGCGAGGGCCCACGCTACTCGATTCCTTTCTTCCAGGGCGTCAGCTACGACACCCGCTTTGAGAGTATTGAAGTTCCGGAGGAAGTGCGAAAGCTGAAGAAACAGGTCGTGGGTAACAATGTTGAGATGACTTTCAGGAGCGATATGTTCGAGAGGCTGGGCGATGCCACCCTTACCAACCGCGTCAAGGTATTCAAGCCATGTGTAACTCTTGCTTCGGTCAAGCTGACCGAAAGTATAGTCGCACACCGATGTCGGAGAGAAATACTACCCGGATATTCTCGAGAATCTCAAGAAACTCGAGGTATCTGCCTCCCTCGGGGTTCCAGACGACGACCTACCTTTCGAGAAGCCGATAGGTCGCAAGCGTGCTCCCTCGATCGTCATCGACAAAGTCGACGAGCTCCCCAGTTATGGTGAAGATCCCGGCCCAGATGGATCTCCGCAGCGTAAGGAAGCTTTCGAGAAGCGAAAGATGGATGCGCAGCCCGACGAGGTCCGGATCGGCGACGACGGCAGACCGATGGGCCGCAGAAGGGCACCCACCATTGTCCTGGACCGGGTCGACGCTGACCCAACCTACGGCGAGGATCCGGGCCCAGACGGTTCGCTGCAGCGCAAGGAGGCTTACGAGAAGCGCAAAATGGATGCTACCCCCGATGAGGTTCGTGTGATCCACGGCGACTACTTTCCTCCTGCTTCTCCGAGCTAGATTACTTTCTGCGCACAGGAGACGAGTCGTGAATAGTGTCATCTGCAGTTTGGCGTCGTAGGTTTCTCCTTGCTTGTTCGGGATGAATCTGTATAACGTTGGAGTTGCATATGAATAGAGATTCAGTTTTCTACATAGTCTATATGTACCAGTTTTCTCAGCGAACTTCGAGCCAAGTGCCCCAAACCCGAAGTTCTGATTATGTACCGCCTGTGTGCATCCCACGATCCAGCCAATCGTGAATCCTTTGCCCGAAAAGTGCAGTTCCCTTGCTCGACTTTTGTGAAACCCACCCCCGCGCGTGGTGATGTGGGCGTCCATAGCTCCCACAATGGAAAGGTATCAGAAGCAAGGCAATCTGAGCACTCTGCATCCCCACCGAGGCAATACTTGTTTTGCATGCCATAACTATCTGGAGGTGGGAAGGCCGACATCATTTGCCACCACCCTGTACGTTTTTGGTGTTGGTGTGGTTGCAGGTATTGCAGCTAATGACGTACGTGGGATCGCGCATCTGAGAGCAACGATTGATTGCCCCTCTTCCCCGCTTCTTCATGCAAATAGAGCTAGGGAGCGAAAGCAGCCAAGTCTCTACATGCTCGGATGAAGTAGAGTAGGATTAGAAGACAGATAGCTCCCATCCCCCTTCCTTCTTCTCCATCTCTCATCTCCATCCTCACACATCTCATCACAGCTCCCCCATCATTGTCGATCCCCCTCCCACCACACTCTGATACCCTCATACGAACACAAAACAGAAGCAACACACTCATCTGCCATGGGGTTCACTTCCCACACAACGCTCTTCCCCGTGCTACTGCTGTGTCTAGCACTCTACTGTACCCCCGCTGCCGCATTCGGAGCCGGCAACATCGCTAGCATCTCCAAGATCGAGGGTGTGTCCTTATCTCTGCTCCCTTCTATTCTTGGTGCTGATTCCATTCAGGTCAAAACTGGCGCCATGGTGATCTCGAAGACACTCTCTTGCAGCTGTTCCTGGCGGCTGGCGCGGCCGGTGGTCGACGACGCAAGTTTAACTCCATGGACGTCAAGCGGGTTTACTTCGGAAACTGGCTACGCGATTACTCTCAGGCCATCGATACCGGTGCGCTCAAGTACGTTGAGGCGGAGGCCGTGCGGATTCTTGTAAATTTCTATTCCCGTCCGGGTTGGCGAGTTGGGGTTGGGATGCTGATGGCGGGGTAGCTCTGGGTTCTGTCGTTTATGACCTTCGGATATGCGACCCGCGAATTCGAGGTTACTGCTGAGCGCCTGGGCTGTTATCGCCCCGAGGAGCATATCGACAACCCCAAGGACTACAACGACAACAACGACGCGAGACGGATGCACTCGGCTCTCCGTGGACCGGTTGATGAAGAAATCGAGCTTGGTATCGATCCTGAGACGGGGCTGAAGAACTACGTCGCAAACGAGACCATCGAACAGCTCTCTAACGGCGAACCGATGGCTACTAGTGGTAAGTGTTCTTGCTACGGGTGGTGTGAAAAAAAGTGCTAATTTTGCTTGCAGCCCAACTGGTGAGGCGTCTGTTCACGAAGTCCATCGAACTGGGCCGCCAGTACGCTCAGAGCGGTAGGGAAGAGGATTTATTTGAGGCTTTCCGATTGATGGGAACCGGCTTGCACTGTATCGAGGGTATGTCTATCGGGTTCCCTTCTACGTAGACTTAGGCTGACCATGTGGCAGATTTCAGCGCTCACTCCAATTACACTGAACTCGCGCTTATTGAGCTGGGAGAGAACGATGTCTTTCCACACGTGGGTGCTAACACTATGGTCAACGTTCATGGCAGAGAAATCTGGCCTCTTGTCACTGGTACTTTCGGTGGTGTCGACTTTTTGCACTCGGTGTTGGGCGAGGTCAATGACAAAACATTACAGAGCGAGATTTCGCAGCTGGAGCACGCGATCTCCGAGGCCCAACGGACTGCACAGAACGACAACGAACAGTCCATCATTCGCGATCTGATGAGCAAGCTTAACATCGGTGGAAAGGACGACATCGACAGCAAGACTTCCGAGCTCAAGCGGAAGTCCGATGCTCAGAAGGAGGCTACTGAGAGCGGCGAGCCTTTTGGTCTCTCCCAGAACGCCAGACAGCTCGGAAAGGATATTTATCCCTTACTTGAGTTTCACGATGAGTTGATGCGCAGCATCAATCAAGCCCTCGAGAGCGTCGGGTTGGACATCGTCATGGAGAAACTTGCCGAAGCCGTCTCCGTCTTTGTCTTCTGTTTGTTGGCGCCTTACATCCTGCCAATCATCGAGCAGGCCAGCAATGAGCTGAAGGCCGGCAGCAGTGAAGTCATTGCCTCCTCCCAGGCCAAGCAGCACATCGTGTTTGATGACGACTACTCCAGCGACCCCACCCATTCCATGCTGTCCAAGGATCACTTCACCAACCTTTTGAACGAGCCGGCCGGAAAGGTCGCCTCGGTAGTCCTCAAGTTTGCGGTTCCACTTCTCATGAACGCCTGGGACGATGATGGAATCGACCCAGACCAGGTCTGCGACGAGATCATTGGCGGTGTCTTCCACCACCCTGCTTTTCGCAACGGCGAGGATGGACGTCCTGGTGTCGAGGGCCGCCAAATGATGTTCGCAGTTATTGAGGAATGGTGGGACACTAAAGATTCGCGCCAGCAGGATGAGCTGCGCCGTAGTCTCTCACGCGAGGGTGTACAGCAAGGATACAACCACAAGCAGGGCGCACACGATTCCGGCCACGGATGCGGCGCACCCATCCATCGCAGCAAGCCCAAGAACCGAGGAGGCGACATCGGTGGAACCGTCGGGGAATCTGTTGGCATGGCTCTTGAGAACGCACTCAGCGGCGGCAAGAAGGGCGGCGATGGTGGCCTGGGCGGTATGCTCGGTAGCATGCTTGGCGGCGCAATCAGCCAGCGTTTTGTTGAGAGCAGCGGCGGCGGCGGATCCCGCACAGAGTCCTACTCCTCCCAGCAGGAGAGCTCGAGCTATGTGCAGACGTCGTCATACGGTGGTGAGGAGCGCTTCTCGTACTCTACACGTGAGTTGTATGAAACCCCCGAGTACTCTCGCACCACTGAACGCTACGGCGGAAGCGGCCGCGAGCCAGAGGAAATACGGTACGAAAGCAGACGGGAATACACACACGAAGACCGTGATCAACCCTCATACGACTACCAGCGTGGGGGGCAAGAGGAGTACGAGCAGCCGCAGTGTTCCTACGGCTACGGACAGCAAGAAGAGCGTCGCGAGCAGCCCCAGTACTCTTATGGGGGCGGTGACGAGCGACGCGGCGACCAACAGCAGTATTCTTACGGCGGTGAGCGGCAGGATTACTACGGCGGCATGTATGAAGGGGGCTTTTCACGACGAGGTACTACCCAGAAACACTCTTTTCCCTTCTACTCCCATTCTACCCATTTCGCCGGCTATGGTCATGGATCATCTGACGTGTTTTTCGAGAAGGAGGAGAAGAAGAAGAAAGACAAGAAGAAGAAGAAGGGTGGCGACGAGGAGGACGAGGAGGAGGGGGATGGTAGGAAGTATAAGGAGAAGGGCAAAAGGGGGAAGAGGGGCGATGAGGAAGAGGAGGATGACGAGGGTAAGAAGTATAAAGGGAAGAGCAAGGATAAGAAGGGGAAGTATGGGTATGGTGATGATGAGTACAGGCAGGAGGACGAGGACGAGGACGAGTTCGAAAAAAAGAAAAAGGATAAGAAGGACAAGAAGAAGTCTTACGAAGAAGATGAGGAGGATGGCGATAATTACGAGAAGAAAAAGAAGGATAAAAAGCATAAAAAGAAGTTCAAGGATGAGGATGGTGACGGAGAAGATGACGATGAGGAGTGGGGCAAAAAGAAAAAGGACAAGAAAAAGTACGATGACGAAGATGAAGATGAGGATGAGGGCTACGGTAAGAAGAAGAAGGAGAAGAAATCCAAGGAGAAGGAGTATTCTGGAGGCGAGGAGGAGCATGGCTACAAGAAGAAGGAGAAGAAATCCAAGGAGAAGGAGTATTCTGGAGATGAGGAGCATGGCTACAAGAAGAAGGACAAAAAGTCCAAGGAGAAGTATGGAAGCGCCGAGGAAGAGGACGAAGACGACGACGACTACAAAAAGAAGAAGGATAAGAAGAAGTACAAGTACTGATTCTGCTCGGGCCTCTTCTCGGCCTTCGTCTTTTGTCCTGGAGAGGAGTTCTTTTCTCTTTGGTGGCTTAACGAGTTTCTCATGCCTTTTCTTTTTCTCATGATTTTTTTTTACGGAATCAATTGAGTTGGGTTCCTCCGACTCTTGCGACCTTTTTTGATCTTTTTTTCTTTCGGGTTTAATGCTAGTTTCGACAGGTTTCCCGTCTCATATATAGTGACATCGTACAAGACGTTTCATCGTCACAGAGTCAGAGGCAACCACGTGATGCGACTCTGCCGTCCTAAGCCTGCTTGGTCCTGGAGCCATATGTAAACCTCAGAACCCCACACTCCACTCCAAACGGCCACGGCCCGCAGGTTTATCACCCATATATCTAAAAGTTATTGCTAACACAAATCTAGGTGCAGTGTTACGCTTGTAAGAATTGCCAAGCCGCGATACCGGACACACCCACAGCTACGGGCGGGGAACGGTCATCACCTCACTTCGGACGATCGCAGACGCACGATCATCATACACACTACGAAGATAAAACAAAAAAAACAATCCTACAAAGAATGACGACAACACCACTTCTTCTCCGTGCGCGCCTATGAGTAGTTACAGTGCAACCCACCCCAAGCCAACTTAAACAAACCCATGCAAAAACAGAGCGTCATCCATCCCCAATTCTTGACAACAGAACAAAATCCGCAGCCCACTCCCCGGCACAAGAGTGATGTGCAGAGTACATGCCAGTAAAAGGACATTTCTTGCACATCGTCGCAGAAAATGCAAAGAGTAAAAATGGTGGAACGACTAACAGAAAGCAGAGTAAACAGTACGGGAAAGCGACAGCTCCATTCGTGACTAAAAAAAAAATTTCGCCCCCGACCTGTAACGAATGATCTGCCGTGTGTAAACACATTTGGAAAATTTTTTGGAAGAGGGTATCGAAAAGTGGAAAAAGGAATGTTGGACCCCGTAGACAAACTGAAAAGTAAAACAGGAATAAAACCAAAAGGCCGTTCCCATGGCTCAATGAAGTTTGTAGGAATCAGCTACTTGGCGGAGAAATCGAGAAGACGGCCAGTCTGCTTCCATTCCTTGAGGATTTCGACGACAGACTGAAGCTTCACGAAGACTTCGGCGGTCGCCATCTTCGCCTCGTTGCTGGCAACCCTAGCCTTCTCGCTGGCGCACTGGGCGTCCTTGCTCCTGGTGACGGCGTCGACCAAGATGCGGGACATCTTGAATAGGTTTTCCCTAACCTCAGGATTCTGTTCGGCGGACGCAGAGTTAATGAGTTCCATGCAGACCTTGATAGGGTTTCCATCTTTCTCATCGCGGGTGGGAGAGGCGTCGATAGTCGGCACTTTCTTGGAAAAGTACTGGCCTCCGACGGTATTCTGCGGGCTGAGGTAATTGGCTGACAGACGATTCTTGAGCGTATCCACCTGCTCCTGCGTGATGTCGAACTCGGGGAGGAAGATCTCTGGGATGTTACGCGACGATTCCTTCCCACCAGAGGGCTTCCCAAATTTGGGGAAGCCTTTTCCAGATAGGCGAGACTGCGTACTGGTCCGGCTATCTCGAGATTGACGGCTAGCGCGACTATCACGGAACCAATTCATGACTCCTAGACGCAGTTTGGACTTGGTACCCTGCTCGTCGGAAACGGAAGTTTGATGGCTAGTGGGAGCCACGTTCTCCTTGCCCACGGCGGTATTGAGGGGAGGGATCTTCTCGTAGGGAGTAGAGGGCGTCGTAAGATCCACCTTAGGCGGCTTCTTCAGACCCAACCACTTGCGATTGGTTCCGAGCCTTGGGTTCTTAGAGCCTCCTATGCTTGAGATATCCGCTAAAGGCTTGGGACTAAGTCTGGGGATCTTGCTGCCTGGGCTATGAATGGGCACGGCACCACCACGATTGAGCTTGGGGTCACTACACTTAGGGCCTGGCTCTGGTTTGTTGCTAGGAATCGCAGTGGAGAGCTTCCCCTTTGCACCCTGATTCTCCTTCCTAATGGGACCAGAGAAACCAGACGAAGTCTCACGACCGGGGGCACTGGTGCCCTTCTTAATAGGAGGAGTCCGCTGAACAGGGCTCTTGACGTTGACGCTCTTATTACCAAGAATTGCTGGCCTCGCGATGGGCAGGCCGGTACGCTGAGATCTCGGTGAGATCATGGGAGTTCCGTCCGGGGTAGTGGTTCTCTTGATAACTCTAGCGCCAGTTCGAACATGTCCAGTGGTCTTTTTAGGTATGGCGGATACTGCGCCATTGGTAGGCCTCTGGCGGATCGTACCGGTGGTGGGCATGGGGCGTGCTGAAGTGTTTGAGACTTGTTTTGTCGCAGAGCTAGCGGTCCCGCGAGGGTACGAGGCACGCTTCAACTTGGGCTCGAAGCCTACCGGTTTCTGCAGCTTCTGTTGACCACGACCATCCGGATGGGCTGAGATGTCACCTGGGGTTCCAACACCTTCGCCCTTGGCGGAGTTCGTGTGGATGTCTGTGGCTTGGGGGAGGGTTCCGGCCCAGTTCTGGACATTGGAGTTCTGCTGCTGTTGTATCTGAGTGAGGGCAGCCTGTTCCTTTTGGGTGAATGAAATCTCGGCAGTGCTCGGCCGCTCGGTCGCGGTTTCAATGATCTCCTCAGAGGTATCCACACCTTCCTTGACCGATGGAAGAATACTCCTCTCCTTCTGGTCTTTGCGCAACGATCCAAAGTTGTGATCCGCCGAGATACTCCTGCGATGCGGAGGAGCACTGGGTTTGGCCGGACTTCCAGCAAAGGAGATGGGTCTCGCTTTGAGTGGACGTTTTCCCAGTGTGAGCAGTCTATCTCCAGAGATCGCAACAGGAAGCGTGCCTTCGCCGGCTAAAACCTGAGCAGTCTCAGCGACCTCACAGGAAGCAGTGCTGCTTATCGTGCTAAACGACGTATTCGAGCCTCCCGCCACTGACCTCTGGGAGGGAGGGGCAATTTGTTGGTCGATTTTGAATCCGCTCGGGTGGTTTCCAGGGGCCGAGATAAGGCTACTCGCGACGCTGATCTGGTTCAGTGGCTGGGGCAGTGCCGCCATGGGCGGTTGTGGCTGGCGAATCTTAGGATTGTAGAGGGCGAAAGCATCCTTCTGTGTGGCGAGGGCCTTGGCAAAACGTGGGGGGATGGGACTTCGCTCTCCAGGCCCGTCCAGAAAGGGGTCTTCATTTTCAAAGCCGGTCGCCTTCCTTCTCACCGCCTGGGGATCAAGGTTGCCATTAGTGCGTTCCTTGGCCTTCCCCGTGACAGGCTCGGTCTTGTTCCTCCTCCTCAGGTCAATACCAATCTGTTCTCCCTTGACATTTTGAGCACGCAGCAAGGCAGTACGGTTCTGTCTTGGGGCCGGGCCAGATATAGCCCTAACCTTATCCGTTGCCATGCGGCGTCCAATGCCTGTCTCGGGCACTCTAGGGATCTGCGATCTCTGAAACGGCGAGGGAACTCTAGAAGTCGACAAGGGACTGGACATTGTCTGTGGCTCCGAAGGAAACACCAGATTGGCTGCGGGCGCTTTGTATATTGGCTGCGGATGCTGGACCGAGGTTTCGGCGTGGGTGATATAGGCTGGGGTGTTTCCAGACGCTGGTGATGGTTCGTAGCGCGGGATACGTGAGTATGGCGTGATGACCCGCAAGGCGTTCTGATCATGGATCCGGTGACAGGTCCCGGTGGTAGTAGGACCGGTAGATTGCGACATATTTTCCTCCTCTAAGAGGTCAAGGGTTTTCTGCGTGGTGTCAGTTTAGGCAAGCAAAAATAAAAAACACAAAGAAGAAGTGACCTTGTCGAGACGATGAGTCTGTTGTCCAATAGGCTGTATCATTCTCGGCAAGCCACTTGAAGGCAATTTGCGTTTGGCCCTTCCACTCAGCATCTCGGCAGCACCTGCCCGAGTATGCTCATGCCTGGGAGAAATGCCTTCGACACCGAGAAGTGACAGAGAGTCATCGAGCTTCTCGAGCAACAAGTGACTGATGACCTCTTCTCCAATAGTGCTGGACGAAATAGTGCGGGAAACACTAGAAGCTCGGGCTTTTACGGCCTGTGCAGCCTTGAGTGCCCGGTGCAACCGGACGTACTCTTCCTCGAAGGGCACAAGACTCTCGGTGACATGCTCGCCCTCACACATTTCTCTCATGATTCCGAAGGCCTGGCTGATGCGAAGCCCGCGTGGCATCGTCGGGGGAGTGGTAGTCTTAAGCATTCGATCGATCTCGGAGAACTGTTGGATCCAGCGCATTCTGTCGAGCGGCACCCGGATCTGTACTGCTTGTTAGCAACCCCATGGTGTTCGACACATCACCAACAACGGGGTTTAGCACCGATCGACGCACCTTCCCATCACCGAATGAGATCTGGTCCCGCATGGCACCAGATACGCTGTCGTTCATCGCTAGTGTCCCAGTGTGTGTTAGGGAGGTAAGATAGAGCCACAAAGCAACTGAGGACCCGTTCCAAGAAGCCAAAGGTATTAGGTGTGTATAGTAGTAGGGTCAAGCGAGTGGATGACTGGAGTGTCAGAAGTATGAGAGTAGGCGAAGGAGGGGACTAAGGAAGGTAGGTGCTCGGCGCTACCGAGGGGGTGGTGGGTGTGGCGGGTAGGGAAGTAGGAATTACCGCCGGAGTAGAACCAAGGAAGAGGTAGCTCCACTTGCGGAGGCTCGGTGTCGCGGAGGTTACCTGCGGTGTTGATGTAATCTACTGTTGGTTTTACTCGGTCTAGCCTACAGGGCAAGGGCTCCACCTTGCGTGGGGGGTGTGGGAAGCAAGTTTGTTTGGATTCCGCACAGGTGAAGTAATGTGAAGTAGAGCGAATCCAGGCAGGCTCCGGAGATCTTCTTGGATTGCTTTGATTTTGTAGCTGATTTTGTACCGACCAGTGCCGTGGAGACCCGGGGAATCCCACGGTGGAAGCAGCTGGATGAAGGGTCCTAGTGCGGGGCTGTTGAGTCAAGAGGTGGAGTGAGGGGTGTGTATATCGTCATGGCCCAGATAGACTGCGTACGATCGATGAACAAACAAACAAATACTGTTGGGTCATGAGGTTTGGTTGAGCGAGTGATTTTCCAGCAGGAGGATAAAAGTTGTTGATGCCGCCATATTTTGCCCAAGATAGGAGTGATATCGTATGTTGCATCAACTGATGGGTATCTGTCGGGCAGAGATCGGCGTTTGGACTATACTACAGTAAGTACCTAGGTATGTGTCATGAGTTGTAGAATCCTTCGGGAGGTGGGGGACGTCTGCGGAAAACGACTGCTAGCCCGTATCTATAACCTAAGGTGCCAGTCCAGTCACTTCGGCCTTGAATTCACGGTCACGGGTCGGGGAAGGGCGCTGGGCACGATGGGAAAACGTGATAGTCGGAAAAGAGTGGTTACACGGCCCGAATGCTTGCCCGACACCGGTGATGGGAGTTTGGCCCTCATGTGCTGCCGCTGACATCCATCGGTATTGGCTGGGACCGTTCGGACCGTTCGGACCGTTCATTAACGCGGGAAACGGACGTAGACGGCTATGACAATAGGCGGAGGAGCCGGCGAAACGAACGCGTTTCTGGGGACTCCAACACATTAGGTGGAGTACGAGTACATACACAGAGCACACGGTCTTTTGTCCCTCACATCATGCAAATGTGGACCATCGGAAGGCGAGCCATGCCTTTAATATTCACATATCTAGTTAGTCAATATTTTAAATATAACCTCCCAAAAAGAAGGGTAAAAAGGACACGACGGTTACTTGCCCGCCCGCTTGATCGCTCTCCATCGCCAGTAGAGGTTGTCGTTGCCGTAGATTTGGCGATTCCCGACTTTGTCGTCTAACGGTTGACATCTAGGCATCCTAGCCCCCCCGTGGCCGCTAACGAGCGATTCTGGAAGTCCGAATCCACCAACCCTATCCAACTACAAGCAACCCCCTCCCTCCCGCAACCAAACGCGCTTCTAACCTTCACCGTCTTACTAGGAGCAGAATCCCATATACGTACCGGCTTACTCAACACTGTTTTACCAGCTGCCCCAGCGAAGTCGGCGCTTGGCTGGCGATGCCTGCTTCCGTTACTTCTTCCTTCGCAACGGTCAGCCTGAGCTCAGCTTCGCATTCGCGAATGCCATCCGTCGCCGGACCGGTTCACGCCCACGCGTATATCTCCACACATCCCCACCATGGCGAGTACGCGCCGGAATTCTCCCCGCCGCCGTCGGGAGCTGCAGCGCCGATCGAGATGGAGGATTACGTGTTCTGCGACCCGGTAGCTATCCCTCTGGCTCCCGCAAAACCCTCACGCCAACCAAGGCCCCTCCTCCCTAATGACGATGTTCGTAGGCAGCCTCTCGCTACCTTGAGGACGATCCCTGCGTATCCGTCGTACATCGGCAGCGTGAACTCTGCGGCTACGAAATCTACCTTGTCGAGCAATGGGCCTGCTCGCGTAGCCATCCCACGTTCGTGATCGGCACCTACACGGGCGATAACTCCCATCGCATTACCATCTCCGTGCTGCGTATCCCGAAGCACGAAAAGCTATGGTCACCGAAATTATCCGTCTACTTTGTCGCCGTAAACCTATATGCCCGACCCAAAGAAACGGAGCTGGGGACTATGATGGTTACGAACCTGTCCAGTTTTCCGTCTGCCTTGACGGTCGTACCGGTGCCCGGGGGTGACGTCAAATCGCACAGGCTGGATTTCATAGTCAACGAGGACCTCAAGCGCATGGGATGTTCAGGCCGCAGCGCGCTGACGTTGACGATGCCGAGCGACGCAAGCCAGGCGAAATTTCACCAACTATATCGGACGAGTGATCGTCTTCTATTCTACAGTGCCGTGGTCGAGCTCGTGCGGCTGTGCCAGCTTGCGTTGATGGCATTCGGGAAGCTCAAGCGGAACTCTTTGTACGCGGATGGCTTACTTTGCGACATCACGGAGAAGGGGATTAGGGACTGGTGGGCTGAGTTTGGTACGGAGTTCTACAACGCGGAGCCGAACGATGGAACACTAGGGCCTACTACGGTTGCTGCGTTGCTCGGAATGCTGCTGGGTGCACGGAATCGTCTGGGCCTTTGTGGAGCACCAGTGCCTAAGGATGCATTCGATCTCCCACAGCTTGAGAAGGCGGTCGCGCACTTCCAGCGTCAGCAACGCTTGGAACGGACCGGTCACCTCGACCGCAACATCATAGAACGTCTTCACAATACTACAACAAAGTCCGGGTCCAGTAGCGCCGACATATTTGCCGTTCCCAGAGCCATCAAATCGACAGTTGCAGATCTCTCTGCGCGCGCGGTGGGCAGTTCCGGGTCATCCGATGTGACGGCAGTCGAAACAATGGATATCGAACGGTTTGTGCGCCACATCTCGGGGGAGAGCTGCAAGTATCTATGGCAGGGCAAACCTCGCAAGACTCAATCATTTCCGTCGGGCGGCACACACTCCACTTCGCCATCCCGAAGGGGCAGCGTGGATGGGCGGCCTACAGGATCGTTGAGTGGAGATGAGGAAACATTCGTCAACGTCGCATCCGGGATGTCACAGAATTTCAGGAGTGGGACTCCAGAACCTAGCGAAACCCCGTCGGTCTCTAGTATGAGCGCATCTACGGAACATCAATATGCTACGAGCATGGGCTCTAGTGGCATTATCCCTCTGACGGACATTACGAGAGAAGGAACTGTGTCCGACTTGCGAAAGGCGGTTTTCAAGTCCGTTAGTGGCCGGATGAAGGACGTCGCGTCAGGTATCAGTGCTGGAGCCGATAAAGTGCGAGGCCGTGGCCACCAGAGATCACAAACGAAAGAAGTTGGTGCCGAGGAGGATACATCGGCGCTCGTTTCGCCTGTCAGCCATCATCAACAAGGCCGCCCCTTCCCTCCACCGGCAAGTAGTGCAGGATCCGGAAAGACCACCACTGCACCATCAAGCCCTAGGGTGGCCATGAGTGATGTGACCCAGCAACAGGAGCGGTCCACAACCGCCAAAACTACGAGCCCGGCTCCCTCGCTCCTGAACATCGGTGGACCGTGGAACGATGACCCCCCAATAACGCAGCCTCCTGCCATCCCCGCAGATACTACGAAAAGCTCATCTCCCCAAAAGCCAGCTCAAATAGAACCGGTTCCGACTACAACTGGACGGGCTAACACACGGAAGCGCACCCGCCGGAAGTCATTCAACGATGTGCTGGGCCGGAAGCGGCATCATGAAGCGTTCTTCCCAAGTCGACTATCGTTTTCGGTTGTGTCTGAAGCTGTTCTACCTTGGGACCTACCCTTCTCGTCTCCCGACCCCGAACTTCTCGCGGAACCCTTGCACGCATCCAGTACCGATATCGCCGAGTGGAGTGGACGGCAAATCTCGCGGCTGCAGCATTCACTCAACACACTCGATGGGAATATGCAACATCTCAATTCCGTAATCGAGAACAAATGCACGGTCGTAGGTGTGGCTGAGAGGGAAGGACGTTTAGGGATCGACACGGAACGAGAGAAGGTCCGGGAGAACATCCGGGAGGCGGAGGTCCTGGGAGCACGAATGCAGTACGAGATGGGGGTGGTGCAGAGCAAGCTGCTGGATCTGGAAGAGTCGGTGGCCAATCTGGCAAAGTTTGTACATGAGATTGAGGCTGAAGTTAAGGTCCTTGGGGACGACGATGGTGACGAGGGGAAGAAGATAAAGAAAGGTTGGTTTGCGTGGCTTTTGGGAAGGTGATGGGCTTTAAACTCTGGTCTGGTCTGGGTAGATTTCTTTTTAGCATCTTGCATCGAGACGGCGTCGAGTTCTTGGTTCATATCCTTCATTGATTCTCGCTTCTTTCTTCTCCGTCTCGCATTGGCGGCGCAATTTGCCTATATATATCAGAATGGGGGATTACATGTGGTTGGCTGCTAGATTCCTCTTCATGTTTGGGCGTTTTTTTTCTCCTTCCCTTTTCCGTAACTAGATGTTTTCCGAATGTAGACTCCCCGCAGATAAGCTTTTTGTGTGCGGTAGCAAATAATGTACAATCAGACCACCATACAAGCTTTCCTTCTTGTCTGACCCCATCTCGTCGTATGGTACAACAGCACGGCAGATACCCCCTCAACTCCATCGTCCGCCCATCTACTGGGCGAAACCCCCGAACCCACCGCTAGCAGCACCCTTCGATTCTTGAACGCTTTGCATCTGCTCCGAGACCTGTGTCCCGCATTAGTTTCTCCACATTTCAACCATATATCCCCCGGGATATATCGTGCGTTTCGTGACTTTACCTTGATGTTGACCTCAAAGAACTTGCTCACACACCGATCGAGACACACGCTCTCACCCTTGTTGAGCTCTCCCTCACGGTAGTCGGTCGGGATGCACTTCTTGGTGCACGAGTTCGTCAGCCGGTTGAACATGTCAGTGATCATCTCGAGCTCCTGCTCCGCCGCCGCGATCTTCTGCGCGCTCGAGGGCTGCACGCCGCCGAAGCCGAGGAATGGCATGTTTTGTTGATGGAGTGTATGTGTGCGTGTGGGTGTGGAGAATCGGTGGTGATGGTGGTGATGATGATGATGGTGGTTGTGGTGGTGGTAGTGGTGGGGTGGTGGTGGGGGCGGTGTCAAGCGAATCTACATATATAGATAGTGGTGCGGAGGGCTTGGCGTGGAAGGGTGTGTTTTGGGTTAGTAGTTACCCATCCATGTAGGCGATAAATTTTCTTTTCGGTGAAGCGGCTCTCCCTCACTCTTCTCCTTCCCTTCCTTTACCACGAACGACACTCACGCACACTTGGAACCACCAGTACCAAGGACCACCAATTGGGGGATGCGAACGGTGTCCTGAGTGCTAATACTCCGCAGGTATGTTCAACTGAGCTATCGATTCCTACAGATATGATGAGAAACAGTTGTATCGAACCGCTGCGTATGAGGCCCGGGTTCTTCGGAGCGCCGGGCCAACGACTACAGCCGCCTTATCTTCTCTCTGACCCTTCTTCGACGATGCTCTTCTTTCCATTTGCGGCTCCTTGTCCGAGGGGGGGAAGATGTGTGCTGATGGGACTGCAAATCGATAGAAAATCATGTCAGCTATCTGCCCGCTTCTCCGACGTCTCAACTTCCAGCCACTACGAGGTTCAATATCTCGCTTCACCCCACAGCAGCAGCAGCGATGCAGCAGCAACTACGAAAAGTCGAAGGTCAAACGACGAGAGCAGCAAGACCCTACTGCGCGCCGCGAAGCCTTGCTCCTGAGGAACGGGGAGGAGTATCCACTCATTGTACACGACACTGCCCGCTTCGGGCGGGTTTTCCGCCACAAGGAGTTCGTGGAACGCTACGATAAGATGCTCAAGCGCGGAGAGAAGCTGGAGCAAGAAAAGGTGACAATCCGAGGTGCGTTACTTGGGATGTTGTACCATTTAGTCGTAGAAATAGCCAGTAGAAGAATGGATGAAAACGAAAGACACTTTATGCCGAAAAAAAGACCATAAGCTGAGACACTACACCGTGATGGTTCCCCTAAAGGCCGGATACGCTCGTACCGCGATGTATCGTCGAAACTGATCTTCTACGACATCGTACGGGATCACGGAAAGATCCAATGCGTCGCCAGCCACAATCGCATCGGCGGCGAGCTGAAGACGTTCTATGACGACAATACGTCCTTCCGCATCGGCGACGTCGTCTCCATCACCGGCTTCCCCGGCCGCAGCGACACCGGCGAGCTGTCCATCTACGCAACGTCCACGCCGCAGCTCCTCGCTCCCTGCCTCCACATGCTGCCGGACTCCCTCGACAACCCGGAGAAGCTCAAGCAGCACCGACACCTTGACCTCCTCGTGCACCCGCAGCCGGCGCACACACTGAAACTCCGCTCCCGTATCATCCAACAAATCCGCAAACACCTCACCTCGCTAGACTTCACCGAAGTTCAGACGCCGATCCTATCCTACTCCGCCGGCGGCGCCATCGCTAAACCGTTCCTGACCACGGCCTCGTCGACGCACCACCCACTCGCGCTCCGCATCGCGCCCGAACTATGGCTGAAGCGGCTCCTCGTCGGCGGCTTCGACCGGGTGTTCGAGCTGGGCCCGCAGTTCCGCAACGAAGGCATCGACGCCATCCACAATCCGGAATTCACCACGTGCGAGCTCTACTTCTCGTTTGGGCGTCTCGACGACGTGATAACGCTCACCGAAGGGCTCCTCAGTGAGCTCGAGCGTTTGACCCGCCAGCTCAAGGCTCCCGGCGCCGCATGCTCTTCCTTGCCGCCGCTGGACATCGACATCGCCTCTGCGCTCGAAAAGTCGCTTCCGCGACTCGAATTTATCCCCACGCTCGAATCCCAGCTCGGCGAGCCGCTGCCGGCCCTCGACGGGCGCCCGGACGCTGAGGTCGCGGCGGACTTGTGCGCGCTTGCGGCTCGCCACGACGTCCACATCACGTCGACCTCGCCGGCCAAGATCCTCGACAAGCTCGCGGGCGCGTTCCTCGAGCCCCTGTGCTACAAGCCGACGTGGATCATGTACCACCCGGAGTGCATGGCGCCGCTCGCGAAGTCACGGAAGCTCCGCGGCCGCATGGTCTCGCAACGCGTCGAGCTGTTCGTCCAGGAGCGCGAGCTCGTCAACGCGTACGAGGAGGAGAATTCGCCGTGGGAGCAGAGATGGAAGTTGGCTCAGCAGGCTAAGCAGGCGGTCAATCACGAGCAGAGGGAGAAGAAGGAGAAAGAAGAGGAGGAGAAGGAGGAGGAGGAGGAGGAGGAGGAGGAGGAGGCCATGGGTCTGGACGAGAAGTACTGCGAAACCCTCGAGTGGGGATTACCACCTACCGCCGGCTGGGGCCTCGGCGTCGACCGCTTGGTCATGCTGTTCAGCGGACAGGAGAGAATCGCGGACGTCATGGCTTTCGGAGGACTGAAGGGCGCGGCGCTGCAAGGGAGCAAGAAGCCGGGCAGAACCGCCAGGAAGGCCGAGGGGGCCGAAGCCGCAAGGCCGAAGGCGGAGGCGGTGGAGAAGAGGGAGGCGGAGCGACGGCGGGACGAAGGCGATGTGCTCCAGATGGTCAAGGAGCTGGCGGAGAGCTTGAAGAGGGACAAGGTCACGAAGTGAATCGCTTTTGTACAGTACCTACTCACTCAGAGTTACCTGTGTATGGATACGGTGTAGATGGATATGTACTAGGTAAGTATGTATTCGCTCAATCGCAGCACATACAAGATACAAAATGAATACATATGGAGTCGAGAAAACCCCCGCCCGCCTCCCACAAGAAACGAAAAGACAAGACCGACCAGACCAGACCAGAACCCCAAGTAAGACGGAAAAGAAAATCCATCCATCCATCCATCCCCCCGGAAAACCCTCAATCGGGGCCACACTACGGCGAAGGCGGCGGATAGAGCTCAAAGTCCTGGTAGTACCTCATCCCGATCGTCGGCGGCCGGACGTTCTTCGGGTACGGATCCATCGGCGGCGGCGGCGGCGGCGGCGGCTGCTGCGTCTGCGGGGCAGAGCTATAGCACGAAGTCTTGATCTTGTGCGCCGAGGCCGAGGCCGTGGAGGTGGCGGCGGAGGCGGAGGTAGAGGCGGACGAGGAGGGGGAGGAGACGGAAACGGTTATCGCTACCGTCTTGTTTATGTGGATCGCCGCCGGATGAGCGTGTGCGCGCGGGGGGGAGTAGTAGGTCGTGTGCGGCATTGCGGGGTGGTAGGTAGCGGGGGGGGAGGATTGGCGAAGAGCGAGGAGGAAGAGGAGGAGGAGGAGG
>Ga0307516_10000272_pt1 | contig 66526 bp, 75 predicted proteins | sample 19_EM_MG_FD_203310 | JGI IMG/M metagenome (GOLD analysis project Ga0307516, IMG submission 203310) | Populus trichocarpa ectomycorrhiza microbial communities from riparian zone in the Pacific Northwest, United States - 19_EM | ecosystem: Host-associated > Plants > Roots > Unclassified | place... | reverse complement strand
TTTGGGCAGCTACCGCTGTCCCTGTCCACGCCTTCTTCCATGGCGTCCGCAGGAGAGGAGGAGCAGGGGACGAGTCGCGGTTTCCTTTGTTCTTTCCTTTGTCCTCTCCTTGGGTCTTTCCTTGCGGCTACGATTTCATTTGTTTCGTTCCACATTTTCTTGGGACAGGCCTGGGCGGAGGGCAAAGGGGAGCTTGCAACGTGCCGCCACCGCGTGGACAGCAGACGGGAGGAATGGATAACTGGCGCGCCGCCATAGTCTATGTAGATAGGCTACATGCGAGTATGAATAAACTAAAAAAAAGACAGTTTTCACCCTTTGGTATTACGCGAGATGAGTGATGATTTGTGACCACTCTCGCAAGACCTGACCCCGACCAGCAACAGTTTGCGCACCAGGTAGCTGCAGGGTCCGAGCACGGGCAACGACCTACTCCGGGCCTTCCCGTAGGTGGGCAGTTCTTCTACTTCTCTGTAGAGGCTGTGGTTCGATCAGTTAACGGCGAATTTTGACGACTTTCCTGGTCGCAGCTCGAGAACCAGGCATCGCCCGAGCCTGAGCGGCCATGCCGATCTGCTCCTGACCCCCCAACTGGTCCACTCACTTCCTCGCAGAGGCCCTGTCCGAGAACGAGCCGGCGGCGATATCTTCCCCTCGATTCCGACGCTTTGTTTACGCGAGATGAGTGATACCTAGTGACCCTCGTCTGGGAAGACGAGAGACCACAGTTCCAGCAGCAGAGACAGTGGACAGCGGGCAGTAGAACGGGCCCGCCAGGACTCTACTCTACCGTCGGGGGACCTGACTAGTCGGTTTTGGCTAGGACGTGGCGGTACCCGGTTGCCAGCGTGCAGCGGGACAGTGGCCTAGTTAGTACCTTCCCACCATCGTGGCCATCCTACCTCGGATTCTGCCTGTGCGACACCGGTGGTGCCGGGAGCTACAATGCCAGGCGCAGTCAAATACGACTCACCGTCACAGCGAAGTGCCCCCATGTGTGAGCAGGATGAAGGGACCAGAACGCAGCAGTGATCGCCCATCCGCCTTCCCTGATCCACCGGTGTCGCACAGCAACAGCAGAACCCGAGGTGGGCGATGCCGTCTCCCTCTCGATCTTTCCACCCGTCCCGTCCATTGTAGTCCTGATCCATCGACTTGCAGATTGCCAAGAGTATAAACCCCCCCTCGCGCTGGAACACTCCCCTTCCTTCTCTTCCTTTCTTCCTTCCTTCTCTCCTTTCTTCCTTCCTCCTCTATCCGCTCTTCTGCCTTCATTGCTATCCTGCTTCTGCAGTTCTGCAGTTCCCCCGCTGGCACGGCTCGTGCGTGAAGCCAAAGTAGTCCATCCTCCGTCGGCAGCTATCAGCAGCTGCTCACCCCCTCCAACTTCTACTCCTCGAGGTCAATTGGCCATCGCAGACACCATTCTCGCGGCCACTCGTGCTTGCCCTGTAGGCTGTGGGATTCGTCGTCTTCCCCGCCCAAAGACGTGAAAATCTGATGGCGTACGACGGATGGCTACCTCCACCAATGAAACCGAACGATGCTGATTTGGCGAGTACACATTCCCCGAGAAGGAGGGAAGAGACATTAACACTCTCTCGTTCCGCTCACTCACCACCGCCTCCTTCCACTCCCAGGGGGATGAGCGGTGCACCCGACCGATACTGGACTTCCTGCGCATGAGCACCACGGTGGTGGGGCACAGGGTGGTACCACGAGGAGCGAGCAAGGAGCCGGATGAGGACCGCGGAAGTGAGGATAGAGACCCCCGCCGGGGTGAGGGTGAGGAGGTGGAATGTGGGAGGTCGCAGCGGACGGTGAACGGAACGGACTGTATATACTGTCGCCACGATCTGATAACGTCGCATGCGGTCAACGAACCATCATCAGCTCCACTCCCGGGCCTAGAGTATCACTCCTTTCCGCGAGCGCAAGCACTGCACGACCGCATCGAGCCCTGGCTGGCGTTCGGTGAGCGGGCATGCCTCCCCCACCATTCCGCCTGTGATGGCCGTGACGGCGGGCGGTCCCACTAAGCCGCCAGCATATATTACAAACAGCTGCTTACACGGTGCTACAGCTTTTTGGTGCCTTTAACCAATACCACGGATTCTTTGTGCTGAGACAATACAGCCACAGCGAGTGATAATCTATGATGCATGCGCGCGCGAGAGAGAGAGAGAGAGAGAGAGAGAGGGGGGGAGGAAGACCCGTCGGCGAGAACAAATACGCGCACTCTTAGTAGGTGAAGCCGAGCGCCAGCGAGCATAGACAGCATTCTATGAGTGGGAAGGGAAGAAATTTATTGCCACAGTCGAAGCTCGTTATTCTTAAGCCTGTATGGAGTGATAACTCATGTCTACATACTAAATCTCTGGTGAAAGCTGCATTGTATCCTCCTCGAACTCGCCAACTGCAACTGCCATTTCGTTACCAGTCCTGGTGGCGCCAATTTCGTATTCGAGAACAAAACCTCCCTTCCCTCTATTTGCTCTGCCAACTACCCCTATAAAGTATGTATCCTCCGATAACTCAACTAGTTCACTTCTTCGGGCAAGAGCTTGAGTAGCCAGCTCATTGCAACCACGATACTATGGAGGTGCCAGCGCTACCGCCCGAGAAGGGCGATCCGAATTTCTCAGCAGATGTTATCGGCATAGGTTTGTTCCGGTCTTGCACCGTGACGCTTTTCGTAAACGACTGCATTTCCTTCCCTCCCCCGCCATCGCTCCAGTTCTGTCGTAAAGTCTTTTCGCTAGAACTGCAGGTTTGATTGAAGGACATCACGGTCGATAGGATTTCCGGATCTTTTTGAGAGGTGGAAATGAGTCGAAGGATGGATGGTAGGGACCCGTTGTACAGAGTGTGCGTTACATAGACGAACAGATGTGTTGATCGCGCAAATTTTTCACACTAACGGCCGCAATACAAGACTAAAAGTATGTAGATATGTGCCTATATGTAGGCTAAATATTCTTATTCCCCATATTATTATTTATTTTTCGTTTATTCATACTCGCATGCGACCTACCTAACTATATAGATCATGGCGGCGTACATTTTACCCAGTTTTCCCGTCCGCAGTCCGCGCAGTGGCGGCACGTTGCAAGCTCCCCTTTGCCCTCCGCCCAGGCCTGTCCCAAGAAGATAAGGTGCGCACCAAGGAAACCACAAAGGAAAGTAACAAAGGAGAAGCGACCGTCCCCTACTCTTCGTCTGCCGATGCCATGAAGGAGGGCGTGGGCAGGAACAGCGGCAGTTCCTCCCCCACCCAGCTCCTCCGCCTCCGCCTCCTGTTCCTCCTCTCGTTCCCGATGCTCACGGAGCTCCCACTCTGGCACCTCACCCCGGGCGTCGCCCTCCTCCAGAGGCGGCACCAGCCTTCCCACATCCGTTGAGGCGAGGAAGTCCAGCGCCGCCTGTCCGCACCTGCTGTCGGCGAGTAGATCCCGGATCTTCCACCGGCTCTTTTTCTTCTCAGTCTCCTTCAGCACCTCTGCCCACAGGATCTTCTGCTGCATCTTCCACTCCGGACACACCTTGAAGAGGTGGTCTCTTGTTTGCGAGGGGCACTGGCACCACTAGCACTGGGCGGTGGGGCGCACCTTGTCTTATTCCCCATACGGAACCGGCGGGACCCAGCGTAGTTTTACGGAGTGAATATCCCTATATAGAGTATGCTTAGTTATATAGAGCTTTGACTAGGTGTCTGCCCCAACTTTCGTGTCACACTCCTCGGGGCTCATATGACTGGCTTCTCCACCCCCCGCAGCAGTGCCACCGCGAGTTGATCGGAATCAGCAGAAGCGAGTAGTACATGGCTGTGATGGCTCGGATGCACACCCTGAATAGGTAGTTACCTACATAGATAGATATATATCGATTGGGAGGACCCGCTAGTCTGACTGGACGGTGTAGATTTAGCTCGCTGTCAGCTCGCGAGTGATCGCTCCACCTCGGCTTGTCCGATGGCTTCGCTCGACGGATTGCTTCTCGGATCGCTTGTCGGATCGCTCGTCGGCTCGCTCATCGACACCCGCTCATCGGGTCGATGCTCGATGCCTGATGCCTGATACTGCGCGGCTTCGCAAATATACATAACTCCTTCCCGTCACAATGCGCGGGGGGATGCAGTATCTCGACTAGCGAAATTTCTTTGCCAGGGTTGCCCCCCAGAGGTTGTCAAGTTTTTTCGGGGTTTCGGGGTTTCGGGTTTCCGGGTTGAAGGGCTTGGTGTTACACGAACTTCAACTGCTTTGGCAGGTTGGTCGTTGAGGGCCTCTGGATCCTACCATCTATATTATTTCAATGTGCGGGCTGCAGCAGAAGAAGACAAGCGATAGGTTCGTGTTTGCGCACTCGCTCACGAGGGCTGAGGCTTGCACGCAGGATACTTAGCAGTGGGTGCATAGTGCATAGAGTACACCACCTTCTTCCTATCCCTCCCATCCCAGCCCAGCCCGCCCCAACTTCCTGGTGACCACGGCCCACCGATAATGTGGTAAAAATACAAGCGCCCCAAGGTGGTATCGAACGTGCTAAGAAAAAAAACCGCCCGCCCAACAGATATCCTCAAGAAAAAGAAGAAAGAAAAAGCGACATAAAACTGAAGATTTCGCGATCCGAAATGCAACTCCACCTGGATACAACCACAGCGGCGCAAGTAGATTAAGTGCGCGCCAAGAGAGAAAAAGAAGAGATCGCGACCAACAGATGACAAGCATTGACAGAAACGAAATCAAGATCCAAAAAAAAAACGCCATTTTCCCCATTTCCCCGTAAAGACTTGAAGAGAAAGAAGAAAAAGAGCCCTTAGATAGTAGGAGAAGAGAGCAAAAAAAAAAAAAAACCAGGGGATGACAAACCTTACTCATTCCCCCGCTCCATCTCCAGCCCTTCGAACCACGCCGACTCGAGCACGTCGTGGATGTTCCACCGCCGCTCGGGGTCGACGGTGAGACATCCTTTCACCAGTTCGACCGCCATCTCCATCTGCGCCTTGCCCGCCTCCTTCAGGCCCCAACAGTCGCGCAGCGCTGCGACGTCGAAATTGCCCTCCACGATCATCGCCGCCAGCTTCGGCTGCAGGCTGTGCGTGAACGGGAGGGTGCCCGTCAGCATCGTGAAGACGACCACACCCAGCGCCCAGACGTCGGCGGTTGGCGACGGAGCTTCGGCGGCGGCAGAGGACTCGACGATCTCCGGCGCGGCGTAAGGAAGCGAGCCGGTGATGCAGTACGAGCCCGCATCCGCCGTGCTCCGAATAGACGGAAGCGGGTCGTCGTCATCGTCATCGTCGTGGGGGTTCTTCATGAACTTGGCGAGCCCAAAGTCGCAGAGTAGCAGCCGGCCGCTGGGGGAAGATGGATTCTCAAGGAGACAGTTCTCGAGCTTCACGTCGCCGTGGACGATGCGCATGTCCTCGTGCAGGTAGCGGAGCGCGCAGGCAAGCTGGAAGGCGAATCGCCGTGCCTGCTCCGCGGGCAGGCCGCGCCGGTTGGACTGTTGTCTCACCAGGTCGAACAGACTGCCGTCTTCATTCAGGGGCATGAAGGCAAAGGTAGCGAATGGCGTGTCGAAGACCGAGATCAGGGACACGATGTGCGGGTGGTGCAGGTATCGCCAGAGTGATATCTCGTGGTCGAGCTCGGCCTGAACCTTGTCGTTTTCGGCGTCGTCCTGGTGGACGCGTTTGCGCACGATCTTGACGGCGTGTCTGACTTCGCAGCCTCCCGCGAAGGTGAAGGCCTCCTTCACGGTGCTGAAGCCGCCGTGGCCAATATCCTTGCCCAGGACGTACGAGCCAACCTCTTGTCCTTCGTCGTCGGGCGAGACCTGCTGCATCGACGGCCGTCGCGACGAGGCCTTGCCGAACGAGGAGAGGAACATGCTCGCGGGGCTGATGCCGTTGGAGGAACACGAGTTCGGTGAGCGCTCGCTGCAGGTCCTTCTGCGAGCCGATCGGGAACGGGATGCTCTCGCCGCTTCGAACGAGAACGGCTCGTTCGGTGGGTTCTCCTTGTTCTCCACGCTGAAGAACGGAGAGGTGGCACCGGGAGAGAGCGATATCGGTCGGGAAGAGGCCGCGGCTGGCGACCGGATCGGCCCTCGGCCAAAGTACCTGCCGATCAGCGAGTTTGGCGGAGTCTCCAACTCAGACGCCGACGACATAGTCGACTCCGACGTCAGGGACGAGATCCCCACTTCGCTCGACGACGGCGAGAGAAGCCTCTGCGCAGCCGTCGACCGCCGTCGGCCCGTCTGTCGGCCGAGAGCCTGCGGCGGCGATCCAGGCATGAGCGGATCCTGCTCGAGCCCCACGAAATCGGACTCGAAAGAGTGCCGTTCTGCCTCGGTCATGGTGCCGAAGTGGCCGGTGCATCGCGGCAGTGGGGCCTCCAGCGCCGACTCCATTCCGCCGTCGAGCTTGACCTGTGGGTCGAACGAGATCGACTTGTGCCGCCGCCGCGGCGCCTGCTCCGCATAGCTGCCTCCTGCTCCTGGGCCGCCGACGTTCTGGTGCCTGGGCACGGCGATGGGCGGAGTCGGACAGGCGATCGCGCCATTTTGCGACGAGCTGCTGGGCGAAGGATCGAAGGTGTAGCGACCGAACAGAGGCGAGCACCGTGCTTGCGGATTCTCCATCGAGGTGGGTGCGTTCTGCTGCCGTCGAGGGCGGGGTACCGGGATCGCGAGACTATTCATGGAGCACACGAGTGAGCTGGTTGGATTCTGTCAAGTGCTCCAGGAGCTGAAGTGGGTGCTGCACGTCTTATGTACGGACCGCGCTCCACGCCACTATTGTGGGCTGCGGATCGGCGGATGAGCGTTGGTGGGGACACCTGGTGAAGGTTTCGGGGCGTTGAGCACAAAGGGAAAGGGAGATCGGGAACGCACAAGGGCGCGGCTGATGTGGGGCCTGGACAGGAAACACGGCTCGAGCCGACGACAATCGGACCAGACGGACCTAGGCTTCCACGGGTGCCAAACCTTGGAGAATGTTGAAGTACGAGGTGGGGAGCGTTATCGTGAGGCGAGCGGGAGGGGAAGATGGAGGGCGAGAGGACGGAGGCCGGGGATGTGTCGATTTACTTGTATGTATGCGGGCGACGGGAAGTTGGGTGGGAGGGTGGTGGAGTGCCGGGAGAGATTCGACGGAGACGATGCGAGTTGCAGCCGGTGAAGTAGTATATAGGCGTGGAGGAGCAGGGATGAGAATGCAGATTGCCAGGCGACTGCGCCGAAATGAATCTGGCAGCAGCATGGTCCGACGTCACGCCGATTAGGCCGATAGTCGGGGGGGCGAAGGGAAGGGGCGGCAAGAACCAAAACCTGCTGGGGCACGCGCTGGAATGGGCGGTGGGCTGGGCGTGTCTGACAAACGGATTCGGGAAAAGCAGGAGCGGAAAGGCGAGAAGCGCTTCGCACACCGTCGTCGGCGAGGTCGGATCCCTGGCCATTGCCTATCGGCGACCTGCAACGTAAAAGAATATCGTTGGCGATCTGCGGTCTGTGGTGTCCGTCTGGTTGGCTGACCCCGATCCTCCCCACAAGTCGCCAACCTTGCCCCCGCCCTGCAGCAGTGGTGAAGCGGGCCAGAAGGAGAGAAAAAAAAAAGAAAAAAAAAATCCAGGTGCATTTCTTCCATCCCTCCGCAACCCCACCACCACCGCTCCCGTACCGACCACTATTTCCGCCGCGCGCTGCCCTCACTCCCTCCCTCCACCTCCCCAGCAGGAAGGGAAACACACGATATTGATCGATCACGACTCGCCAGTGCCGCGTGCTGGGGCCCTCACGCCTAATTTGCGACGCAGAACTACCGTGCGAAGTGTTGCCTCGCCTGCCCTTTTATTTCCCGTGGTCTTGGCCTGCCGGGCCCGTCCGACGCAGCCCGTCAGCATCAGCGCCAGAGCTATGTATATCCAGTGTGCGCGCGCCGGCCTGCCGCCGGACCGACGGCGAAGGGAGGGAGGAGCGCGGAGACGTGTGATTCGACGGATGGACGCACGCGTGGCCCCCCCGCCGGCGTGCGCATCAGCTGAATCCCCTGCGAAATTCTGGTTTGCGCCCTTCCAATTCCTCCGCGACTGGCCGGTCGCTGTCTCGCCCCCGGACCGAAAGCAGTCCCTTCCTCCGATCCGCAAAAGGGTCCTCCGCGCCAGAAACTCGGGCAATCGCGCCAACGAACCCGACGGCTCCGTCCGCCTGAAGAAAAGCTGCACATGCACTCGTGTACGTAACATATCATATATACGCACTCTGCTTGCGTACGGAGACTGTCTGCACACGGATCGGACCTATCGTGGCGTTGCTTAGCGCTGGGCTGGGCTGACTGGACTGGGGCACCAACGGCTGGACTAGTGACATCATGAACGTCCGCGCTAATGGAGTGGTATCGTCTACATAGGCGGCGATCGACCGAGACTGCGGCGGCACCGCCGTGATCGTGAGGGATTCTCTGCTCTCCGGAAACTGTCTGCGCGGACTCTGATGGATGGGGCCTACTGTCTCCGCATCGTTGCCCGCGAGTGCGGCGTATGTAGTCGTGGAGATCAGCCACCATCGGTCGCGATTCCTGCCAGCCTACTGTCTCGTCTTCCCTCAGGCCTCAATTCTGCATCTCCGCCTCTCCGCGGAAAATTTCACCCGCCATCCACCATCCCGTTCCGTCCTGACAACCCAGCCAAACGTGTGCGTGGGTATCTAGATATTGCAGAAAACATCCGGCTCCGCCATACAAACATATATCTACACAGCACGATCCACACAGCACTATGTAGGATGATGTCCCCTTTCCGTTCGCGGATAGTTCACGCGGCCGACTGTCTTCCGCCTCGAGCAGTCGGGCACAAAATAAATAAATAAATAAACAAAACAAAACAAAACAAAACAAAACAAAACGGTGGGCTCGTGTTGCCGATACATGTGTATTTTGTAGCGCCGATCGCGAGCCGATAAGCTCTTTTCCCCGTTGCCACTAGAGATGTAGATAGACGGAGGTAACTGCGACCTAGGGAGTGGCAGTCGGATCTGAAGCGTATGATGTACATGCGTACATACGACGAGGGATACAAAAGGTAGATAACGTGGGCTTCAATGCTGATTGGCTGGGAGGAAGCGATACCGATGTGGTCGAAAAATGCAGCCGCACATAGACACATAACTACATAGATACATACGCAACGCGCCCAGAGAACCAAACTAGACTATCGTCACGCTGTGGTGTTCCGCTGTAAATTCTCATGTCATCCGCTACTGCCCGTCTATGTACATGGCTACGGGTAGTTGTGGAGAGTAGAGTAAAGAGATCTTAGATATGGATTCGTGACTCGCGCTGCGGCGCAGAATCGATATCGGCACTCGACGCGCAGACCGACGACAAGCCGGACAGATGCGCGGGGCTGGCGTGGGGGGACAGCCAGACGGGGATCGGGAGTTACGGTGGACAGCGTCATATCTATCTACATAGGTACATCGATACATGCTCTGGAGTCCGCACGGGCCAATAATGTATCGATATGTACATACCTATCTATCTCCAAAGCTCCATTTAATTCGGTACCGACAACTGCACCAAAAGCGCGAGTTGTGACTCCAATGCTGCCCGCACGAGTGGACCGACGAGCACTTGCCGGGAGGTCTGACTCACCCCTTTCGCAGGCCGTCGATCACCGCTAGGCTTGTCTCTCCGATCCCACGGCGCGCGCGTCCATGGGTGGCGTATCTAGATATCTATGTAGATAGATACCGTTCTTTTCCCAGCGGTTTCGTCAACACTCGAGTCGAACCGAGGTCACGGTTAAGGGTGGGGGGAGGGTACATAGATACTATGTATGTATGATTGCAGATGGCACTGATCCGGCGCTAAATTGGCCAATCTGCGAACTGACAGTTTCCGGGGGCCCAGCAAGACGCCGCGGCCATCCCCGCCGTTGTCCCGTATGTTCATATCCAGACGGTGAAGCCGCGGATCTGGGTCGACTGCACACACGAACAAACGTTGTTACCCGCCCCCCCCCCTTCCAGGAAAGAAAAAACAAAACAAAAAAGCCGCCAGTTGTACATAAACCCGTTTTCCCGGGAGGGTTTTGCCCTTTCCGGACAGGCCGGGACGGAAGGCAAAGGGGAGCTACATATGCAGAGCAGAGCAGACGAAACGAGCCGCTTGCGGACTGATCGAGGTTGGTGTTGCCGTGGTCCAGGCGGGTCGCATACTCCACATAGATGCATAGACAGATAAATACTCAAAAGCTAAACCGGTTGCCGGACGTCTTCAGGTCCCCGGCATCCCAAGTGCACAACTGAAACCGACCAGCAAAAATGTATCTATCTAGACCAGACCCAGAGCGGCGCAACCGGGCCCGCGCGTGCTACATAGACTGGATGTGTTGAGGATATATATGGCGGCGGGAGATGCGCAGAAATGAGAACACGACCGCGCAAAGGGGGGCGTCGGTGTTTCTCTCCACGCTGCACCGAATCAGTCCAGCAATCGGAGCCGCAGAGCCGGGCGGGCTGCCGGACAATCGCCAGGTCAGGGTGGAGAGACAGACGCCGTGCAGATCGCGAGATCGGACCTATCTATGTAGATAGATAGATATTGCCGCGCCCCTTGCTCGCCGTCACGCCCTTGCCGCGTGCCTGCTCGTCGCCGCGCTCCCTTCCCCCTCGTGAGTGCAGCTCGGCAGGTGCTGAGTTGTCCCGGCGAGGTTGCGGAGGACGGTGCTCTGCCAAGCGGGATCGACGATGCTCTCCGCCGCCGGGATTGGGAGTTGAATCCGGCGGGGATTTTCGGCGCGCACTGCAGCACGTGCGTCGCAGTCGCATTGGAGACGAGCCTCGCCGCGGACAGCGAAGAGAGCGGTTTCGGTGTGAGTCGCGCTTCGTGCAGAGGCGTCGATGTGACGGCAAGCGTGCAGCATATGTTGTATCTAGAAGGCTGTCCCGCATTGCTGGCATCCGTCCGCGTGTGTGTGTGTGTATGCCGCATGCGTTGTTGCCACGAGGTTGGCCAGCTCGCGATGCTGCTGGCATTCGTGATGCTGCCCCGGCATGGACGCGTGCTGTTCTGCGGCAATTAACTCCCTGGCGAAAACAAAGAAGACGGAGAAGACAGAGAAGAAGACGGAAGGAGTCGCAAAGTGCAGCCGGAAACAGACAGAAATCTAGATACTTACTTGCTCCAATCGTCGTGTGGGCTGAGCGGGTGGGCACGGAACATCGTCGGCGAAAAGCGGTGGCGCAGGAACTCGCCGTGGCTGGCGGTGAGCCGGCGGTGGCTCGGAGCTGAAACAAAGCCTGGACGCCCCGCTCGAACCCTTTCCCATCGCTCCTGCGCGCTCCTTTCTTTGCTCCCCCCTCCACGCGTGTGTTCTCTTCCTCGTCCGCCACTCCTCTCCCTGATCTCCTTCCACCGCCGACCCCCGCCAGTGCAGCGAACCGACCGGCAACGAGTTTGCTGTTCGGCTGGTTGCGCTCCATTCACCGCCGCAGCAGCAGCCAAAGTCGCTCCAAGTCGCTCCAAGTCGCTCCACCTCGCTCCACCTCGCTCCACCCCCTCCCCCAACAACGCCCACTCTCGCACTGTGCCGCCCGGCGACCAGCTAACAACCCCAACCGTCCACGCGGCCAATCTTCTCTTCGCTCTCTCCGCTCTCTCCGCTCCCTTCTCTTACCGCCAGCGTAGCTTGGCGGCCAGCCGTAACCGCTGCGGAAGAAAGACCCTCCTCCCGTCCGCCAGCCCTCCGTTGTCTCTTCTTCCGTTTCTCTCAGCAACTCGAGCGCTCCTCCGTCGGACAGACACAGCTATGCCCCGTCCGAACATCGTCAGAGCCGGTCGGCTGCCCCCCCCCCCGCTCATCGTCCTAGAGCCGAATAGCACGCGGCTGACCTGTGCGTCACCACAGATACCCTTGACCTGCAGCACCGCTCGGCCCCCGCTGCGCAGGACCACGCGAACGCGCCTAGCGACCCGTCGACCAATGCGAGCGGCGGGGGCGCGTCGGCGTCGCTGGCGATCCGCGCCGTAGTCGAGGAGCAGGCGCAGGCGCAGGCGCAGGGCGGCTCCGCCGGCCACCAGCCGATGGGACAGCTGGAGGGCGACGAGCTCGACCGGGAGTTGGCCGATGCCGAAGTCGCGGGCGACGACGGCTTTGAGGACGAAGAGGATATGCTGGACAAGATGTCTAGCTCGCCGAGCATCGCTGATGGTGGGCTTCCCCCGTTCCGCTGCAGCCCGCGTGCTCCCGTACTGATGCCGTGGCCCGGTCGGCAGAGGACATCGATTTCGAGATGGTCTATGCGCTGCACCACTTCAACGCCACCGTCGAAGGCCAGGCCAACGCGGCCAAGGGCGAACACATGGTGCTGCTGGACGACAGCAACTCGTATTGGTGGCTGGTGCGCATCGTGCGCAATGGCTCGATAGGTGAGTCGCTCTCCGTGCTGTGCCCGCTCGGCGAGCCGCTTGCTGAACTCGCATCTCACGGACAGGATATCTGCCCGCCGAACACATCGAGACTCCCACCGAGCGTCTCGCACGGCTGAACAAACACCGGAACATCGACTTGGCCGCCAATATGCTGAGCGACACCGTGCACGAGAAGAGCCGGAATCCCCTCAAGAAGGCGATGCGGCGAAGAAACGCAAAGGCGGTGCAGTTCGCGGATCCCATATACCACGAGGCGTGCGGGTACGAATACAGCTCGGAGGAGGAAGGAGGCGAGGGTGCTGAAGGCGAGGGCGGCGCCGATGGCAACATTGAAGTCTACGACGATGCCGACGAGGCGGAAGGAGGCGGCAAGAAGGCGGCGGGACCCACCAAGAGAAACAGCGGCGAAAAGGACAGGGCGGCCAGACCGACCGTCAGCGTCATCAACCCTCCCGGGAGCGAGGCGCGGGTAGCCGAAGCCGCCGTGAAGAGGGAGAGCGAGGAAGGCGTCAAGCTGCGACCCAACCCGGCTCCGTCGGCCATACGCCATCCCGACTCGGCCATCTTCCGCGACGAGAACACGGGAACGAAGAAGCTCACGCTCACGCCCAACCTCCTGCGCGACGACGACATCGTGGTGGCCCCGACGAAGCCGGAAGTCATCAAAGGCCGGGTCTCACTAGACCGCGAAGGCCGACTGCAGCCGAACCGGGCGGATGATGTCATCTCGCCACCTGCGACCAACAAGTCGGCGGCCAGGCTCAGGAAGGGAAGCGTTCTCGGCAACCTGTTCAAGAAGCGGAACAAGAAGGGAAGGAAGGACGACGACGAGGAAGTCGAGGAATGGCTGGCTCAAGCTACGAGCGGAAGCGGAAGCAGCCAGGAGAAGCAATCCATCGACAGCTCGAGGTCCGCCTCGCAGGACTCGCCGAACGGACGGGGGGAGGAGACGAGGAAAGGGAGGGAGGACGTGCAGATCAGGGAGGAGCAGAGAAGGCAGCAGGAGAGGCAACGGCAGCAGCGCGAACGTGAGCAGCAGGAGCGAGAGGCCAAGGGAAAGCTGGCTGCGGCTGCCACTGCGGGGACCATCCGGAGAGTCGAATCGGAGACGAGGGAGGCTCAGTCGTCCGCTCCGGAATCAAGCCTGCAGCAGCAGCAGCAGCAGCAACAACAACAGCGGCAGATTGCTGAACGGGACCAGCTGGACATATCCTCGCCAGGCACTCCTCCGGTGGAAACCAACTCCCAGCCCCAAAGCTACCAGCCCTACCGGCGGAGAGTGTCCGAGGATAAACCGGCGTACTCGCCGCAGCGCTACCAATCCGCCCAGCAGGATTACGGGCAGGAGAGGGACAGAGCGGCGGAGAGACTGTCGGAGTCACCCGAGCAAATCACCTTCCACGATGCGGCCGAACGTCCAGACCTGCTCGTGGATACATCCTCTGGCGCAGAGTCGAACGACACCCCGTCGCCCATCAATTCGACGCCCGAGATGATTGACAGGTCCTCGACGTTCGACACGGCCACCACGTCGCCCGGAACGGGGCCGGAACACCACCACCGCACCCTCGCCAGGACCTGGTCCGATTGGAGTCTACGCACATACTTTGAAGACGACAACGACGTGAGGGACATGTTGATTGTGGTCCAGCAAGACAAGGGCGACAAGCCGCAGCAGAAGCAGCACCCACAGATTGCGCCGCTGTTCGCAGAGTCATCACGACGACTGGAAGATATAACCAAGGTACGTCCGATTCCTTCTCCCCGCATCGATGTCGTATGCTGACGATTCACAGCAACTGGATGGTATGTTGGGAGAATGGATGCAGCGACGCAGAGCTCCCGCGTGATCAACTCGTATATATATCCTTTACAAGATATTTCCTATTTCCTATCGCCCTCCGGGCGCGTCCCTTTTCCTATTGGGTGTTGGCATCTGTGCGTTTTCTTATTCTACGGCTTGTCTTCTCATTTATTCGGAAGGTTTCCTTTTTCTCTGCTCTTGTCATAACGGCCGTTTACGAATACTCCGGAATGAAACGCTCTGGTTTTTTTTTCTGTGGGTGATTGCCTTGCTTTCTTCCATCCATCATCCTTTCCTCGACAAATTCTACACTTTTACTTTTTGGCGTGCAGGGGAGCCAGATGCTATTGTCTTTTTTTTTTCCCCGCCCGTTTCGGCCTTTATCTTTGCTCGATTCCTGTTTCTACTTCTCTTCGCTCGGACTGGATCTCTTAGTTTGGTTTCTGGCAGGTCCTTTGTGGTTCTGTTCGCATCTCGAGTTTTTTTTTTCTTTTTTTTTTCCCTCGTGTCGATCCTTTTCCGAAGTGTATCAGCTATACTTACAAGTGTTGGTCTTTAATCCGGCTCCCGAAGAGAGCGGGGGAAGGGTCGAGTCTGGGTGTCTCGCTTGCCTGACGGGTCAGTCTGGTCGTGGTGGAGGCAATCGTGCATGGTGTAGGCGGGGTTCCTTACGGGACGTGCATAGATAGCAATAAGGAATACAATTTTGCGGCGGCGGTTTGGCGGGACGATGCATAGGCGAGACGTGCAATACTAATGCTGTATGTACATATGCATCCGTGGTAGGATCCGGTGGTGGTCGCTGACGGCTGCCGTAGCCTTGGCCACAATGCCGAGCTCAGCAGTTGAGGGGTGTCGTCGAAAATTGACGGCTGCTGTTCCCACTCCCAGTGCGAAAGTTGATTCCAACCTCCGTTACCACCTCCCACCACCTCCCCACCACCGCCGTATCTCCTTGCACTCGGAAAGAAAATAGAACAACGATGCCCTCCGACAGCGACGGATTGAGCAGTACTGTCGATCCGTCGCGTCCTCCGACGCTGCTCCCAACAGTGTGCACTCCCCCCCCCCACCTTCCGCCCCCGTCCGCGCTTACTTACGTGCGTAACTCTAAAGAACCGTCGACTACGCCATCTTACGAGAATATCGCTCCGCAACCTTGGCGACCCTTTAGGCAACAGCGGCGGAGGCGACGGCGGGAACAGCAGCGACAGCCTACAGCCGCCGCCGCCACCAGCAGCGGTGACGGCCGAAGCCGGCGATGCCGAGGTGGAGGAGGACCCGCGGAAAACACGGATTCTCCGGCGGCGGTCGACTAAGAGCTTCAACCCAGCCGAGCTCCGCCGGTGGGAGAGCGTGGTTTCGCGGCGCCGCAGCGACGTGTTCTTTTCCCTGCACCTGCCGGACGCCGACGTCCACGACAACGAGCCGCTCTACATCAGCGAGATCGTCGAGAAGTCGATGAATCCGGACTTCCAGTGCTTCGGCCTCGCGCCGTGCGGCTCCGCCGTCGGAAGGCTGGATCGCGTCGCAATCCGTGTCTGGGCCGACAGCGGCGGCGGGTGGAAATTGCTCATCGACGCCGACGTCTACTTGGGCGCGCTCGTGCATCTCGGCGAGTCGCTCGAGGACTGGCGGTTCCCCCTGCCGAAGAATGCGGTCGTGTGGCAGTTGAGCGACGGCGTCTACACCAGCTTCTGGGATGGGGAGATGGAGGTGCCGAAGGAAGTCACGGCGGCCGCTGCGGAGGCGGCGGTGGAGAGGGGCAGTCCGACGATGGTGGGCGCGAACGTGTCGGTGGCATTGGAGACGGACAAGCTGACGATGGCCGGCAGACTACCAGCTCGTACGATGCGCTCATGAAGCTCAATACCCTGTCGGATTGCATCGAGGACGCTGTCAGCACCTCGGCGAGGCTCACCGCGCAGACTTCGGACATCCTAGTCTCGAAAGCGAAGGCACTGTCGCTCGCGCGGGCTGTGGAGCAGGCGGCGGAACACAAAGCTACGGTCCTGAAGGCTGTCGCGTCGGAGCGGAAGCGCCTCGAGGCGGCGAAGCAGAAACTGCAGAGCCTCTCCACCTCGTTGGCCAATCGACGGGCGGCAATGGAGCGTGGCCGCGAAAGCCAGCAGGTTGGAGAGCGCTACCTCAGCGACAACCGGACGACCCTCGAGCGCTCCAAGATTGCCCTCTCGTCCACGCGCGAAGCCATCTCGGCCCAGCAGAAACGCATCGTCGCAACCCTGATGGAGATCTACCCGATCGCGTCGCACCCATCCGGCGAAGCTCTTTCGTTCGAGATCTGCTCGCTGCATCTGCCGTCCACCAACCACGAAGACTACGACGAAGCCACCGTATCCGCCGCACTCGGGTACGTAGCACACATGATCTATCTGCTGTCCTTCTATCTCGGCACGCCGCTCCGCTACCCCGTCAAGCCCATGGGTAGCCGCTCCTTTGTCCGCGACGACATCAGTGTGATCCAAGGCGCGCGGACGTTCCCTCTGTGGATGAAAGGCACAATCTACTACCGTTTCGAGTACGCCGTGTTCCTGGTCAACAAGAATGTCCAGCAGCTCATGAGCCATGTCGGACTCCACTGCGTCGACATCAGACACACCCTGGCGAATCTGAAGAGTCTGGTATTGTATGTTGCCGGCGGTGGCGCCAGCGGCGGACCGGGCGTGCTCACCGCCGCCCCCGCCGCCAAGAACATCAGCAGGAGCTGTACGCCGGTGCCGCAGCAGCCGTCGCCGCTGGGGAACGGAAGCAGCAAGGTATCGCCGCCGCCGGCACCGAAATCTCCGAAACCGCAGGGGAAGGAGCAGCTATTGGCGGTCAGGCCGACACGGCCGTATTCGGTGTTTGCCGGGCGAGGGACGTAGCCTCGGCGTTTTCCGGGAGAGGGGGCGGCAATGTAGCCAGGCGGGAATGCGGGGTTACGGCGTTTGTTTGTTTGTTTGCTTGCTTGATGTCTTTCGGCGTGTGGATCGCTGCGATGTACTGGTACTGTTGCGCCGCTCTCTGTCTGATACATAGCTAAGTATCCTACGGCGTTTTTTTTTTCTTTCTTTTTTTTCTTTCTTTTTTTTCTTTTTTCTCCCGCTCCGTTGCATAAGCATGACGAAATCCGCACCCATGCGCCTTTCTTTTTTTCTTTCACTATTTGTTTGCTGTAGTCACTACTCGCACGCGACCTTACTCTACATATGTCTGTGTCGATCATGGCTGCTCGGTTCCCGTCCGCAGTCCGTCCCCGACTTCGGTCGGTCTGCAGGCGGCACGTTGCATGCCTCTCTTTTGTCCGAAGAAGATGTATCTGGAGTGCACCGAGGAAATTGTACAGGAAAATGCCACACCTCCCCCGCGGACACCGGGGAAGAAAAAGCGGCTGTCCCTCTCCTCCCTTTCCCTCCGCGCCCGGCGCTCCCACTCCGACGCCTCGCGTATGCCGCCGTAGTCTAGATAGGCTGGATGCTTTTTTTTTTTTGATTATTCATTACTCGCATGCGACCTAGATAGGCTGAATGCGAGTATGATTAAACAAACTCCGACGCCTCGCTGTGCGCGTCGGCACGCATGCGCCAAGCCGAGCCAGCAACGATGCGCTGATAGCCGAGTCGGCACCGGTTCGCAGGTTTGTTACATCCCCCCCCACCAGGAAAATCCACCCCTCCAGCTCGTCTTCTCTCCGTCAAGCCAGTAGCACCGCACCATGATGGCCTCGTTCGCGCGCATCGCCCTCCGCTCCGCTCCGCGCATCGGCGCCGCCGCGCCCCGACTCGTCGCCGTCCCCAGACTTTCCCGTGGGTTCGCGGGAACAAGCAGCCTCAATGGTTTTGCAGCACCCCTCCGCCGCGACACGGAAGGAACGAAGAACGTCGCTGACACGAGCAGAGATCATCAAAAAGTACACCTCCGACCACGAGTGGATCAGTCTCGACACGTCGTCGGACAGCAACATCGGTGGGGCCACCATTCCGTCCCCTCTTCTCCCCGCCGCCACGCCCCCGCTAACCCGACGGACGTCTCCCCCTCCCTCCCCGCAGCGACGATCGGCATAACTGCGTACGCGGCGTCATCGCTCGGCGACGTCGTCTACGTCGAGCTGCCGCCGCTCGCAATGCCCGCCACCGCCGGCGAGCCCGTCGGCGCCGTCGAGAGCGTCAAGTCCGCCAGCGACATCCTCGCCCCCGTCGACGGCGAGGTCGTCGAGGTCAACGCCGCCCTCAACGACTCGCCCGGAACCATCAACACCGCCCCCGAGGGCGACGGCTGGATCGTCCGCGTGCGCGTCGACCGCGGGAAGGCGGCGCTCGACGCCGACGGCCTCATGGTGGAGGACGAGTACAAGGCGTTCGTCGAGTCGTAGCTGCTGTGTGTGTGCGTGCGTGCAGACGGCGGATGGCGGCTGTATCGCATGCACGCACGTGTCCGCCGTGTGCCGAAATCAAGCGGGTAACGACGCGAGTGGGTGTCCGTGCGACTCCCGGCGTGTGTCATCTGCGTCCGTCTGTCCGTCCGTCCGTTCGTGCGATCTCCCCCCCCGATGTCCGTGATGTGTGCCATCTGCGTCCGTTCCGGCTCGCTGCTTGCCCTCCGCTGCCGCGCCGATCCGTTCCGCCATAGTTATCCATTGCCACACGTTGCTGCTGCAAGGGCTTTCTCTCTCCACGACGCACCACCCAGCACCAGCCCGCCGCCATAGTCTAGATAGGCTGAATGCGAGTAGGATCAAACAAACCCAGCACCAGCCCCAAAAGACGGTCTGTCGGGCGAGATCTCACTCGGTCTGCCGGAAGCGTGCGGGGCTTCGCCGGCCTGATTACCGACGCGCCGCTCATTCATATAAGTACTTATGTAGTTTCACCGGTGACACTACTTAGTCATTGGACACCACAAAAAGGAATTAAATTTAAGAACGAACCCTACGCACATATACATATCCGCCCTGGCCGTACAATTCACGGACTGAAATCCTGCCACCCTGTCCACACCAGCGTTGCCCGGTGCTGTCCGGCTATGATAGATATGCGGTGCACATGTGTAGATATTCGTCGTTCCCGTCGTCGCCGACCTTGCTGACTATATTTAGAGGTTTATTTGAACGGCCCCTCTTTTTTCCCTCGACCACAAGAAAAGGGGATAAAGCAGCTTTCCATTGCGATCGACGCCTACTTCCTTCACCGGCGCCGGGACGTTGCCATGGGGGAGCCCGCAGCCAGTGCAATTGCCTCCTCCTCCTCGAACAACAGGCACAAGCAGACCCCGCAGCAGCAACCTACGCCTGTGGCCAACAGGATCGCTTGCGGCCGTGCACCTGCTGTGGTAACACCGAAAGCGTCGGTTCCAGCCCACCCTCCAAAGATTTAGGGCGGGGGAGGGGAGCCTCCGGAGCCCGTGTTCTTCCGAGTGATACATAGGGCTGCAGCCCGGGGGCGCAGTAGTGAAATTGCCATGCTGCACATCGGGAGAAAGCAATATGTAGACATTTCGCCGTGACGCAGATCACAAGCAGCTGCCGTGTAGGTATTGGTTGTCGGGGGGTTGCGCTGTGCGTAGGGCGTATGTAGGTGCTGTCGCTGCATGGACTTGGAGCGAGAGCCGCCGGGAGTGGGGGGCGAAGCACTACCGGTGGAGGCTTGCGTCAGCGATGAACGCAGCTTGCCTGGCGAAGACCGTACATACGGATGAAGGCGTAGGTCCCGCGGGTGATGAAATCGCTCCGCAGCGTTGCTCACGGCAGCTGCCTACGGTAACGCCTCGCCCAAGGGAGGCAGGAGACGCAGCCGTCGATGCAGCTTCGCCGTGCCCGCGTCGTCGTGCCCGTGTCCGCAGCCTGCCCACGGATCCGTCCGAGGCCCTCGACCGTTGCTGCCCAGATCAAAGGACCGCACCGTTCGCAAGCTGTGCGCGCCGGGGGGGGGGGGGGGGGTAGGGCATGTCGTGCGAGCCGTGCAACAGTGGAAATCGCGGGCGCGGCAGTTCGAGTTGTCCGGGGATCCCAGATGAGCCCATCGTATCGTATCATGCTGGGAGAGGGGGGGTTGTTTTGGAAATCGCCTATCGGATGTTGCTGTGAGGTTGCCCCCTCCCCCTCCCCCTCGCCCCAAAAAAAATCAAAAATCATCACTCCCCACATCCGAGAGACGATCACCAAAACACAGGCCCCCATAGATACACGATAGGCTCTTCTAGATCCGCCAAAACTCACCGCTCACAGCAACATCCGGTGGCCGGTTTCCCAAATGTGTGTGCACGTTGCAGGGACCCGCAACCGGCGATGTGTAGTGATCTCCCCCGCCGGTCGTACCGGCCCAGAATTGTTTTGTCGCTGTTGCTGCGGAAAAGTGCGGCCCGGAATCGGGCGAGCCAAGCCTTTGTTGGCAACCCCCGCGGCTATCTACGCCACCAATGCGGCTGCTGTATGGCGAACAGCCGCCAACGATGAATGCCCCCCCCCCCCCCCTCCATAGCAGGCCCCGACTTGTCCTGGCAGAGATTGACTGCTCTGTTGAAATTCGGCGGGTGTCCCGCCCCATGAGGGGGTTTCTGGGGGCGTGTCGTGAACTTCTGGAAAGGTGGGCTGGCGTCGCAGGCTCGGGGGATCGCGGAAGAACTGTTGCCGTCGCGTCTGTAGGGTGTGGTGTACCATTTCAGGAGAAAAGGTCTACATACACCATACAATGCCAGCTATAATACCAAAGGGGTTTCTCCATGCCAGTTTCTGTCGGCTCGGAATATTGCGGGTAGGGCAGGTGCTAGGTAAAATTGATTACTGACAGACAATGGCTGACAGGGCTGGGCATACTTAATTACATCCCCGCTGACGCCGCGATCAAGATCCCCAGTCTCTACACACAACTGAACAATGTATAACTCCGCCAATATTCATCGGATTGACATGGGAGATGACTATTAATGAAGCTGTAAGTGTGCCAGTCGTCATCGTGCTGTCGGAGGTCACATGCCTCCAGGCTAGAGTACGCCCACCCCGCAACTCGTCAAATGGCGTATTATCTACTATGTATGTATGGGCATTGCGGCAAATTTAAATCTAGTTGACTGCATTCTAGCAGCGGCAACTCTGCCCTTATTGTGTCTAGGTAGTTTGCATTCTCGAAAACCAGGACATAGCAATCAATCAGGCTTGTAACAGTTCCGGTATCGACCAGTAATTGCAGCACACGTACTTATCTACTTGGTTAAATGCAGATAATGGTTAAATACTTTATCTACCTACTTAGGTACTTGCACGCGAGGTTCAATGCGCCTGTCACCAAATGCGGTGAGATAATATTTGCACATGAAAAATTCAAATGAGCCGGCGTCATTGAAATACGGACGAGGTGATGATGCTTCATAATACGGACGAGGTTGCAGATATGTACAGAGTACGCACACAGTGGAGCGAGCGATGTACAGTGCCGGACTGCAGTTCTCGGTGATTTCACAATTTCTGTCTTTTTCCTTCGCTGAAGGTGCGGAGGCATCTTTAGATATTGATTTCCCAACTCAAGCGCTTGTCACTTTGACGATTTGGAATGTCCATGTTCGACAAAAAAAAATTTTTTTGCATCACAGGGTGTTGTCGGCAGTGGGGAGCTGTCACTGTGTCGACTCGGCTGTTCTCGCCGTGGTGACTCTTGTGATGATTGTCGCCGTGGCGATGGAGTCTGAGTCTCCGAACACTACCCACCCTACTTTCCCAACACTGCCCAACTCTACCAACACCACACTACCAACTTCTAGAGTTCTCTACCTCCTTGATAATTACGAGCTCATATCGGGTGCCGGAACTTTTCAATTAGTAGAGCCGGTTTACCGCATTATAATGGCGAAACAAAACGAAATCACACGAAATCACAAACGGCCATATTCAGAGCACAGGCAAGTTTCATCGATCCACCTATCTGCCGATCTACGGGATGCCAACACCAAGCCCCCATTCCATTTACGATCATTGTCTCCTGGATGCCAGCACTCGAGTCGGAAATGTCGATTACTCCGCGGCCGGCAACCAGCTCCAACATCTCGCGCATGATGTCCTAGTTGTCAGCACCCATGATGGCGGCAACCCAGGCGTGGATGTCCACTGTACTCATTCCCTTCTATTGCGGGGCCATGTCGCCGATGCGCAAGATGGTACTACCGCGCTTGGGCACGTTCGGTCCGTCAACGAGCGAGTTGGAAGAGGAGTCCGAGGTGTCGTCGATGAGCAAGTTGCTAGTACCGCACTTGGGCACGTTCGGTCTGTCAACGAGCGAGTTGGAAGAGGAGTCCGAGGTGTCGTCGATGGATTGGTGGTCAGAGTCGCTTGAGCGGTGAGTGGAGCCGCTTTCCGACAGCGAGGCGAACGTGGCACCGGGGCTGGGCGGGTAGCTCTCTTCCTCATCGCCGATATCCCAACCACCAGCGTGCGCACATTCGGTGTTGTCGACGCCACACTCAGCGCAGAGGTCGGCATTCTCCTCCAGGTAGTACTTGTCCTCGGGGTGCTCGGCGGCGGCCTTGAGTCGGCGGAGCAGGCACTGCTGCCAGTGCCAGCGCAGGATGGCTTCCGTCGGGAAGAAGTGCGGAACGCGGGCGCCGTCGGGGAAGAGAAAGCGTCCTGGAACGGAAGGAGGTACGGGATATTCACGAATACTATTATGCGGAGCCCAGAAGAAGCGGTCGAACGCGATGTGCAGGTCATGGCGTAGCAGCAGACCGTTCTCGGGCACGTTGACATCGATGTCCTCGTTGATGCGGGGCGAGTCGGTCGGCAGCTGTAGGAGCCGCGCCATCTTGACGGACATTCGGATGTGGTGGTCGAAGAGGTCCCAGCGCGCGTGCGGGATCACGTGCGCGGCGGAGAGCATGTAGCCGACGCGTGGAAGCTGGAGCTGCGGAACCCCCACAGGGAGATAGGAAGATTGGGTCAATAGGCACTGCGGCGAGCGGTCGATGACCTGGGTACGGAACTTAGCATTGCGCGTCGACGGCCAGCAGCCGGATCGCTTCGCGTCCCTCTTGGCCATCTCCTCCAGCCATTCAGCTTCTTCGGCGTCGTCCTCATGCCAATTTCCGCTGTTTTCAGAGACCAGGAGCAGGCAGTGCGTCATGCGTTGAAGCTTGGTGTCCACGCCAGCGAATTTTTCTTCCATCCTACCTTCAAGAGCATCAATCTTCTTGTCCATCATATGGTACAACGACTCCAGAGTGATAATCGGGGGCACCTCCTTATCGGAAGGACTGGGCTCACTGTCGGTATCGCCACCAACGGCCTTCGACTCTGACATCTGGCCGGATCCGCCGCCCCGACCGTCAACTTTTGGCTTTTGCTGCAACTTTCCCTTTTTTCTGGAGCGCGGGTGTTCGGCGGCCGCAAGTGGCCTCTTCTCGGGCCGTCCTCCTTTGGGGGGGATGCCGAGGTGCTCTCTCAGCACAGCCTGCTTCTCGCCCCCATTGCGGGAGTCTTCCAGCTGCAGGCCGGCGGCCGGTTCCAGTGAGCCGCAATGGAAAAAACAACCCATCTCCGCTAAGGGCATGTTGGTGTGCATCGCTTTGCCGTCAATCCAGGTAACTCCTCCGATGGCAGTGCGCACCGATCCGGGGGCGTAGACGTATGCGGATCGGCACTGCGCAACGGAGTGACGAAGTAGGAAATATTCCCCTGGCTCGACGGCATCGGTGCACTTGTCGCAGTACAGCGTCACGTAGTCCTTGGACTCCTGCGCCAGGACGAGCACAGACGTCATATCATCGAACGGCAAGGCAAATACCGACCTCAGCATCCCGAAGAACAGATCGAACGTGATCTGGTAGACGTCGTTGCCCGTCTCGTCCGCGCGCGGATACTGCTCGAAGCCTGTGGCCTCGTTCTGCAACCAGGTACAAGGCGATAGCCGGACGATCACGTTGCGTTTCGCCCAGTGCTTACTGTACCTGGCGTCCTTCGGATTTGGATCTGCCGCGGTTGCTGGGGTTCTGGAGACAGTGTCGGCATTCGCATTCTCATTCGGGAGAGGGCCTGCGCTGCCGGGTGACATGTTTCCCGGGTGCAGGAGGGGTTGCAGATCCGATGGTGCCGTGTGGCGAGCTTCTGTCTCACGTCAGCCTGCCACTTCCTACTGGCGATTGGAACCCACGTACTGATGTACCGACGGTCTGTCTTTGAGGTTGAAGGTGTCAAACCGTGTAGATGGCGAAGGCAAACGTCAGGGAGTCAAGAGGGGATGAAGAGGAGGAGAACTGGAGAGGAAGAGGTGCGGAGAGGAAAAGGTGCGGAGAGGAGCAGGTACTGAGTAGGAAGGGAGACAAGAACGAGAGACGGCGGAGGAGGGCGGTATTTACGGAAGGCCACTCACGCTGTGTACAGGCTGGTAGCGCATGTGTGAGTAGGGGGTTGCCCTCGTATCGGCCTTGGAGTTATCTGTGCGAGAAGTTTGACTGCTTTGCCAGTGTTCTAGATACGACAAATCACTCGCACTGTCAAAAGCATACGCGCTAAACGAGCGGGTTCAGCGGGAGGCGGCTAGCCGCTCCCATCTCGCCATTTCAATTTCTTTTGCAGAGCACCTCTCCTGTCAAATGTTGATTAGGCGCGCCTTGTAACTCTTTGTTGACACAGCCGCTCTCCTGCTGCATGTCCTCGCGTGACAAACCATCAGTTACAGCATTCAATTTTTTTTTTCGGGCTGACGGAGCGGTGGTGGCATTCTGGTCCGCGGAACCGCCTCGACGACGACGGAACTGCCCACAACGTCCACTTTGTTGGAACCCATTAGAACGTCATTGCTGCGGCCGTCTAGGATCACACAATAGCAAACTCTGACAATGTTCTGTATGACTTCCGTCGGTGGGCCATGACCGAGACGAATCATCCAGAGCACTCCGTACCACCAGCGGGTGCAGCGAACATCCACGCGCTTTCTCCTACTGTCCCGACGCCAGATTTCGGCGCTGGCGAGAGGAGCTCGTAGCTACCGTTGTCCTACTTCTGGCGCCCCGTGCTTACACTCCAACTGGGCCTATCTTGTCGTTTCTGTTCCTCACGCTGACATAATCTTCCTTCCGCCCTTCCGAGATAGTCCCGACACCAACGTCCCTGTGCTCCATTCTCTCCTCGAACTCATCAAATCCTAGCGCCTTGCCTCTCTCAGTCCTGTCCGTCACAGCCCATCTGCCACCTCCACATGCTTAGGTCCAGCACGTCAGATAAGTAGAGCATATTCTGTTTGCAGTAGCACTGCAATCCGCACTGGAAGGAAGTGACAAATTGGGTAAGCGGCCAACCAGTTTCCCAGAGTCATCCTGCCAAATCGTTAGACGGATGAACGGTAATCAAGTGTAAGCTAGCTTCGTAAGCCGTGATAAGATACATATCTATGGCAGGAATGAAATGAAATAATGGCAAACCTCTAAAATGCCATACTTTTTTTGAAATATCCACTAGATTGCCCTACTTTTTCGCTTGCACTAACGCGAGGGCCGAACGCCGGCCGCTAGTAGTTTTTTTTTTGTTTATTCATTACCCGCATGCAACCTACTCAAGTAGATAGATCATGGCAAGGTACGCAAAATCCGTTTTCCGTCCGCAGTCCGCGCGAAGACGGCACGTTGCAAGCTTTCTCAAGAATAACAAAGCGCACTAAGGAAAGGATTAAGGAAAAGAGACCTCAGTCCGTACCCCTTCTACTCCTCCTCCCGTAGAAGCCATGTACGAAGGCATGGGGAGGATCAGTGGTCCCTTGCCGCCAGCGCCCAGTTCCTCAACCTCCATCCTCCGCTCCTCTCCCCACTTCCTCCGTTCTCGGAGCTCCCACTCCGGCGCCTCACTCCCTGCGTCATTCTCAGCCGGGACTAGCCTTGCCACATTAGTGGTGGAGAAGAAGTCTAGTACCATCTGGCTGCACCTCACGTCGGCGAGGAGGTCCCGGATCGTGAACCGGCTCTTCCACCTCCCGGTTTCTTTCCGCACCTCACAGGATCTTTTTCTGGCCTTCCACTTGGGACACACCTTGAATTCTGAGCGCTGCTTGGTCGGTAGCTTGTACTCCTTCTGGGAGACCTGGCCCCCCACCTAGCGCCTGGCGCACTTCTTCTCCGAAATATCCCGCTTGAGGTGTGCGAGGGATCTGGGGGGCGGCATAGGCCGCGCCTCCGTCTAGTCCGAGTATCCTCGTCACTTACCCCTCGAGCGTCTGGTTCCTCTGCTGCGAGCTTGACTTACTCATTGGCCCTCTTATTCCCTGGGACGTCATTGTGCGCCGGTACCACCGGACCTCGATGGCGATGTCCGGCCGAAGCGCTACGATGTACTTTCTCGCCTGGAGCGCGTACATCTACATAGTTCGGCCGCTAGTAGTAGACACATGGCTATCGCCAGAAATTCCCCCCAATCTTCACACCTCATCAACCATCACCACTACCACCATGGACTTACCATCAGGCAGATCTCCCCGAGTGGATCTGACACATCCCCCGCTACGGCATCTGACACAATTCATGCTAATGTTTAGCACGATTTCAGGAATCGGGGTCAGGATGCGCGAAGACGATTGAGAAGTAAATTAGCCTTACCTTAGAGATTCTCGGGGGGATCATCTAGGTTGAACCGAATCGTCGGACCTCCTGAGTACTATCAGAGTGATATATGAACATAGCTCTGTGCTCTCCTACTCGAATTCGTGACGATTTGTTGATCTCGCTGCGCATAACTGTAGTTGTGGACGATTTCAGGTCAACGGAATCCAATGTGGTCATACTATTGCACTCACCTACAGGCCCCCATCGCCTTTACACCTGAAGCATCCAGTCTAGAGACCTACCGCCATACCTGCAGCCAGAACATGGCCCCGGTTGACATAAATACTATCGGATCTCCGGGACTATCGGACATTTGCCTTGCGCCAGTGCTACAAAGGCCCCGAGGTCGGCCAACGGAGCAGAGGATGAGGGAAACGAAGTGGAGTAGGGCGGTTGCCCAGGGGTCTTTAAAAGAGGTTCCGGTTAAAACCCCCCCCCCCCCCCCCCCTCCCAGCGTTAATAGCAGTGTTATGGTGTTGGTCACAATCGGCGGACTCGTCAGCAAATTGTACGTTTCGCAGGCGGCGGGCTGTATTTGTAGCTCTTTAAGTCTTATCTCTATTGATTTGCTTGTGGCTGGCCAAGTGGCGTTCGACTCCCATTATCCTCTGATCCGTTACTGGGTTTCGTGCCAAATGACAAGCAAAACATTATGGCTCTGGAAGGGGGACATTCTGCTCAATAAGACCATCAGATGATGGATTTAGTTAATATTCTTCAATAGTCTTCTTTTCCATTGCACAATAAAGATTTCCGCAACCTCAATTTATGGCTTTTGGGTCGTCGAGTCCCATTTCAAGAGCAATCCACCCTACTGCGTACCCACAATTCCACCCGTACCCACGGTTCCACCACAACAGACCAAATTATCAAAGAGTCATGCAATTCAACAAAGTAGTTTCGGCCCTCAAAAAGTCATAAGGGCAAGCCACACCTCCCACAGGACCACTGGTTTTTGGTACATGTTAAGAACCCTTTCCATCACTATGGCGTTTCCAGCGATACAACCAGCAAGCAAGCTTCTTATCTGGTGGCAGATGAATAGGCATGTGGACAGATCCACAGCGATCGAGTGCGAGTGCTGTATCAGATTTAATATAGTTACTCTTGGCTGGTTTCGGCACAGCGTCTTGAGATTGAATTTGGGTCTTCATACGTGGGGAAGGTCCGACGAGGATGGGACCCCACGCACACTGCAGCCCCAGCTCCTTATGACTGATTGCTAGAAGTCCTTCTTATATAAGAATATATGAGGTTGGGATCTTGAGGTCGGGAGGGGAAGCCAGCGGATCTAGGACGACAATATCGCATCCTCCAATCCGATAGTCATGGCGCAACCTTCCGAGCAAAGGGATAGTCGTGTAAAAGCTGCCAAGGTAGGCAACCCAGTACATATATTGTGGGAGCTGACCTAGCAGGTGGTAAAACATTTCTCCCATCAGTGTACTATCTTCGATCAAACATACAAGGTCTAAACCAGTCTGATTCAAAGTCAGAACTTAGAAGGGAGCCCCAGCTGTATATAGTCATTGTCGGCAAGGCAGTGGAACCTAAAACCTTATTTGGTGGGCTCTCTAAGCATCTTGTAGGTATCCTGAGAGTGACTGGCACATCTGGTCATGACCTCATCCACTGCAACATTGGTTGGTAAACTTTTGATCATTCCCGAAGCTGCTTAAAAGTTAAGAATCGGATCAACTTTCGCATGCCATAGTCGCTGACTAGATGGAGTGGCAGGCTCAAGATTTAGTGATGGGGTGTGAGAGTAGTGTTTGAAATGTTCGAATCTCGTCGTGCCCATAAACTGGGCTGCAGAATGAATTGAGGTGTGTCCGCGTCCGCGCTCCGCACTTCTTCCCGACGGAAGCCGTCCTGCGCTGGCACTGGCAGCAGTGCCTGCTCCGCCTCCTCAAGGCCGCTGCCGAGCACCCCGGGGACAAATACTACCCGGAGGAGAACGCCGACCTCTGCGCCGAGTATGGCGTTGACAACGCCGAATGTGCGCACGCCGATGAAATGTCAACATCGAGCCCCCAGTCCATCTACCATCATTGTTTCCAGCATGCCAGCACTCGAGTCAGAAATGTCGACTGCTCCGCAGCCGCTTACCAGTTTCAACATCTCACCTGTGATGCCCTAGTCGTCAGCGTCCGCTTTCCACAATTCTCGACATTTTGACACTGCCGGTGTTGTCAAATTCACTGAGATCGATACTTTCGAGAACCTCGCAGACGTTATGACCAAGGCGCTTCCGCCGTAGAAACATCAATAACTTACTCACGGCATTGGTCTGCGCTCATTTCGATAAAACGGCTATTGTGACCACCTCGATAAGCTACTACTATGCTCACGCCAATAATCACCACATTCACCACCCGATAAGCCGTTCCGACATTTATGCCGAGATACATCTATGCCGAGATAAAAGTTTCTTTATTGGATTTGCTGAATTGGCATTTACTGCGACATGTCTTCTTTATCGTTTTCCCGTTGTACGGCACTCTTTTTCCTACCGCGGGTTTCTCCCACAGGGTTTACCGCAGAGGTTTTAATGAGGCCATCGGGACTATATGTTTTTTCATTTTCACTCTTTTATGGCGTTCCTTTATGGCTTTCTTCCTTTATGGCGTTCCTTTATGTCGTTCGGTCTTGCTTGCTGCTGCGGAGCGCAGCAAGAGGGGAAGTGTTGCAATATCTCACTCGTTCTGCTTTGTCACGCCGCCGCCAAAAGGTTGCGGTATAGATATATGGGTAGACATGGTAGATGGTATATTCAATGATACTCTCTCTTGCCAGGCGACAGAGGCATCTCTATATACATGCTCGTCTCCGACGTCCACCGTGCCCAGTTTCACTGCCACCTCCGCGTCGGGTGCCCTAGCAGGATCGAGACCGCATCCGTATGGACTGCGCCTCTCCGCATGGACGCCACCCCCTATGCATTGGCGGTCCGCATGAACACTGCCCTTATGCATTGATGACGCCGTCTCATCTTTTTCATCTTGACAGTTGCTTTGTCATGTGCAGAATCACATCATCTACGTGTATTCATACTTTTCACTTTTCGGTCTTTCTCTCCTCGACAAGACAATACACACAAGACTTCCTCGTTCCATCAAACCTCCATCATAATCTTGACAGGTTAGCGCCAGCAGCTCGGGTATGAATCCTGCGGCGTGATCGCGTTGATCGGCCGGTAATACAATAACTACCCAACGGCGTTCGTAGTCCCTTTTCCCGCACGCGCAATGGAGCTGGTGGCAGCCCTTGCATTGCTTGGGTATGTGCGGGAAATGCGCGGGCGGGGGTCGGTGCAGCGCGACGCTCGATGCGGTCGAACGCCAGGAGTTTCTCCACTTCCGCCTTTTCCGCTGCCTCGTCCGCGGGGGAAATTGGTTTGACGGTGGCGGTGCGAGGGAGCGGGCCGGTCGTATGAATGCGCATGGTGACGCCGCGCGCGGGAGCAGAGGAGCACCGGCTGTAATCCAGGCTGAAGATGGTCGCGAAGTCTGCGTGCTTTGCGGGGGGAACTCAACTGCCTGGTCAGCCGGTTGCGGTTACGGCAGTTACGCCTGCTCTCCCCCTCTTAACCTGCTGGCCAGGCCGGAGGTGAATTACAGCACTACAACAGCGGGGAGGATGGCAGTGCTGGTGGTGGTAACAGAGGGGTGGGCAGTTTGTGGAAGAGTGGTGCCCAGCTACTTAAGAGGTCCCCATAAACGCCACTCCTATGTTTTGGCGCGCTCGGCGCGCGCATAGGGTTAGCGCGCCGGGCGTTTTCCAACGTCACCTACCACGCCGTCCTTATCTACCGCTTGAAAGCAGATTTCACAAGGAAAAGTGGTAGGGACAAAAGAGGCATTTTTTTATGAGAAAAGGTCTACAATGCCAGATCATACACTAAAAAAGTCCCCAATGCCACGAGGGCTCTTCTATGCCAGTTTTTAGTAAGGATTTTCTCGGCTTGGCGCCGGAAGTTGAAGAGTAACCGTCAGTTAACGGGGTGACGGATATCCTTATACGGAGCCGTCGCCCTCTCTTCTTTTCTTCCTCACGCAACCACCTGTTGCTCAGTCGTTTATCAGCTCGCCTCTCGCCGCTCGTCGCTCACGACTGAAGAGATGAGAGCCAAGATTGCTGCATGGAGGGGCGCTTTATAGGATGTTCCGGACCGTCTCCACCATTGCTCCAGATGTAAGCAGGAGGGCTACAATGGGGCCCGCTGCCGGGTGTTTCCTAAAGGCATGTGTCGTTCGACCACATGGCGATGACGGGCACACTTTCAGCCTCGCTAATAGCCAATTTTCATGCCAATCTGATGGGTATCGGTAGAGTTATATGTTGTTGAGTTGTAGACACTGGTGACATTGGCCGCGGCGTTGGCAGGGGGCGCATGCTCAGTCTCGCCCGCCGTACTCCATCTACCCCGCCCACAATATTCCGAGCTGAGAAAATCCTTGCTAAAAAACTGGCATGGAAGAAGCCTTTTTTTTTGTTTATTCATTACTCGCGTGCGACCTATAGAGATCATGGCGGGACTATGTACAGTCCGATTCCTGTCCGCTGTCCGCGCAGTGGCGGCACGTTGCTAGCACCCCTTTGCCCTCCGCCCAGGCCTATCCTGCGAAAGTGTGATGCGCACCAAGGAAATAACAAAGGAAACGAGAGCAAGCGTACAAGACAAAGGGAATAGACAAAGGAAGCCTCGCCGTCCCGCCCCCTACGCCGTTCCTGCAGATGCCATGAAGTCCGGCGTGGAAGGAAAAGTGGCAGTTCCCCACCGCCCGGCTCCTCGGCCCCCGCTCCCTGCTCCTCCAACCACTCCCGCACCTCCAGCTCAGACACCGCGCTCACGGCGTCCACCTCCTCAGCCGGCCCCCGCCTCCCCACAGAATCTTCTGCTGTGGCTTCCACTCGGGGCACTCCTTAAAGAGGTGGTCCCGGGTCTGCGTTCGGTACCGGCACCACCAGCACTGGGGAGTGGCCCCGCTCTTCATCCAGTGGAGGTACTGCCCCGTTAGGCAGTGCCCCATCCTGATTTGGTAGAACCGCGAGGCGAGCCTCTTGGTGCTTCCGGCCACCGCGCCATCGGGCTTCTGGCTCTCTGGCATGTGATACTTCGTTTTGGAGGTCCGGCCTGCTGCCCAGAGGCGCGACTCCACCCACTTCTTCGAGATCTCCCGCTTGAGAGTGGCGAGGGACCGTGGGAGGGGCATCGCCCGCGCATCCGACCGCCCATTGTAGTTGTAATTCAGCCATTCCACCCCGTGGGTGTCTGGCTCCGAGGCCGCAATCTTGGCCCACTCGTCGGCTTTCTCGTTACCAGCAATACCTTTGTGGGCGGGGCACCACCGGATCTCGATGGTGATACCTGGTCGCGCCCGCCGCAACGCCGCAATCTGCTTCCGCGCCTGGATGGCATACTGCTGTCCCGGCCCGGGTTCGTCCGATGCCATCCTCATGATGGCTGCCTGCGTATCCGAGAAGATGGTGGCCCGTTCCAAAATTGTGTTCCACTGTGATGCCGCTTGCAGCGTACGGGCGAGAGCGGCGCACTCCGCGTCGCAGGTCTCCTATGTCAAAATCCTGACTTCCGCTCGCTGTCTTGGACTCGACAGGCAACGTAGCTCCTCGTGTGCCCGCTGTAGGGGTCTTTCGTCTGCGGTGCAGGTCGGTTCGGCTCTCGGACTGTGTTCGTTCAGCTCTCTGGCACGGGCAAGTAGGTACTTCCCACTCTTTCAGGTGAAGTCTAAGGACGTCCCTCGGCGTAGCCCTTGGTGCTGGTAAGTCGTCGTGCTTCCAGTCTTCTCGGCTGCCGTAGGAGGTCATATGCAATTCCTCGTCTACTGCCACCCGGTGGTCTTGCGTAGCATGTTCTTAGCGTTCGTTGATAGGGTCACGCCCGGCGTGAATCGTCGCGATGTAGTTCGGGGAAAATGGTTTCGGTCGCAGCGCCGGATCACGGAAATGGAGAAGTAGGATGATGTGGAGAGATAATATGCAACTTCCATCTATTGCGCTCAACACTACAGGCTATCTGCGCTCCTCTTCGCCATACTACTCCGATGGGGCTCCCATCTTTCCCAGCCGCCTAACAAAGTAATCGTACCAAGCAAATTTTGTAAAGCAAGAAGCAAGAAACAAGTGGACACAACTTGAAAAACACCGAAGGGGAATTCCACCAAGTGAACAAAGAAAACTTTCTCCCTCAGCTCTTCCCCATTCGGTCGTAATAGTCACGGTATCGATAAGGTTCGAACGCTCTGAAATCAGGTTCGGATGAGTCTGAATCGGTACCATCTGCACTGTTCGTCGTGTGGTGGTTGTCGCAAAACAGAAGGCGTGAGGAATGACCTAGGCCGGTTGCACGGAGAAATCGGTGGATCGGTAGGGTATTCTGTGGTGCGGTGAAGCTGAGGGTGTGTATATCACTAGTTGTGAAATGAAGGAGGGCTTCTCGCGGTCCTGCAAGTAGATGGCAGTTGCGTAGCAGGTGGTGTGATGTGTTAAGATCTTGTCCACATGGGCATGGGTCGGCAGTGATGTTGGGAGGTACATCGGTAGGTGATCGGTTGCAGAATACCCTCCAAATTGCTCGTGTTTTGGCCCAGCCAACTCCTTGTAGGTGCTCAGGGAATTTGAAAGAAGGGGATGAGAGTGGGAGTTCGTCTTTCCATCGTTTGGTTAATTCCGCCCTTGCCTGGGTTAGGAGCCAGGTCTTGGTGGTGCATGCGAATTGACAGCATGTTTTTGAGGATGCTCCCAGTTTGGCAAGTGTATCAGCTCTTTCGTTGCCCTGGATGTTGCAGTGAGAGGGGCACAAAGTGGTGAAGATCCGCCAGCCATGAGGTCGAAGGGTGGCAATGATCTCGAGCGATCGTCGTGCGTATTCGTGGTTCTGTTTGTTGAATCGGAGGGCATCGATAGCCGCCTGGTTGTCGATACAGATATATACTGTACTGGGAGGTGCTGTTGTCGTAAGGAGTGTGGATACTGCTTCTTGAACGGCATGGAGTTCGGCGTCGTATACCTCAGCTCTACTGCCGAGGTGAAATTTTCCTTCAGTTAGCCGGTAGAGTTGTTGGTTTCCACAGTGATAGATTGCCCATCCGCAGCCAACAGCTCCATTGTCGAGTCGGGAGCCATCTGTGTATATGGTAATCGTCTGATCAGGGAGTGTTTGCAGCCACTTCTCGTGCAGTTGTTGCGGCTGTGTCGTTTTGTTGGGATTTGGGGATGTGGGTGTTTCTGTGCCTTCGGCGGTTGTAGCTGCTGTACGATCCTCCAGCTGAGGGGGCAGTGGACCGTAGTGGTGACAGTGACGGGTGTTCGCGGGTTCTGTCGACTTTAGATGGCTTCAGCCGGGAGACGTTGAAGACGGGGTGCAAGCGCCAGTGAGTGGGAATATCGAGAACGAAGGCATTTTCGCCGGCTGCCTTTAGGATGGTAAACGGCCCTGCGTATGGGTGTTGGAACTTCCGCGAGTTGGTATTGTCCTTGGCCGTGGGGCTGTTGACATTGGCATAGCCGACGGGCAACAGGCGAGTGTCCAGAAATACCGAGTCCCCCATACGAAATGGGTGTGGCTGACGATGTTCATTGCTTCCGTTACCATTGTCAGCTATCCGTTCGCGAAGCATCCGCGCAATCTTGACAAGACGTTGCGCGTATTCGCTTCCTGGTCTCGATGTCGGGATGCGCGGTCCCGGTACCAACAAATCCAGAGGTAGTCTTGGATGTATCCGATATCTGCCTCAAATGGTGACATACCGATAGCCTTGCGTTTCGCTGCATTTTAGGTGAATTCTGCCAGCGGTAACAATCGGCTCCATTGCTTGGGGGATGCGAGTTGCGAGATGTAAGCCTTCAGAAATGTTTCCAGAGCAGCATTCGCCTTTTCTGCCTGTCCGTCTGATTGCGGGTGGTAGGCTGTGGACATGCGAAGTCTGATCCCCAGTTGTGAGCACAGTGATTGCCAGAAGCTGGAGGTAGACCGGGTGTCACGATCGGACACAATCGATAGTTAGTGGCAGCCCTCGGTTTTGCACATAACCGTTGATGAAGGTCGTTTCGAATTTTTCTGCAGTGAGCTCCGCCTCTTTGACAGGAATCCACCGAGCTCGCTTCGTCAAAGGATCGATGATTGTCGCAACTGCATTGTATCCTGTCTCCGAAGTTGGGAACTTGGTGACAAAATCGATATTTACCCGTTCCGAACGTTCAAGAGGGGGTTTTTTTTTTGTTTAATCATACTCGCATTCAGCCTATCTAGACTATGGCGGCGTACATTTTATCCGTTTTTCCCGTCCGCTGTCCGCGCGGTGGCGGCATGTTGCAAGCTCCCCTTTGCCCTCCTCCCAGGCCTTTCCCGAGAAGATATAGAAAACCAAAGAAATGACAAAAGGAATCGTTGGAGGACCTCCGCCTAGTTCTCCCTCTTTCCTGCGGAAATCATGAAGGAAGGGGTGGGGAGGAACAGCGGTAGTTCCTCAGCCTCTGGCCCAACTCGGCTCCAGCCTCCTCTCGGCCTGGCGTCCCTGTTCTCGCCGATGAAGACGGTCGCAGAGACGCCGCCCCTGCCCCGAGCTTTATCAGCCCAGGACGGGACGCCCACCTCTCTTCCAAATCCTGCCTCTCTCTTCTCTCCTTTCCCGTTGCGCCTCCTCTCAACCTTCTTCCATCCCTCATTCGTGTCGCCATGGCGAGGTGCGGGCCCTGCGGCCGTGGCAAATGTTGATGGCGGGGGTTGCGCGGGGTCGGTTCCCACATCCGCATGCTCCGAGTGCATGAGAGTTGGTGTGGGGGAGGTACCCCTCAGTTGCTTCGCCGGCTGGTGGGGTTTGAGGCCCCGTCCATTTCCGCTTTGGCCGCGGGAGGGGGCGGCAGCGGCTGTGTAGCTGGCACTGGCGTTTGCTTCTGGAGTGCCCGGTTCTCCTCTGTGAGCTTATCGATCCACTCACTCATCGTAGTCATACGGACCTTGAGGTTCTTCATCTCGCGTGCTGTCTCTTTTGCCGCTGACAAAAGAATTTGACGGCTGCTGACTGCTTCCCGATGTCGTCGCATACGATCGCAATCTCGGAGCGGAAGTAGGACTGAAGCGTTGTTGTGAGCAGATCGAGGTTTTGCACAACAGTCTGGGAGGCGATGTTGTCATCGCTTCCGACGTCGGAACGATCCTCTTCCTCCATAGGCAGTGATGCTGGTGGAGGGGAGGCGGTCCACTGGCGAGCCAGATGACCAAGGCGACCGCATTGTAGCAGTTGCGATACGACATTTCAAGAGGGGTAGAAATGAAGCCGAAGTAAAGCTCGCGATGCTGGAATCAGCGAATAGGAACTTCTTTTGCAAAAGTAGGGTAGATTAGACTGAGTGGCCGAAAAGTAGGGCATTTTAGACTTTTGCCGATATTTATTCATTGATCGCGTGCGACCTGTCTAGATCATGGCGATAACAAACTGTCCGGTTCCTGACCACCGCCCGACCCCGACCTCGATCAGTCTGTAGGCTGCTCGTTTGTAGCTCCCCGCCACCCGTCCTACGTCCAGGCGTGTCCCAAGGAAGAAAAAAGGGGGGGAAACAGGAAAGCCCCCCCCAAAATACTCGTCCCGTTCCTTCTTCCCCCTCCACTCTCGAAGTTCCCACTCCAACTCCTCCCTCTGTGCATCTTCCCCGGCTGGGACTGGGACCAGCCTCCCAACGCCCGTGGTGGAGAGGAAGTCCAAGACCGCCTGGCTGCGCCCCTTGTCGGTGATGAGGACCCGGATCTTGAACCAGTCCTTACCCCTCCCTATCTCCCTTCGCACCTCTGCCTACTAGTGGTAACAACCCGTTTGCAGACGGGGTTGTACGGACAGACCATCCACTGTCGGAGTGGCCATGTCTGCAGCTGCTCTCACTCCCCGCCCCCCCCGTTGCGGGCGCGGTAGTTTAAGCATTAGGACGAACAGACCCTTTTTGCACCCAAAATCCGTCCTTCCCTGGGGGAAATGATTTTACGCCTCCTATAGAAGTCTTACAGTAATATGGATTCTTATAACGGCTATCTACATGATACTATGGCTTCCCAGTGACCCAACCCAATACCACGGTCTTCTTTTGCGCCAACAGGATACGAGCCATAATCCATGATAAGCGCGAAGCCTGTCGTCGCGACGCACCGCACAACTACCCCCGCCACTTCATGACCACATCAACCGCCCCACTCTCTTTAGCAAGGCCCTACCGCTTCTAAAACACCGTATACGCCTTGCTGTCGTCGATGGCAACCATCACTGCCGGCTTCCCTGCATAGCCCCGGGACAGCGATTCTCGACTTTTGCTCAGTTTAAGGCTACAATGGCAGAACATCGTCAAATCAACAAATACATTCTAATTTCTATCTAGAAGAGCACAATCTATCTATTATAGTAATAACCACAGAAGTCTAGCATAATGAGATGCTAGACTTCCTACATCTCGAAGCAGCCCGTGCTCTTCCTCCGCCACAAATATTCACTCTCGGGCTTGCTGCCGTTACTATTTCCGAACGGTTTGTTCATAGCTTCGAGGTTCGTAGGAGCGACCGAGTACGTGGAATAACGATCAAGGAAGGTCGACAGTGGATTATTGAACTGGACGCCAGAACTTGCTCCTGCCACCGGTTTTCGGGATGCTGGAGCCCTTGTGGTCACACTGTCAAGGCGATTTACTGCATCATAAGGCATTCCCGAGAATTCATGCCTCACTACCTCCGCAGCACAGCCACAAAGTGTTGACAAGCCGGAGCCTCCGATCACAGCAGCCCCAAATGGCAGGCCCAGGTACTACAAAGAGAAAGAGGAAGGGTGATATACGGACTGGTACAAAGCGACAAGCAGTCATCGGTGAGCCACCTGATATTCCTGATCGACCACTACCCAGATGCTCTGTTTGTAAAGAGCCCGGTCACTATACACCCAGGTGTCGTGAATCTCACTCATAAATTGAGAACTTCTTTCCCATTTCATACGCTGTTATCTGTTCTTGTCGCTCAGTTTTTACTTACTGAGGAGGCCCTTGGTGCGCGTATCTGTTCTCGCCGACGGTGTGCCTCCGCGAGCGCATCATGGATCATTACTCGTTGCCGTCGTATTCTGTTAAAACAAAAAATCCGTGATACTGGGTTAAAATCACAATAAAAAAAACCGTAGCACCATTTCAAATAGCCGTTCCTGACGACTTGTATTTCACGATGGTGGCGTACGATATGGCGATGGTGTTGTGCAGAGGTTGAAAAGTTACTGGGGATATGTATGAGACTTTCGTTAGATACTTGGCACCTCTTCTGCGCCGTATCACTCCACCATCAATGTCTATAATTACCTGCGCGGAACGTCTCCAGGAATACTGCGTCTCAGGTTTACTACCACCGCTCCGCGTTCCAGCAACTAACGGCAGTGGTAACTATGGTAGATAACGACTCGAAATGGAAGCCGAGAGGATAACTCCAACGAAGGAGAGACTAGGCGAGTGAGATGTCGAGGAATGTCCCATCTACCTACGAACACTGCGAGTGACTCGCTGCGGAAATGCGGGTGATAAATTATCGCCAGAGCACCCGTCAGATTGCCGGTATTCGAGTAGTTACCACGCTGTCGGTCTCAAGATCACGCCCAATTGAAAAGCACGTCCCGGTATACTCAAAGCCGCCTCGCCGATTGTATTTTCAAGTATCTATGATAATATTCGTGTAGGCAACACCCTGCTTCGCCCTCGCGCAAGGTTAACCACCATCCGACCCCAACGCCCACAGAAAAACTCCCCAGTATAATACAAACGCAGGATATCCATAAACAAACAAAATGAAAAAAAAGGCGAAGATCGAGACCGAAAAAAAGTCCCGAAAAGGAATGGTTATGGGAGAAAACGCAAATCAGCCAGAGTATGTAGTCACACTCCTAGTCTCTCTGAGCCCAGCCTTTGCCCCACCTCCTACCACCCGTCTCTCCGCCGTCTCTCAAATCTTCGGCTTCGGATCCGTCACCATCCTGTCTCCAGCAGCGTATTCGAAAGTTGTCCGAGACCGTGATGAGATCGTGATTAATGGTCCAGGTAACATCGGTCACTTCACTGTCGTGACCGTGGACCAGAACCACACCTTTTCCGACCTTGAGGTGACCGGCGAGATAATTATCTCTACCCTTGTGGGTGAAGTCGGCAGACATGCGGGGGTTCAAGTATTGCTCTTCGATCGGGAACACAACGCCAACGTTGGAAGATGAGCCAGCAGCGATATATTTGCCGTCGCGGCTGACCTCGCACTTGACATAGAACGAGTCCACGTTGAGGCGTCGATGGCTATAGGCGTGGATCGGGCCCTTCGAGAGATGGTTGGTCGAGTAGGCATAGATGTAGGAATTCTTGCACAATGCGTACATCCTCTGTCCGTCGGGCGAGATCGAGAGTGAGCTCATTCCGTAACTCCTAACCTGGTTCGGTGGCAATCCGGAGCTCTCGGCTTCCTGTGGAGTCTTCTTGCGGAAGAGGTGCGAGCGGAGATCCCACAATTTGATTTCTGCATCGTGCTCGCACGTGGTCACCACACGGTGTTCGTCGGCCCACACCAGCGCAGTGACGGAGCTCGGTTTCGCCGCCCTCCGATCCTCCGGGGTGTGGATCCCACGGATACAGTCCACTGGCTGCAGAGCTGCGACGACATTGCTGCCTTCAGAGATCTTTGTTCCTGCCACGCGAAGATCCCAGATGTTCAGCGTCCCGTCGCGAGCGCTGGACGCAAGTAGAAACTGATTGTGCGGGTTGTACGCCACCTGCTTGACTGTGTTTCGGTGCTGGACCAGATGGTACAACGCTACCTGCTTGGTGATATCGAAGACGCGACACGACTGATCACCGGACGCCGTAGCGAGCTGGAGGTCGTCTAGCGACCACGACATGTCGAAGATGGCGTTGTCGTGACACTGAAAACTTAGGAACTCCTTCGTGAAACCTGGCTCCTCGTCTTTGCCCGACTCGACCAGGCGCACATGGCCCATCTCGTCGCCGATGGCCACAAGCGAATTACGGCGACAGGCAGCAGTGCTGATTGGTAGACATTCCGCACCATATCCATTAAGCAAAGTGGGGTGCTCGTCCTTCGGCCGGGAGTAGAACTTGAGGAGAGGGGCAGCCCAATCTGTTTTTTCGGGTTAGGTGCTAGCGCAACACATTCCGACCCGGGGCAACAAACCTCCGCAGTGAAAAGCGCTACGTCCGAGTGCATGGTAATGGAATCCATGTAGACTCTTCATGAGTGTATGGTACTGAAGAGAGGGCGGCGGAGGCCTGTAATGCTGGACACACTTCGACCAAGGACCCCGATTCGGCACTGGAGTTGGCTCTTTGCTCAGCCGGGCTCGTTTGCTGCGTCTGAGCGATGGAGATTCATCTGGTGAAAGCAGATGTGCTCGTGAAGACCTGGCATTGGATCCCAGCCCGGCTAGAGCTCGACGGGGCGTATGCAGCGCGTCAGAGGTCTCGGGAGTTGTAGCCCCCGGAGGCGACGGCAACGCCTTTGGAGCGTTGACGGCGGAAGTGGACGACATGGTGGAGGGCGGGGAGTTGTGCAGAGGTGTAGAGCAGATGGTGTAGAGCAGTTGGATAAGGTCGATGGGTGTCAACGAGAAGACGCGTAAAGCATGGTCGCAGCGCCCGCGTACTACATAGCAACGCGAAGATTGAGCCTCGGCCCGGCCACCCGGGACCAGCCGCCCTGACCAGGCTGAGAGTGACACATTGTGATCGCAAATCTCGCTATCTTCGCCATTATTGGGAGGGCCGCCTACGAGCCGATGGAAGGAGTAAGCTTCGTGGTGGAAAAGCACTTGCTCTCGTAAATTATGATATCCTTTGCGGTACGAAACATATCTAGCTACATAGCTGGGAGTGCGCGTGATGCAGGGAGCTAAGCTAAGCTCCACAGGAATGCTTAACTTTCTCGTTCCTTCCCCTCTTCACCTCTCTACCCAGCTTCCCCCGCCATCTCAGCTTCCCCCCGTCACCTCTCTACCACAGCTTCCTCCCGTCACCTCTCTACCACAGCTTCCCCCCAACCCAGCCCCACAATGGCAACACTCGCAACCCTCCCTAGCTCGATTCTCTGCCGCATCTTCGACGCAACCATCAGTCTATCCTCGTCCGTGTCCCTCGCTCGCTGCAACAGGCGTTTGTACGAGACTTGGGCACTGCACCTTGCTACGCTCGACTTCGTCCAGGGCTACGACAATGACCCGCGCTGGGGCGAGATCAGATACAAATTCTTTGCTGTGACGATAGCGCGCACGCAGATGGCGGTTGGCGGTGGTAAGTCCACTCTACCTTGTGTACGGGGAGGAAATGATGGCTGACCAAGGAAGCACAGAGACGAACATCGCCCCCAGCGCTGCCATCAAATCTGCCTACCGCACCGCAGGAATCGTCCAGCGCACTGTACACGGGCTCGTTTCCCACCTGTCGTCGCAGTGCCCATCACCAAAGCAGAAGGCCGACTGGGATCGTTGGTTGCCCCGCGTCCTGACGAAAACTCTCTACATGCTCTGGCTCCAGAAGGTTGTCGGACGCACGCCACTCGATCCGCAATACCATCTCGCCACCAAGGAGATGGCCGAGTTTCTGCTTGCGCCGAAATGGCGGACGTGGGGGTACCCGGATATGCGAGGCGTATTAGGTGCAGGGACCATCAGGAAGAAGGCCCCAGTAGGCCAGTTGGCCGATACGTGCGAGGCGGTGAGTGAGAGGGTAGACAGGAACAAGAAGGCGCTTGGTCTGGAACTGGGAGATGGGGATGAGCCGGATAGCGATGAGGAGGACGACGAGTTCTATGATGATTCGGAGTATGATGATATTTCCGACCTTGATGAAGAATTTGATGATGACGAATTGGATGAGGATGAAATGAGTGATGGCGATGCGGCCGCGTGGAGCGATGAGGAATGATCTCGGAGGAATGACGCCATTATTATGTAGTAGTGGGGCAATGTTTGTATTCTGGCAGTTTCCGGCGAATACTGCAGTGGGCTGCTCCAACATTTCCTCATTACAAGTATGTAGCAAATGAAAGGTGTAATTCTGCAGATGGGAAACGGCAATTGACATGAAGGCACCGGCCAAACGGAGAACGGGTGATGACGTGTAATACACTTATCCACGGGATCACGGAAAACTTTCCCCTTCGGGTCCCTCACCCAACCTCGGCTTTATCAAAGTATGCATGATAGATAGCAGATTTTTTCTGCCATACGGTAGCCCCCATGAGCTGGACCGAATCCGACTCAGACTCACGCCCACAGATACGCACCCATCTGGCCAACATTGTTATGGCAGGTGGGTGAGACACTTGAAGGATATGTAATGTAGAGTAACTATGTACATACATAGTGTGCTGTCCCACCCGACGCACCATGGCGTCACGCGTGTCTTCTCCCTTTGTTGAGCTTTATGTACTCTACATGCATATCTATGTCCATGCATCGCAATGTGATCGCCATGATTGACATTGGTCGCACGCGTAGTAATGACAAAATAAAAATAAAAATAACATGCACTGCGATGCTAGCGCGCGGCACTAACTACGGTCACTCGGTAAAAGCCTTTGGGCAAATTCAACAGCCACTGCACCAAGGGATACATAGACAGTATGTAATATACTTCACTCAAAGTAGGCACACAAATGCGTCGTCCTAGATTTCCGAGTTCAAAGGCTGGAGAAACACTGGGTGCAGGTACATGGGTACATATAACTATGCGACAACACCGGGGGTTAGTGATGAGCTTCTGATGACCTAGACATGCTTCCATTTCACAAAATGAAGCAGTACCCCCGCATCCTAGCCTGGGAGGATAGGATTCCCTTCATCAATGTACATCAAAACTCGCATATCTAAGAGCACATCTCACGTGGATATCAGCGTAACAGCATCTACAACAGTAGGCGGAGAAATCACAGCAGGACAGGGATGGAGTTAGGGGGCAGGGTGTCGGCATACATAGGTATCTACCACCGTGGGGGCAGATCAGGCCGGAGGATAGCGGAATCCAGAAAGAGCCGCCCGCTGGCTGATCGAGGTCGGGTTTGGACAGTGAATGGGAACTATGTAGTGTGTGTACATCGCCATGATCTAGATGGGTCGCATGCGTTGAATGAATAAATAAATAAGAAATCGTAATAGTACAGCGATATTAGATCATGCCCGTAAAAAAAGACTCGCACCAATATCTCCCGCTATTCTACAATTCATCCTTAGCGTCCTCCTTATTCTGCTCCGCCTTCGCAGCATAGAATTGCGCGAGGATGTTAGCCTTAACAGTGAACTCATCCTTCTTTTTACTCGCCAAATCGCCACCCCGCGCGAGGATTCCACGGATACGCTTTAGCTCCTTCTCAACATACTCCGCGTCCTTAGTGAGCTTGCTAAGCGCCTTGACGTAGTAGCTGACATAGGTGTCCTTGCTCTCTTCGGCGAGCTTAAGGATATTCTCTGTGACAGTCGTGAGAGTCTGTACCTCACCATGGACAAGGTTCTTAAGCTCCTCATCGAAGGCGGCGATACGGCCGGCAAACTCGTTGAGACCTCCGCCGACAGCACGATGGGTACCGGCCTTCTCGTTGAGGAAAGCGGTGAGCGCAGCTTCGGTGCGGCTACTCTCGTAGGGGGTAGCTTCGGTGCTGCCTTTAGGGAAGAATTTCAGTGTGGGGTAGCCAGTCACTCCGAAGCGTTGAGAAACGGCCTTGCCATTCGGGGCGTCGGCATCGACTTTGGCGATTACTACATCGGCGTCGTCGGCGAAATTCTGGGCGAGAACTTCGTAGATGGGGGCGAGAGCTTTGCAGTGGCCACACCAAGGCTGCGAGGAGCATCTCAGTTAGTGCCTATTCGTTACACGACACAACCCCCATCGATCCACACACAAAGGGGATCCTACAGCGTAGAACTCAACGAGCACATGCTTGTCCCCATTAACCACCGCATCAAACGTGGCGTCGGTAAGCTGCACAACGGAGCTTGGCAACTCTTTCTTGACCTTGGCCTTGACCTTGCTCTGCTTGGCAATGAACGCCTGCAGCGACTCGAGATCCCGCTGGGAGTCATAGTCTACCGGCGTATCCGACTTTCCATCAAAGTACTTTAGAGTCGGGAATCCCTTGATGTCGAAGCGCTTGCCGAGAGACTTGTGGGAATCCGCGTCAACCTTTGCGATCGAGATCTTGTCCTTTGCGCTGGCAAACGAGTCGGCGAGCTCTTCCCAGACAGGGGCGAGCTTCTTGCAGTGACCGCACCACGGCTGGAAACAAAGTCAGCGAGCATGAAGCAGACACATAGGGAGGGAAGGTGCCAAACTGACAGCAAAGAACTCAACCAATGCCGGCTTACCCGACTTCAGCACCACGTCGTCGAAGTTCTTTGGCGTAAGATCGATGACGTTACTAGCAGCCGCCACAGCGACGAACGCAAGAGAAAAGAGGGATTCAAAGCCCTTCATGGTCGTATTATTGTGTCGCGTTGAATAGAAGAGGAGATGTACGAGGTTGAGAGGATTGGAAAGAACAGATCTTCGAGTAGTGGGTTTTGTAAGTAGAGTGGTGGGTCCCTGTCGCGTTGGCGCAACTGCTAACTATCTACCTAGTTAGTACGTGAGGTAAGCAAGCTTTGGTGAGCACTCCTACCGCTACTCTATAACCGTTGCGAGTGGACAAAGTCAGCCGCTTAAACAGAGCCTTGGCTGGTGGTACATAGGCAGCTCATCCCATCCATCTTTCCCACCCCGCTCGTCTCACCTTCAACACCAGCGCCCATAGAACCATCGCCACAAACGGTAGAATTTCCTTTGTTACTTTCCTTCCGTCATCCCCGTAATCCGTTCACACCAAAACCATGTCATCTCCGGCCACGACCAACACTCGCGCCGCCTCTACCCCAAACCCGACCTCAGACCATGCGACAGACTCGCCTGCCGTGCGCCCATCCCACACCTCGCCTCTCCCGTTTGCACAACTGATGTGGAGCAGGACAATACCAGCCTAGATGCTGTCGTCGACGAGCTTTTAGACGGCCTCAACCGCAAGTTTGCCAGCGTCAGCTTGGAGATCTACGAGAAAATCGAGGCGATGTCAAGGAGGCTGGATGCTATGGAGAGTAGTTTGCAACGGCAGGCTGGGGAGAAATAAAGAGATGGGTCGACTGCTTGCAATGGGGCGTTTTGCGCGGCGAGCATTTGCTGGTGCTGGGTGTACCTAGACTCCTAAAGGCTAGAATGACTAGATCTGAATTACGGATTGTCCTATTTTTGTTATTACTTCTAAGTTTCGGGGTGAAGACCATGAGCCTAGCACACACATACATATGTAAGTAGGTTGGTACTTACGGTCCGCCCCGACGGGTAATAAGTAGCGAGTAAGATCGAGATGGTAGGTTTGACTATGTAGTTGCTTCACCCACAGCTTCATCCCTAGTGCTCCTGATCCAAGTTCATCTCCCTCGCTCACTCCCATTAAAGTACCAAATTATAGTGGAAGTCGTGGTGTCGGTGGACTATCTCGTTGTCGCATTTTTACTTAATCATAGCGGAGATGCCATCACCGACGCAGAAAAAAAAGGGTGGTCTCAACCACGGAGCAGCCATTTTTGTTCCCACGAAATGCAATTCAACTTAAGCAACCAGTTCGATAACGCCACCAGCCTCCTTGATCTTCTTCTCAGCCAGCGCCGACACGTAACGGGCCTTGACGACAACAGGGACATCGGGGAGACGACCCTTTCCAAGGAGCTTGGCGTAACCAGCAGCGAGAAGGTCGATGACAGGAACGGCATCACCGGCGGACTTGGTGAGGTACTTCTCGCGCGACTCGGCGGGGACAAGAGTCCACAGCTGTACCAATAGTAAGCCAATGTCCGAACGAGGCCAGAGACAGAGCAGCAGACATACCTTGTCGAGGTTGAGGGTGGGCTTCCAGAACTGGTAGTGGGTCTTGTGGAAGTATCTCATACCAACCTTTCCGAAGTAACCGGGATGGTACTTGTCCATGTTGGTCCTGTGGTGGTGCTGTCCTCCGGCCAAACCACGACCACCGGGATCTGTATTCCAAAGAGATTCCATCAGTCTTTGTCCATTTCGCCTCCTATCCATCAGGTGTTCATCGTCGTCCTCATTATCCCATTACCCCCCACTTCCCCCCAATTCCTCCACATTTCTCACTTCCCAATCGCACTATCCCAAGGTAGAATTTGTAGAAACATACGCTTGCGGTGCTTTCCGACACGACCGTGACCGGCGCTGACGTGACCACGGTGCTTTCTCGTCTTGGTGAATCTGGTCTATCGATTATCGCAACGTCTTTTCGTCAGCCTTTCTGTCCCGTCGCACTTTCGCAGTTCGCAGGATTCGTTTCGCAGGAAGACGTACAGGCATGGCTCTTCCGGTTGGTGGTGTATGTCGGAGGGTTGTCGGAAGGGAGGGATTTGTCGTTCGGTCGGGGGTCGTCGGACGTCTCGTTCCGCTGGGAGTCGGAAATTTGCTTGCCCCGGTGGACGTGGGATTGTGCGTTGGGAGGAACTGAAGGCAGTCACGCCAAGCGCACACAGCAACTCTGTGCCACGTGATTACTTAGCCGTTGTGCAAGGTACATACTTAACCCGCTTAAGCCTTTTTCGGAATTAATTATAGGCTGACATCCGTTACCAGTGGATCTATGTAAGACTAATATGGAATCGATTGTTTATACAAGATACGAGTAGCAGAAACACCCTGCGAGGGGACCCCAGGAGTAGGTATGTAACTTACGGGAGTATTACTCACTTATACTTACGAGTGCGATTTCTATCTTCAGCTGACAGCATGGGCTCATTGGAGAATCGTTATTTCACGGAAATCGTATGAGTGCTTGTCTACAGCTCTGGAATTCAAAGAAAACAATTACAGTGGTGGATATCTAGCCCCATCAGATCAAACGCACCGGAGCTAGATCTATTTCGAGCTCTTCTCCTTGCCGGTGGGAATACAGAAGAACACCGCAGGTTTTCCATCCTTTGCTGGCACATCGCACCTGTAGTAACCCTTACGCTCAAATTGCAGGATATCATCCTCCTTAGTGTCGGTAATGTTGCAGTCGGCGATGGCGGTTTCCCTGAACTCAGTTGAATTGTTGACAAATGCCTTGAAGTCCTCGTCCTCTTCAATCTTGTCCTTGGTGATCAAGTAGTCGAAGTCAACGAGCTCGACGTCGACAAGGCTCTGGTCTTTAGCGAGCCATGTCACCTTCTTCTCCGTCTTCTTGAAGTCTCCCTCGAGGTGAAGCTTGAGCTCCACCTCTGTGATGTCGCCGACAGCGTCGGGGCGCACTACCTTGGTGACAAAGGCATTACCCCACCCCATCAGAGTGATTTCCTCACCCTCGGTGAAGCTGCGGGCATCGGCTTGCTCGAGGAGAACTGAAGACCCGAAGACAACCTTCTTCTTTCCAACTGCATCGTTCTTCACGTGTTTGGGCTTGTCCTCGGTCACGGAAGTCTCTGGGCCTCCAACAAGGTTGGTAGTAACCCTTAGGGAGTCAGTCGTAGCTAGCGCCTACAGGAGTGACCTAGAACTTACAATCCTGACTTCAACAGAGCCGTGTGGCGGGGGGAGACGGGGTCGATGACCTTCTTGTTCATGGCCCATATGATGGTCCAATCAAGGTTGACGACATTCTTGGAAGGACCTTGAGACAAAATAAACTGCTTCAACGCCTCGACGGTCATTCCGCGTCTGCGGATACCGCGAACCGTCGGGAAACGGGGATCGTCCCATCCGCTGACAATGCCCTGGTCTACGAACCACGCCAACTTCCGCTTGCTGAGAACGGTCTTGATGAAGTTGAGTCTGGCAAAGTCCCAGACGTGGACCTTCCTCAAGCTCAGAGCATCTAGAAACCACCAATACTGGGGGTTGCGGTCACGGTACTCAATGGTCCTGAGCGCATGTGTCACACCCTCAAACTCGTCGACCAGAGGACAGGCGAAATCGTAAGTGGGGTAGACCTTGTACTTATCACCAGTACGGTGGTGAGTCTTGGGATTGCAGCGGTAGATGACTGGATCGCGCATGGCCTTGTTGGGGTTGTCCACAGACATCTTTGCGCGAAGGCAGTTCTTGACACCCTGAAATCACGACGCGTCAATACGCTGGGTTTATATATACCGGCGGGAGGATATAGTACCTCTTCCGAGGCCTTAGCCATCTCCCCGAAGATGCGCAGATTTTCCTCGATGCTTCGGTCCCTGTTCTTACTAGCAATACCGTCCATTCTCTCTTTGCGCATCTAGGGAAGTCAGCAACTACGCAAGCTCTGAGACAGGATATTCTGACCTGCTCTTGGGCAGTATCGTCACAGTAGGCTTTGCCCAGCTTGATCAGCTTTATAGCCTGTTCGTACAGTCGGTCGAATGAGTCGCTAGTGTAAGTGATGACATCTCCCTTGATGCCTAAGAGCTCCAAATCTTTCAAGATGCTGTCCTGAAATTCCTGCTTCTCCTTTGAGGGATTGGTATCATCGAACCGGATGATAAGCTTGCCCTTGTAGTACTCAGCAAAGTACTGGTTGAGCATAGCCGCTTTTGCGTGGCCGATGTGAAGGTATCCCGAGGGCTCCGGGGGGAATCGTGTCACAACACCCTTGTCAGTATCCAATAATCCAATTTCAAAGTTAGACTCCTTGCTCTTCGTCTTCTTCTTAGATGCCAACTCCGCCTTGAAGTCCTCAACCACACGACCAATCCTGTCGATTGCACCGATGTACTTGAACCATCGGACTAGGTTCGGCAGGTGGTTGCGCTTGATTGTTGATATGGCCTGTCCGTTGGCACAGAGCGCACCGTAGACGGTCATATCAGCGATGGTTTCGATGTATCCGACGAGGAATGTGCGCAGGCTGAGGTGGTTGTTGAGCTCCTCAAGAGCAGTGGAGGTAGCCTTGAAGTCCTTTCCGCCGAGCCGGGTGAGACCGAAAGTCACCCAGTGGTTCTCCTTCGCCCAAGTCAGGAAGACGAAGAATCACAGGATTCAACTAAAATACCTGCTCCTCGCTGGCACCGCCGAGAATCTTGGGGAACGATGCCAGAAGCTTCTTGAGAACTGCCTCAGCTCCGTAGATCACCTCCTCAGCCTCGAATTGGATGCCGATAGTGGATGACTTGTTGGATTTGTCGAGAAACTCAACATCCTCGAAGGAGACAGCGACGGGCCGGACATTGAAAGAAGCATGTGCGTTGACCACATTACTCGCGATGAGTGTTGGGTAGAGGTCAGACTGGGGCGCCTGGCCGAGGTATTAGTTATTCGATCCCGCCACAAGAATATCTGTTGGCAGACCTTCTGGGCAACTAGAAGATTGGATTGCGGCATTGCAAAGTTGATGGAAGTGGGCTGTCGTCGAAGTTGTTACTCACTCTCTTTTGGTGGGGCTGGATACCGTCGTGCGAGAGTTAGAGGTTCCAAACTAAGCCGCATAACTAGCGTGAGGCTTGGCCACAGTCGCATTTTGTCTCTGCATCCCCAACGACTCACCCAACCTCCAAGAAGCCATCATCCAGCCCCTCCGGAAAAGCCACTCATTCAACATCATGACTATTTTTCGAGAAGCAGCGAGTATGTTCGTCTCTTTACCAAACGAAAGTTTGCCTTTCCTTCCCGTTGTTCGTTAACCTCCTTTGCGCAGAACGTTTTTCATGGAAGATGTCCAAAGTTGGAGGGAGAAAATTCACGAAGCCCCCAGCGATAACAAGCCTAACCAGCAGTGGAGACATGGAAACCAGGATCGCTTGGTACGCTATTCGACGTGTAATAGTAGGAGTGGTACTGGATAGTAACTATGTAGGTACTTAATGAACAATTGGATAGTGGAATCAAGTTGACAACTTTGACGATCGTATTAACACCTTGTCAACGGTATAACCCGTATTCGCAGGATATCAGCCGAAAAAGGTTTGCGATTCTGATTCTTGGGAAGACCTAGAACCCCAGGGGCGGTGTCAACAAATCTATTGAAGACCCGACCCCGAGGATGGTTGCGAAGTTTAGGGAAATCAACACCAGGATTGAGTGTGTTAAATTCGAATTCAAGCTTCCAAAGTGGCAAGATCATTTCCTATTTGAAGGCTGTGGGTCCTTATAGCGCTCATGTATGAGATATATCTAATTGGCATAGGTAGGTGTGGTTCGTTCAAGACTACGCGGAAGCATAATTATCTAGGCTCGGCCTGGTGCCTGAAGCGGTTGATCAACGTCCTTGTCGGATTAGTCTTTCCTGAAAGACCAGCATCGAGTGGGGGGTACAGACGTCATACACGGCTATCTAGATATCTATGTATACAGATCCGGACAAAGCCACCCGGAAATCTGGGTCGACAGCAAAAATTTCTCCCTTATCTTCCAACCCATAGTTACATACTTCTCAAGTCATCTTACTGCAACGCCTCTGCAACATGTCTAGCTCAGAACCCCCGAACGCTTCGGAGGCGACCCAGCCAGACCTTGGTGCTTTAACCCCATGGTCAGCAGTTCTCAGGCTTCGCCCCAATTTGAAGGCAGCCATGGCCAACTGGTCTGCACGAGTAGCCTTCGACATCCGCGACGATAGATCACAGCGCAAGTTCAACGTGGAGGTCTGCAGGATAACCACATACAGTACCGCAAATCTACTCCATCTCGATCAGGATTTACTCTAGGAGAGTTGCGCTGGAACATCCTTTAGCTGTAGTCCCTAGCGGAAAGCCGCGTTTGAAGAGGAAGCGGAAGGCCGTCTGTGAAGAGGAAGAGGAAGGGTGACGTGAAGAGGCCAGAAGGTAGCAAGCAACAGGCGGATGTACCTGACCGTACCCCCCCAAGATGTTCAGTTTGCTAAACAACTGGGCACTATGCATTCAAGTGCAGCAACCACATGTATGTAGATCGCCCGAATATCAATCGAACAACACATTATACATATTTCCCCCCCTGTGACTACAACCCATCACCGGCAAAGCGTATTGTCTCCGTACAAGTCTGGCGATTGTGATCAATATAGTTATACTACTGACAGCGGCGGAGAGTTGTCCGGAACATCCGGTAAAGTCCCCTGGGCAATCGCCCTACGCATTGTATCCTGCCGTCTCCGCTCTCCTTTCCTCATGCGTCTCTCCTTTAAGCGGCCCCGAGATTTTCCTAGAAATGGGGCCAGACACATCTCCGAAAGTGACAGTGATTCGGTAGCGCTGACGTTAATTGGTCTCATATATTCACTGTAGGTGTCTCGGTAAGTCTCTAGGCTGAAAATCTGAGGTAGATATAAAGTCACGGGGTGCCCTCACAGCTTGTAGATCAGCGCAACTACGATGGTGTCGTGGTGTGGCGGCAGTGTTTCTCGTTGACCATCACAAAGCACTCCCGTTTCTTTGGCAGCTGGTGTAGGTAGATACGAATGGGCAGTCAGAAACTCCGCATATGAAGATCGCGTGCTGTCTATCCTATTTCATCAGTCCTTGATCCATAGCTAGGGTATGTATACTAACTAAGTACTTACTTGTGGCTTTTCTTCGTCGAAACATTGAACCCAGCACCGACAGCCCAATCGGCTATCGCCTGCTTAACTGAGAAATCTCCTCAAAGCAGGCCCATCTCTCGACGCTTGTGTGCTGAACTGACTGGGAACGAGCCAGATCAAATCTCGTATTTTAAACATAGTAGCCGAGGTGCCTCCAGCGGAGATCGTGTTTTAGTGGTGGTGGGGTCGCACGATGGCGATATTTCCTGTTGTTTCGTACTGCCGCTGTCGACAAGCTGGGGTTACTAGCTGCCAGCCAGCCGTCCGACGGCACTGTAGATAGCATATATATAGTTTCAAAGCCGATGGCATTATAGAGGTTTGCCGATTTATTATTCACGTACCTACCGTATTATCTCACTTATAAGGTACTCCCAAATATTACCTGAACAGGCAACAAAAAGACTCTTGGCAGCTTAACATAATTAAAATAATACTCTTAAATCAAAATTGCTCCTTATTACAGTAATGAATACGTGCCAAGCCTCTAAAAAGAAAATAACTGCGTTACCTTATCAGTATGTAGGTGACTTTTGCGTGGGTGGGAGAGAAATATGACTAAAAGTGGAGACAAAGGCTGTGACACTGTGATTGAAGGATACCGAGCTACCTCCCTCCACCACTGATGATAGATACATACTGTAGCAAAAAACGGGTAAAAATTGACACGGGGTTAACGACGGATTTGGCCAAACGCCGTATCAGTACGGTGATCTGGCAACCACTATTTTACCTCGCATGCTTTATATTACACACTGCGGTGTTTGAGCAAATTCGGCGTCAACCTAGTATTACAGAAAACAGGTATCCTGCTTGGACACCGATTGGCGTGAACCTTTAGCCATCACCTAACAAACACCCTGGGAACACGGATTCGTTCCAACCCCGCAGTTGATCGTCATTTTGAATCAACTTGAATTAGAAGTTGAAGAACAGAGGTAGAGACTCGGTATCAAACCCAAACAGCTATGCAAGAAACTTGTATTCCATATCAAATCTTTCTTCATCACAGGAAAGACGTGACATGATTGTTCCACCACCAACCCGAAGCTCCTTCTTCGCAGCGCACAAAGTGAAGATTGCACGGTTCGACTGCCTCAATTGGAAGCATGAACGCATCTCCTGTCAAAACAAACAGATCATATGGGGCTGAGACGGTTTCCCTATCAGTATCCCTTCGCACTTCCTCGACTAGGAGGAACACCTTTGTCAGTGTACCCACGGTCGCCGTGAGGATCCTGTGCACAAGGTTGAAGGTCTGTATAACCGATCCTGATCGGGTGGAGACAAAGCCATCTAAAGCAAAGGAAACGCTCCTTGTATGTCCTTTATTATTGAAAATACCAGTGAGCCGTGACCAGTACTGTATCTTTATCTTTAGACCTTTAGGTAATTGAATACCATAGGCAAGCTCCCATACACCCAAAATCGCTGATTTGTCAATATTGAAGGCGTGAATAGGAAGGCGGGATCGGGGTACAGGAATACCTGTTCGGAGACGCGAGTAGCCTGTTCCATCCGCAGTGACATTGCCGGGTTCAGGCTCAGTGAATTGTGTTGCTCCGAGGAACTGAGTCCGAAGTACATCGCATTGCGAAACAATGCGATGAATCTGCACGGCGATGGGATGGTTATCGTATATACCGTCAATGATGAAACGGATCGTCTGTGAAAGATTTACTGCCTTCAACAGCTGTAACTCTGTCCCACGCGAGTTGGTATGAGGTGCATGAAGCTTGAAAATCTTGTGCTTCTGCTCCCCAATCATCACAGCAGTGTTTCGCAGCGTACCATAATTGCGTAGGTCTTGTTGGTAATGAAGAGCAACATGCAGGTTTGGAACACGGACATAGTTTCTTGCCTTGCATTTCGTAGCCGTAAAAAGGGATTGCAGTAGCTTTCTTTCCTAATAAAAATTTGTCAGTCTTAAGTCACTCATATGACGGCACAGTTTTCGGAGAAGGTTGGAAAGACTGTGTTTTGGCTGTTGGATGGGTTGGGTTCGGTTTTTGGATTTAGGCGTTTCGGGGCGAGATGCTTCCAGACTCCAATTTTCCCGCCGCCGCCGTTAAAACACAATCCATTCGCAACGGAGGACGACAATTGGAAGCTGGAATAAGGGTTTCGTAACAAATGGATGGGAGAATAATTTACCTGTATAACAATGTTCGATAGCTTACTGCGTTCTTCTTGCGAGAGGTTGGACTTGTGGATAAGGTATATAACTTGGGAGACGGCGTATGTAGTCTTCAAAAGACACTCGATGACGACTTCTGATTGTACGGCAACTCCAAATTCTTGAGCAAGACGAGAGACGATACCACGTTTGAAAAATGATATGTGGCTATCAATTGTCGGCTCAGGACGAGGAAACCGTGATCCTTTCCCGAACATCATGAGAAGTATCAATGGATTCATCTGCGCGATCCGACCATGCTCAGCGAAAACCATAGATCCTTTATGAGATATTGGGTTTTGCGGTAGGCCCCATCCATGTGGCAAGGTGATTCGGTTCCAACTTTGTCGATACGCTTCGAGTCCGGCGGGTGAAAAAATATCTTCTATCAGAACTTGATGACAGTACTTGGCGAGACGAAGCTCAACATGCATGGGATCGTTGGGATATCCGACAAAAGGATCTAGCATTGGAAAGCAGTGTCGAAAGATGTGTCCGCCAGGAGTGATTCCATACTTGGCAAACAGATCATGGGAAGCCTTTACTGACTTTCCTGATGCGCAGGATATAGTATATTCGTATAGCGCATCATGCGGTTTTTTGTACCGTCCGATTTGGATAACTCGATCATCAAGAAGCCCTCTATTGTCAGTGGGCTGAAAGCAGTAACGGCATCCCATTTTGCTTTTGTGTGACATCACACCACTATTGGTGTTTTGTTGCGGCATATCACCGGTGATACATATAGGGAAGACCGTCAGGATAACCTGTTCGCCAGTGAGGAGAGTCATCTCGAGACCTTGTGCCAGAGGGACAGTTTCGTCACGTAGACACTGGGCGATTTCCGATTCGCTACATCCAAATGGTACAAGCATGAGGACGAACATGTTCTGCATAGTGAATCTTGCAGGTTCATCGAGATTGGCTGGTTGAATGTAAAGACCTCCTAAGCTGTGGTATGTATTGCGGTAGAGTCCAAAATCGTCAAGGAATGCAGTAATCGGAATCGAGATACGCCGAGGGCCAGATCCTAGAAACCGTTCGATGCAGTATATACGTCCCAGCTCGACAAGTTCGATCTCAGCAGGGATATGGTGTCGTAGGTGAATGCTCCGAACAAGGTGACGGTCCTGATCGGTGTAGGCTATGAGCCGGACGCAAAATTCTGGTGGCGATGGAAGTAGGCTAGCGGTAAGACGATCAAAATCATAGTCCAGAAAATGAACCCATAACTTCTTAGTGACGGTCATTAGAGGGACAATAATATGATCATCTTCCATTAACACAAGCTCAGGTAGATCGGACCTGGCTAGGGCGTAGGGAACCTGTGAACGAGCGAATTGATGTGCCTGTTCCGCCGATGTTGACCAATTGTATCGCCAATGAAGTGGCAGTTCGGGAAAGGATAGGAGCCGTTTGCAGAGTAGGTTGATATCGCCAGTCTTCGATTTTCCCACTCCGTAGATCCGTAGTGCTGAATACTCTGTTGTTGCAACACAGTCCGAGGGTAACAGTGGTTCGCTATCATTGAATAATCTGGCGTATTCACCGGAGGAGGATCGTAAACTGCCCAACCAGGCACTGCCGTGATAGAATTCACTCGTCGACATGTCCTTATCAAGTATTCCCAGGCCAAAATGCATTCGAGAAGTCAATCGCCGGTCGGCCAGCCATAGTTGTGCATATTCTTGAATTTCAAAACGGTAGGCATCACTCGGGGTCTTCTTCTTTGGCGGAATCGATTCAAGAGATACTTGGAGTTCGTGCCGACGGATCTTCATAAGAGGCATATTCCGACGGCATCGCTCTCGAAGAGTCGTCAACGATGCTGGTAATGACTGAATAGCCTCCATAGTAGCAAACTTCATGGTTTCCAGGAATACCCGGTATTGTGCATGGGACATGTCCGTGGCCGTCATTAAGAGCATGACAGCGGTATGGAACTCATGAATATCCACATGGTCAGGATTCGGTACGTCAAGATAAATCTTTTCGGCGTGATCAGGTATCTCTTGTATACCTGGCTCGACTGCTATTGGCCTTTTGGCTGCGTTGTCGCCATTGAAAATCGAGTCCGCATCGGGTATCGTTTGCGTACTAGGGAGAATAATCTCCTCAAGGTTCGATCGGTCATGTACTGTATTGGCCGTAGTAGCTTGATCTTCAGTATTCTCGGGGTCTGATGGGGAATCACTGATTTCGTAGTCTTCTCCGATGGTGATATCGAATATCGCGTTTGCTGCTTCCATTGCAGAGTCTTCTTTATTTTCTGTGCCTTCATGTCTAGCATCTTCGGAATCCAATGACTTTGAGGGCAGTACAGTTCCTTCAAGGTTCCTGTTTGCGATCGTAGATACTGGCTCAATCTCATCTTCGCCAAACTCATTTTCCCACTGCTCACACTCATCCTCTTGATCTAATTGGCCGTTAAGATCTTCTGTGGCACTGAGGAAACTGGGACAGGCTGTTGGTGTCTTTGCGACACCAGAGAGAAACATCTGTGCTTCGGATATCGACGTCGAATTGCTGATTAAAGCTCGAGAATTCAGCCGTGAAGGTACTACATTTCGGAGTTTTTGTTAGGAGATTAAACTAAAATGCAAATATAATCTTTATCAACACACCTCTTGGTGATACGTGAGGGGGCAAATTAACAGCCCCTCGTCGTCGCATTTTTGGAGGAGTTCTGTAATGAAGGTGGGAAGGAGCCTCGAGGTTCGAAAGTACTTGGATGGATTCAAGGCAGGAGCAAGAGCTGCAGTAGGAGCTGGGAACTGGAACACGATGGGAGCGGGAAAGAGAGATGGCGGCAGGTAATGGGAAACAGAATAGGAGACGAGAAAATGTCGTTGCGAAGATTGAAAAGCCACGCGGATACAGATGTGGAAAGGGTACTGAGTGTTTGCAGATGACTCCGATCATCCAACAGGGTTGAAAATGGACAAGTGTACAAACCTGCCACCAGATTCACCACCACTATTGGAATTGAAAGAATTTCTAGATAACCAGGTTCTCCTACTCTTTCCGCTGCTCTCTGATATGCGTACATTTTTCTGGCCATCCGACAGTGCCGGACGACACGGCGCCGACAGCGCTGGACGACACGGCGCCGACAGCGCTGGACGACACGGTGCCGACAGCGCTGGACGACACGGCGCCGACAGCGCTGGACGACAACAGCGCCGCGTTAGTACCCCAGTCTCATAGATCTTGTGGTGGTGGCAGTAAGCTCCCAGTATACGCCTAGATAATAGCTGGCCGCTTACAGATGGAATATACAGACAATGGCGAAAACAAAAATCAAAACAACACGTAGTATCAGAATTTCATGACCCACGATTTATGAAAAAACCATCTGAGATACAAGTATCATCGAACACTCCAGCAATCAACAACGATCAGGCCGCAGGGATGATCATAAAGTCCGGTTCATCCTCCTCAATTGCAAGTGCGGTCTTCTTCAAAGTCCTCCTAGCCTTGGCAGGCTTCGCCGGCATGAGAACGTATGCCGCGTAGAGAGAATCGTCCTTCAGACCATCTGCAGCAGCCACCTTCTTGATGCGATCGAGAGCCAAGTTACGCGGGAAGCTAACAGGATCTTCATTGCTCAAATGGAGGAATCTAAGTTATAAATCAGCATAAACAGATCACTCTTTGTTGGTTGATAATACTGACACTATAGTCCAAGTGAAAATGGTCCTGTACAAGCTGTTTAGGCCAGCATGGTTCAATGAGCTACGCCAATCTATGGTACCTGCATGGACATGTGCCATCATGTGTAGCAAATACTCAAAACTGAATTTGTTCTGATAGAGTCCACGTAGTTGAACCTTGGTGAGGCCGTTCCAATCTGGGTTCTGCTGTCGAATTTCGCTCAGAACCTCCTGTGCACCTTGGATGTAGTTGCGAGCCCAGTTCTTACGCCATTCCCGAAGCTTCTTAAAAAGGGCGTTGAATTCCATGGTGTTCTCGTCGCAGATACCCGATACTGCATGATTAATCAGAATTGGAAACTGACTGTCGGGGATGTCGATATTTCTTATGAAGTACTGCCGAGCGGCCGAAATGAGTCGATTAAACACCTCTCTTCCGTGGTCGATAAAGACATCGTCGAGCTTCGCGGTATCGTACTTGCGTTTCGGACGGACAAGCTTGTATCCTTTGTGAACAAACTTATCGATTGCTTCCTGCAATGTCGTATTCGTGTAGTCTGTAGTAGCCTGTATAAGTTGTTTAATTGGTATATGACCTTGACTAAGGAAATGTGGTGAACGTACTGTGACTTGGAAGACTTTTTCCTTTGTAGTACCGCTATGGCCTGGGAAAGGCTCCAAATGACGTTGTTTCACACCAGCACTGACGCCGTGAATGTAATCGTCTTCGATGATTTCCTCGTCATCCTCATCTTCCTCATCATCAGTGTTGACATCGACTTCATTGTCCTCAGCACTATCTTCGTCGTCGTCCAGCGAAGGTTGAACTAGTGGATCTATCATACGCCTATGATGTAAGGACGCTGGTGTTGAGATTCGGGAACCTTTGGCGATTTCATTGCGTCTGGACAGTCCGCCTCCCGAAGGGGTCCTAAGCACTTGGTTCTTAACTGTCATCTGTTGGAGCGCGATAGGAGACATCAGGGTTTGGTGTTCGGAGTTGTTGCTGAAATGCTCGCCATCACTCAAACTTGAAGGATTTCCGCCGCTATCGTTTGAATGCCCGTGCAAACTTGACTCTTGACTGTTGTCCATGGTGTTGACGAATTTGCTGCGTTTGTTGGCTCCGATGTGTCCAGTGCGTTTGGATACAGTTTTTGAAGAGTCGGCTGTTCCAACAGGCTTTCCACCGATGTCTTTAGCCACATTCTTGGCCCTGGAGTGGTCAGCAAGTCTGAAGAGTCGTGCATCCATGGTGATCTGTATGTTGATGGAGATTGTAAGGGTGAAGGAGATGGGATGTTTGCAGTGTTGACCCAGTATCGGGGGATACACAAGAATTTTGTCAACCCTAAAACACTAGTATCACGGGACGCTAGTACCAACTAGGGCTGGAGCAAGGTGGAGTGACGCTGTATGGGCTACGGATATCCTTAAAATGAGCCATCGCCCACTTCTTTCATTCTTTCTTCTTTTTCCTTCCTTACACCCAACTTCTTTCCTAATTTCTTTAATAGAAAAAAATCACACTTTCTTTCCCACAACCCATCCCCACCTCGCTGCTCGCCGCCGCCCCTCTGCTGTCTCTTTCCTGTCCACCTCGCTGCTCGCCGCCACCACTCTGCTGTCTCTTTCCTGTCCACCTCGCTGCCCGCCGCCGCCAGTCTGCTGTCCTTTTCTTATCCACCTCCCTGCATACCGCCCGCTCGCCGCCATACAACCACCTGCAAACAACCCCCTCCAACTAAACAACCCCCTCCAACTAAACAACCCCCTCCAACTAAACAACCCCCTCCAACTAAACAACCCCCTCCAACTAAACAACCAAGGCGTACGACAAGATGTCTGCGGGCTACTACAGTGATACTGCTGAGTTTATATGTAAGTGCTTTTCACCTTGTATGCTTCTTTGTCGTTCTGACATTATTTACTATCCACCAATGGAGGTGTTGCTGGTGATTCTTCTCTCATAGCTTCGAAAATGCCAGCGATTGGAGATGAAGTTACTCTATCATGCGCCTTCGTCAACGTTGAAGGATCTGGTCTCATATGTAGAGTTAAGTTAACGACTACTTCTGGTCACGATATCGGATGGATTCGTGAGTATAACAAGGATGATATTCTCGCACTGATTGATACGGCAAAGAAAGTCAAAGGTACCGTTATACACAGTGAACCCTTTATCTGGCATGGTGGAATTTCATTCAAAGGGGTCATCCACTACTCGGTATATGCTATTTCTTCTTTCTTTCAATATATGCTCGCTGACATTTAACAATGTTATATGAAGAAGCATTCTGAAGATGTCTTAGACCAGGTACGTACACTCTCAAAATGCTGACAATTAAACTTACAGCTAATATGGACATATCCAGCTCTCTGGAAACAATCATTTTTCTTGAGCGTGTAGGTGCCACTTCACACTATGATGATTCTGCTGACTCTTTACAGAAAGAAAAGAACCTACGTTCATATAATGGAGTAGCTGGTAGCACAATGTAAAGATCCATTACTTACACCCTTTTGAAGTATACAATCTGCAATCGCTCATATCACTAACGATCTGGATTAGGACCTACATACAGATCGATTGTACGTTCCTCAGACTTATGTGCTAACAGGCGATCACCTGGTATACGTTCTCCGGTGTCAGACCTGAGTCGACTATTTCCAGTTGGCTAATTCTTTTTTGCTTCACCAGAACCAACCCGTTTGGCTTTCATCATATAGCGACAGCGATCAGACCAACTTGCTCCGCTCGTATTAAGTTCCACCGATGTCAGAGAAACTTGATCATAGCTACATAGTAATGGGCAGTGGGGTTTCAGAAATTGCAAGAGTTTTGAGCTGCGCGTATAAATGTAGACATTTAATAGAATTTGAGCTCAAACATAAAGTTATTTCACATGCTAGTATGAGGTTTACAATTGGTACCTGTATCTATACTCGTTTTTCTTAATTCTGATTTGCCTAAATACTGGTTCATTACGGGTTAACACCAGATACGCCCAGTGTTATTTTTTGACACTCATTCGTGATCATGCTGTATGAAGTACGATACTGGAGCCTCACCGCATAACTGCAGAGATTGATTCAACGCGGATTGATCGAAGTAGGGGATTAACACTTGAGTGACACTGTATCTAATCAATGCGATTCTTCAAAAAATCACGTGTTGTAATAAAATCGGTGCTTATTAGATTCTTGGAGTTTCATAATTTCCGTGTTGTTTCGGTGTTGATCCAACGTTTTTCGTTTTGAGGATTTGATAAGATACAGTATAAACCCTGTGTCGACGACGCAATAATATAAAGAAAGTACTTCTTAAAAGTGGTATCGAAAAAAGATACGGTGATTGCACAAATTATAATTTGAATATGAACGAGATTAATACGAGGTATCGTCGAAATTCTAAAGCCAATAAAAATCCCGTGTGGACATGGTGTCAATGCAGAGTCAATTTTACCCCCTTTTTTGGTACAGTAGCTAATTGACCTACCATGGCGCTAACCCATATGGGAACAATTGGCACCCCCATTTTACCGTTCACTCCTCAATAGCGAGGCGACAGCCACACGTAGGTGGTCAGAGGTAGAGGGGACGTAAAACGCTCCGAGCCATTAAAGACCCTTGCAAAGCCAAGGTGACCGTCGGCAGAGATGAAGTCGGAATGATCGATGGGACCATCGGTACCATAGAAGCGGAATCTCGTGGACCATTGGTAGAACGCGGAACGGTGGAAGTAGATATGTAGTTACATAATTCTGAAAAAAGTTCTGGGTGCAGGGATAGATAGTTTAACTAGCAGCTCTTGGCACATGTGCGAGTCGCGAAATTTTTGGATCAGCGATGGCTGCATTGCGGTTCTGAACTACATACAACAGCCAGCACCGCAACCATGGCTATCCAGAAAAAGGTATGCGACTTGTCCTTTCTACTTTCTCACGAGCAATCCCTAATTGCACGGAAATAACAGCACGGTAAAGGTCGTCTCGACAAATGGTGCGCCTCCTCCGACTCCACTTTTTCGTTCCACAGAATGCCAATTCCTTCACATTCGGATACTGACTGTATCGCAGGTACAAGCTCGCAAAAGAGAAAGGTTATCGCGCTCGTGCTGCCTTCAAACTCATCCAAATCAATAAGAAATACAACTTCCTCCGGAACGCCAAAGTATGTGTCGATCTCTGCGCGGCGCCCGGGTCATGGTGTCAAGTGGCGGCGGAAGTAATGCCGGTGAACTCCTTGATTATCGGAGTCGACCTTGCGCCCATCAAGCCGATTTCTAAGGTCATCACCTTCCAAAGCGATATCACCACTGAGAAGTGTCGAGCTACGATTCGAGGACATCTCAAGACATGGAAGGCCGACGTGTTCCTTCACGATGGTGCGCCGAACGTCGGTACTGCCTGGGTGCAGGACGCATTCACACAATCGGAGCTGGTGCTGCAGTCGTTGAAGCTGGCAACGGAGTTTTTGATGCTGGGAGGCACGTTTGTTACGAAGGTGTTCCGCTCAAGGGATTTCAACAACTTGATGTGGGTATTCAACCAACTGTTCGACAAAGTCGAGGCTACCAAACCACCGTCGTCGAGAAACGTCTCGGCTGAGATCTTCGTCGTATGTCGCGGCTACAAGGCGCCCAAGAAGATCGACCCGAAGTTCCTTGACCCGCGCACAGTCTTCGAGGAGCTCCCGGACGCGGCGCCGAATAACGAGGCGAAGGTCTTTCAACCTGAGAAGAAGAAGCGCCAGCGTGGTGGTTACGAGGAAGGCGACTACCTGCAGTTTAAGGAGGCGCCAATCAACGAGTTCATCGAGGCGACGGATCCCATCCAGTTGTTGGGTTTGCTCAACAAGTTCTCTTTCGCCGAGAAGCCTAACGGTGACCTGGCGATCGCTGCAATATCGAAGCTCCCGGAAACTACGCCCGAGATCAAGGCGTGCTGCGATGACCTTCGGGTTCTGGGGAAAAAAGATTTCAGAAAATTGCTCAAATGGCGATTGTCTGTGCGAGAAAAGTTTGGCCTGGTGGTTAAGAAAAAGGCGGCGATGGTCGAAGAGGCTGAAGTTGAACCCATGGACGAGGAAATGCAGCTGGAGCACGATCTCCAACAGCTTAAGGAGCGTGCGTCTGCCGAGAGGAAGAAGGCCAGGCGGAGAGAAAATGAGAAGAAGCAGAAGGAGATTGTCAGAATGCAATTGCACATGGGAACTCCGATGGAGATTGGCATGGAGCAAGACTCTGGCTCAATGTTCGGGCTCAAGGCTGTGGACAAGGCAGGCCCCGATGCACTAAAGAAGATCGCCAAGGGAAAGATGAACATACTCGTAGAAGAGGAGGGCAAACCCATTCACAAAGACGTGTATTTGGGAGAGCTCCTTCCAACCGCAGACGATAGTGAGGATGAAACGGAGAACCGGCTGGAGGAGGAGTTAGATGAACTGTATGACTTTCCTTTGCACACCACTGCACTGCCCATACTGACTGCCGACTAGTTACCTACGATACCAAGAGCGAAAAGCTGAATCCGACGCCAAATTCAAAGCCAGAAAAGCCCGTAAGGAGCATGAAGATGGTGAATGGTTGGGGCTATCCGATGGTGAAAAAAGTGAGGATGACGAGGATGTAGTGGAGCATGCGCAAAGCGATGATGATGAGAGCGATGATGAGGAAGATAGCGAGGAGGGAGTGCTCATCAAGAAGCTAGATGGCTCAGAGGTTAAGGGTGACAATAGCCTCAGCAAACGGGCAGCGCTATTCTTCGACCAGGACATCTTTGCTGGGATTAATGAGGGCGAGGGAGAAGACGAGGCCGAGAACGATGAGGCCGAAGTTTCGTTTACTGGCTTCGACAACGACGATGAAGAAGAGGAGGGAGATGTTGAGATGGAAGATGTCGAGGCTGTTGAGCAGGATGAAGAAGAGGAGGGTGAAGAAGAGGATGGCATCGAGTTTGTTAAGACACCAAAAGAGGAGAATTGGGATGCTGATGATGAGCCCATGAAGAATGGCCGACCTGGTAAGTCACGCTAACTCGCTCGGTCTTATTACGGCTACTAACAGATCCCAGACATCGACATTATCACTGCCGAGGCCATGTCCCTCGCTCAACTGCTCGTTACTGGACAAAGGACCAAACACGATCTCATCGACGACGGTTTCAATAAATGGGCATTTCGAGACCGCGACGGTCTCCCCGAATGGTTCCTCGATAGCGAAGACAAATATGCCAAGCCTATCAAGCCCATCACCGCCGCGGGTGCTGCCGCCATCAAGGAAAAGATGCGCGCGCTCAACGCTCGACCCATCAAGAAGGTGGCCGAGGCCAAGGCCAGGAAGAAGTACAAGGCCGTGCAGAGGATGGAAAAACTCAAGAAGAAGAGTGCGCTGCTCGCCGAAGACGAGGGATTAACGGAGAAGGACAAAGCTCAAACAATCACTAAGATGATCGCCAGGGGAGCCAAGAAGAAGCCCAAGGCGCAGGTCAAGGTGGTTGTTGCCCGCGGTCTCAACAAGGGACAGGGACGGCCCCGTGGCGTCAAGGGAAGATACAAAATTGTCGACGCCCGATTGAAGAAGGACGTCAGGGCGCAAAAGAGAACGGCGAGGATGTTAAAGAAGAGGTAGACTACTCATTTCACGGACATGGCTGAGGGTGGTATCTGTTTGTATTTGTACAGCAAAAAGCATTAGAATGTGGGTAGTGGTATACCAACTTCGTTGTGGGTCGCTGAGAGCGTTGTTAGTGAGGACATAATAGGTATCGTAGGGGAAACAGGAAACAGTACAGAGAGCAAGGAAACCAGAGGTCTGTATGTAGCATCTCTACTCGGAGACGTACGTGCAGAGCGTTGATTGGCGAATTGGCTGTATTGTATCTAGAGTATTAAAGACGCATGGTTTTAATACGGTTAGTGCGGTGTAACTAACTGCCAAAAAAAGACCATAAGCGTACCGTTTTTAGGGGTCTTAGCAGTGCTCTAGAGTACATAGAGTACATTATGAAGTATGTATAGGTATTACATAAGTAGCTAATTATAGGCCTTTATTCCCTCGGGAGATTTTTTTTCCAAGCGCCGAAAATTAATTTTCAAAACAATCCGTCTTAAATGAGTTGGCTTCACTTCTACTCCAATGCCTAAGTAATTACAAGATAAACCGGGCAACGAGCATACCCAAAAAAAGGAAACACGTCGCGATTCGCTACGAGTCGGTCTCGGTGAGTAAAGAACTCTACATAGGACCCCACGACGACGATGTGTGAGAGACGCCAAGCCACTCATAACTGCCTCTTCTGTGCCACCGACGTTGGACTACTTTCTGCACCTCTGCTTACTGTATTACCTTGGCGTACCTCTACATACTCGTAGAGTTGGTTGGCTAATTTGCTGAGTTTCTGCGCACCCTCCACAATTCGGCCGCATATGTACATAGATACATAAGTAAGTATAATGTGTAGATAGACTCGAGTCCGAGCGCGTTCTGGCGCAGGGCGGTTGCATAGGAAACCCCCGCCCACAACCCCCGCGCTAGGGGTTTCCCCAGTCCAAACGACCACCCACCCATTACCAGCAGCAGCAGCAACCGTCGCCGACACCATCTACATCACCACTGTGACTGTCAGTCTCCTCTCCATTACCCATTCTCCATTACCCATTCTCCATTCTCCATTCTCCATTCAGCTACGTCCGAATGGTATGCCTGCTCCGACCAGAAGCCATACATCTCGAAGCTGATTCCAAGCTTAACTCTAGAGCTACAGTTCCTCGCAGCGCACTGCGATTCAGCAGTTCATTGCGTTCACGCAATGTTCCGATCGTACGGCCGTCAAAGTCTGTCCCTATACCCCCGCCTCCCGCGCAAGGCTCAACTCTGACGGCGGAACCTAGTTTCTAAAGTCGACCTCGTGGAACGTCGAGGCCGCTGCGGATTCGTAGGTCGCCCAAAACTGCTTCCTTGCTGTTCTATCACCTGGCCGAGATACTCCGGCAGGCAAAAGCTAAATCGCAGACGACCTTGCTGTGGAACCTTACACTCTCTACCCTATTCCCCGCGCCGCTCACTGCCGCCTTTACCATCGATGTTCAGCCAACTCTTCGTGATGCGAAAAGTCAGAAATATTAACCAGATCGTGAGAGCAGGTACTTCCATTCTGCGAGCTCCCTGGGTGTAGTAGGCAGTGCCGCGTCGAGCAGAGGAGATCTCAACAAGCTATTTGACCAATTCCGAGGTTCATCCCCCGTTCCTACGATTTCGACCCACAGCTTGATCTAACCGCACCACTCTGCTGCACACCGACAGAACCCGGAGATGCCGCAGATACCTTTGGCGTCAATGGCTCCATGAGGTTCTTACAGGCGATCGATGTAGGACTGGAGGAGCCTACGGTGATGCTCGTTGCGGAGCTCCTTAAAGCCCCTACCATGGGAGAGTTCTCGCGGGAGGGTTTTGTTGCCGGATGGCTATCGCTGGGGTAAATCGTCTTCTGCTTTTCCCATCCGGAAGTCGCTAACGGCCTCGCCAGCTGCAAAAATCTTGAGCAGATGCGAGCGCGCGTGCCAGCACTGCGACGATCCCTCAGCAGCGAAGAAGAAGTCTTCAAGCGCGTCTATATGTACACCTTTGCACTCGCGCGATCGCCAGGCCAGAAATCCTTGCTTCTCGAGACGGCTACAGAGTACTGGAAACTACTTCTCGATAAGCGATTCGAGGCGCAGCTTCCCCTATGGATTGAATTCCTTGAGAAGGAATATCGCAAGGCGATCTCCAAGGATACCTGGAATTGCATGTACGACTTCGTGCTGCTAGTTCAGAGGGATCCCACGTTAAAGACCTACGATGTTGATGGTTAGTTGCGTCCGTGTCTCGAAAGGATGGACATCGCTGATGATAGTGTTGCAGGCGCCTGGCCATCAATTCTGGATGACTTTGTTCGATACTTGAGACACAAGAATCCGCAGGCCGAGTCAGTGGATGAGGAGATGGCGGAGTAGCGCAAGTTGTTTTGGAACCGGAGTTCGTGTGTGTGTCGTATAAAGTAGGATGTCTTTCTCCCCGTTCGCCTCGCATTGCCCCCCCGGGCTGTCGTGGACCATAAAGGACATGTCTGCAGACTACATAGATGTCCTTTTTCTCCTTTTTTTTGTGTTGCATGCTCTTGTATTGATGGTTTTACTCGCGGAGAGGGAGCAGGAAGTGATTAGATCATTTGTCGATCTCAAGATTTTTAGAGGCTTCGTATTTTATGTCCTTAGTCCATTCAAGAGGTAGGTACTTAATCGAGTACATATTGCAAGAAGTAACTATGCCCCTCCC